>WNGA01009565.1_pt1 | contig 15023 bp, 14 predicted proteins | sample 5400061 | NCBI WGS metagenome assembly WNGA01 (sample SAMN13153366, study PRJNA577476) | soil metagenome | isolation source: 100 cm soil or saprolite under grassland replicate 2 | place: USA:California | collected 2016-06-15
AGAAATCGCTCTGGGATCGCGTTTTGATGGTCGTGCCGAACGATGTCGCTACGAAGATTGCGCGCGCGTTCGTGGAATTCGCCTCGACAGCGGATACCCGACCGTTGCATCAGGTGATCGATTCAATCTCGGGTACACGGCCGGGAGAATTATCGACTGCCGCCAGTTATTGGCTTATGTGCGTCCTCGCCGAACGTGACACCGCTGCCGCAAATACTGCCTTAATTGCTTTGGGTGATAATCCATCCTACTTGGGGGTGGCTGACGTCGTTGTCAATCGCGCGTTTGTTGAAGGCGTTATCGCCCGGATGACAAATCAAGATGATAAGGCACGGTCAGCTTTCACTGCTGCGCGCACGGAACAGGGGAAAGTCGTCCAAGCTGAACCAAATTACGCTCCGGCCATGTGCGTGCTCGCCTTGATTGACGCCGCTCTTGGGCGGAAGGACGAAGCGCTGCGCGAAGGCCGGCGCGCGGTCGAACTTCTTCCTGTGGAGAAAGATGCGCTCGCTGGCAACACGATGGTTAAATATTTGGCGATGATTGCTGCCTGGGTTGGCGACAAAGATGTCGCCTGCGAACAGCTTGCCAGCGCCATCCGGCGGCCGAGTGATCTCAGCTATGGCCAATTGAAACTGCTGCCTTTTTGGGATGCGCTGCGCGGCGATCCGCGTTTTGAGAAAATCTTAGAGGAAGCGAAGAACCCCGTCACGCTCAAATAAGAGTTCGCCTTCGCGTGCGGCGAAACTCGGTTCGGCGGCGAGTTACTTCGCCAGCAATTGGCGGAGGACAAAGGGCAGAATCCCACCATGCCGGTAGTAATCGATTTCGATTGGAGTATCGATGCGAAGCTTTACTGGCACGGACCGCTTCTGCCGATTTTTACCTCTGATCTCGAGCGTTATCGTTTCTGCAGGCTTAATTGCTTCTGACAATCCAGTGATCGAAAAGGCTTCCGAGCCGTCGAGCCCCAGCGACTGCGATGTTGTTCCCTCGGGGAACTGCAATGGCAACACGCCCATGCCTACAAGATTTGATCGATGAATCCGTTCGAAACTCGCGGCGATCACAGCCTTCACACCTAACAAACGCGTGCCCTTCGCGGCCCAGTCGCGTGATGAACCAGTGCCATACTCGTGACCAGCCAGGATGATCAATGGCGTCTTTGTTTCAGCGTATTTCATCGTCGCGTCGAAGATCGACATCTGCTCGCCGCTCGGTTGATGGAATGTGAGTCCGCCTTCCGTTCCAGGCACCATTAAATTTTTGATCCGCACATTGGCGAATGTCCCGCGTGTCATAACCAAATCGTTCCCACGCCGGCTGCCGTAACTGTTGAAATCCGCGTGCTCAATCCCTCGCGAAACAAGATATTGCCCTGCCGGCGACGTCGCCTTGATCGCGCCCGCAGGAGAAATGTGATCCGTCGTGACCGAATCGCCGAAAATTCCAAGTGCGCGCGCGCCGCGGATTTCCTCAATATGTCCGGGCTTCATCGAGAAATTCTCGAAGAACGGCGGCTCGTGAATGTAATCGCTCTTCTCATCCCACTCGTAAATGTCGCCCGCGCTTGATGGAATTTCGTTCCACTTCGGGTTTTGATCGGCGAAATCGCGATAAAGTTTACGAAACGTTTCCGGCCTGAGAGCGGACTGCATGGTTTCCTTGATCTCACTGAGATTCGGCCAGAGATCGTGCAGGAAAGTTTCTTTCCCATCTTTGTCTTTCCCGAGCGGCTCACGCGAAAGATCGATATTCACTCGCCCGGCCAGCGCGAAGGCGACTACCAGCGGAGGCGACATGAGGAAATTCGCTTTGATGTTTTGATGCACGCGCGCTTCGAAATTTCGGTTCCCCGAAAGCACCGAAGCTGCGACCAGATCGAATTCGTGGATCGCTCTCTCGATTTTTGGATGCAGCGGCCCGGAGTTCCCGATGCAGGTGGTACAACCGTAGCCGACGAGGTTGAATCCCAGCTGATCGAGATATTTTTGCAGTCCGGTTTTGTCGAGATAATCAGAAACAATCCGCGAACCGGGCGCGAGCGAGGTTTTCACCGCAGGATCGACACGCAGACCGCGGTCGACCGCTTTCTTTGCCAGCAACCCGGCCGCGATCATCACGCTTGGGTTGCTCGTGTTCGTGCAGCTCGTGATTGCCGCGATCAGGACGCTGCCATGCCCGATGCGACTATGCCCATGTGCGAACACATCGCTGGATTCAGCTTCAATTTCTTTTCCCGTATCGGGCGTCGGCCGGTTTGCCACCATCTCGATCTTGTTCAGCTCGTCGCCCGGATTAATTCCTTGGTCTTCCTTTGTATCGCTTGAAGCCATGTCGCCGTTGCGCGGCGGGCTTCCGTTCAATTCCACCAGATGTTTTTCGCGAAGATCGACCTTTACTTTTCCGTAGCCGCCATCGCTCACCGGTTTCTCGAGCAATTCGCGAAATGTCTTCCCGAGTTCCGGCAAGTTGATCCGGTCCTGCGGCCGCTTTGGTCCGGCAACGCTCGGCTGCACGTCCGCCAAATCCACATCGATATCGGCGCTGTAATCAATTTCGCCTTTGCGTGGCATGCCGAACATTTTTTGCGCGCGAAAATAATTTTCGAACGCGCGGCATAGCTCGTCGCTGCGTCCGGTGGCCCGCAAATAGTCCACTGACTCTTGATCGACCGGAAAATATCCCATCGTTGCGCCGTACTCGGGCGACATGTTTCCAATCGTCGCGCGATCAGGAACCGGCAGCGATGCCGCGCCCTCGCCATAAAATTCGACAAATTTCCCGACGACTTTTTGCGCGCGGAGCAATTGCGTGATGTGCAACACCAGATCGGTCGCAGTCACGCCTTCGCGCAACTGCCCGCTCAAATGCACGCCTACGACTTCCGGCGTTAAAAAATAAACCGGCTGACCGAGCATGCCGGCTTCTGCTTCGATCCCGCCAACGCCCCAGCCAACCACGCCGAGTCCATTGATCATTGTCGTGTGCGAATCGGTGCCGACGAGCGTGTCAGGGAAGAAGAGTTGAGAGTTGAGAGTTGAGGGTTGAGAGGAGAGAACGCCTTTTGCGAGATATTCCAGATTCACCTGGTGAACGATGCCGATGCCCGGCGGGATGAGCTGGAAAGTCTTGAACGCTTCTTGTCCCCATTTCAAAAATTGGTAGCGCTCGCGGTTGCGTTTGAATTCCATTTCCAAATTGAGTTGGAGCGCTCGCGCCGAACCGAAGAAATCGACTTGCACCGAGTGATCAACGACCAGATCGACAGGCACTAGCGGCTCGATGATTTTCGGATCGCCGCCGAGCTTTTTCACGGCGCTGCGCATCGCGGCGAGATCCACCACCAGCGGCACGCCGGTGAAATCCTGAAGCACAATGCGCGCGACGACAAATGGAATTTCGGCATTCGCCGGCGATTTTGCGCTCCAGTTCGCAAGTGTCTCGATATCTTTGCGCCGGACTTTTTTTCCATCGCAATTTCGCAGCACCGATTCGAGCACGATGCGAATGCTCACCGGCAACCGCGAAATTTTGCCGATACCTTGCTCTTCCAGAGCAGGCAGAGAATAAAGAAAACCTTCGCGGCCTTCGCCCGTGTCAAATTTTCTCAGCGTCTTAAATTCGTCCTTCATTTTTTGTTGTCATTCCGAGCGGAGCGCAGCGGAGTCGAGGAATCTCTCACTGTTAACAAAAAGAGATCCTTCGACCCGTTCGACTTCGCTCAGGATGACAAAGTTCCGTCATATGAACTTTGTCATTTTAATTCCGTCAATCTTGTCTTGATCTTGTCGAAGTTCGGCAATTGTTTCGCATCGTCGTTGCTTTCCGCGAATTGGATGACGCCATTCTTATCGATGATGAACGCCGACCGTTTCGCCACACCCGCCATTCCGAGATTCAGTTGCGGCAGGAACGAGTCGTACATCACGTCATACGTTTTCGCGACTTTATGTTCGTAGTCGCTCAGAAGCGGCACCGTAATCTTCTCCTTTTGCGCCCAAGCCTCCTGTGCAAATGGATTGTCGCCACTGATTCCATAAACGGCAGCGTTCAGATCTGTATAGGCGTTCAGGCCATTACTGACGTCGCACATTTCTGCCGTGCATGTGCCGGTGAAAGCCATTGGGAAAAAAAGAAGCAGCGTATTTCGTTTTCCGAAATTATCGCTCAACTTGATCTGCTTCGGTCCGTCAGCGGTCTTGGTCGATAACGTGAAATCTGGCGCTTTGGTTCCAACTGCAAGTGGCATAATAAATTCTCCGGTTTTGAGTTACGTGTGGACTTTCAGTATAAGATCGACATGTAGCCGGTCAAAAGGAAGATGGCGATTCGCGAAATCGTGATTTGTTAGCGGAGGTCTCTTCGCGATTCTCGATTCACGCATTACGATCCACAGTTCATGGAACTTCTCTGGTGGCTCATCACGATTGTGCTTTTCGCCGTTGGATTGATCTGCACCGTCGCGCCGTTTTTACCGGGAACGGCGATCATTCTGGCCGCGGCGATCATTCACCGCATCATGCTCGGCCCAGAGAAAAGTATCGGTTGGCGGACCATTGTCGTTCTTGTATTCCTGACCCTCGCGACATATGCGCTCGATTTTCTGAGCAGTTACTTTGGCGCCAGATATTTTGGAGCGACAAAATGGGGGATGTTTGGCGCTATTCTTGGCGCACTCATCGGCATCTTTTTCGGAATCATCGGCTTGTTTGTTGGACCGGTGATTGGCGCGATCCTGGGAGAATTCGTTGCCGGCAAAAGAATGATCGACGTCGGCCGGGCAGGCTGGGGGAGTTTGTTAGGAAATCTCGGCGGAATGATCGGTAAATTGGTGATCGCACTCGTAATGATCACGATTTTCTTTGTGACCGTGCCGTCGCCATTCTAGTTCTTGTCATGTCGAGCGGAAGTCTTGCCCTGAGCGAAGTCGAACGGGTCGAGACATCTCTCGACGTTAGAAGAAGTTGCAAAGCGCCAGGCCAGCGCCCTCGTGCTCTTCGGCGCAGCGCATGTGGGTAAGACCGATTTATTTCGGTCTTCTGGCCCTCTGGTCCGTTTTGTCCGCATGATCCGCGGTTCTCTTTTCTTCGATAGTAATGATGCTAAATTACCGCCGATGGCAGATGATCGCTGGTGAGCCGCTTGCGGTTCGCTGGAGGAAAGTCCGAACACCATACGGCGACATGCCGCGTAAAACACGCGGGCACCGCAGTTGTAAGATTGCGGTGACGGAAAGTGTCACAGAAAAGACACCGCCGGTTCTTTGGCAACAAAGGTCAGGCAAGGGTGAAAAGGCGAGGTAAGAGCTCACCGCTCGCGGAGCAATTCGCGAGGCAGGAAAAACCCCATGCGGTGCAAGACAAAACAGAGGGAGGGCAGCCGGCCCGTACACCCCGAAGCCTTTCGGGGTTGATCCTCGGGTATCGTCGCATCACGATGCGCGCAAGCGCGTCGGGCGTCCCGCGAAAGCGGGGTGAGATAAATGATCATCCGCGTGAGCAATCACGCCGACAGAATTCGGCTTACCGCCATCAAATATGAAGGGCGCTTTCGGAAACGAAGGCGCCCTTCGCTTTTGTTGAGACTTTTCCGCTCTCGTCGCCAATGCGCGCGAGCATTACTTTGTTTTGCGCCAGACGATATCTTCGTTGTTCCGGCGATCGATGAGAGCATCGACCTTTCCGTCATCGGCGTAGCGAAACAGAACGCGGCCCTCTACGCCCTTACGGAAAAAGATATCTGGAGTCTCGGGCAGGAGTCGCTCACGTTTGCCTTTTCGCTCGACGTACAACTTTTCGCCCTCGGTGGAAACGGTTCTGGTTTGTCCGGGTGCCAGCTCGTAGGTGCCAATAAAGTCCGCAAACTTTTTTGGGTCGGCCTTGCCGACTGCTGGATCTTCGTAATAGCGCATGGCCTGACTGGCCACGATCTGCCACGTGCCGTTACGCCGCAGCCAGGTGTCAGTGCTGTGATAGCGAGCAGTGAGATTTTGGCCGAAGACCGTTTCGGTCTCATCGAGATCGTAACTTAGGACCGCAGTGTCCCCATGGATGATGCTTTGCGCTTTAGCGATCTTGATCGTGCCAGAATAACCGCGTGGCAGTGGTGCGATGTCGGCGACCAGCGCGGCCTTGTCCAGGGTGCGTCCTTTTTCATCGGAAAAGATGCAGTCATCAGCGTAATATTTTTTCCATGGCTCTGGGTTGCCTGGGACAACAGCATCGAACAGCTCCTGGGTGCGGCGAACAAGTTCGTCCTGCGAAATCGCATCGTCTGCCATGGCGAACCGCGTGGCAACAACGCCAAACATAGCGAAAGACACGGCGAGAAGGAGAGGTCGGATGTTCATGTTCGCGAATGATTGCCCATTCTTTCCGCGGACAGCCAGCAGAAATACCCGCGTCGCTTTCTGTCTTGGCACCGCCTGCCTGTATGAAGCCCGTTTCACCCTTGGGTATCGTCGCATCATGGCGAATGAAAATTCGCCGGGCGTCCAGCCCCAGTTTTGTGAGTGAAGATGTCGATCTTAGCGGGTCGCCAGCAAAACCGGAGCTGGATGAGATAAATGATCATCCCGACTGACGAATCAGCCGGACAGAATTCGGCTTATCGCCATCGAAATATGAAGGGCGCTTTCGGAAACGAAGGCGCCCTTCGCTTTTGAATCAATGCCGACCCGCTGTTCGCTCGTTCTTGCCGGTTGTCTTCAATAGGGAGCGATTTGCATCAACAACGGTTTTTGGCAACGCGCGCTTTTCGAAAAGCCCCTCCACAGATTGGTATGGGCGATACTGAATAATGCGCTCAGCCCGCGCGGGACCAACGCCCGGCAACGTTTGCAACTCCTCATCGGTTGCTTCGTTAATATTTAGGACCAGAGAGCCTTTGGTAAGGTGGGGGTCCTTCTCGGCCGTGGTTGAACAACGTTGGACGCCGAACGTGATTAGGAGGATTACACCGGTCAGAATGATCAATACATATTTCCACTTAATCTGTCGCGCTTCGTCATCTCGCCGCATGTAATCACGTTCAGCGATGCTCACAGTTCGCTCCGATCGGTGCGAGCCGACGCTCTAACCGTTTTTCCTTGTGTGGTTCGATATGTCATCCAGAGCGACTATCGGATGCGAAACGGTTTCTCGGTTTCGTCGCCCCTGTTGCTGACCCCAACTCAGGCCGCAGTTGGCCGGAGGCTGGATTTTTTGCGCAACAGCGGGAGCACCTTTTCGACCAGCGCATCGGCTGTGATGCCGTGCTTCTTGCGCAGAATTGGAACGGCGCCGTGCTCGATGAATTGATCGGGCCACCCGATTCGCACCACCGGTGTGTTGATCATTTGCGAGTGCAAATGTTCCATCACCGCGCAGCCAAACCCGTTGTACAAAACATGATCCTCGATAGTGCATACTACTTCGACGCTCCGGGCGAAAAATTCGAGCGTGCCGGTATCCATCGGCTTGATCCAGCGCGGATTGATGAGCGCAACGGAAATTCCTTTCTCTTCAAGTTTGCGCGCGGCTTCTTCGGCAACCTCAAACATGTTGCCCAATCCAAAGATCGCCACGTCGCGCCCATGTTGCACGACTTCCGCCTTGCCGATCTCGAGAAGTTTCGGTTCTGATTTGATTTGTGCGCCCGTCCCCGGACCTCGCGGGTAGCGGACGGCGATGGGACCGGAGTTGTAGTGAGCCATCGTCCAAAGCATGTCCACGAATTCGTCTTCGTTTTTCGGCTGCATGTGCACCCAATTTGGGATGTGCCGCAGGTAGCCGATGTCGAACAGACCGTGATGTGTCGGGCCGTCGTCCCCGCTTAATCCGGCGCGGTCCATGCAGAGCTTGACGTTTAGCTTTTGGATCGCCATGTCGTGGATCGCCATGTCGTAGGCGCGCTGGAAGAACGTAGAATAAATCGTGAGAAACGGCGTCAACCCCTGCGTCGCTAGGCCGCAGGCAAAAAGCGCCGCGTGCTCTTCCGCGATTCCCACGTCGAAGTAACGGGCTGGATGCGCCTTTGCAAAATGCGAGAGACCGGTCCCGCTCGGCATTGCTGCCGTGATCGCGACCAGCTTCTGATTCGTCTCCGCGAATTTCGCGAGCGCCTTGCCGATAATTTCCGAGTAAGTCGGCGTTGGTGTCGGCGCGGTCTCGCCGGTCTCCATTTTGTATTTGCCGAGACCGTGAAATTTATCCGGCTGTTTAATGGCCGGCTCGTATCCTTTGCCTTTCTTGGTGAGAATGTGCAGCAGGACCGGCTCTTCCTGTGTTTTCAAAAACTCGAATGTCCGGATTAACAACGGAATATCGTGCCCATCGATCGGCCCGTAGTAACGCAAACCGAGTTCCTCGAAAATGACGCTCGGCACGATCAGACCCTTTACGCTTTCCTCCACTTTATGCGCAAACTCAGCTACCGATTTTCCGGCGATCGCGCGCACGAAATGGCGCGCCTTCTCGTGCAAATGCGTAAAGGTTGGACTCGTCGCAATGCTGTTTAGGTAGTTTGCGATTGCACCGACGTTTTTCGCGATCGACCATTCATTGTCGTTGAGCACAACGATGAAGCGTTTCGTGTGCGCTTTCACGTTGTTGAGTGCTTCGTAGCTAATCCCGCACGTGAAGGCGGCGTCGCCCGCTACCACGACGATATTTTCGTTGCCTCCCTTCAAATCGCGTCCCACCGCCATGCCGAGGCCGGCGGAAAGCGCCGTCCCAGCGTGGCCTGCGCCGTAGCAATCGTGCTCGCTTTCCGTCCGTAAGAGAAACCCGTTGAGGCCGCCGAACTGTCGCATTGTAGAAAAACGATCGAGCCGACCGGTAAACATTTTATGGACGTAACCCTGATGGCTCACGTCCATGACAAATCGATCACGGGGAGTGTCGAAGACGCGATGCAAGGCGATCGTCAATTCTACTACACCAAGATTTGGTCCCAGATGACCGCCGGTTTGCGACAGGACTTTAATGAGCTCATCACGCACCTCGTGCGCGAGCTGTGGCAGATCTTGTTCGCGGAGCGCTTTGATATCGGTGGGCGAACGGATGCCTTCGAGCAAGCGCGCAGGCGCGGAAGATTCAGAAGAGTTTGATTTCATCATTTGTGCTTTCGGATTCATCGACGGCGCTGGCTGCTGCTGCTGCTTCTTGCGTTGGTTCGAAATCCTTTACTAGGGGTTTGCCCGAGCTGTTGCGGGCAATGATTTCGATCTTTTGCTCGGCGTTGGCAAGTCGTTCCTGGCAACTTTTCACCAGATTCATTCCTTCTTCGTAGCGCACAATCAGCTCTTCCAGGGGCAGTTTGCCGGATTCCATCTGCTCGACAATCGCTTCGAGCCGATCCATCGCACCCTCAAAATTGAGCTCTGTCTCACGTTGCTTCGGTTTGCTGCTCATGGGCAAACGAAGAATTAAGCACAGCGTCGCCGCAGAGAAAAGGGCGACTTGACCGCCGCTGCGTCGAGATTCCAAGGAGTTTGGCGTGTCATCGCTCCAGATCTGATGCCCGTTCCCCCTGAACACAGGAAAATAAACATTCGCGTCGGCTAAAAGGTCAGCGAATGTTTTCGCCTCTCGGATCGATGGAAACAATGCGTGTACTCCGGCGGCCCTGGTGGCGTGGGGCGAAGAAAGCAGATAAGAATAAGGGAGGTTCGATGCCTTTTTACGGTATTTGGGACGCCGTAGCGCGTTTCGCCGCAGAAATTCGAACCAGCGATTTCATGGCGGAAATGATCCGGCGCCGTGATGCCTACGGCAGCCAGGGGCTGATGGGGACGCTCGATTGCGCAACGCTCTACGCGTTAACGCGCTGGCGGCGACCGGCAGTGATTGTCGAGTCGGGCGGGTTTCTCGGGATGTCTTCGGCATTTATCCTGAAATCGCTTGTCGATGAAGGGCTCACAACGGCAAAGTTGTACAGTATCGAGTGGAGCGTAGATTGCGACCACGGCGCTTTGATTCCCGACGAATTGCGATCGCAGTTCGTGTCGATGCGCGGGAAAATAGAAGATTTTGTGCGGAACGATGAATTGCCTTCATCCATCGACATGTTTCTGCACGACAGCTCCCACAGCTACCGGCACATGCTCTGGGAGTTTCGCCAATTTTGGCCGCGGCTGCGCGACGGCGGATTGCTGGTGTCGCACGATGTGAATATGAACGCCGCGTTCCCGGAATTTGTGGCGAAGACATACGCGCACGATAAAAAAACCGGACGCCTCGACGCGCAGCGCACGTCGCACTACGAATGGGGCCGCTGGGGCTACATCGGCTTCGCCATTAAGAAAGCGAACTGAGTCGCGATGACAGCGCCTCGCTTATGGTCGATGCAGCGTTAGAGTCAGTGAGCGAATACCAATCCACGCAGCCAAAGGATTCCCAACGTGGCCCCCGATATGGCGCTCACAACAAAAATGACGTAACCGGCAACCGTGCGCGCGACCGTCTCGCGATATAAGGCACGACCAGAGCAAACAGCGCTGCCTCCAAATATCGCGAGTGCCACGCCATGCACGATAACGAAGGGTCCACCAACCAGAACAAGCGCACTTACCATGCTGATGTTTGGAAGGATGTGCGGCGCAATCTTTAGTGCATACAACCATGCCAGCGCAATGAGCCCGTAGCCAGTCACTAAACCGCGAAGCGCTATCCGCATTGGAAGAACCACCTAGCGAGGTTTCGGCCCAATTCTTGGGTAAGTCTACCCGATCTGCTTCCGATAAGCTGCCGCGTCTTTCAATTGTTTAAGATCTTCTGCGTTATCGTTCTTCAAAACGAAAATCCAGCCCTGGCCGTAGGGTTCGCGATTGATTAAGCCGGGATCTGCTTCGAGCGCTTTGTTTACTTCGACAACTGTTCCTTTCACAGGCGCGTAGATGTCGCTCGCGGCTTTCACCGATTCGACAACGGCGATCGCTTCCTTCGCGTTTGCTTGCCGATCCATTTTCGGAAGCTCGACGTAGACGACGTCAGTCAACTCCGATTGCGCATGGTCGGTGACGCCTACGCGGACGTTCTCACCCTCGCGCTTAATCCATTCGTGGGTCTCGGTGTAAAGCAAATCGTCGGGGACATTCATGATTTTTTGTAGAGCGGTTTCTTTTCGATGATGGCGGGAAATTTCTGGCCGCGAATTTCGATGTCGATCTGTGCGCCGATCTTCGCGTGCGGTGCCGAGACATACGCCATGCCGACGCCCCAGTTCAAGCTCGGAGAAAGCGTGCCGCTGGTCACTTCGCCGATGCGCTCGCCGTTTTCGAAAACGGAATAATGCGCCCGGGGCGGCGGTCCTTTCTCCTTCATCCGAAACGGAACGAGCTTTTCTCGCGGGCCGCTTTGTTTCGTTCGCAGCAAAACGTCGCGGCCGATAAAGTTTGGCTTTGTTAGATCGACAAAGAAACCGAGACCGGCCTCGATCGGATTCCGTTCCGGCGACAAATCGGAGCCGTTGAGTGGGTAACACATTTCCAGACGCAATGTATCGCGGGCGCCTAGCCCGCACGGTTTGATTCCAAACGGTTTGCCTTTTTCAAGCGCGGCGTTCCAGAATTTCGTAGCATCGCTCGCGGGAAAGAAAACTTCGACGCCGTCCTCCCCGGTGTAACCAGTCCGCGCGACGGAAATGTTCGTTCCATCGAACTCAAGATCGACGATGTGATTTCGCGGCGGAAGATCGACGTCTTTGCTGAAGAGCGCCTGGAATAATTCGACAAGACGCGGCCCTTGAATGGCAACTCCGCCAAAATCCGCGCTGCGATTCTTTAGATCGACATCTTTACAAGGAGCGGCGGTCTCCGGTCCGCCGGGGCGATCTGGAGATCGCCCTTCCTCGATGTGTTTCTCCAGCCAGGCAAAATCCTCATCAGCGCGGGATGCGTTCACGACGAGGAGAAATTTCTCCTCCTCGATCCGGTAGGCGATCAGATCATCAATGATTCCGCCACGCTCGTTGAGGAGAAAAGTGTACTGGCCGGTTCCGACCTCGAGCTTGTCAATATTGTTTGTGAGAATCGTATTGAGCCATGCGCGCGCGCCGGTTCCCTCAACGATCAATTGTCCCATGTGCGAAATATCGAAGATCCCGACGTTGTTTCGCACGGCTTGATGTTCCTCGATAATGCTCGTGTATTGCACCGGCATTAGCCACCCGCCAAACGGGACCATCTTCGCGCTGAGCTCCACGTGCTCTTCGTAAAGCGCCGTAGTTTTTTGCGCGTTTTCCCCCACGCGCCAAACTAGGCGGAGCCCATGGTAGCGCAAGCCTTCGGCTTGCAGACTGTTTCAATTTTGCAAGCGAGACGCTTGCGCTACTTTCGCAGCAATGGCTTGGCTGGATAAACTCGAACGACGCCTCGGTTTTCTTGCAGTCCCGGGATTGATGCGGATCGTCGTGGGCCTCACCGCGGTGGTGTTCATGCTGGTGCGGCTGAATCCGGATTTTCGCTTCGTGCTCGATCTGGATCCGGCGCGTGTCCTCCACGGGGAAGTCTGGCGGCTGGTCACTTATATTTTTCTCCCGCAAACCGCCAGCTTTTTATGGATCATTCTTTTCCTTTGGTTTCTCTGGTTTATTGGCGACGGACTCGAACAGGCGTGGGGGGCTTTTCGGCTGACGCTTTATTTTTTTGTCGGAGTGATCGGCACGACGGCCGCCGCATTTTTCTTCGGCGCGAGATTTTCCAATTCGATGTTGTTCGCGTCCTTGTTTTTCGCGTTTGCGCGGTTTTATCCCGATCAGGTGATTTACATTTTGTTTATCCTGCCGGTGAAAATCAAATGGGTCGCCTGGGTTTCAGCCGCTTTTTTGCTATTTGGATTTTTTGTGAACCCAAATTCCTATCGCATGGCGCTAGTGGCAGCATTCATGAATTATCTGATCTTTTTTGGCCCGGAGATCATTTACGAGGTGCAGCATCGCGGTGAAATCTCGGCGCGACGCAAACGTTTTGCTCGTGAGTCTCGCAGCGAAGCCGAACCATTGCACAAATGCGCGGTCTGCGGAGCCACGGAATTAAGCGATCCGAATCTGGACTTCCGTGTCGCTTGTGTGCGCACGTGCGCTAGCCTTGACCGCGACTCCGCGCGGGAGAGACTAGCGCGATGACTGACAAGAACACGGCGCTCGTTCCCGAGGAAGGCTGGCATTGTCTGCATTTATTTTACCAGATCGAGTACGGACAATGGCAGTTGCTCAGCCGTGAAGAGCAGAGTGCTGCGAAGATCAATCTTTCGTCGCTTGTGCAGGAAGTACGCGCGATGGATTCGACGCAATTGCTCACCCTCAGCATGATAACGCCGAAGGCGGACATTGGATTCATGCTGATTACGCCCGACCTGCACAACGCCAACAAAATCGAGAAGCAACTCTCGCTATCGTTAGGCGCCGACGTGCTGACGCTGGTTTACAGCTACCTCTCGCTCACTGAAGAGAGCGAGTACATCACAACCGAGGAAGAATACGCGCAGACCCTCGAAAAGGAGGAAAACATCAAGCGGGACTCGGAGAAGTTCGCGGAAGCGATGAAATCGTTTCGCGAACGCATAAAACATTACCGGCAGGATCGCGTTTATCCCACGCTGCCCGATTGGCCGGTGGTTTGCTTCTATAATATGAGCAAACGTCGCGGCGAGCAGCGCAATTGGTATGCTCTGCCATACGAAGAGCGGCGCAAACTAATGAAGGGACACGCAGCGGTCGGTCGCGAATTCGCCGGGAAAGTGAAACAACTCATCACCGGTTCGACTGGCCTCGATGATGCAGAATGGGGCGTGACACTGTTTGCGCGCGACACATTTCAGATCAAGGCGATCGTTTACAAAATGCGTTTCGATCCGGTGAGCGCCGAGTACGCGGACTTCGGTGAATTTTACATCGGCATTCAACTGCCGCTCGACGAATTGTTCCGACGCTTGCAGCTGTGAAGTCCATTTGAAAAGCGGTGCGAAGACGCCCCGCACTCCAAAGCACTTCGTGCGAAATTCTCAAGGCACGCGGTTTCCATTTCGCGCAGCTTTCGGAGTGCGATCGCGTCCTCGCGTCGCTTTTTCCCGCTACAGCTGATTCGCGCAGAAATTGTCGATGCTGTAAGATGTCGCTTTAAACGGATGGGTGACAGAGCGGTCTATTGTGCACGCCTGGAAAGCGTGTGTGCCGAAAGGCACCCGGGGTTCGAATCCCCGCCCATCCGCCAGCTTACAAATGGCGGGCTGATCGCGGATGCGATCCGGCTCTGTTCGTCCGCACAAGAGAAGATTCGAACGCCGGTCGACCCGTGGGGCGCGTTACGCGCAGGGGTAAAGGCGAAGCCCTCGAACCGGAGCCAAAGCGCAGCTTTGGATAATCCCCGCCCATCCGCTGTTTCTTCTCGTCGTGCTCCCGATCGGGATCGTGCTCCACTGCCACTATGGCGTGGGCCAATCGCGTTTCTCCAGTACCTGAAGCTCTTGCCGTAGCTTGACCATGTTACCGTGCGGCAGGACGCCGCGAAAATTCACGCCGGGATAAATCATGCAGTCGCGCCCGAGCACAGATCCCGGGTTAATAACGGCGTTGCAACCAATTTCTGTCCGGTCGCCGACGATCGCGCCGAATTTTGTGAGCCCGGTTACGGTATTGCCATCGGGCGTTACGACGGCGATCTCACCGTGATCCAGTTTCACGTTCGAGAGAATCACGCCTGCGCCGAGATGAGCGTGATGACCGAGGATGGAATCGCCAACGTAATTAAAGTGCGGCACCTGCACTTCATCGAAGAGAATACAATTCTTGAATTCGCACGAGTTCCCCATCACCACGCCATTGCCGGCGATTACGTTTTCGCGCACGTAGCAGCCGCTGCGGATCCGGCAATTTTCGCCGATCCACGCCGGACCTTTCAGCACCGCGCCTTGCTCGACGATCGTTCCTCTTCCAATGAACACGTGGTTGCTGATAAACGGTTTGCCCATCAGCTCGCCTAGCACCGCAGGTTTCAAGCGGAATTGCAAATAACTGGCGATTTGTTTTAGCGCGTCCCAGAC
>WNGA01007633.1_pt1 | contig 15022 bp, 13 predicted proteins | sample 5400061 | NCBI WGS metagenome assembly WNGA01 (sample SAMN13153366, study PRJNA577476) | soil metagenome | isolation source: 100 cm soil or saprolite under grassland replicate 2 | place: USA:California | collected 2016-06-15
GTGCTCACGATGAGCGACGACCCGGCCGACCCGTTCCAGACGATCACGCAGGTGAAGGCTGTCTATACCGACTGCGGTGCGCACACGATCACCTTGAACCCCGAGTTCGCGGACGACGCGAGCAACCCGCGGCTGCTCGTATTCGTGTCGTCGTATCCGCTGCGCCCAGGGCCGACCTGCGGTCAGACGCAGACAACGCCGCCGCCGTATCTGAACACCAACAATCCGTACGACGAGGACATCGGCAGCCCGAACAACCCGCTGCACGGCGTCATCCAGACGGTCGAGGTGCCGTTGGACGACGTGACGGCGAGTCATGAGCTCACCCCGGCGGGCCAGCTGCCGATCAGCTACCCCGGCGACCCGGACGGCATCAACGACTGGACCGAGCGCGGGCTGACCGGTCTCGAGCCGGCCGCCGTGGCTTGCCACGACATCGTCGTTCACCTCGCGAAGCGCCTGGCCGCCGGCGCGTGCGCCGAGCAGGGTCAGGTGTGGAACCTCCTGCCGAACGGGCTGCCGGACACGGCCCACCCGGTCGCGGTCGCCGACGACGAGGTCAGCTCTAACGGCACCGGTCAGATCCCGGGAGCGATCGATTTCTTCCACTCCGCGATGTTCAACAACCGCGCGACCGTCGTGAACTGGGTGGATGAGTCGTTCGGCGAGGGCTGCCCGACCGAGACCGAGTGGCAGGCGCGCGCCTGGCATTCGGCCGGGACGCACAAGACAGGACGCATGTTCTTCACCGACCTGGATGAGAATTTCCTGAGCGAATTCCAAGTCGGTGACTTCCGGCCGCAGCCTGACAACGCGTACTGCTCGGCTCACATGGGCCTGGCTGTCAAGGGCGTCAACCGCGACCTGCTCGTGAACGCCTGGTACACCGGCGGAGTCGACGTGATCGACTTCAGCGACCCGACCCACCTGAAGGAGATCGCGTACTACAAGTTCGGCGGGCCCGCCGACATCTACGGCTCGGACAACTGGTCCGCATATTCGTACTCGGGCCCGGTGTTCAGCGGTGCGGGCGTCCCGGTCTATGCGTCGGACGGGGTGGAGCAGCCGTCCACAGGCAGGGGCACGGTGGTGTTCCGCACGACCATCCCGAAGCCCGGCAAGCGGTTGGACCACCTGAACCCGCAGACGCTGGACTAGCGACACGCCGTTAGGAGACCGGGGGGAGGGCGGCCAGGGCCGCCCTCCCCCGCTCCCCCTCGGTCGCCTGGGGAGCGGGCGCTCGCTAGCGATCCGTCCGTCGCAGGATCCAGAGCCCCGAGTTCATGTCGCTGGCGTAGACGAGACCGGTGGCCTCGTCGACGACGACGCCCCACACTTGCGCCGTGTTCGTCAGGACACCTCGCTGCGACGGCTTGACCGGGTTCGTGATCGCGGGCGGCACGAAATAGGCAACTTCCTCGGGCGCGCTCGGGTCGCTCGTGTCGACGACCCGTACGCCATCCGAGTACGAGGAGGCATACACGTCGGTACCCACCAGGAAGTTGTTGTGGATGACATAGTCACCGGCCGCCTGATCGTCCGCGCCGAGCGAGTTCCGCGTGCGGTAGCTACCGATCTGCTCCGGCGAGGCAGGGTTCGACATCCGGATCGCATCCCTGACCGTCGATCCACGGTCCGCCGGCGTCCTGGACGCCCCAATCGGAGACCTGGGCCGGGTCTGTCGGGTCGGTGATGTCAATCAGTCTGAAGTCGCCGTCGCCGTTCTCATCCCGCACGCCGCTCGTGGTCTCAGGGTCTGGATAGCGCGACGTGGGCACCGTCGCGTACGCGAACGTGCGGCCGAGATCAGCGCGGTGCTCAACCTCGAACTCGTGCACGCCGCGGGTGCAGCATGCCGTTCGCAGATAGCCGAGCTGCACCGGTGCAGCCGGGTTCGTGACGTCCCAAAGCATGAGACCGCGCTCAGCGTCGGGGTCGTAGCGCGAGCCCGCACATGACTGGATGCCGGCGACCGCAATGTCGTGTCCCGCATAGGGCCCGTCCTGCGCGGTGTAGACGACGACATCCTCCGCCGAGCTGTCCTCCGGGTTCTGGAGCGTCGCGACGCGGGTCGGGTTCGATGGGTTGCGCGCGTCGACGACGGCGACCCCGTTGTTCGGCCCGGACGGGCAGAAGCGCGAGTTGCCGGTCGCCCAGTCGGTGAAGCCCCAGTGCCCGATGTAGGCGTAGCCCTCGTGCGTCCAGACGTCGGCATTGAACCCGCGCGCCCCGAGGTCGTTATGACCGACCACCTCCATGTTGAGCGCCGAGCCGGCCTTGTTGCCGCCCTCTTAGGTCTTGGTTGCCTGGCTCCGGAAGTGGCTCTCGTCCTTGAGGATCCCAGCGTCATCGTCCTTCGCCGGATCAGCGAGCACGGAGCCACCCATTGCGAGCAGCCCGACCAGCAGCGCCAGCGCGCCCACGCGTCCCCTACTCATATCCCCCTCCTTCGTGGTGCAGTCTCGGCGTATTCCTATCCGCCCTGTGTAGGTAATCGCAACTTGAGGCTGGCTCGGCGACAGGAATTCACACGGTCGCCGTTGTCTCATTCCTTGTCTTAAAGAGGCCCTACGGAGCCCCATCTGGCCCGGCTTCGACCCCCGTCAAGGAGGCCGCCGACTGAACCGGCCCGCGGCCCTCGCTCCCGCCTCGCCCTACAGGCCTCGGCTACGTGAGAGCGGCGTTCGTCCCCTGGGGTATTTCAGTGATGAGACGTGGGGGCCTCGCCCGATCCGGTTCCATTGATCGCCTCACTCGGGCGGATGGCGGCCATTTCCTCCACGATCCGCACGAAATTCGGGCAGCGTGTGAAGTCTTCGGCACGGCAGTCGATCCCATGTTGGACGATCTGCCTCGAAGCCTCGATCCTGGCCAATCGACGGTCGAGCTCGTCGCGGTGGCGACGGAGGAGCTCCTTGCGCGCCGGCCCGTCTGGCGCGTCGACGATCGCCTTGATCTCATCGAGCCTGAAGCCGGCCTCCTTCGAAAGCAGGATCGTCGCGACGCGGGAGATATGCCACGGCCGGTAGCGGCGGCGGCCGTTGACGCGCTCGGCGGGTTCGATCAGCCCCACGTCCTCCCAGTGGCGCAGCACGTGAGTCGCCAAGCCGAAGCGCCCCGCCAACTGCCCGATGGTGAACTCGTCCTCTGTTGCCTCAATTGCCGGATCCGTATCTGGGCTTGACTTCATGTTGACCTTAACTTGAAGAATAGGAGACGAGCCGTACACAAGTCAAGGGAAGGCGGTCCCATGACCCCATTCGGACCCAGACACAGCGAGAGAGCGGCGAGCGCTTGCGAGAAGCGCGGCGGCATCGCCCACAACCACGGAGCGGCAGGAGGCATCCGAGTGCAGTTAAGCCAGAAGGCGACAGAGCGCGTCCGCGCTCAGTTCGGCCGACCGACAGGCCTTCCGGGTCGGATGGCGGGCTGGATCATGGCCCAGCGCGCGTCGAACCGCCGGCGCAATGCCTGGGCGGTCTCGCTACTCGATGTGCAGCGCGATGACCGCGTGCTCGAGATCGGGTTCGGGCCGGGAATCGCGATCAGGGAGCTGAGCCGCAGGGCGCCAGAAGGCTATGTGTGCGGGCTCGACCACTCCGCGGTGATGGTGCAACAGGCCACCAGGCGGAACGCCGAGGGCATGCGGCGAGGGCAAGTCGATCTGAGGCTAGGCTCCGCCGAGAGCCTGCCGGCATTCGAGGCGCCGTTCGACAAGATCCTCGCCGTCAACGTGATGCTGTTCTGGGACCAGCCCATCGAGCTCCTCGGAGAGCTGCGGCGCGTGCTCAGGACGGGTGGTCGGATCGCGATCGCCTTCCAACCGCGCGGCCCCGGCGCGACGAATGAGGCGGCGACGTCCACTGGCCGGGAGCTCGTCGCCGCGCTGCGCGACGCAGGCTTCTCGCAGGTGCGGCTCGAGACCCTGAAGCTGAAGCCCGCAGTTGTGTGTGTCCTCGGCGTGAACGCGTCGGGTGAGTCCCCGGGCGGTCTTGACCCGACCCATGGCTCGTAAGTTCCCCTCAGCGGGCGTTTCGGAACGGTGATCGCCGCCACACTCGTTGTCTCATTCCTTGTCTCAAACGAGGCCCTACACGCCCCATCTGGCCCCATTCGGACCATCGGCGCACGCGTGGATCATCTGGATCATGCAGATTTGCAGGGAAAGCGGCGACCGCCGGCGCAGGGGCCCGTTGCCTCACACGCGAGAGGTTGCTGGTTCGAACCCAGCCGCGCCCACCGAAAAGCCCTGCTAACGGCTCGCGTGTTCTTCCATTCATGGCTGTCGTGCTGGGCCCACTCCGGAATGAATTTCACGTAACGGTCGGGCCCGCAGGGAAATTGACAGCTTTGGGCAGGTCTGCTTAATATGGCTGCCATTGGACTAGACCAATCCCGCTGGGTCCTGGTCGAGGTCCGGTCCGGCTCGAGAGGAGGGCCACATGGCATCGAATCCCGCTGCGCCCGTTCCCGCGCTCGACCCCGACGCCGCCGACCTCGCCGAGTACGGCTACAAGCAGGAGCTCAAGCGCTCACTGAACATCTTCAGCTCGTTCGCGGTCGCGTTCAGCTACATCTCGCCGGCGACCGGCATCTTCACGTTGTTCATCCTCGGCATCGGCACCCTCGGCGGGGCCTTTTTCTGGACCTGGCCGGCGGTCTGGCTCGGGCAGTTCATCGTCGCGCTCGTGTTCGCCGAGGTGTCCACCCACTTTCCGCTCGCGGGCTCCGTGTTCCAGTGGACTAAGTACCTGACGAGGAGCAAGACCTACGCCTGGTACGCGGGCTGGATCTACCTGTGGGCGGGCGCGCTCACGGTCGCGGCCGTGGTCGCGACGCTGCCGCTCGCGCTCATCCCGATGATCGACAACCTCGGCATCGACGCGCTCAAGATGGACCCGGCGAACCTGACGAACCAAAAGTGGGTCGCCTGGATCACGCTCGTCGTGATCACGCTGCTGAACATCTTCGGCGTCCGGCTCGTGGCCCTCATCAACAACACGGGCGTGCTGTTCGAGATCCTCGGCCTGTTCGTCTTCGCGATCATCTTGGCGGCGTTCAACAACCACCAGGGCGTGGACGTGGTCTTCCACACGGGCGGCCCGAGTTTCAACGCTCACTTCTTCCTGATCGCGATGTTCATGGGGTTGTTCGTCATCTACGGATTCGACACCGCGAGCACGCTCGCGGAGGAGTCGCACGAGCCGAGGAAGAAAGCGCCGCGAGCGGTTCTCATGTCGATTGCGGCGGCCGGCGTGATCGGCGCGGTGTTCATCTGGGCGATGTTGATCGCCACGCCGGGAAACCTCAGCGAGGTGGTGGCGAACGGCGGGCTCGGCCCGGCGGACATCATCGACGCGAACCTGTCGAACGCGCTCTCGGTCGCATATCTGCTGGTGGTGTCTGTCGCGATCTTCGTCTGCTGCCTGTCGATCGAGGCATCCACGATTCGGCTGGCGTTCGGCATGTCGCGCGATCGCCAGCTACCGGCTTCCAAGCTCTGGTCGCAGGTGAACCACCGCACCGGCACGCCGATCGGCTCCTGCGTCCTGGTGGCCGCAATGGCCGGCATCTTCCTTTTGAAGTACGCGGGGGTCGCCTACATCGCGATCGCCGCCACCGGCATGATCTACCTCTCCTACCTGTTCGCCACCATCGCCATCATGCGAGTGCGGATGCAGGGCTGGCCGCACGTGAAGGGCGAGTTCAGCCTGGGGCGGTGGGGCAAGCTCGTCAACGTGCTGGCGATCCTCTGGGGGGTGGGCATGCTGGTGAACTTCGCCTGGCACCGCGCTGCCACCAACCCCAAGCCCGAGGAGCTCCCGGGCACGCTGGAGTTCGGGTGGAGCTTCATCGACGGCATCCCGATCCTGTGGCTGGTACTCGCCGCCGTGCTGATCGTCGGCTCGATCTACTACTGGATAAGGCGCGCCCAGATACCCAGCCCGGTTGTCACCGAGACCGCGGCCGCCGAGGCCGCATAGGCGGGCGATGAGCCCGCTGCGCCGGATCTTCGGGCCGCGCTGGCGGCTGCGGCCGGGATCGTCCGTGCCCGCGTACGCTCAGATCGAGGATCAGCTGGCGGCGCGGATCGAGTCCGGCGAGCTGCGCGCCGGCGAGCGGTTGCCGCCGGAGCGGGAACTGGCGGGTGGGCTCGGAGTGAGCCGGATGACTCTGCGTCAGGCACTCACCTCCCTGGCGAGTCGCGGCCTGCTCGAGCGCGGCGTGGGCCGCGGTACGTTCGTCGCGCGCGTGAAGCTCGACCACGACCTGCGGCGAGTGGCCGGCTTCAGCGAGCTGATGGAGCGGCAGGGGTTGGAGCCGGGCGCCAAGCTGGTCTCGGCTGAGGAGGCCCCGGCCCCGGAGCCGGTGGCCGCGGCGCTCGGCATCGAGCCGGACGCCGCGGTGTACCGCATCCAGCGCGTCCGCTACGGCGGGGGCGTGCCGCTCGCCCTCGAGGACTCATGGATTCCGACGGCGCCGTTCCCCGGGCTGCTCGGGCTCGGCCTCGCCGGCTCGCTCTACAACCTCATGCGCGACCTCTACGAGCTCGCTCCGGTTCGGGCCGTGGAGCGGCTCGAGCCCGTCCTGGCGCGCCCGCACGAGGCGGCGGCCTTGGACGCGCCGGAGGGCTCGCCGCTGATGCTCGTGGAGCGAACCGCGTACGCGGCCGACGGCACGGCCGTCGAGTTCGCGCACGACCGCCACCGCGGCGACCGCGCCCGCTTCACCGTCGAGATCGCCGCCGATGTGCCCGCCCGCGTCTGAGTCCCTGCCGGAGCTGGTCGGGCCGCTAATCGGCGAGGTTCTCGGCGAGCCCGAGCCGCTCGAGGGCGGGATCACCAACCACAACTTCAGGGTGCGCGCCCGCGGCGGCGACTATGTGGTGCGCGTCTTCGGCCGCGGGACCTCCGAGCTCGGCATCGACCGGAGTGCGGAGCGGGCCGCGACCGAGGCCGCCGCGCTCGCTGGCGTGGGTCCCGTGTTGGTGGCTTTCAGAGACGACATGCTGGTGACCGAGTTCATCGACGGCGAGCCGATGCCCCGGCTGCGCATCGAGGAGACCGCGGCGGCCTTGCGCGCCGTACACGCCGGGCCCACCCTGCCCGCTCGCTTCTGCCCGTTCCGCGTGGTGGAGGGCTACAGCGAGCGCGCGGTCTCCGTGCCGGCGGATTACGCCTTCGCCCACGCGCTGGCCCGCGAGATCGAGGCCGCGCTGCAGGGCCCCGAGCACGAGCTCGTGCCCTGCCACAACGACCTCTTGGGCGCCAACCTCATCTGGGACGGGGAGCGTGTCCGGATCGTGGATTGGGAGTACGCGGGCATGAACGACCGCTACTTCGACCTCGGCAACCTCTCGATCAACAACGATCTCGACGAGAAGGACGACGAGCGACTTCTGGCGTCGTATTTCGGCGAGCCGTGCACGCCCGCGCGGTTCGCCTCGCTGCGGCTGATGCGGATCGTGTCCGACTTCCGCGAAGCGATGTGGGGCGTGGTCCAGCAGACGCTCTCCGAGCTCGACTTCGACTTCGCGGGCTACGCCGCGGAGCACTTCGAGCGCCTGCGCGCCTCCGCCGCGGACCCGCGCTACCGGCGCTGGCTCGAGGACGCGGCGGGTGGCTAGGCGGCCGGTCGAGCTGCCGGCGTCCGCGCGCTGCGTAGTGATCGGCGGCGGCGTTGGCGGAACGAGCGTGGCCTACCACCTGGCCGAGCTGGGGGTGCGGGACGTCGTGCTTCTCGAGCGCAGCCAGCTCACGAGCGGGTCCACGTTCCATTCGGCCGGACTCGTGGGCCAGCTGCGCGGCTCCGTCTCGCTGACGAAGATGATGATGTACAGCGTCGAGCTGTACCGGCGGCTGCGAGAGGAGTCGGAGTTCGATCCCGGCTGGAGCGAGGTGGGCTCTCTGCGCCTGGCCTCGTCGGGCGAGCGCATGGAGGAGCTGCGCCGCCAGGCCGGCTGGGCGAAGACGTTCGGGCTGCCGCTGGAGCTGATCTCGCCGGCCGAGGCACACGCGCTGTTCCCGCTGATGTCCACCGATCGCGTGCTCGGAGCCGTCTACCTCCCCACCGACGGCTACCTCGATCCGTCGCAGCTCACCTATGCGCTGGCTGACGGCGCCCGGCGCGGCGGCGCGCAGATCTTCACCAGTACCCGGGTGACCGGGATCGACGCGCAGCGCGGACGCGTGCGCCGGGTGCGGACGGACCGTGGCGACATCGAGGCGGAGTCGGTGGTGAACGCGGGTGGCATGTACGCCGCCGAGATCGGCCGCCTGGCCGGCGTGCGCGTGCCGATTGTGCCGATGGCTCACGAGTACCTCGTCACCCAGCCGCTGCGGCGGCGCGAGCCCGGCGAGCACCTGCCCACGCTGCGCGACCCGGATCTACTCGTCTACTTCCGCGAGGACGGCGACGGCCTGGTGATGGGCGGCTACGAGCGCCACTGCGCACCCTGGTCGCTAACCGCAGACGGCGCCGGCTTCGATGCGATCCCCCAGGACTTCAACGGGCGCCTCCTCGAGGAGGACTGGGACCGTTTCGAGGAGATCGTCCAGAACTCGGCGCTACGCGTGCCTGCGATGGCGGACGCGAAGGTGACCAAGCTGTTCAACGGCCCCGAGGCCTTCACGCCCGACGGCGAGTTCTGCCTGGGCGAGACCGAGGTGCGCGGCTTGTTCGTGGCAGCTGGGTTCTGCGCGCACGGGCTCGCCGGCGCGGGCGGCATCGGCAAGGTGGTGGCCGAGTGGATCGCCGGCGGCGAGCCGGAGATCGACCTCTGGCACATGGACATCCGCCGCTTCGGCGGCCAGTACCGCTCGCCCTCTTACACGCTGGCGCGCACGCGGGAGGTCTACGAGACGTACTACGACATCCGCTACCCAGGACAGGAGCGCGAGTCGGGCAGGCCGCTGCGGACGCCCGCCGCGTACGGATGGCACCGCGAGCACGGCGCCGTGCTCGGCGAGAAGTCGGGCTGGGAGCGGGTGAACTGGTACGAGCCGAACGCGCGACTTGGCGAGGAGTCGCTGCGCCCACGAGGCTGGGCCGGCGAGCGCTGGTCGCCCGCGATCGGGGGCGAGCACGAGGCTACGCGTGCGACGGCGGGGCTGTTCGACGAATCATCCTTCGCCAAGATCGAGGTGGCCGGGCCGGGCGCGGCGGACCTGTTGCAGCGTCTTTGTGACAACGACGTGGCGCGCGGCGTCGGCCAGATCACCTATACGCAGATGCTGAACCGCCGCGGGGGGATCGAGTGCGACTTCACGGTTACGCGCGTGGAGGACGAGCTGTTCTCGATCGTGACTGGCACCGCCTTCGGAAACCACGACCTCTCGTGGATCCGTCGCCATCTGCCGGACGACGGCAGCGTGACCGCTCGAGACGTCACGTCGCAGTGGTCCTGCTACGCGCTCTGGGGCCCGCGCGCGCGGGAGATCCTCCAGCCGCTCACGCCGCAGGAGCTGTCCAACGAGGCTTTCCCGTACATGTCGATGCGCGACCTCTCGGTGGCGGGAGCGCCGGTGCGCGCGCTCCGCGTGACCTTCGTGGGCGAACTGGGCTGGGAGCTCTACTGCCCGGCCGAGTACGGCGCCGCGCTGTGGCTTGCTCTGTGGGAGGAGGGCCGCCCCCAAAACCTCGTGGCTGGCGGCTATCGCGCGATCGACTCCATGCGCCTCGAGAAGGGCTATCGCGTGTGGGCCGCGGACATCACGCCGGACGAGACGCCGTACGAGGCGGGCCTCGGCTTCTGCGTGAAGCAGCACGACTTCATCGGCCGCAGCGCGCTCGATCCGGAGCCGCGGCGACGGCTCGCCTGCCTCGTGCTCGCGGACCCGCGCGCGGTGGCGCTCGGCAACGAGCCCGTGCGCGCGAGTGGGGAGGTGACCGGGCGGGTCACGAGCGGCGGGTACGGCTACACCGTGGAGCGCTCGATCGCCTACGCCTACCTACCGGCCGAGCTGTCGGAGCCGGGCACCGCCTTGGAGGTGGAGATCTTCGGCGACTGGATTGAGGCCGAGGTGATGAAGGAGCCGCTCCTCGACCCGTCCGGCGAGCGCATGCGCGGGGCGCCGGACGCGGCGTAGCTCAGCCGCTCGGTCCGGCCGATCGGCGACGCAGCGGCGTAGTGCAACCCGGAGCTGGCCCCGTTCGAATTCCGCGCGCACAACCAGCCGAATTCGAGGAGCAGCGACCCCATCTGCGCGCGGTCGCCTACCGGATGTCAGCTGTTCGTCTGTCACATCTGCGTGCCGCGGCGTGTCTCCGGAGTGAGGCGCAATCCACTCTAAGGAGACAGAGATGCACCGGAGCACCAAGATCTCAGTGGCGGGAGCGACCGGGCGGGTCGGCCGGCATGTCGTCGACATTCTCGAGTCACGCGGCTACGAGGTCGTACCCATCTCGCGCTCGCAGGGCGTCGACGTGATCACCGGCGAGGGGCTGGACCAAGCCATGACTGGTGTCGAAACGATCATCGACGTCGCCACCGGGCCCTCGCCCGATCAGCAGGCCGCGACGGAGTTCTTCACGACCGCCACGCGCAACCTTCAGGAGGCCGGTGAGCGGGCCGGCGTGCGGCGGCTGGTCGTCGTGTCGATCATCGGGATCGACGAGTTCGCCGGCGGCTACAACGCCGCCAAGGTCGCGCACGAGCAGGCCGCCCTGGCGGGGCCGATCCCGGCGCGCGTCGTGCGCGCGGCCCAGTTCCACGAGTTCGTGGAAGAGCTCATGCGGTGGGGCACGCAGGGCGACGTGAGCTACGTCGGGAAGATGCGCACGCAGCTGGTGTCGGCGCGGACGGTCGCGGAGGCGCTGGTCGACCTTGCCACCGCTCCAGCCCCCGAGTTCGATGCGGCCGAGACCACGGAGGTCGCCGGCCCGCGCGAGGAGCGTCTCGTCGAGGTGGCGCGCCTGTTGGCCGCGCGTCGCGGCGAGGGCCTGCGGGTCGAGGAGCGGAGCGACCCCTCCGACCCCGACAGCGAGCGCTACGCGAACGGGGCCGCCCTGCCCGGACCGGACGCCAAGCTCGCCGGCCCGACCTTCGAGGAGTGGCTGGACGCGACGGTGCCTGCCGGCCGGGCTTGAGTGTCGGCTGGCTATCGCTTCGCGCGCGAAGCAGCATTGAAGCCGCAGCGCGCCGCGACGATGACCGTCAGCGGTTCCGCACCCCGGCCACGGGCCGCGCCAGCGCGCCCGTGGGGTCCCCCGGCGACAGGGACCGCGCCCCGCGGCCCGTCGCCGGTGCGGTCGAGCCCAAGGCGCAGGGAGAAAGCCTTACCGGCCGGAGTACGTTGGGTCACGGACGACCTCCAGCGGCGAGCCGATCGCTCACGCGGCTCGCGGCATGATTGCCACCCAGGCGCTCAGTCCGAGCGGTGCGAGACGACGTTGACGAGCGTGCCGCTCGGCTCTCGAAGCATGAAGCGCCGGACTCCCCACTCCTCGTCGCGGAGCGAATAGGCGATCTCGAAGCCCTGCTCCACGGCCCTGGCGTGGACGGCATCGACGTCGGCCACCTCTACCGAGATGCCCGGGGCGGCCGGGTCGTCATTGCTGATGATGGTTACTTGGGCCGAGCGGTTGGTCGGCGACGCGACGGTCACTACCCAGCCGAGGTTCATCGCCACCTCGAAGCCGAGCAGGTCGACGAAGAACTTGCGCGTCTCTGCGGGCCGATCGGACTTGATGTTGGGCACCGCCCTGCTGACCATCACGCTCCGGGTTCTATCGCACGATCGCGCGACCCGACAGCGCCGGAAACGCGCCGCGATCGATTGAGGCGGCACTTACGACAGGGAGCACTTAGACAGCGGGAGGGCGCCTGGACTACTCCCGCAGCCCCACGGCTTCGAGGGCGGCACCCCGGTCGTCAAACACCCGCACCTGCGTGACCTTGCCTCTGGCGAATGTCCAGACGCTGACCGCCGCCGACCCGACCGGCACACCGCTGCCGCGTCCAACCCCGCGCTCGCGGGTCACCGCCACAACCTGGTCGCCCGCGTCTATGAACTCCTCGACTTCCAGACCGACCTCGCCGAACACGGAGAGCGCATCACGCCAGAACTGCCGCACCCCTTCGTGTCCGTGGTAGACAGGCTCGATTCCCAAAACCGTCCTGCGCGAGTTCGAGAGGTCCCAGACGATGTCGTCTGCGTAGACCTCGAATGGGGTCACGTTGTCTCGCCGGGCGACCGCGTCGTAGATGGCGCGCACCGCCTCCACGTTCTCCTGCGACATCGCCCGCCCAGTATCCCCCTGGGAAGGGGAGGGTCGTTAGGGCACGAGCGCGGCGAGCAGTACGGCCCCGGATAGCTCGCGGCTCCGTCGTTCGCGGCGCGCGGAGGGGCTCGAGGTTTCCCGGAGTTTCGTCGTAGTCCCCACGCCGGTACTGTCGGCGCGTGGCCAACCCTGGAGACCTGGACACCAGCTTCTCCGGCGACGGGAAGCGGGCGATCGACTTCGGCGGCTTCGACGACGCGCGCGATGTATTGATTCAGTCCGATGGGAGGATCGTCGTCGCCGGTTTCGGCGGCGCCGCCGCGCCCTCCTTCTGCGTCGCGCGCCTGCGCTCGGGCGGCGCGCTGGACCCCACGTTCGGATCGGGCGGGAAGCGCACGATCGACTTCGGCGGTGACAACGAGTCCGCCTTCGGTGCGACGTTGCAGCCGGACGGCAAGATCCTGCTCGCGGGCGACTCGGACTTCCGGGTCGCCGTCGCGCGCCTGAACCCGGGCGGCTCGCGCGACACCAGCTTCTCCGGGGACGGCAAGAAGATCTTCGGCTGGGGCCCGATCAGCCGGGCCCAGGCCGTGCTCGTGCTGCCGAGCGGCAAGATCATGCTCGCTGGCTTCTCGGCGCCGGAGGGCGGGAACATCCAGGTCGCACGGCTGAACCCGAAGGGCGCGCTGGACGCGACGTTCGGCACGGGCGGCAAGGTCGGGGTCGACTTCGGCGGCGACGACTTCGGACTCGCGATCGCGCGCCAGGCCGATGGGCGGATCCTCGTGGCCGGCGGGTCGTCAGCGGTGGGCGCCGTGGTCGTGCGGCTGCGGACGAACGGCGCGCTCGACCCGGACTTCGACGGCGACGGCCGCGTGACGCTACCGGGAGTCCCCAACGGCAGCGCCAGGGCCGTGCTGGTGCAGCCGGACGGCAAGATCGTCGTCGCGGGCAACGCGAACGGGAGCGAGATGATGACCGTTACGCGCCTGATGCCGAACGGCTCGCTCGACACGAGCTTCGACGGCGACGGCGCGGCGACCATCGACTTCGGGTCGCTCGCCGACCGCGCTGAGGACGCTGTCCTGCAGCCCGACGGCAAGATCGTCGTCGCCGGGAGCACGCAGGCCACCGGGGACATCGCGGTCGCGCGCCTCGACCCCAACGGAGCGCCGGACACCACGTTCGGTACGGGCGGCAAGGCGACCGTCCACTTCCGCGTCGCCGCGTTCGGCCACGCCGTCGCGCTCCAGCCAAACGGGCGGATCGTCGTCGCCGGCCAGAGGACGGGCGGCGACGAGTTTGCAGTGGCCCGCCTGCTGGGCTGACTCAGTCGCGGGCGGAGAGGCACCGCGCGGAGGCACCGCAAGGATCAGCGCGAGGCGACGATCGGCGCGCGATCGGTCAGTCTTTCTGAGAAGAACGGAGCTAGCTCACGTTCGCGCAGACGGCACACAGACCAAGCTGATCCGGATGAACCGTTGTTCCTGACGGTGGCCTGCCACGCTCCCCCGAAGGTCATACCCCGAGACTCGGTAACCGTAAGCGGCCGCGGAACACCGACAGTCGGCGCGGTGGGGTACTTCTCGCGTTTTGTCACCCTTGGCAGTTGTCGGGAACGGTGCCGCCGTTGGTGTTGAGGATGGCGGTGATCATGCCGCCGTCGAACCCGTTAGCGTTGGCTCGGGAGCCGGCGATCGTGAACATCCCGAACGCGGCGTGGGTGTTGGTCATGTTGCACGCGCCGGTGAGGCCCTCATCAGGTGTCGGTCCCGGGGTCGCCGCGGCAACGCTCGCACCTGCGCCGCTTGCTGCGAGTGTTAGGGCCGTCACGAGCAGGGTTGTACGAGCTCTCATTTGAGATCTCCTTCCTGGGTAAAAGCCATCTCTGCTGCACTGGCTTGAAGCATGCGGTGGGCTGAACGACCACCGCGAATGCGACCATCACCGCCAGCAAGACGAGCGTCGCCGGGGCGGCGTAAGGCTGAACGTTGGGCGGGCATGCGGTCCCCTCTCGCTTCTGATGGGTCGGGATGACGCACGCTACGCCGGGGTCGGCGCCCGGACATTGGGGTTAGCCCTAGAACGTCATCCGGGCTGGCCCCAGTATTTGTGACGCCCTTGGTTCAGCGATGACCGTCGGCTGATGCCGATAGCGGACGCAAGGTGGACGACCCAGTGTTCATCGCCGGGACCGGGCTGTCGGTCGCTCGTCAGCGGCGGATCCGGATGAGCGCCGCGCACCGTCGTCGGTCGCGCCAATTATCGCTGTGTGACGTCCTTGGAGAACGGGCGGGCTGGCGGAGAGAGCCCTCAGCCGCAGTGGCGCGCCGTAGCACAGCCGTGCGAGTCGTAGCGGACGACGAAGCTATCGCTGCGGGGTGCGTACGTGGGTCTGGTCGCAAGGACGCCGCCGTAAGTAAGACAGCCGCTTCGCCTGCGTGAGGGACAGCGAGGTCGATCGAGCCAACAAACGCTGGCACGCTCAAGCGGAAGCCGCCACTGATCTCGAGCGCTGTATTGGTTTGGACGAGACTCGGACGTCCGGTCACTATGGGCTGCGGACGCTCGCTTGCCTGGCCGAAGCAGAAGCCGGCTACCGGGCGAGGCACAGCGGCGGTCACGACGAGCGTGGAGCGGACGATCGTCGCGTCGGTCAGGATTCCCGCGGCGAGCCCGGTGCCCATCATCCTCGCGCCGCGCGTACCCGTTGAGAAAGCGGTAGTGCTCGATCGAGGACTCCCGGCGCATCCCGCCGATCAGGCCGCTCGTTTCATCGCCCGGATGCTCGGCGAGTCGT
>WNGA01010347.1_pt1 | contig 15010 bp, 12 predicted proteins | sample 5400061 | NCBI WGS metagenome assembly WNGA01 (sample SAMN13153366, study PRJNA577476) | soil metagenome | isolation source: 100 cm soil or saprolite under grassland replicate 2 | place: USA:California | collected 2016-06-15
CTTATATCATCCGTGTTTTCTGGTTCGTACGTGCCGTAATCCCAGACCATAACGGTGCCGCCGCCGTACTCTCCTTCCGGTATCACGCCCTCAAACTTCGCGTAATCAACCGGGTGATCCTCAACCTGCATCGCCAGGCGCTTCACTTTTGGGTCGAGTGAGGGACCCTTTGGCACCGCCCACGATTTCAAAACGCCATCAGCCTCGAGTCGAAAGTCGTAATGTAATTGTGTCGCCCGGTGTTTTTGAACTACGAACAGATGGCCTGTCTTGGTCCGCCTCTTTGTCGGACCCGGTTCCGGAGTCTTGTCGAATTTCCGTTTCTTCTTATATTCGGTTAATGAGGCCATTGATTTACCTTGGAAACGTTGAGGTGATACTTTAGATGTACTACACGCTGACCTGCTCGCTCGTAGCTACCGGTGAAGGTAAATCCTCCGTTTCGCCTTCAAACAGCTCAATCTGAATCGCGTCTAGACCTAGAACCTGCCTTACCCGTGCAAAACTTCTCCGGTGAATTGGCAACGCTCCGAGTGCTTTTAACGTTCGGCAGTGTTCGGGTGTCGGATAACCTTTGTGCGAAGCAAGGCCATAGCCTGAATAGAGTCGATCGAGTTCCAGCATGTGAGCATCGCGAGTGGTTTTAGCAATTATCGAGGCCGCGGCAATAGTCGCGGAAAGCGCATCCCCATGGATGATTCCGCGTTGCGGCCACTGGCAATTCGGAATGCGGCGAGCATCAACCAAGACGAAATCCGGAACGCAGCTCAGACCAAATACCGCACGTTGCATCGCCAATAGACCCGCGTGGTAAATGTTAATGCGATCTATTTCTTCAACTTCCGCAAAGCCAATTGACCAACACACTGCGTCGTGTTTGATCTGCGCCGCTAATTCTTCACGTTTTACTTCATCAAGTATTTTCTTAGAGTCGTTCAGCCCGCGAAGCTTATAGTTTTTCGGTAAGATCACAGCGCCGGCTACGACCGGACCCGCAAGCGGCGCCATTCCTGCCTCATCAACCCCCGCGACGAAACTAAAACCTTGCGTCCACAGTTCGATTTCAAAACGTAGTAACGAATGTAGTCGCTGACCTTCGGAGCGGTTACTTCGTTGACGTTCACGAATTCGTTTGGCTAGCTGTTTAGCGCCTTGACGATGATCAAGTGCCAGCGCCTCAAGGAAACCCTTAGGAACCGGGCGCCCCCGCTCAAGAAAGATGGTTCTCAATTCGACTATAGGTTTGGCTAAGACTTCTTCGAGAGAGGGCATGGTTTAATTGATTTGATTTCTTTTCCAGGAGCAGGTTGCCTACTTCGTGAAATAGCTTAACGGGGTGCTATTCTAAAACGAATTCGCAAAGTCGGCGAGCGCGCAACGGAAAAATGATCGAACTCAGCTTGAACAAATGGAACACCGACTAGAGAACTACAGCTCACGAATAATCGATCAGCACAGCGTAAGTATACATTTCCGCTTGCTGGGAATACTTCCGCTAATGTTTTTTCTTCTTCAGGGAATTCACTACTGGAGGGTGAGCCAGCTGGGAAATATGCTCTGGATGTGCAACATCGGAAATCTGATGTTAGCACTCGGCCTCTTTCTTAATAACGCTCCACTCATTCGAGTGTCAGTCCTTTGGATGATCCCCGGTGTGGTTGTATGGGTTATTTATGTTGTGCTGGCCTGGGGAATATTCCTAACCTCGACATTGGCGCACTTAGGCGGAATGGCAGTCGGTTTCATCGCTTTGCGAAAAGTGGGTATGGATCGCAAAGCGTGGCTATACGCCGTTCTCTGGTATTTCGCGCTGCAAGTCATCTCTCGTCTCTTAACACCAGTAAGTCTTAATGTGAACGTATCGCATATAGTTGACCCGGGATGGCAGCTGACCTTCAACGCTTACTGGAAGTTTTGGATGGTACTGACGGGCGCGGTTGCGGTCGTCCTCTGGCTGTTAGATCTTATTCTGTCGAAGATCTTTCCCGCAAAAACGACCAGAGCCTGACGGTACGCTACAGTACGCTTCAAATGTTGGGAGAAATGTGGCTTTCGGATATAATTCCTGCCTTGAAGACGCCCCTTTCCTCCTGTGGGTGTTCACTGGCGCGGCGGTTCGGCAAAAGACCGCCGCGCACTTTTTCTGTCTATATCGAAAATTATTGTGTGCTTGATGACACAGGTTAAACACAAGGTCAGCTTAGAGTTACATCAAGAACGAACAGGGGTTAGGGGTATCTAACACTTCGGGCGAGCCGCTGAATAACGGCTCGCCCTTGTTGTTTTAGTCGGACAAAAAACTTCGTTTTTTGCACGGGTACCGGTCCTCTCCAAGGTGGAGAAACGTTTTGATCGGATGAAACTAAAACTGAGAACGGTTCATTATTTCGCAACTACTGCGTTCGGGTCAGTTGGACCAGGAAGGAAAGAATCACGCGCTTGAGGTCATTGAGCGAAATGCCTGGGCGCAAAAGCAGATCGTTGAAGACCTGCTGGATGTTTCCCGAATTATTAGTGGCAAACTTAACCTCAGTTTTGTGCCGGTGGATCTTCTTGTCGTGGTGCGTTCCGCGATCGATGTGGTGCGTCCCGCAGCCGCTGCCAAACAGATTCGTCTGGACCTAAAATCTGACAGTGCAACTGGTGGTGACGTCGAAGTGATCATCGGCCGCAAGCAAACCTACGCGCTGTTGAATGTTCAGGATACCGGACCGGGCATTCCTCCGGAATTCATGGCTCGTGTCTTCGAACGATTTAGTCAAGCAGACAGCTCGAGCACCAGGCGTTACGGTGGACTGGGATTAGGCCTTGCCATCGTGCGACATCTCGTCGAGATTCACGGCGGTACGGTTGAGGCGCACAACCGCTACGACGGGAGTGGCGCGGTCTTTACAGTAAGCCTTCCAACTTCTGACGGAATTCCGGGAGAGTTTCATCCTCCGATTCAAAACCAGGAGGTAATGACTGATGCTTCGATCGCAGATTGAGACGAACTCGCTTACCTTCCGCCGCCTGGCGGACTCACCAACTTCTTGAGAACGGGCGCTGGCCTTTGACCGGTATCCTGCGCCGCAACGCCTCCGTCCGGGCCAAAAACGTAGCTGTCACGGGCTCTCACTGCGAGATTCGGCTCATTGACTCGGACCCTGATCTGGCGGCGCTCGCCGGGATGCGGTGAACGTTTCGGATAGTAGCCTATGCTGTACTGCCGTCTCAGTTCCTCGGCTATGTTTGAAAACGCCTGCGCGACGTTCTGCAAACTATCGGCCTGATACTCCCTGGCGCCTGTCTTCTCAGACAGGTCGTGCAAATAACGGTTAGCTACTTCGTATTCACGACGGCTGGTTCCCGGTCCGGGACCGCGGCTGCCTCCTCGGCCACCGCGACCACTTCGCCCGCCACCAAATATGCCGCCGAGAATTTGACCGAAGACGTCGTCTTGACGACCTCCGGGCCATGAACCGCCACCCCCGGGCCAGCTGGGTCCTCCACCGGCAACATCCATAAAGGTGTCGTACTGAACAGGGTAGATCAACGCATCGAGTTCCTCAGAATCAAGGACAGTGCTTTGGTAAGTAGCGCGCTTGCTCGTGGTATCTACCCCGTCAGTAAATAGCACTACTGCCTTGCGCCCTTGAATCTGACTCAACTTCTGATTGATCACCATGTCGACAGCGTCGTAGAGTCTCGTGCCGTTACCGGGGTGCGTTCGCCGGATAGCTCTGCTGATTTTCGCGCGATCGTTTGTGAAATCGCTAAGAACCTTCACATCATCATCGAAAGAAACAACCATCACCTGATCATCCGGACGCAACTGGTTAACGAAAGTGATTGCTGCCTCTTGGATATCTTCCAATCTAAAGCGCGTTGAGCCGCTGGTATCGATCATCAACACGAGGGAAAACGGTTTGTCGACAGAAGAGAAAAAGGCGACTTCTTGTTCAGTTCCATCCTCCCAAACCCGGAAGCTCTCTTTGCGCAGGTTGGGGACGTATCGACCGTCGCGATCCATCACGCTGACTGGAAGAGTTACCAGCGTAGTGTTGACACGAACAACATCACCAGAATCGACCTCTTCCGGACCGCTCTGAGTAGTGGGCGTCTGCGTAGGCTGCCGATTATTTGGATTGTTTGCCCCCCCGAGAACGGGCGGCCGCGCAGGAGCGGATTGTCCCGACGACGCGTTGGGAGCAGATTGCCTTGACGGTGCGGGAGCTGAATTGGGACCGACACGCCTGGGGCGGGTCTGTGCATGCAACGAACTGCTTAGGATGATCAATAGGGGGAGCCCTAAGCAGGTGCAAATCTTTCTCATAGCCATGGCTCCTTTAAATGCGAAGTTCTCTGGCGGATGCCAGACCGACTTGGATGCTTCGGGAGAGAAATAGATGCTTGTCAGCGTCTAGAGGAGAGTCTTTCCGTGACGTTAAAGAGATTAGCGCCGAAGCCCCGGTTAAGCAAGGGGTTAGGCGGGTTAAGCGGATTAGGCAGCAATTCCAGCAATTCCGCAGCATGGCGTTTGCGGGAGGATATGACCTGGCGGAACCGATTACCAGCATCTAATAGGCTGACGACTCCCGCCAACCGATCTGAGGGCCGACCCTGAAGCCGACCCTCTCGGTTTTTGAAGTCGCAAAAGATCGCTTCAACTGTTCGCTACGAAACCTTCACGGCGCTGCATGAAGAAGTAAGACATCCCAAGCCCAGCGTCCTAGCTGTGCATCGTTTCTATCCTTGACCTTCGCCCGATAGCGGAACTTGTTGCCGTACTGATCTGTCTGCTTCGACTCCTTATAGTCGAGGTCAATGGATTTCAGACCAAGCTCTTGGAACGTGTGTAGTTCACTAGGTTCTGAGATACCGTTGTGATTTATGTCCTGCCACAAGCGCAGTGAACCAAAGATGGAGTCGCTTAGGTTTATCTTCCCGTCGCCGTTGCCGCCGTTCTTGGCCCTATCGTATTCAGCGAGGGCTAGGAAGCCGTTTCTTTCCGAGCCTGCTTGCGGTACGGGCTGTGACGTAAAATTTCCAAATAACTCCCTGCCATTGTCAATGATGCCGTTGCCGTCACGGTCTAGGACAAGCCACGCATCGTCGCTTCCGGCCGACGTCCAGGATAGATGCTCGGCAGTGCCGTCAGCATTGAGATCAAAGTTCACCCCACCGGCCATATCCGTTAGGAGATCGATTTCATCACCGGGCTGTAACGGTGCACCCTTAAGTTTTCTCGAACGAGTGAGTGGCAGGCTGAAAAGGGTTTGGGTGCCAGGAGGTTTGAAGTAAAGGTACGCCCCAAACGAGAAGATGGGTTGATCAGACACGTTCCGCAATCTAAGCCATACCCGTTTATGCCAGTCGGCTCTCTCCCTAAACCTGACACTATCAAGTCCTTGGTCTTGGTTTCGGGATTTTCTCACGATCTTATCTTTGACTGGTTGCCCTCCGATGTTGATGTCAACTAGAGCCAAAGGTTCGCTCGCATATCTTTCAAGGTCAAATGTCTTTTCCGCATCTTGTGCGCTGGCCTTATGAGCATTTCCACTGTAGATCATGAGTCCCGTTGCGATGACTGCTGCTGCTAGAGCAAGCAATAGAGTTCCTAGTCGTGAGTATTTCAAGGTAACCTCCAATGATTGACCAGTTCTAGGCGAGGAAGATTTTTGGAAGCTCTACAAAAACAACTAGTGCCTCACCGAGGCACAACTTTGTCAACGGGTATCCAGCGGTAGGCGTTGTCAGGATCGGGACGGAGCAGGCGTCCTCTCCTCCACTGCAGACCATCGCCGAACCGCACGGCGTCAACGCCTAAGCTCACCGGCGCCAGATCAGGATTCACGTCATAGCGTTTGAGGATGTCGGCCGTCAGACTCCACGCTTGCTCGGTCACCGTTAAAGTAATATCAGCCCCGGGTTCCAGGACGCCCTGTCCTAATTGCGTGGAAGCCGCGAGCGGGAGACTGTAGAGAACCCTCGCCTCTGAAGGGCGAAAATATAGATTAGCGCCAACTCCAGCGATAGTTTTGCCGGAGACATTACGCAGCCGGACTTGTATGTGCCTAAACCAACCTTCTCGCTCTTTGAAGGTTACTGTGTCCTGTCCAATACTGTTGTGCCGCCACTTCGTCGCGATCTTATCTTTGATTGGTTGGTCTGCAATCTTGAGTTCAACCAACTCCAACGGCTCATCAGGGTATCTTTCGATGTCCAGCGACTTATCAGCATCTTGTATAGGTGATGTATGAGCAACTACTACAGAGTTCATCAACAGCATTGACGGAATAACGAGAACTAATAGAGCAACAAACCGAGTATTTAAGTACGAATATTTCATGTCTACATCCTGTGCTCGGACTTGAGGACGTTGTGAGTTCGGCTCCGGAACTCGTTGGGAAGGACAGTGGGGTAAGGATTACCAGCGAATCGAGGTATCAATCTAAAAGAAAGCCCTTCGCTGCGCACCTTATACCCCCTGTTCCACTTATGTCAACAGCAAGGTGTCTTGCTTGTCTTGCTGGCCTTGCTAGGGTTAGGTCCGAAGTAGGCGTTCGCGGCCTCTCGGCTAGTGCAAGGCCATCCGGCTTATTCGCCGGCCGTCATTGCGTTCCAGATGAAGGGCAGCGTAACCCAGGCTTGACCCCGGTGCTGTGGGCGGAAGGCGAAAAGGACGACGCGTCCCTTGCCCAGTGTGACCTCGGCCAGGGCAATCTTGCCGCGAAGTTTGTCCTCGCCCAGAAGCCAACCCGAACGAAGGACATTCTCTTTCGCATAACGAGCCACGACGCGAACCTTAGAATCGGACGCCTCGAACGCTGAGCTATTGATGAAATACGCCACCGTGCTGTGAGGCACTCCACGGGCGATCGGCTGAGCTGTGTCCACCTCCAGCCCCAATATCGAACCGGGGCAATAGAACTCAGAAGACCTCAATCCCTCGAGAACGTTTCGAAGCGGAAGGTTAAAGTGCTTGATAGCGAGTTCACATGAAGCATCGAAGCACAATAGTGTGCCGCCGTTTTCGACAAAACTCCTGAGATTTCCAACGCCGGCCGTAGTGATGCCACCGGTAAACTCTTTCGGATAATTCTCGGTCGAATTGCCGTCGATTATTTCTCTTTCGCGTTGCGATGGAAGAACGATGACATCGTAACTTGTCGACAGGGCGCCTTGCCGGACTTCAGGATCGCGAATGGAGCTATACGGGACATTGAAAGTATCGAAGATAAACCGGGTCCATCCTTCGTCCATGTTCGAAGTCCAGCCTTTGTAGATGCCTACGCGCAACGGTTGCCTGATTGGATTTGCCAACGGCGACTGGTCACCTTTCTTCAATGGTAGAGCGAGATCCTGCCGCATATCATTGGCGTCGGTGATAAGGGTCAGTTTCCTTTCACTTACTGTCTCCTGAATGTCTAAGGTCGCCGGCGCCTCAACACCCATCTGCATTGGCAGGGTCCAGCCGGCGACGTCATAGGGTCGTTCCGCTTCTCCTTGGGCATTGAGTCGATCAGGATAGATTTGCGGCTCGAATAAGGTAATGATATTCGAACGTTGGGGCTGGGAGAGAAAGACTATATAACTGCCCGCGGGCACTTCGTGCATGCCTGATGCGCTGGCAACTATTTTCCTGTAGGCGCCCAGTCGTTCACTCGCAGAGTTTGTTCTTTGGAGGACCTGTGGTCCATAAACAGCGTGCAATTCGCGCTCGAGCCTGAAGACTTCAATTCCCTGATCGATTAGTGCCCCGACCAGCTTGGCTACGGCCTCGTCGTGCCCCTGACCCGCTGGAATTAAATAAGCAATAGGTTCGTTCTGCGCCGGCGTTTGGTTAACGCTCTTCTGTCCTAACGAGTAGAAATCGCGCAGGTAGTTAGGGCGATATTTCGCGGCGAGCGAAAGCAACGAACGCGAAGCGATGAGTTCCATATTCAGGATGTCGCGAGGTTTCCATTCCCCTCCCGGCCAAGGATCCGGAAAGTTTGTTGTCGGCTCCAGCGCATTACGCATCCCGCGAGTCGTGGATCTCGCAAGTTGATCAACCGTGACCTTCGCCGGACTCATGATCCGCGCGCTTGCGGCTTCAGACAGAATGCCAATCGAATTGTGAAAATAGGGAGCGGTGCGAAAGCCGCCATGCCACCAGGTGTCGTAAAGCGAGTTTGTGATCACTCCTTTGAAGCCGGCCGCTTGCAGGTCCGCAGCCATTTTGTGTCCGAAAAGTGCAACCTCTCGCAGCAGCAGCGGCGCAATGTTGGGATTTTGAGGATCATAAAAAGGAGGGACAAAGAAACGAGATCCATTTGAGCCTTGTTGATGAACGTCGTAGACAATTTGCGGAAACCACTCTTTCCATAGAAGACGCGTTAGACTCTGACTCTCTTTCAAATTGAGCATGAACCAGTCGCGGTTGTCGTCGTGTCCTGCGTAGTAGTGATAAAGCTCGGGAGGCTCACGGCCTTCGTAAGGTGTGCCGAGGGTTTTGCGGTACCAGTTTGCGACAATATCGACGCCATCAGGATTCGCTGAGGGAATGAGAATTAGAATTGTGTTTTGAAGGATCTCGTTCGTCTCAGCGTCTTGTGCGGTAGCCAGGTCAAAAGCCAATTGCATCGACATCTGCGACGCAACGATTTCCGTTGAATGGATGGAACACGAAATCGCCACAACCACTCGCCCTGACGCGATCAGTCGATCACGTTCCAGATCGTTAGCAATGGTGCGAGGGTCGGCGAGTTTGCGCTGAATCTCTTTGTATTTATTCAGAGCCAGTATATTCTCTCGCGCGCTAATAAAGACCGCCAGGATTGGTCGCTTTAGTGTTGATTGACCAACTGTTTGCACCAGCACTCGATTCGACGTTCGATCGAGATGGTTGAAATAGTCTGTAATCTGCGACCAGTCGGCAATCGTGCGGTCATCTCCGGGAGTGAATCCCAGTACTGAGTGTGGTGAAAGTGTCCGAGCACCAGGAACAGGTCGGCCGGTTCTTTGCCCTCGTACTTGAGAGGCCTGGGCTAGAGCAAGCACTACAACACAACAGATCAGCAGCAGATTTCGATGACGAGTCATTCACGGATTCCTTTGCATGAAACGATTGAAGAGAGTGTTGCGACCGAAAGGTCGAAATCGCAGTCTAGCACAATCGGGCGAAGCAGCTTTGCCGGTAGAATTCGGTACTGGTGGTCATTATTTGTAGCGGGCGCTTTGCTGCTTATCTTTGGTCCGCCTGCCTTGCTGCTTGCCTGGATTACGGGAAAGCGGGAAGCCGTTTACCCGTGGGCTGCTTTCGGTGCGCGTAATTGGCTGCGGTTGAGCGGCGCAAGGGTTCACGTCACCGGGGCGCAGTTGCTCGATCCGAAACAAACGTACGTCTTCATATCGAATCACAGATCATACTTGGATACGGCCACCCTCTTTATCTACACCGGACGTCGGATCGGACTGCTTGCTAAGAAGGAGTTGCTGAAGGTCCCGATTCTTGGGTACGGGATGGGCTACGTAAACATAATGGCGATCGACCGTTCGAACCGCGAACGAGCGATTGAAACCATGGAGGCGGCGACGGCACGCATTCGGGGCGGAATCTCTTTTGGAGTTTTTGCAGAAGGAACCCGAGCCAAACCCGGTGAGTTCTTGCCATTTAAAAAGGGCGCCTTCTATATGGCAATCCAGGCGGGAGTTCCGATTGTCCCCGTGGCAATCAAGAATACTGATGGATTGATGGGAAAAGGAACCGGTGAGGCAAAGGCTGGCGTGATCGAAATGGTCTTGTTGCCGCCCGTTCAGACCGACTCGCCATCCTACAAAGAGGACATCAATCTACTTATCCAAAAAGTTCATCGCGCCGTCGGGCATGAATTGGGGATTGGCGACAATAGCTGAACCCCGAAAGATGGTATGTCCGACAAACTTCAGTTTGTCGAGGGAATCGACAAGCTAAAGCTTATCGGACATATAATAGATCATTGCGCATGCGGGGTTACGGTGCGAAGTCGTAAGTAAGAACACCTGAAACTCTGACCGGCCTCGTGCCTATGAGAGTCAGGGTGAAGCGAGCCTTCCTGGCAGCCTCAACAGCGCTCGCTCGAAGTATTTCTGGACCGTCAATGGCCTCTGCGGAAACAATGTTTCCCTTTTCGTCGAGTAGAATCTTCACTGTCACGCGACCTACGACTTTGGCACTCCGAGCGGCCTCGGGGTATTTGGGTTTAGGTAGATCCAGGGCTTTGCTGTTTAGTACCCCGCCGTCAATCGGTTTGGCAGAGTCTGTCTCTGTTGTGTCCGTCACGCCAGGGGAACCTTCACCCACGTCTGTAACGGTGACGCTTGCGTGCCCTTTAACGAAATCCGAATACTTCACTTGCAAACGAATATGCAATGCCTCGCCACTATCAAAGATTAACTCTTCATCGGCGTAGGAATACGTAGGGAACCAATAGCGACCATCGATTTGTTCGCGATAGGTTTCGACGGTAGGAAACTTATTGATCTTGGTTTCGGGAACACCTTTGCCTTTGGTCTTAACTATTAGAAAATCCTGATCGTCGACCCACACCCTGCCTGCAAATAACCTTTCCTTCGTCTTCTTTGGATCCGGGACCACCTTCGGAGCGACGTCGAAAACGTGCAAATTGAGTTCGTCGATCTTTTCCTTACCCACGTAGCGAAAATTGTATCGATCGACCTTCGACGGTTCGAGCGCGAAAGGATTGATGCCCCCCAGGTCGTCAAGATCCTCCGGCGTGACTCCGCCGTAGGATGGCATCGGGAAAAAGCTAATCTTCTCGAAACGGTTTCCCGAGTCGTCGAATGTGAAATACGAGACTCGGTGGAATTCACCGGTAATCTGTCCGCCCATTCCGAGAGTCTGAACAATTGCGTCGCGCTTAAAGGCATACAGGTTAAGAGCTTTACGGAACTGAGCTTCCTTGGCGGTGAAAGTCTTAATCATCCGGTCTATCTCGGCCTGGCTCACGCCTGATGGGGGATTAGTTTGGCCGGTCGCAGGAGCGATCATCAACAGAAAGAGGGCTGCAACCGCGATGGCAAAGCGCGTAATGTTGGGAATAGACTTTCTTGGCATTTCGATACTCCGGTTAATGAAGTTGGGTTCCGTCGATTCCCATTTAATGGGGCACCGGCTCAGATGCACGTCCGCAACTTTCCTGTTGCCACGCCTTGCTGCCCACGAAGGAATTTATGCGGTAACTTGACTTTGCTGTTGCAAAGTTCCCTGCATCTAGTGTAAGGTGCCACACATAGAACGAGTTAGGCGACCAGACGGTAGTGTTAAACGTTTTCATTTGGATGCCAATCTCAGCCGTCAACGACTTTCCTCGAAAAACGACGGCAGACGAATTCGAGAGGATATCAAAAGGTCCTCACATCGGCGAGAGGCTAGTTGTCCCTGTCCTGTGAACCTCCAAGGCGCGTAAGCGTTGGCGCAACGCCGAGCGGCCGCGTTGCTTCCACGGGAGGGATGCCGAAGTCGAGCCCCGGGGGGGGCCCGGCGAGGTGCCTGTTAGTCGATGATGTGCGCGGTAACCTGCTGCTCCTTCTGGGCGGAGTAGCTATCAAGTTGCCGCGCACACCCCAGCATCGAATGCTCGCATTCTACCGTCAGAATGTTCGTTTGCCCTTAAAAAAAACTATCCGGCTCAAGCGACAAACTCAACCCCTACGGCGTTCGGGATGATTCCGTGCTCGTGCCCTTCTCTCAGTAAACGGCGGACAGCCTCGCGGCCCCTCTCGGTGTAGTCAAGAGTTAAGTCATTAACCCACATGGCAACGAATCGATCCGCCATCCCGGGCTCCATGTCGCGCGCAAACTGCATCGCGTAATCCAGGGCATCGTCCCGGTGATCCAGCGAATATTGAATACTGTCCCGCAGAAGTCGCGAGACGTCCTGGGTGAGTTCAGGTCCGAGGTCCCGCCTGATTGCGTTCCCGCCCATCGGTAGAGGTAGGTTTGTTTTTTGGTGCCACCACTCACCCAGATCGATTACTTTATGCAAGCCCATCGATTCATAGAAAAGCTGCCCTTCGTGAATCAGCAAACCGGCATCACACGATCCACTCAAAACAGCGTCGATGATCTTGTCGAAGGAGACGACCTTGTATTCAAACTCAGAGTTAAAAATGCGCAGGGCAAGAAAGGCGCTCGTTAGTTTCCCCGGAACAGCAATCTTCAGCTCCCCGATCTTGTCGGCATTCAACGGCCTCGTTGAAACGACAATCGGGCCATAGTTATCTCCAATTGAAGCGCCGTGTGGTAGCAAAGCATACTTTCCCGCGACATAGGCGTAGGCATGAAAACTGATAGCGGTAACGTCGAAAGTCCCCCGCATGGCTTCCTCGTTAAGAGCTTGAATATCATTCAGCACATGCTTGAACGTGATGCCGCCTGTATCGAGTTTGTTAGTTGCCAACGCGTAGAACATGAATGCATCGTCTGAATCAGGCGAATGGGCCACAGTTATCGTTTGTTTTTCTGTTTGAGTTTGCATATCGTGCTTGCTTCTAGACCACACTCACCGTGGGCGGTTCCATGCGGTTATACACCGTGTCCCTTTCCACTGCCTCAAATCCGGCTTCGGATATAAGGTTTACAAGTTCAGCTTTGGTCATGCGAACTTCATTGTTGGCTTCGACGGAGTAGCTCTGCGTCAACTCACCGCCTTCCGTAATAGTGCCGTCGATATCGTTTGCGCCAAATTGCAGACCGACCTGAGCGAGCCGTTTGCCGAGCATTACCCAATAGGCTTTTAGATGGGGGAAATTGTCCAGCATCAACCGCGACACTGCGAGAGTCTTGAGCGAATCAACTCCCGATGGACCAGGGAGGTGGGCTAATTGCGTGTCGGGTGGATAAAAAGCCAGGGGGATGAAGCACTGAAAGCCGCTCGATTTGTCTTGCTGCTCACGCAAACGAACCAGGTGGTCAACACGATCTTCAATCGATTCGATATGGCCATACAGCATCGTCGCGTTTGTTTTCAACCCCGCGGCGTGAACTTTTCCGCTCAGCTCAAGCCACCGATCGCCGTCGCACTTGTGCGCGCAGATCATTGATCGCGTGGGCTCGCGAAATATCTCTGCGCCACCACCGGGACAGGAATCCAAGCCGGCCTCGGTCAGTTCCTGGATTACTCTTTCGTCCTCCATCTTGTAAAAGTGCGCAAAGTGATCAAGCTCGACCATAGTAAAGGCTTTTAAATGCAGTTGAGGATACTCACGTTTCAACGAGGAGAGCAGATCGGTGAAATAGCTGAACGGCAGTTTTGTGTTTAATCCGCCCGTTATGTGAAGTTCAGTGGCGCCTTCGGATACTGCCTGACCAGCAATGCGAAGACTGTCTTGAATATTGTGAGTATAGGCATCCGGCTGCCTGGGAGTGCGGTAGAAGCCGCAGAACTTACAGTCTACATAACATACGTTCGTTGGGTTGAAGTGGCGATTGACATTGAAATAGGTGGTTGCGCCATGTAGCCGTCTTCTAACGCTATCTGCGAGTTTTCCCAACGCCGGCAGGTCATTTGTACCATACAGCGCCACGCCATCTTCGAACGTCAGACGCTGGCCGGCCGCTACTCTTTCGGCGATTTCGTTGAGTCGTCCATCGTGTGAAAAGTTCATGAGTCTTATCAGTATTCTTCAAATGCGAAAAAACACCGCTCCACCAAATGTTACGAGTAGGATCACGCTCACGAAGGCGTTTGTTGTAAAGAACGCGGCGTTGAGTCGGCTCAAATCGTTAGCGCGTACGAGGGTGTGCTGATAGAAAAGCAAACATGCAGTTACAACGACGCCCGCCAAGGCCGGCGGACCGAGGTTTGTAACGAAGTAAAGCCCGAGCAACGCTGCTAATGCGCCCGCATGCAACAAACGTGAAATAATCAGGGCGCCTCGAATCCCGAATTGCGCAGGCAGAGAATAGAGACCTTCGCGTCGGTCGAATTCAAAGTCCTGACATGCGTAAAGGACGTCAAAGCCTGCCGTCCACAAAAGCACCACCAGGGACAACAGCAATGGCTCCGGACTATCGATTGCTCCACGTACTGCTATCCAGGCGCCGGTTGGCGCAATCGCCAAACACCAGCCAAGCACAAGGTGCGATAGATTCGTCCAGCGCTTTGTAAATGAGTACAAAAGAACGCTGGCGAGGGCGGCGGGTGCCAGCAAAAGGGTAAGACGATTCAGCATGGCAGCCGCGAGAAAAAAAACGGCTGCAGAAATCACTGTAAATCCCCAGACAAAACTCACCGAAAGCAGGCCCGCCGGCAGAGCCCTCATGCTCGTACGCGGATTTCGTGCGTCGTAGGTGCGGTCGACAATGCGGTTGAAAGCCATCGCCGTAGAACGAGCTCCCACCATCGCCACGATAATCCAAAGGATATGTTGTCTTGTGGGAAATCCATTTGCGGCCAGCACGGCGCCTAGAAAAGCAAATGGAAGAGCGAATAGGGTGTGCTCGATCTTTATCATCTCGAGCGTCAGGCGAATGTTCCGCAGCACATTCGACACTGGATTAGTCTTCTCCTGTAGTACGGTTGGCATTCGTTCGTTGAAATCTTACTTTCAGGGATAGGTCGATCGCAAGCGAGTCAACAAAACATGAAAAGGTACGTCGATGATCCCAGTTCCTTCTCAAGAAGCAGAGAATTTTCAATCCCGCGCTGATAGTCCGCTACGCGCAGTCGCCTATCTGAGTCGAAGCTGCAACCTCTCATTTGACTGCGAGCCGGGTCAGGAATTCACTGACTTGGGCTGCTCCCATTTAGATGGGACGGGGTCCCGCTTGCCGTGAAACAGGATGTACAGTCTAATCCCGGCGAGGTAAGCCTGTTCAAACTGACTTGTAATGGCGTGCGGATGACATTTCGCACTTCTTCGAGCAGCTTTGGCGTGGTGAGGCCTCCGCAGGATGGAAACTATGAAGGACTGCAGCTTCTCCTGGCGGTTTCGTGAGTTTTGTTAGCGAATCCGCAGGCTGCTCAGTATTATATGGACAATT
>WNGA01012548.1_pt1 | contig 15009 bp, 11 predicted proteins | sample 5400061 | NCBI WGS metagenome assembly WNGA01 (sample SAMN13153366, study PRJNA577476) | soil metagenome | isolation source: 100 cm soil or saprolite under grassland replicate 2 | place: USA:California | collected 2016-06-15
CACCGCGTGTCCCAGGGAAGCGGTGTGTTCCTGCTTACGGACGCCGAGCTCGACGAGCTGGTCGCCATGGCGGCGGCGGCAAAGGTCGAGATCAGCCTGTTCGCCCGCCCGAACGCCGGTTGGGACGCCTCGGCGACGAGCCGTGCACCCGCCGGAGGCGCGCTCGCCGCCGCCGCGCGCGGTCAAGAGCAGCTCGTGGCGGTGCTCGAGGACGTCGTGCGGGCAGCCGAGCACGGCGTCAGAAGCGTCCTGCTCGCGGACGTCGGCGCGGTCTACGCCTTCTCGCGGCTGCGCGCGGCCGGCGTGGTACCGCTCGAGATGCAGGCGAAGGTATCCGTGATGCTCCCGGTCGCCAACGCGGCGACCGCGACGGTGCTGGCCGAGCTCGGCGCCTCCACTTTGAACCTGCCGCCCGACCTGTCGCTCGCACAGATCGCGGCAATCCGCGCGGCCGTCGACCTGCCGATCGACTTCTACGTCGAGGCGCCGGACACGCTGGGCGGCTTCGTGCGGCTGCACGAGATCCCCGAGCTGATCCGGGTCGCCGCGCCCGTCTACGTCAAGTTCGGGCTAAGGAACGCGCCCGACGTCTATCCGTCGGGGACACACCTGGACGCGACGGCGGTCGCCCTCTCGCGCGAGCGCGTACGGCGAGCGCGCCTCGGTCTCGAGCTGCTCGAGCGGTCGGGATACGAGGCCGTTCGTTCCGAGCTCGGCGCCGCCGGCCTGGCGGTTCCCGTGCCCGCAGCCGTCGTTCGATGACCCCGGACGCCTACGACGACGCGGCCGACCGCGCGCTCCTCGCACGCCTCAGCCTCGAGGAGAAGGTGTCGCTCCTGAGCGGCAAGGATCACTGGTCACTCCCCGCGCTGCCGAGCATCGGCCTCGAATCGATCGTCATGTCGGACGGCCCGACAGGCGTGAAGGGCGGTCGCGACGAGGTTCCACAGAGCCCGACCGTGCCCTGCGGGACTGCGCTCGCCGCCACCTGGAACCGTGGGCTCGTCGAGGAGGTGGCGTCGCTGCTCGGCGAGAGCGCGCGGGTCAGCGGCGTCCACGTCCTCCTCGCGCCGGCGACGAACATCCTCCGCTCCCCGCTCGCCGGCCGGAACTTCGAGTACTACTCGGAGGATCCGCTCCTCGCCGCCACGATGACCGCCGCGTACGTGCGCGGCGTCCAGAGCGAGGGCGTCGCGGCAACGGTGAAGCACTTCGTCTGCAACGACGCCGAGTCGAGCCGCATGAGCGGAAGCGTCGAGATCGACGAACAACCGCTCCGGGAGATCTACCTGCTGCCCTTCGAGAAGGCAGTGCGGGACGAGCAGGTCTGGGCGGTCATGTGCTCCTACAACAAGGTCCGCGGAACCTACATGTCGGCACACTCGTTTCTCGACGACCTCCTGCGCGGCGAGTGGGGCTTCACCGGCATCGTCGTCTCGGACTGGGGCGCGGTGCACGACACGGTCCCGTCGAGCCGTAGCGGGCTCGACGTCGAGATGCCCGGGCCGCCCGTCTTCCGCGGGGAGAAGCTCGTCGCCGCAGTGCGCTCGGGCGAGGTACCGGAGCGAACGATCGACGAGAAGGTGCTGCGGATCCTCCGGCTCGCCCGCCGGACGGGCTTGCTCGGCGACGGGCCTCCCGACCGGCGCCCTCGGCGTCCGTCGTCCGACGCTGCCGCGGTTCTGCGCCGTGCAGCCGCCGAGTCGTTCGTGCTGCTGAAGAACGAGGGCGAGCTGCTCCCGCTTGCTCGGGGCTCGAAGATCGCGGTCCTCGGCCCCCTCGCCGCGCGCCCGCCGCTGCAGGGCGGCGGCAGCTCGAACGTCGGCCCCTTGGCCGCTCCCTCGCCGCTCGATGGCATCCGCGCCCTCGCCGGAGCTTCCGCGGAGATCCGCTACGAGCCCGGCTACGTCTCCTCGACCGTTCCCCGCCTCGACCTCGCTTGGGTCGAGGCCGTGGACGGAACGCCGGGCTTCACCGTGGAGTACCACGAGGCGGTCGACCCCTCCGGGCCACCAATCGAGGTGGAGACGCGGCACACAGAGCGCTTCGTCTTCAGAGAGATCGTCGCAGGCCGCCGCCTCGCCGACCTCGTCGTGCGCGTGCGGGCGACGCTGACCCCGCCGCTCGACGGCGAGTACGTCTTCGCCGTCAACTGCGCCGGCGCGGGGACGCTGCGAATCGGCGGCGAGCAGGTGCTCGAGCTCGCAGGCGAGCACCGCCTCGACTGGTCATACCTCTTCCGCCCCGAGAGCCGCGGGCTCGCCAGGGTCCCGCTCGAGGCCGGGAAGCCGGTCGCGTTCGAGCTCGACTACGAGACGACGCCCGGGCCCGAAGGGGAAATCGGACTGATCACGCTGCGGGCCCGGGCGCCGGAGCCGGACGACCTCCTCGAACGGGCGGTCGAGGCAGCGAGCGCGGCGGATGTCGCAGTCGTCGTCGCCGGGCTCGGGGAGGAGCACGAGTGCGAGGGCTACGACCGACGCGTGCTCGACCTGCCTCCGGAGCAGAGGGAGCTCGTCGCCGCGGTCGCCGCCGTGAACCCGAGCACCGTCGTCGTGGTCAGCGCCGGCGCGCCCGTTTTGCTCGACTGGGCGGAGCGCGTGCCGGCCGTCCTCCTCGTCTGGTACGCGGGCCAGGAGCTCGCCTCCGCGCTCGCCGACGTACTCATGGGACGAGCCGAGCCGGGTGGGCGGCTGCCGATGACGCTCCCCGCCCGTCCGGGGGACGCAGCCGTGCTCGATCCCGCGCCCGACGACGCGGACACCGGCGCCTGGCACTACCGCGAAGGCCTCTTCGTCGGCTACAGGCATTTCGACCGGCACGGGCTCGACCCCGCGTACTGCTTCGGCCACGGCCTCGGCTACACGCTCTTCGACTACGAGGAGATGCACGTCGAACGCAACGCTCGCGGCGGCTTCGAGGTGGCGGTACGGATCCGCAACCGCGGCGATCGGCGCGGCAAGGAGGTCGTCCAACTCTACGTCGCGTCGGAGGACCCCAACCGGCCGCGGCTCGAGCTGAAGGCCTTCGAGTGTGTCGAGCTCGATCCCGGAGCGGAGAGCACGCTCATCCTCAGTCTCGATGTGCGCGCCTTCTCGCAGTGGGACAGCCGAGGCGGCCGCTTCGTGCGGATGCCCGGCAGACACGAGATCGCCGTCGGGCGCTCCTCGCGCGACCTCCGGCTGAGGGAGAGCGTCGCGTTCGCAGCCGAGCCGGCAACTCACCTCTCCCCGGCCGGTGAGAGAACGTAGACCGGGGCCGGCAACTTTGCCGGCCCCGGTCGCGTTGCTCGATGCGAGATCCTCGCGTTACGGGCCGAAGAAGCTCATCACCCTGCTGACCACGTCGGCCTTCTGGGCCGCGGTTCCGTATGCCTCCAATGGGAAGGCCAGGAACACGACCTTGTAGCCGCCGCTGAAGGACAGCGCGTCTGCTGCTCCCGAGTCGTCCGTGTACGCCGTCAGCGCACCGTTGATCGGGGTGACCCGGTCCTCGAACGTATTCCCGAGGACGCTGTGGTCGAGCGGCACTGTCCCGATGCCGTTCGTGACGGGGCTGCCCGACACGCCGTGAACGTTGGCGGTGGCCTTGTCGTTCTGGGTCTCCGAACCGTCCCAGAGCACGTGCAGGTAGTCGTGCACGAAGGCCGTGGTGCCCGCCGACTGGTCGAGGAGATCCTGACCCGAGACGAAGAGCCGCCCGCCGTCGTCAAGGAACGACTTGAGCTCACCCTCGTACGGAATGACCGGGCCGGGATACGTATTCCCGGTGAACCAGATGACGTTCTTGTGCGCCTTCAAGTAGCCGAGCGGCAGGCTGTTGTCCGCGGCGAGGTCCCACGTGTTGAATGCCACACCGGCGGCGTTCAGCGCCGCCGTGTAGTGCGACCGCACGTCGGGTCCATTGCTGTCGTCGTCGACGAGCAGCGTGTTCAGCGTCACGGCGATCGTCGTGACGGTGGCGGTCGCGCTGATCGTCGGGCTGGCGACCGACGTGGCCTTGACGGTTGCCGTGTTCGTGTCGCCGTTGGCCGCACCCGCCGGCACGCTCACCTTGACGCAGACATTCGCCGTGCTGCCAGGCGACAGGGTTGCCGTTGTCGTCTGTGGCGTCGTGCAGGTGGCGTCGAAGAAGCTGACCGGGTACGTACCGCCCGAGGCGGTCAGGGTGTAGCTGTCGGGATTGAAGCCGAGGTTCTTGACCGCCAGCGTGTAGCTCGCGCTGCTACCCGCGCGTGCTCCGTCCGTCTGCGCCGTCGGCGAGAGACCGACGCCGTACGGCGGTGCGATTGGTGTGACTGTCGGCGAACCTGTCGTCGACGGACCTTCGGCCGAAGTTGCCTTGAACCCGTCGTTCGTGATCGACGTCCCCGTGAAGGTCGCGGCGATCTTGACGGTGAAGGTCACCTCGAGCTTGCCGCCCTTCGGCACCGTCAGCCCCGACCACGTAACCGTGCCGGAGACGTTCGTGCCGCCCTGGCCGGCCGAGACGAAGCTCGTGTTGGCCGGCACCGGATCGGTGATCTTCACGCCGGTGGCATCGGCATTGCCGATGTTCCTCAGCGTGAGCGTGTAGCTCAGGTTGCTTCCCGCACCGACCGGGACACCCGCATCGACCTTCGAGAGGACGAGCGACGGCACGGTTGTGCTGTCGGCCAGCCGGAAGGCGCCGCGGCCGTGCGACCCAGCGGCGAGGAGCCGGTGAGTCGGGTCGAGGTCGAGTTGCCAGATCGCGACGACCGGGAAGCCCGAGCCCAGCGGTCCCCAGTGAGCCCCGCCGTCATAAGTCACGAAGGCGCCCACGTCGGTCCCGGCGTAGAGCGTGTTCGGAAACGACGGATCGAGGATGACGGAGTTGACCGGGCTATCCGGCAGGTTGCCGCTGATGTCGGCCCAGGTCGCGCCGGCGTTCGTCGTCTTGAACACATGGCCGGGCGCCGTCGGCGTCGCCGCGTTAAAGCCCGCGTACGAGACGTACGCGGTGCGGTAGTTGCTGCGGTCGACCGCGAACTGCGTGACCGGCCTATTGGGAAGCTTGTTCTTGCCGATGGGCTTCCAGTTCGGGCTTGGATTCACCTGCGCATCGGTGCTGACGTAGACGAGGCCGTCTTCCGATCCCGTGTAGACGGCGGTGCCGCCGCCGACGCCGATCGCCGAGAGGAAGCAGCCGCGCGCGCCGTTCGGCGCCGGACCGGTGCAGCCACTCGTCAGATCGGAGCTGATCGGCTTCCACTTCACGTCCGCAGCCGTCGCAGCCCTCGCGTCGTCTGTGCGGTAGAGCCGATACGTCCCGAGGAAGAGCTGGCTCGGGTTGAGCTGGTTCATGGCGAAGGGGATGTAGAACGTCGAGCGGTCGCTCAGATTGATCCCGTTCGTGATGGATTGGTTGGTGAAGAAGTTGCCGCCGTCCGTATACCTGTACGGCGAGATCCCGAAGAACGTGCCGTACACGAAGCAGCTCGGCCCGAGGAACCCGCACGAATCCGCGGTCGGGTCGACCAGCACCTGGCCGCCGTCCCCACCCGCGACGTCGAACCAGCTCTGGCTGTTGACCGACTTCCGGAGCGTGCCGTTGTCCTGGGTTCCGCCCCAGAAGCGTTCCGAGTTGAGCCCGGGTCCGACGGTGGGCACGTTCGCCACCGACGTGAACTGACCGATCGCGAGACCCGTGCGATGCGTGACACCGGCGGTGTTCGGGTCGACGGAGCCGTTCAGGTTCTGCCAGTCGGCGGCGCTGAGCGGGTCGGACGTCTTCCGCCGACCTCCGTCGTCCGGGCTGTACCAGACCCCGCCGTCCGAGCCGACGAGCACGTGCGTCGGGTGCTTCGCGTCGAAGGCGAGCGCGTGGAAGTCCGGGTGCTGGTCCCAGCCGAGGTTCTTCCACGTGATGCCGCCGTCGTCGGAGCGGAAGATGCCGCCGGAAGGAGGCGAGAGCCCGTAGCCGAACTGGCCGCCTGCGAAGACCACGTCCGAGTCGGTGGGATCGGTCTCGATGACGTTGTCGTAGAAGCACTGCCCGCCGCAGTAGCCCTCGACGGAGTCGTTCACCCCCTGCGGCCCGCCGGCGCCTGTCGGCAGGATCGCCCAGCTCGCACCTTCGTTCGTCGACTTGAAGACGCGGGCGGGGTGGCTCCCCTGGCCGTCCTGCCAGGAAAAGCCGACGTACAGGACGGCCGACTGACGTGGCGGATGCGAGAGCGAGAGCGAGAAGCGCGTCTGGCCGGCCCCGTAGTCGGCCGCCGGCAGGCCGTTCATGATCGGCGACCACGTCGCGCCGCCGTTCGTGCTCTTGTAGATCGCGTCGCCCCAGAACGAGGCGTAGAGGATCTGCGGATTCTGCGGATCCATCTCCAAGTCTGTGGCTCCGACGCCACAGGACTGGATTCCGGCGCAAGCTGGATTGATCTCGCCAACCGCCTCCTTGAGGAGGGCCCAGGTCGCGCCGCCGTCCTTCGATTCCCAGATCCCGTACCTGGAGTGCTCGGGCGGCGTCACGCGCCGTGCGCCGCCGCGGCCCCGCGAGACGGACGCGTACAGGTGGCTTGCATCTTGCGAGTCGACGACGAGGCCCGAGATGGAGACGCCCTGGAAGTAGTCGCCCGAAACGTGCGACCAGGTATTGCCGCCGTCGGTCGACTTCAGGATGCCGTTGCCGAAGTAGCTGTCTCCGGACAGTGCGCCCTCGCCCGTCCCCGCGTAGACGATCGAATCGTCCGAGGGGGCGATTTCGAGCGCACCGATCGCGAGCGACGGCAGGTCGTCGGTCTTCGGCGTCCACACGCCGCTCTTATCGTTGTAGAGCCAGATTCCACCCTGCGCCCCGCCCAGGATGAACTGGCCGCTGCTGGGCCGGATCGCCAAGGCGCCGATCCGCCCGCTCATCGCCGTGAAGGAGTTCGTGCTGTTTGCGACCTGGACGATCGGGTTCGGGCCGAGCCCTCTCCACGCAGCGTTGAACGTCACCGGCCCCGGCGCGGGGGCCGGCTTGAGCCCCTTGGCGGCGCGGACCGCTGCGGCACGCAGTTGACCGGCCGTCAGGTTGTCCAGCGGAGCGTCGCCGGCCGTACGTCGGCTCATGAACTCGAGGTCGCGCTCGAGAAGCTCGTCGCCGGTGGCTTCTTCCGGTGCCAATGGTTGCGCGCCGGGCTTCAGAATTGGCGTGTCGTCTGCGCCTCCCGATACCGCGATCGCGGCACCGGCGAGAACCGCAATGACCGCTGCGGCGAGCGGGATTACTCCCAGCCAACGTCGCAGTGCTCTCAGAATCGATCTCACGAGCCTGATCCCCCCTTCAGTCTCTCTGCTAGTCCGCCACCGGTTGCGGGAGCTAACCCCGTCTTCGGATGGGGGGTAGTAGACGCCAGCAGGCCGCGTCGCGTCAAGGGGTGTGCGAGCGCCTCTCGAAAACCGTTTCGGGCCTCTGGGTCCGACGAGGGGTTCAAATCCCTCCCCCTCCGCCTCCCGAAGAAACAGCATGGCTGTGCGGTTTCTCGGTCGTCATCCCTCAGTGACCAGGACCGTGCCCCGGGCGGATCACCACTGTTCCCCTGGGCGCTGTAACCGTGCTGAAACCGGCTCGTAGGGTCGCGCTCGTCTCGTGGTCATTCCCGCGAAGCAGCGGCAGTCGCGTCACGAGAGGAGAGTTTTGATGCTCGCGTCTTTTAACGTCCGCCGTCCTCGCAGCGGGTTCTGGCGCCCGCCCACCAAGGCGCGGAGCGTCTTCGCGATTGCGCTCGTGTCCGCGTTCTTCGCGATTCCCGCAATTGCGTACGCAGCAAAGGGGACAACGACCCGCGTGGATCTGGCCGGCCCCGCCGGCTACTGCCAGTACTACGACGCTGCAGCGGCGCCGGCGGTCGGGAAGGTTCAGATCGCGACGTCATCGGCGGCATCGCCGGGATTCCACTCGGTCCGCGTCGACATCAAGATGCACGCCGATCAGGTTTTGGCCGGCTCCTACCAGGTCTGGCTCGTCGATCTTTACCGGGACGACGCCAGTCAGGTGATCGGCTGCGCGGCATCGCCGTTCGCGAATCTCATGACGGTCAAAAGCAGCAGCCCCATCGACTTCCGCGGGTCCGTCGATCTTTACACCGGCGAGTACGAACTTCAGGTTTACGTCGGTCCGATCTGGGGCCCAGGGTACGGGACCGCACCCGCAATCGTCGACGTGCCGTAGCGGCGCAGTGTCGAACAGCGTTCGGGCAGAACTCGCTGCGGCAGGGAGGGGACCGCAATTGCTTCGAAGCATTGCGCGTGAAAGTTCCTGCTGCCGCCGGTCTTGGCTTCAGCTCCGTGTCGAGCAACTTCACGTTCGGCGGGTCTGACATCTTCGGCTAAGGAGGTTCTGATGACCAAGCAAACACCCGAACTGTCCGACGAGCTTCAGAAGCTGGTCGATCGAGCTGCTCAGGTCTCAGAGGACCCGGAGCTCTTCCGCGCGTTCAACGAAGCGATGCACGACCCCGAGCTGTGGGCAGAGGCAACCCACGAGCCCGGCGGCTTCCTCCGCTCGCGTGGGATCGACCTTCCGGAAGGCCTGGACATTACGTTTCTCGACGATCCTTTCCGCGGCAGGCCGGTTCCCGACTTCGAGTTCTTCACGATCAGGCTCTTCAACTGCCGGAAGTACTGGGTGAAGAAGCGCGACGGGGAACCGGGCTTCGAGGAAGTCGAGGTCTGTCGCGGCTTCGAGATCGTCCCGAACCCGGTCCCCGGAGGTCCGATCGGCTAGGGGCCCTACAGCCAGCGCGGGCGGGTTGCCACGTACGCGCTTCGACAGCCTCGATTTGAATCACGCGCGCATCGACCGTCGCATGGGCGACGACGTCGCTCGCAGCAAGACGAACGGCGCCCGTCATGAAGCCGGGCGCCGTCGTCTCCTGACACTCACAAAGGAGCCCAATGCTGGACCCTTCGTGATCGTCGAAGCGCTAGAACGTGCCGGAGAGCGTCACCGAGATGTCGTTGGTCAGATCGGTGACCGTCACGTCCGTGAACTCGACCGTCATGGGCGGGCTGCACTCGGGCTGGAAGGTCGCCGTCAGCGTGAGGCTGAAGTTGGCCTTGCCGTTTTGCACCGGGAACGTGCCCTCGGCCGCGACGTCCTCCTTGTTCACGGCCTTCGGATGGTTGCCTCCGGGGTTGATGCACAGTGCCGTCGCAGTGACTTGGATATTGACCTGTGCCTCGTCCCCGAGACCGGCTTCCTTGCCCGACACCGTGAGGCTGTCGCCCGTGCGTGCCGCGGTGACCGTGTCATCGACGAAATGCGGGCTTCCTGCCCAGGCCACCGGCACCACCAGGGCGACCGCAGCCACGATTAGGACTGCCGGAGCAAGAAATCGCTTCATGCTCGAACCTCCTTCGGAAGGCGCGTGGATACCGAGGGAAGCAGTGCGTCAGCCAACAGATTGATGTCCAGCCGCATGCCTGCTTGACCTCCTTCCAGACGCCGTTTGGTTGCCGCAGTCACCGGAGGCGTTCAACGGCGAGGCAGTCGGCGGCAGGCTGAAGACCGCAACCTCCTTCCCTCGAGCGACTCGCGCCAGCCGGCGCGTTTTGACTCGGAAGCCTCCACCACAGATATCGACGCCACACCCCCCTCGACGGCGAGCAGATGCGCGCACAGGATGAGAGGCCGCGGGGCTCTCCGCAACGGTCATTTGCATGATCTTCGGATTCGCGCGTTCCGACTACGCGACGATTAGTTGACTTGCTGTACGCCCGCGTAGGTCAATCGCAGAACTGCGAAAAGCTGCTGCATGACGTAAGGTTTGGGTTGTTCTCAAAGTTTGCGAGACTGCGGCCCGATTCTGATCGTCGACGACGACGCCGATTTTCGCGTCCTCATCGGCGTGCTCTTGTCCCGAGCGGGCTTCGCAACGACGGTCGAGGCCGTCACCGGCGAAGAAGCGCTCGCCGCCGTGCGCGAGGAGCGGCCGGCGCTCGTTCTCCTCGATGTCTTCCTGCCCGACATCAGCGGCTTCGAGGTCTGCCGCACACTTCGAGACGAGTTCGGCGACGACTTGCCGATCATCTTCGTCTCCGGGGAGAGGGTCGAGGCGTCGGACAAAGCCGTTGGGATGCTCGTCGGCGGCGACGACTACCTCGTCAAGCCCGTCGACCCGGACGAGTTCCTGGCCCGTGTGCGCAGGGCGATCGACCGCTCGCAACGAGAGCGGACCGGCCCCTCGACGATACCCCGCGGTCACGACCTGACGAAACGAGAGCTCGAGGTGCTCGGGCGGCTCGCGCGGGGTCAGACGCAAATGGATATCGCCGGAGAGCTGGTCATCAGCCCCCGGACAGTGGCGAGCCACGTCCAGCGCATCCTCTCCAAGCTCGGCGTCCACAGTCGGGCCCAGGCCGTCGCCTTCGCCTACCAGTCAGGCCTCCTGAGGGAGTTGACCGACGGGCGCGAGGCAGTAGCCGGCGGTCGCGGGGACGGCCGCAACTTCTAGACGGATTCGTCGCAGGTTCCGTATGGGCGTAGTGTCGTCGCGTGCGCGAGCGCGTTCCTCTTCTCGCCGGTCTCACCCTCTTGGCGGTCGGGATCGTCATCGGTTCGTTCGCGATCGCGGACGGGTTCCGTGACCGAACGCCCGACGCGGACGTCATCAGCGTCACAGGCTCGGCCAAGCAGCGGATCGTCGCCGACTACCTGGTCTGGAATCTCTCGGTCTCGAGCCAGCAGACGTCGGCGTCGGGGGCCGCGAAGCAGCTCTCGGGCTGGACGAGCACGATCCGTTCTTTCCTCCGCAGCGGAGGAGTCGAGGCGGGAGAGTTGACCGTGCAGCCGATCTCGACGGGGACGCTTACGCGTTCCGGGCGTGTGGTCGGGTACCGGCTCAGCCGAAGGTTCGAGGTGCGTTCGGCGCGGGTGCGCGAGGTCTACGACATCGCAGGCAAGACGGCAACGCTGCTGGCGCAGGGCACGTGTACACGACGCTCTCCACGCTGCGTCCGCGGTTGCTGGCTGAGGCGACGAAGGACGCGCAGAACCGCGCGCGCGTCATCGTCGAGGCAACCGGCGCCGACCTCGGCAAGCTCCGCGGCGTCGACGTCGGCGTCTTCCAGGTCACGACGCCCAACTCGACCGAGGTCGAGGACTACGGCGTGTACGACACCAGCACGCTCGAGAAGGACGTCACGGCGGTCGTGAACGCGACGTTCGCCCTGAAGTAACCGGCTACGGCGCGCGGCTGCCGGCCGCGCGCGCCCGCGTCGGTGCCCTCGCACGCGGCGCGATAGGTTGGTGTGCGTACTCGGCTCCGCGTATCGGGTCGACGACGACCTGCAGGACCGGGAAGCCGAAGCGTGACCGTGCTCGCTCGAGGACGTGGCGCGTGAGCCAGTGTGCGCGCTTGCGCGGTTGCGTCGCAATCACGACCCCGTCCGGCGCGAAGTCGTGCGCGGCGTCGGCGATCGCTTGCACGGGATCGGCGTCTCCGACGACCCCTCTCGCGTTCACCCCGGCCCCGGCGAGGAGATCGAGGCAGCGCCGGAGCCGTCCCTCCGCCTCTCTTCGGGCCTTGTCCTCGTCCGACGTCCAGTGGCGCAGGCGCGAGTTGAGCGCAGGCGCGGTGACGCGGACCTCCACCGAGCTGTCGGCGCTGCCGGACGCGATGGCCTCGTGCAGGACCGTCTCGTCGATCGCCTCGTCGGCGACGACGAGGATCCGACGCTTCGCCCTGTGCGTGCTGCTGTCCATGGTCTGCTCCTTTCGTGCGTCGATTAGGAGCAGTGAACCCGGCGACGCTAAGTACGACCTGAGGCGAGCCTAAAAGTCGAGTAAGAGCTTCGAGCAGCTGCGCCGGCCGTTCGAGCCTGCGGCGGATCAGTCCGTTGCGAGAGAATCCTGCGCAATGGCGACTGTGGTGTGTGTGCTCTACGACGATCCGGTCGACGGATATCCGACCTCCTACCCGCGCGACGAGATCCCGGCGATCGAGCGGTACCACGGCGGGCAAACGACACCGTCGCCGGAGGGCATCGACTTCACGCCGGGCGAGCTGCTCGGCAGCGTCTCCGGTGAGCTGGGGCTGCGTCCGTTCCTCGAGGAGCACGGCCACCGCTTCGTCGTGACGTCGGACAAGGACGGGCCGCACTCGGTGTTCGAGCGCGAGCTTCCCGAGGCGGACGTCGTGATCTCGCAGCCGTTCTGGCCCGCGTACCTGACGGCCGAGCGGATCGCGAAGGCGCCCAAGCTGAAGCTGGCGATCACGGCGGGAATCGGATCGGATCACGTCGACCTGCAGGCGGCGATCGAGCGCGGAATCACCGTCGCCGAGGTCACGTACTCGAACAGCATCAGCGTGTCCGAGCACGTCGTGATGATGATCCTCTCGCTGGTGCGGAACTACATCCCGTCGTACCAGTGGGTGGTCGATGGCGGCTGGAACATCGCCGACTGCGTGGCCCGCTCGTACGACCTCGAGGGGATGCAGGTGGGCACGGTTGGCGCCGGCCGCATCGGCTCGGCCGTCCTCCGCAGGCTGCAGCCGTTCGAGGTCGGATTGCACTACACCGACCGTCACCGGCTGCCGACCGAGGAAGAGGAGAAGCTCGGCGTCACGTTTCACCCGGACGCCGAGTCGCTCGTGCGCGTCTGCGACGTCGTCACGATCAACGCGCCGCTGCACCCCGAGACCGAGCACATGTTCGACGACGCGCTGATCGCACAGATGAAGCGCGGCGCGTACCTCGTCAACACCGCGCGCGGAAAGATCTGCGACCGCGACGCGGTTGCGCGCGCGCTCGAGTCGGGTCGGCTCGCCGGGTACGCAGGCGACGTGTGGTTCCCGCAGCCTGCGCCGAGGGACCATCCCTGGCGGACGATGCCCAACCACGGGATGACGCCGCACACGTCCGGCACCAGCCTGTCCGCACAGGCGCGCTACGCCGCAGGAACGCGCGAGATCCTCGAGTGCTGGCTGGACGGACGGCCGATCCGCGAGGAGTACCTGATCGTCGACGCCGGCAGGCTCGCGGGCGCCGGCGCGCATTCCTACAGCGCCGGAGACGCCACGAGCGGCTCGGACGAGGCCGCCCGCTTCAGCGGCTGACGGGAGGTGCGCACGCGGACGGCGGCGGAGGCGGGTTCCGGGGCGGAGGGTGGTTGCCCCAAAGGTCGCACAGGCGCTTCTCGCGCAGGGCCTCGCCACCGGCGCCGCGCGCGACGGCACGGGCGCCGTACAGCTCGGAGCGGCCGAAGTAGCCGAGGAAGCGTCCTTCGAGCACCGCGAGGCGCTGCCGGTGCCCGTCGCGGAACACGATCTCCACATCCGTTGCGTCGCGGCCGGCGTAGCCCATCAGCAGGCTGCCGTCGAAGCCGGTGCTGCCGGTATAGGAGAAGCCGAACCCACGGTGGCCGCCGCGATCGGTGCAGCCGACGCCGCCGCCGCCCATGAAGTGGACCGAGTCGCAATCCCTACCGGCGACCTCGCGCACGATCAGCGTCGCGGGTACACCTTGGGGGGTGTTGATCTGGAGCAGCGCGCGCATCCTCGTGTAGCTCCGGAGGTCTACGAAGGCGGGTCCTTCCGGAAGTCGTTCCGGAAGGGAGATGGTCGCGATGTGACCCCCAGTTGCGTCGAGCGCGCTCAGTTCGACAGGTCGCAGCTCGGCGCGCCGCGCGGCCTGACGGCGCTCGAGCGCTTCCCATTCCGACCGCTGGTGAGCCTGGAGGCTCTCCGGATGCTTGCTCTGCCGCGCCTCCCGGTCCTGGTGCCGGATCAACGCGTGCTCCTCGCGCTCTTCGCGCGCGTCGAGCTGATGGCCGAGCGAGAAGTCAACGGCGAAGAACCCGTTGACCAGCCGCACCCTCCGCTCGCGACCCGACCCGAGCCGCAATTCGACGCGGGCGACGTCGGCCGTCGCGTGCCCGACGATCAGGCCGAAGTCACCGGCCCCCCGTTCGCCTGCACGCATGAGCTGGTACAGCACGGGCGGCTGCAGGTTCACGGGCGCGGTGCAGGGCCCGGCGCCGAGGCTGCGTCCGAGCTGGAGGAATGCGCACGACCCCCCACCGCTCACGAGCGGCGCCGTCCACAGGCGCACCCACCTCTGTGCGACGCGGAACTTCATCAGCGCAGTCGCCTGCTCCGCGCGCACGACCGGTCCGTCCATGCCGTAAATCGCCAGCTCCGGGTTTTCTCGAAGCAGCTTCGGAAGGATGTTGTTGCGCGCGATCTCTCGCTTCACGCTCGGAGGCGCCGGCTCGCCGACGAAGAGGTCGCGCAACGGCCCGAGTCCGAGCGCCGCACCCGCGCCGAGCAGGAGGGCCGCGGCGGCAAACGCGACGACCCAGCGACGACGACCGAAGCGGGGGCGCGCCGCGCGTTCGATGTGCGTCAGCAGCGCGGCACGAACGCGTTCGCGCTCGGCTGCCGATGCGGCGGGCTCCGAGCTTCCGAAGCTGCGAATGAGCGTCAGGTCATCCATCGACGGTCTCCTCGATGCGTTCGTTGTCCTCGTAGCTCAGATCGGCCCAGGCGTAGAGGAAGAGAACTTCGCGCTCCTCCGGGTTCAGCGATGCGAGTGCCTCGGCAACGTCACCTGCAGCTGGATCCGCGTCGACGGACGCACTCGGTTCGGACGCGAGCTCCGCGTGCGCGAGCAAGCGCCGACGCTCCTCGCGTGCATACCGGCGCATGACGTTGGACGCGATGCCGTACAGCCACGGGAGCGCGTCCGGGCGCGTCAGCTCGTAGCGCTTTCGTGCGTCGAATGCCCGCGTGAACGTCTCGGCGGTCAGATCAGCGGCAGCGTCCGCGCCGAGCCGCCGCGCGAGGTAGCCGCGAATCGCGTCGAAGTGGCGGTCGAAGACGATCACGAAGGCCGCGGGGTCTTCGAGCGAGGCGGCGATTGCGTCGGCGTCTGTCGTCGGAGCGCGCACCTACGAGTCTTTACCGCCTACGCCGCGAAAAGTTCGCGCCGTGCGATGCGGGGCAGGATATGGGTGTTGGGGCTACGCGCACTCCCCTTACGCCTGCTCGGGTTGAGCCTT
>WNGA01008336.1_pt1 | contig 15006 bp, 16 predicted proteins | sample 5400061 | NCBI WGS metagenome assembly WNGA01 (sample SAMN13153366, study PRJNA577476) | soil metagenome | isolation source: 100 cm soil or saprolite under grassland replicate 2 | place: USA:California | collected 2016-06-15
GGAGCGGCGCCAACGTGGAGGGCACCCCCAATGGCGGGGACGACTTCGGCTTCTCGCTGGCGGCCACCTAGGTGGCGAGCCAGCGCCCGTCGCGCATGAGGTCGCGGCCGGTGAGCTCGTTGGCTTCGCGCCAGGCCTGGAGCCGCTGCGGGTGGATGCGGAAGTACAGGTAGCCGGTGAGCTGGCGGGGATCGAAGCCGGCCTTGGCGGCGAAGGCGTCGCCGACCTCGCCGGGGATGTCGCTGGCCGCCACCGGCGCCGGCACGGTCGCCTGGATCAGGACCAGGTCGCGGGTGGGGCCGATGCCGAGACGGACCTTGCCGGTGGCCCGCAGGTTGCGGCTGGTCGGGCTGGCCGACGGGGTGGCCACCAGCAAGGTCTCCCCGTCCCACAGGAACGACAACGGCACCAGGTAGGGGGTCCCGCCGCCGGGGTCGGCGGTGGCCACCCAGGCGTCGGTGTCACGCTCGAGGCGGTCCAGGGCGTCCCGCTTGCGCTGCTCCGGGGTGCGGGGCGGCGGGATCATCGTCGGCCCGCCTCCTCTCCGCGGAGCACCGGCTTGACGTCCACGATGGGCGTCCCGTCGAAGGCTTCGAGGTCGCGCACGAGCACGCGGAGGCCGTCGATCGCGGCGATGTGGACCCGGTGCAGCCCGATCGGGTTCGGCCTGTCCTGGGACCGGGTGCTGAACACGCCCGTCTCGGGGTTCCGCGGGTCGTCGCGCGGGTGCACGGCGAGCACGTCGCGCTGTGCCCGATGCAGCCAGGTCAGCACGAAGACGTCGGCGCCGACGGCGAGGTCGCGGATGCCTTCCGCCACGCCGGGGTCGAACACCAGCCATGCGTCCGGCGCCCCTTCGAACCCCTGCTTGGGTGCCTTCTCGCGATCGACGAGGGGCGACTCGACGTGCCCGATGGGCCTGATCTCGTAGGGAGTGGTCATGGAGCACTCCTTCCTGTGGTCCGTCACACCGACGCGGTCTTGCCGGTCGACCACCCACCCTATGTAGGAACTAGACTGGCACGATGACCGAGAACGCTTCCGCGCCCGAGCCCGTCAGGACCAGCATCGCCCCGTGGCTGTCGGTCGGCGACGCACCGAGCGCCGTCGACTACTACAAGGCCGCTTTCGGGGCCGTGGAACGCTACCGCCTCGAGGACGACACCCACAGGGTCATCGTCGCTCAGCTCGCGATCGGCCAGGCGGACTTCTGGCTGCAAGAGGACCCGGACTCCAGCCCTGGAGCCGGGGGAGGACCGATCCGGATGATCTTGACGGTCGACGACCCGGAGTCGGTCTTCAAACAGGCCGTCGCGGCGGGGGCGACAGCGGTGGCACCCGTCTCCGACGGCCACGGTTGGCGCATCGGGCGCCTTGCCGACCCGTTCGGCCACCATTGGGAGGTCGGCAAGCCGCTGACGGGCTCGCCAGGCTCCTAGAACCAGTCCGGCCGCTGCGGTAGCCGCCGGAGCGGCGGGCGCTGCCCGCGCCCACGGAAGAACAGCGCCGCCACCCCCAGGCCGAAGACGAAGCCGCCCACGTGCGCCCAGTAGGCCACGCCCCCGTTCACCTCGGCGCCCAGCCCGCCGACACCGCTGAACAACTGGAGCACGAACCACGCCCCCAGCACCAGCACCGCCGGCAGCTCCAGGGCGGTGATGAAGAAGAAGATCACCAGCGTGACCACCCGTGCCCTTGGGAACATGACGAGATAGGCGCCGAGGACCGCGGCGACCGCGCCGGACGCACCCAGGCTCGGCACCGCCGAGGAGGGGTCGAAGGCGAGCTGGAGGGCCGACGCCGCCACGCCGCCCAGCAGGTAGAACACGACGAACAGCGGGCGGCCAAGCCGGTCCTCCACGTTGTTGCCGAAGACCCACAGGAACAGCATGTTCCCGGCGATGTGCAGCCAGCCGCCGTGCAGGAACATCGCGACGAAGACCGACAGGAGCCAGCTCTTGCCGGGGCAGCGTTCCCGGAGGAACTCCTGAAACACGGCGGCCTCTTCCGGGCTCAGCTGGTACTCGGCCTGGAGGGCGCCGCGCGCACCGGCGCCACCAGCGGCCAGGCTGGTCTGGTGGCTCACCTCGTAGGGGACCTCGGCGTTGCAGTAGAAGAACGTCTGCTGCGCCTCCCCGTCCCGGAAGGTGGGCTGCCAGAGCAGGAACACGGCCACGTTGGCCACGATCAGCGCGAGCGTGACCCACGCGAACCGGCGGGTCGGGTTGACGTCATGGATCGGGATCACGGCGGTGAGCCTACCCCGCCGCCATCCCGCCGAGCGGGTAGCAGCTAGCGTCCCATGCCAAGCGACCTCGAGCTGCTCGGCCGACTGCTGCTCGCCGCCGTGCTCGGCGGGGCGGTCGTCCGCCACGGCCTGACCGTCCGAGGCGTGGCCACGGCCGCCGCCACCACCCGGGCGGCGGCCTACGCGGTGGTCTCGGCGGCGGTGAGGCGGTGTTGCTGCGCCAGCGCGACGTAGCCGTCTTCGAGGGTGGGTGCGGTGGGCTCGGCGTCGGCGGCCGGCCGGGTCGGGGCGACGATGCGGTAGCGGGTCGCGCCGTCGTGCGGGAGCGCCGCCACCACGGTGCCGACCGGCGGGACCTGGCCGCTGGTGACCAGCGACCACACGTGTCCGTTCGCCCGCGCGGTGAGGTCGCCGACGGTTCCCCGGTAGATGAGCTTGCCCCGTCCGAGGACGGCCAGCTCGGTGCAGGTCTGCGCGACGTCGTCGACGATGTGGGTGGACAGCAGCACCGTCCGGCGTTCGGCGAGCCGGGACAGCAGGGTGCGGAAGCGGATGCGCTCCTCGGGGTCCAGGCCCGAGGTCGGCTCGTCGACGATGAGGAGCTCGGGGTCGTTGAGCAGCGCCTGGGCGATGCCGACGCGGCGGCGCATGCCGCCGGAGTACCCGCGCAGCTTGCGGTCGGCGGCGTCGGCGATGCCGACCAGCTCCAGCAACTCGCCGACCCGGCGGCGCCGGTACGGCCGGTCGTCGAGCCCCTTGAGCAGCGCCACGTAGTCCAGGAACTGCCGCCCGGTGAGGTCGGGGTAGACGCCGAGGTCCTGCGGGAGGTAGCCGAGGACCCGCTGCACGGCCAGGCGCCCGTCGGCGGTGGCCATGTCGTGGCCGCCGATGGTGATGCGGCCGCGGTCCGGGCGGATCAGCCCGGTGAGCAGCCGCATCAGCGTGGTCTTGCCGGCGCCGTTGGCGCCGAGCAGGCCGAGGATCCCGCCGGGGACGGTCAGGCTGACGTCCTCCAGCGCGCGGACCTTGCCGCGGAAGGTCTTGCTCACCCGGACGATGTCCAGTCGCATCGGTGCTCCTATTCGCCGGTACGGGCGTTCAGCGCGCGCGCCGCCCAGAGGATGGCGGCGGCCAGGCCGAGGATCAGGGCGAGTGACAGCAGCGCGGTGCCGGTGGTCGGCTGGGGCCGCAGGAAGTCGAGCGCGACGCCGGCGGGGCCGGTGGTGGCGTTGGGCGAGCCGAAGAACACCCCCAGGGGGTAGTCCATCGTCAGCGAGAGCACGGTGCCGGCGAACGACGGGAACTCGCTCTCGACCTCCGTCGCCGCGGCCCAGAACCAGAGACCGACGATCAGCACCCTGAACAGCGGTGTGGGCATGAGCTGCGGGCCCAGGAACGACAGCGACCCCGCCAGCAGCAGCAGCGGCAGCACGATCACCGTGAAGGTCGCCAGCCCCCACCACAGCGCGGCCGGCCGTTCGCGCCAGACCGTGAACGCCACCGCGACGATGAGGTAGACCAGCGCGACCGGAACGGCGGTCGCGGCGCAGGCCCCCACGTACTTGCCGGCCAGCCGGGCGCCGCGGTTGGTCGGGGTGGCGTCGAGCAGCTCCGCCACGCCGAGCTTCCGGTCACGCACCAGGCGGTCGGCGAGCACGATCCCGAACACCATCGGCAGCACCGGCGTGAACCAGCCCAGGGCATCGGCCATCCACAGCTTCGGGCTGGTCTCGGACAGGTGGCGCTGGAGGCCGGTGCTGTCGCTGCCGAGCACGGCGAACAGCGCCCACAACGCGAAGGGCAGCCCGGTGGCGATCCAGATGGCCGGCTTGCGAAGCTGCATCCGCAGCTCGTAACGCGCCGTCGCGGCGAGCGCCGTCATTCCGCCTCCTTGGTGAGCAGCCGGCTCGGGCGGCGCAGCAGCAGCCACCCGGCGGCGGTCATCGCGACGCCGGCGGCGAGCAGGGTCAGCCGGTTGGCGGTCCAGTCCTTGTCGACCGTGCCGCGGGTGGTGGCGAACAGGTACAGCAGCCGCGACCACCGGTGCTCCTGCAACTGGCCGACGGCGGCATACTCGAAGACCCACAGCGAGGCGACCACGATGGACGCCACGGCGGGGCTGCCCGACAGCGCCCCGGCGAGCAGGCCGAGGCCGGTCAGGCACAGGGTGGGCGCCAGCCAGGTGAGCTGTCCGGCCAGCGCCGGGTGCGCCTCCGGCCAGCGGTGCCACCAGCCGCTGGCGACCATGAACGCGGCGGTGGTCAGGGCGACCAACGCGACCCAACCGGCGGTGACCAGCAGGCGCCGCAGGATCGTCGAGCGGTACGCGGTCGGCAGGGTGAGCTGCAGCTCGACCGCCGGGTCGCGGCCGACCAGGTTTGCCGCGCCCATCCCGGCGGCCAGCGGCAGCGCCAGCTCCAGCAGCGACTGCAGGACCAGCGCGGTGCTCTGGTCCGGCTGGTCGAGCCGGATGGCGCCGTCCACCGCCAGCACCGCCAGCCCCACGGCCGCGATCAGCGGCGCCAGCAGGGCCGCCCAGCCGGCCCTCCGCACCTCGTGGCGCCACAGCGACAGTGGTCTCATGCCCGGTAGGTAGCGTCCGAGCGGCCTGCGGTTCACCGGCCGGCTCACCACGCGACCGGGCGGTACCACCCGTCCCGCGGCCGGCCGCGGCGGCGGCTGAGCGCCACGGCCGCCGCCAGCAGCGCGAGCGTCACCGCGACGGTCCCCGGGCTGGTGGCCCAGATCTCCTGCATCCTGGCGGCCAGCCACCCGTCCGCCAACTCCGGGACGCTCACCGTCCCCGCCCGCAACAGCCACAGCGCGGTGGCCACCGCCATCGACACGTTCGGGCCGATCCACATCGCCAGCACCAGGCACAGCGCCGACAGCAGCGTCATCGGTCCCAGCCACGCGACGACCAGATCGACCAGGCCGACCTGCGGGGCAGCCAGCCGCAGGACCGCCGACGCCGCCACGGCCAGCGCCAGGTCGTAGCCGAAGATCAGGGTCACCCGGGCCAGCAGCACCAGTCGCGGCGACGTCACCGTGATCGCCAGCGCCTCGAACGCCGGATCGCGCTGCGGCCCGTACACCCCGGCGACGCCGGCGATCGCGACCAGCGGCGCGACCAGCGACAGCACGGTTGCGCCCGCGCCGTGGCCGCCGACCGCGACCGCCGCCACGGCGCACACCATCACCAGCATCGAGGCCAGCCACACCGACGGATGCACCAGCCGCAGCTCCGCGCGCAGCAACTGCGCGGCGAACCGGATGCCCCGCCTGCGGACCGGCGGGGCCTGCGGAGCGAGCGCCGCCCGGGTCAGCACCGCGCGAACCACCGGCGCGGAGCTCGGCGGCGCATCGACCGGCGCCACGGTCGCCGCGGCCACGGCCGTCCAGCCCCGCAGCGCCGTGCGGCACGAGGGGCAGGCGATCAGGTGCGTCTCGACCGTCGCCTGCTCGGGCGCGTCCAGCACGCCGGCGGCGTACTCGGCGAGCGCGTCGGTAGGGTGCCGCGTGCCGTCCCCGCTCATGGCATCTCCTCGACATACCCGCGGTCGGCCAACGAGCGCGCCAGCGCCGCACGGGCGTGGTGCAGCCGGCTCTTCACCGTGCCCACCGGCACGCCCAGGACCTCAGCGATCTCCGCATGCGGGACCCGGGCCGCGAACGCCAGCGCCAGCACCTCGCGGTGCTGCGGGGCGAGCGCATCGAAGGCGTCGGCGATCGCCGCGCCCTGCGCGTTGGCGATGGCCCACTCCGCCGGCCCAGGAGCTGGATCGGCCCACTCGGAGAGGCCGTCCAGCGGCAGCGTCCGCGGCTCCTGGACCCGCAACCGGTTGTGCGCCTGCCGGCGCGCGATCCCGAACAGCCAGGTCCGCACGCCGGAACGCCCCGCATACCGGGGCGCCGAGCGCCACACCGCCAGCAGCGTGTCCTGCAGGATCTCCTCGGCGACCATCCGGTCGCCCGCGTAGCGCTGCAGGTAGCCGAACAACCTGCCCCCATACCGCCGGTAGAGCGCCGCCAGCGCGGCCGGGTCCCCGTCGGCGACGCGCACGAGCAACACGTCGTCGGCCTCCGACGCCGACGGGCCTCCGACGTCGGAGGCCGCCCCACGCGACCGCCACCGCGACCGCAGCCGACCCGGAACCGGCATCGCATCCGCACCCGTGTCCATCGACAAGTGAGTAGCAGCGTACGACCGCCCGGTTCAGTCCGGGGAACCGGCAGCTACCCGGCGCTCAGACCCGGCGCTTGAAGGCCCACACCGACAGCGGCGCGAACGCGACGGTGATCACGGCCGCCCACAGCAACGACCCGGTGACCGGTCCGGCAACGGGCCCGGCGACCATGAGCCCGCGCGTCGCGTCGGCGAGGATCGTCACCGGGTTGACGTCCACGAACGCCTGCAGCCAGCTGGGCATGGTCTCGGCCGGGACGAACACGTTGCTGACGAAGGTGATCGGGAACAGCGCCGTGAAGCCGAAGAGCTGCACCTTCTCCGGGTCCTTGGCGAGCATGCCGACCAGCACCGACACCCAGGAGAACGCCAGGGCGAACACCAGCAGCAGCCCGACCGCCCCGAGCAGCGCCAGCGCGGAGGTCCCGATCCTGAAGCCGAGGATGGTGCCGATACCGAGCAGGAGCGCGATCGACCAGGCCTGCTTGACCAGGTCCGCGGTGATGCGGCCGGCGAGTGGCGCCCAGCGCGCCACAGGTAGCGACCGCAGGCGGTCGAACACCCCCTTGGTGAGGTCGGTGTTGAGCCCCATGCCGACGTACATGGTGACGAACAGCATGTTCATCACGATGATGCCGGGCAGCGCGAAGGTCAGGTAGTCGCCGGGCGAGCCGGCGATCGCGCCCCCGAACACGTAGGTGAACAGCAGCACGAACATGATCGGCTGGATGCTGAAGTCGCTCAGCTCCCACGGGTTGTGCCTGACCTGGACCAGCGTGCGCCAGGCGAGGGTGCCGGTCTGCCGCAGCCCCTCGCCCAGGCCGACCCGCGGGGCGAGCTCCGGCGCGGACGGCGCGGTCGTGGTGGCGGCGGTCATGCCTGGCCCCCTTCGGTGTCGTCGTCCTCGTCGGTCTCCTCCGCCGGGCGCCCGGTCAGGGAGAGGAAGACCTCGTTGAGGCTGGAGCTGCGCAGCGCGAGCTCGCTGATGACCACGCCCGCGTCGTCGAGGCGGCGGACCGCGGCCGGCAGCAGACCGGGGTCCACGACCGGCGCGGTCACGAGCTGGCCCTCCACCTCGGGCGCGACGCCGGCCAGCTCGCCCACCACGGAGACGACGGTGGGAAGGTCCGCCTCGTCCGCGGGTCGTACCTCGAGCGACTGGGCGCCGGTCTTGGCCTTCAGCTCGTCCGGCGCGCCGCTGGCGATCACCCTGCCGTGGTCGATGACCGCGATCTCGTCGGCGAGCTCGTCGGCCTCCTCGAGGTACTGCGTGGTCAGCAGCACCGTCGCACCCTCGGCCACCAGGCGGCGCACGAGGTCCCACAGCTCCAGGCGACTGCGCGGGTCCAACCCGGCCGTCGGCTCGTCCAGGTACAGCATCCGCGGCCGACCAACCAGGCTCGCGGCCAGGTCCAGCCGGCGACGCATGCCGCCGGAGTAGGTCTTGGCCGCCCTGTCGGCCGCGTCCTCGAGGTCGAAGCCGGCGAGCAGCTCGCGGGCGCGCGCCTTGGCCTCCCGCCGGGGCGCCCCCAGCAGCCTGCCGATGAGCAGCAGGTTCTCCGCCCCGGTGAGCGCCTCGTCGACGGACGCGTACTGCCCCGTCAGGCCGATGAGCTGGCGCACCCGATGGGCGTCGCGGACGACGTCGTAGCCGCCCACGGTCGCCTGGCCGGCGTCGGGCTGGAGCAGGGTCGCGAGGACGCGAACCGTGGTGGTCTTGCCGGCGCCGTTCGGGCCGAGCAGGCCAAGCACGGTGCCGGTGCGCACCGCCAGGTCCACCCCGGCCAGGGCGGTGGTCTCACCGAACCGCTTGACCAGCCCCTCCGCCCAGATCGCGTGGTTCATCGACGCTCCTCATCCTGGTTTCGGCCAGGTGAGGATGCTACCCGCCGGGTGCGACCATCACCTCCCGAATACCTGCAGCTCGGCGGCGCGCACGTTCAGCGCCTGCACGCTGGCGGTGGTGCAGTCGGTGGCCGCACCCCGGAGGAACGGTGTCAATCCCCATAGCGGGGCAATCGGGGTGGAAGGTCAGCTCTCCTTGGCGGCCGTCCGGTCCGCCGCCGGGATGTCGGTGACGTGGGTGGTGCCGTACCCCTCGGTCTCGGGGTGGCCGTGCTCGCCGCTGGTGAGGGCGAACTCCTCCTCTGGGGACAGCACCAGCCGGTTCCGGCCGGAGACCGCGAAGTACACGATGCCGAGCACGAAGTAGATCAGCGTCCCGTACACGCCAGGGCGGTAGTCGGCGTTGGAGTACAGCGAAATCAGCGACACCAGCGCGATGAGCCCGGCGATGCCGGCGCCCCACTCGCCGACGGGGCTGCGGTACGGCCGGGCGATGTTCGGCAGCCGGCGGCGCAGCAGGATGAACGACAGGCACTGCATGAAATAGGAGATGACCGCCCCGAACACCGCCATGTACAGCAGCGCGCCCACGACCTGTCCCGCGAGCTGGCCGCTGCTCTTGCCGAGCTGGTAGATCAGGACGGCGAGCGCGTAGCCGACGACCGCGCCGGCGATCAGGGCGACGTGGGGGGTGTTGCGCTTGCCGTGCGTGACCGAAAGCCACTTCGGGAAGTAGCCGGCGCGCGACAGCGAGAAGGTGTTACGACCGTAGGCGTAGATGATCGTGAAGAAGCTCGCGATGAGGCCGACCAGCCCGATCAGCGCCAGCAGCTCGGCCGCCGTCCCCTCGCCGAAGACCCCCTTGAAGCCGTCGAACAGCGGCGTGGCCGAGGTGCCGAGGGTCTCGGCGCCGCCGCCGACGCCGGTGTTGAGCAGCAGGGTCAGCACGCCGGTGGCGACCAGCGTCGTCAGGCCCCAGAGCGTCGCCGGCGGCACGTCGCGCTTGGGGTCGTGGGACTCCTCCGCCGCCAGCGGTAGCTCCTCGATCGCCAGGTAGAACCAGATCGCGAACGGGATGGCCGGGAAGATCCCTGCGAGCCCGTGGGGCAGGAAGCTCGACTCCCCAGGGTCGGGGGCGATGTTGGTCCACAGGCTGGCGTCGAACTTCCCGGACGCCAGCACCGAGATGAAGAAGAAGCCGAGGATGCCGAGGGCCAGGATGTTGATCACCACCGTGAACCGCATGGTGGCCTCGATGCCGACGATGTTGATCCACACGAACACCACGTAGAAGACCAGCCACCAGGTGACGGGGCTGTTCCACCAGGGCGAGCCCGTGAGGTTCAAGAGCCCGGCGACGATGTCGTGCATCAGCACGCCCATGGCGCTCACCACCACCGCCGGGGTGATCACGTACTCCATGTTCTCGGCCAGCCCGGTGATGAACCCGCCCCACGGCCCCATCGCCGAACGGGCGAACGAGTAGGCGCCGCCCGTGTGGGGCAGGGCTGGCGACATCTCCGCGATGCTGAAGCAGAGGCCGTAGTACATGACCGTGATGACGATCGTCGCCAGCAGCAGCCCCCCGAAGCCGCCCTCGGCGAGCCCCAGGTTCCACCCGTAGAAGTCGCCGGAGATGACGGCCGCCACGCCCAGCGACCACAGCGACCAGAAGGCCGCGTGCCGCCTGAGCCGTCGCTTGAGGAAGTACTCGTCCCCCGCCTCCTCGTAGCTCACCGATCCGACTCTGCGTCGCTCCTGAGCCACGGGCGCAACCCCCTTGCTCACCTCGCCACGGCGGCGCCGCAGCGGGAATTTGTCTGACATTGCGTCGGCCTCCGGATGGTAAGGGCGTGCATCCAGCGAGTCAAGCCGGCCTTGATCCCGCCAAAGTTGTCTGACGTATACTGACCAGCGCGATGCAGATGGCACACCGGGGGACGAGGAGCCGACCGCGCCTGCGCTCGGTCTCGGTCCAGGACGAGCTGCGGCAGCGGATCGATCAGGGGAAGCTCCCAGCAGGGGCCCGCCTGCCGTCCGAGCCCGACCTGGCCGCCGAGCTGGGGGTGTCCAGGGCGACCCTCCGTGAGGCGCTCCGGGCCCTCGAGGACGAGGGGCTGCTGCGGCGGCGGCAGGGCTCCGGGACCTACGTCGCCGATCGTCCCCGGGTGGCCAACAGCCTGGACGTGAACTTCGGCGTCACCGAGGCCATCCGCGCCGCCGGGATGCGGGCGGGGATCACCCAGGGACGGCACTGGACCGAGCCGGCCTCCGCCGCCGAGGCCGCCCGCCTGGAGCTGGAGCCCGGCCAGGACGTGCTGGTGGTCGAGCGGGTGCGCACCGCGGAAGGCAAGCCGGTGGTGCTGTCCCGGGACGTCTTCCCGAGCAGCCTAGTCGGCGACCGCACGAAGGTCGTCGAGGAGATGCTCCGGAGGTCGATCTACGAGGTGCTCGAGCGCGAGCTCGGCCTCGTCATCCACCACGGCGTCGCGAGGTTCCGGCCCGTGCGGGCCGACCACGCCGTCGCCGGCCGGCTCGGCGTCCCCCGCGGCGAGCTGCTCCTGTACCTCTGGCAGGTCGACTACGGGGAGGACGGCGCCGCCGTGCTCTCCTCACACGAGTTCCACCTCGCGGACGCGTTCGACTTCTCGGTGGTCCGGCGAGGGCCTGGGAGGCGGTTCACGTGACGGCACGGGCCGGCATGACACAGGTCGGCAAGTCGATGCGCCTCAAGCGGGTGATCGACCCGGCCGGGGTCTCGGTGATCTGCGCGCTCGACCACGGCATGACCTCACCGACGTTCCTGGAGCCGCTCGCCGACATCGCCACCCGGACCGCCGAGACGGTGGCCGGCGGGGCCAACGTGATCATGATGTCCAAGGGCATGGTGCGGCTGGCGGAGCCGGCGTTCTCGCCGACGACCTCGCTCGCGCTGCTGCTGTCGGCGTCGGCGAACCCGGCGGACGCCCAGCCAGAGGTGGTCCAGGTCGCCCAGGTGGAGGAGGCGCTGCGCCTGGGCGCCGACGCGGTGGTCCTGTTCACCGCGCTGGGCGGGGCGGCGGAGCCGCGGATGATCCGCACGCTGGCCGACGTCGGCCGGGAGTGCGCTGCGCTCGGCGTGCCGCTGATCGCCGAGGCGGAGTTCCCGACCACCTACGCCCAGGTCGAGGAGCTCAAGGAGCAGTACGGCTTCGAGTACCTGCGCCGCAACGTGCGGCTGTGCGCCGAGCTCGGCGCCGACATCGTGAAGACGAACTGGCCCGGCGACGAGGACCTGTTCGGCCGGCTGGTGGAGGCCGCCGGCGGCATCCCGCTGGTGCTGGCCGGCGGCTCCCGGCTCCAGGACCGGGAGCTGCTGTGGCGGATGGAGCGGGCGACCGCCGCCGGCGGCATCGGCTGCTCGGTGGGCCGCAACATCTTCATGCACCGGTCGCCAGAGGCGATCACCCGCGCGCTTTCCCGAGTGATCCGCGAGCGGTGGAGCGCCGCCAAGGCGTTCGAGGAGCTCCAGGCAGGCGAGGAGGCGCCATGAGAGCCGCGTTCATGACCGACCGCGACGCGGTGGAGGTCCGGGAGGCCGACGAGCCGGCGCTGGACCCGCGCGGCGGGATCCTCCGCGTGGAGGCGTGCGGGATCTGCGGCACCGACGCCAGGACGTTCTTCAACGGCGACCCGCGAGCCCCGACGCCATGGGTCCTCGGGCACGAGCCTGTCGGGATCCTCGAGCGCGTCGGGCCCGATGCCTCCCTTCCCCCGGGCGTGAAGGAGGGCGACCGCGTGTTCCTCGGCTCCATCCTCACCTGCGGGGCGTGCCGGGAGTGCATCGACGGGTTCCAGAACCTCTGCGAGCACCACCTGCTGTACGGCTACGATCCCTTCCCGGGCGCCTTTGCCGAGCTGGCGGCGGTCCCGGCGATCGCCGTCAAGAACCTCATCCCCCTCCCCCACGACCTGCCGTCGGACCTGGCGACGGTGGTGGACCCGTTCGCCTGCGCCCTGAACGGGATCGAGGTGCTCGACGTGGGCCTCGGCGACACGGTCGTGATCATGGGGGCCGGCCCGATCGGGTGCTGGCAGTCGGTCATGGCCCGCGACCGGGGGGCTGGCAGGGTGTTCCTCTGCGACGTGAGCCGCTCCCGCCTGGACCTCGCCCTGGCGGCGGTGGGCGGGTTCGTGGACGACGCCTGGGTCGTCGGCGAGGACGCGGCCCAGGGCGTGGCCGAGGTGCTGAGCCGCACCGGCGGGGCCGGCGCCGAGCGGGTCAGCGTGGCGGCGCCCTCCAAGCAGGCCCAGCAGGCGGCACTGGAGGCGGCGGGCAAGCGCGCCCGGGTGGTGTACTTCGCCGGGCTCCCCAAGCACGACCCGGTGAGCCCGCTCGACATGAACCAGCTCCACTACAAGGAGCTCGCGATCCTGGGCGCGTACGGGGCCACCCGCCGCCAGTACCGGATCACCATGGACTACCTCAACCGCCGGCGGGACGAGCTGGCGGCCGTCGTCACCCACCGGTTCCCACTGGACCGGATCGGCGAGGCGTTCCAGACGATCCGTTCCGGCGCCGGCCTGAAGATGGTCATCCTCCCGTGACCGCGCCCTATGTGATCGGCTGTGACGTCGGCAGCCAGGGCACCAACGCGGCGCTGTACGGCGTCGACGGCTCGCTGGTGGCCTCCGTCTACGAGGCCTACGACGTCGCCTTCCCCCACCCGGGGTGGGCCGAGCAGGACCCTCGCCTGTGGACCGCGGCGCTGCACGCCACGGTCGCCCGGCTGGTGCGCCAAGTGCCAGAGGGGCCGTCGGCGGTCAAGGGGCTCTCGTTCGGGTCGCAACTGGACGGGATGGTGGTGTGCGGCGCCAACGGCGACCCGCTGCGGCCGGCCATGATCTGGATGGACCGGCGGGCGGAGGCGCAGGCGGCCGCGCTCGCCGGGCGGGTCTCGCGGTCGGACTTCTACCGTCACGTCGGCGCGAACCTGGACTCGTCGCACGCGGTGTTCAAGGCCCTGTGGGTCCGCGACGAGCAGCCCGAGGTCTTCGCCGAGGCGGCCAGCATCATGCCGCCCGGGTCCTACGTGCTCCGCGAGGCGGCCGGCGTCCTCGCCGTCGACTGGTCCAACGCCTCCTCGCTCGCCCTGCTGGACCCGCGGACCCGCACGTGGTCGGCGCCCATCCTGGACGCGGTCGGCATCGACCCGGGGATGCTTCCCGAGCTGGCGCCGGGCACCCAGCCGGTCGGCCGCGTCACGCGGGCCTTCGCCGAGGCCACCGGCCTGTCGCCGGAGACGGCCGTGGTGGTGGGGTGCGGGGACGAGATGGCCGCGACCCTCGGCGCCGGCGTCTTCGCCCCCGGAGAGGTGTGCGACGTGGTCGGCACCGCCGAGCCGGTGTGCGCCGCCTCCGCCGAGCCGCGCGAGGACCCCACCATGCTCGTCGAGTGCCACCCGCACGCCGACCCGGCGGCGTGGCTGCTGGAGAACCCCGGGTTCGTCTCCGGCGGCAACCTCCGCTGGTGGCGGGACCAGTTCTCGCCGCTGGAGCGGGACGCCGAGGCCCGCGGGGACGGCGACGCCTACGACCTGCTGACCGGCCAGGCGGCCGGCGTGTCCCCGGGCGCGGAAGGCCTGGTGTACCTGCCGTGCATGCAGGGCGCCATGGCGCCCGAATGGAACGGGGCCGCCAGGGGCGTCTTCTACGGGCTCACCCTCGCGCACACCAGAGCCCACATGACCCGGGCGATGCTGGAGGGCAGCGCCTACGCCCTCCGCGACATCCTGGAGGCCATGCGCGACGCCGGGCTGGACGTGCGCCGGCTGACGATCGTCGGGGGTGGGGCGAAGGGCGCGCTGTGGCGGCAGATCAAGGCCGACGTGACCGGCCTGCCGGTGCGCGTCCCCACCAGCGTGGAGACCACGGCGACCGGGGCCGCGATCCTGGCGGCGGTGGGCTCCGGTGTACTTCGCGCTGAAGCCGGTGTTCGAGCGGGGCTGAGCGACCCCGAGGCGCCGGGCCATTGCGGCGGCCTCCTGGCGGCTCTGCATGTGATAGTGGGACTAGACACAGGCACGGCCCGCGATGTCAGTCGCGGCTTGTGCCCCGCGGGCGGGGAGCCGGTTCCGCGACCACCGCCTCGGGCGTGGTCGGGTGGCGCCGGCGGGTCGTCGCCATGGTCAGGGCGAGCGCCGCGACGGCCGCGTGGAGGACGACCACGACCAGGTTGGCGGACGGCGCGGCGAGGGGGAGGGCGCTGCCGGCCGCGGCCAGCAGCCAGGGGCGCGGGCGGGCGGTCGCGCCGGCGCGGGCCGCGCCGACCAGCGACGCGCCGACCGCCAGGTGGACGAGGTTCTGCAGCGGGTCGACGCGCAGGACCAGCAGCAGGCTGCCGTCGGGTCGAGCAGGGGCGCGAACCCGCTCGCCACGAAGCCGAGCAGGCCGAGGGTGGCGAAGGCGACGCCGAGGATGACGGCGAGGTGGCCGGCGGGGGTCTCGACGGCCCGCGCCGCGGAGCGCGTTGGGCCGGGGCGGCCCTTCCTCGCCTTGCGGAGCGCGGGGCCCTGCCGCTCGAAGCGGGCCAGGGCCAGCGCCATCGGCGCGAGGACCAGGGCCAGCAGCGCCAGCCAGAGCGGCCGGGTCGCCCACCACCATCCCGGGGCCGGGGTCGGCAGCGGGCCGTCCACGGCGAGGACCAGGCCGTACAGGGCGACCATCGCGGTGAGATGCCACAGGTACA
>WNGA01007648.1_pt1 | contig 15003 bp, 15 predicted proteins | sample 5400061 | NCBI WGS metagenome assembly WNGA01 (sample SAMN13153366, study PRJNA577476) | soil metagenome | isolation source: 100 cm soil or saprolite under grassland replicate 2 | place: USA:California | collected 2016-06-15
TATGCGGTGGGTGAGACCATCCGCGCGGTCTCGTTCGACCTCGGCCGACTGGCGGTGGCTGGCCCCGCCCTTCCCGTCGTCGATAGCGTGGCCATGAACCCGACGGACGGTGCCGCGGCTTTCGACGTGTCGGAGAACGGGACGCTCGCCTATCTGCCGGTAACCTCCTACATCACCGAGACCGAAGTCATGCTGGTGGACCGGCGGGGCAACGAATCGCGCGCCCTTCCCACGACTGATCGCTACAACCACCCACGCCTCTCACCGGATGGGGGGCGGATCGCAGTGGACATCCGCTCACCGAGCTCCTTGGGGGACGTCTGGATGTTCCAGCTCGGGCGCTCTGGTGGTACGAGAGTCACGGCGGAAGCCGGCAGGGATTTCGGCGCCGAGTGGACGCCCGACGGTCGGGAGCTGATTTATAGCAGCGAGCACCCGTTCTTCGACCTCTATCGCAGGGCGGCGGACGCGAGCCGGCCCGCCGAACCGCTGTTGACCGGCGTGTACGACCGCTACACCGGCTCGGTCTCGCAGGACGGTCGACTGTTCGCCTTCGTGCTCAGCGTCCCCGGCGGCGCGGAGCTCTGGACCGTCCAGCTTCGAGGCCCGCCCGCGCCGACGCGCTATTTCGCCAATGGCTTCAACCTCGCACATCCCAACCTGTCGCCCGATGGGCGCTGGATGACCTACGACTCCGATGAGTCGGGTCGGGTCGAAGTGTTCGCACAGTCGTTCCCCAACCCGCACCTCAAGCGGTGGAAGGTCTCGCCGGCGCACGGATCGGAGCCCATGTGGACTCGTGGCGGGCGGGAGCTCGTGTACCGGAAGGGTGACAGCGTGATGGCGGTGAGCATCGATTTGCAGACCGGCCGAAGCGGCCAGCCCAAGGCGCTGTTTGGAGGACCGTATCCCGACAGCCCCGGGTGGACCCGACCTCGGAGCTACGACGTCTCGCGCGACGGCGAGCGGTTCTTGATGCTCAAGCTGCCGCTCGAGCGGGTCCGGCCGCGGATCAACGTGGTGCTAAACTGGTTCGACGAGCTCCGGGCGAAGGTCCCGCGGTAGGCACTGTGAGCCCGTCGAGACCCATGGTCTCGCAACACATCGTCCCGACTCATGGTGCTTTGTCCGGCCATCGGACGCGCCTTGCTCCCGCGCGCTCCAGGGCGTGCGCGAGTAGGTCTCGCTCACGGCAATGTCGGTGGCGCGGAGCCAGTTCATCTGAATCCTTCGGCGAATCCGTCTATTGGCACACGAGGCAACTCGCGCGTAAGCGGCGGGCCACCGACCGGGCGGGCGTGGCACCCGATAGCCCTCACCTCTCTCAGCGGCGGTGCAGCACGATGTCGGCGTCGACAGGAGGGTTGCACACGGTCGAGATGCAGCCCACCGGGAAATTCAAGGATATGTGCAGCAGCAGCGTCGGAGCCAGCACCGCTGCGAGCCTCCGACCGGTCACCCTGATGGTCTCGTAACCGGGCGTAGAACAAGCGAACGGAGGAGGATTGGCCAAGAAGGCGTCGGCTGACAAGTGCACGCTATCGCCGGCCACCGCTAGGGTGTCGAGAGCAACAGTGCAGTCATTGCTGGTGCTCGTAACGGTGAAGGAGAGTGAAATGCCAAGGGAATCACCGATGGGCGTCGCTTGCAGGGTCACATCCGCGTAAGGAACGCCCGACCCACTCCACAATCCGGCGAAATCAGCGGCCGTGAAGGGATGGTCGCAGTTGAGCCCTGCTAGAGCGATCAGTGCGTATCGCCAGTGAGCTGGGCAGCTCGGCACTCTCATGGCACGCCGATTGAGCGGTGCACAATTATCGACGTTGGGCTAGCGCACACGAAGGACCACGCCGGCGGTCATAGAGGACGTCCTCGACGCCAACCCGCAGGCGCAAGGGGCCGACGATGCGCGTGACGTCCGCGAGAATGGTCGCTCCACCGATGGTGTTGCCGCCGCAGGATTGGGGCCATGCTCCAACCAAGCTCGTCGTCGTCCGTGCCGTAGCGTCCCCGCAACGTGTACCCTAATCGCGCGGGTGCCATTCGAACGAGTCCCGCGCCCTGTACAAGGTCTCTCCGTTCCCAGCACGAACCGTCACGACCGCAGACAAGACCGCGGCATCAAGTCGGTCAGTCACGAATCGCGTGAGGAACTTACCGTCGATTGTGACGGTGCCTAGCTGCGGGTCGTCACAGCGGAGGTGGACACTCTGTGCACTGATTTGGGCCTCAAGGCAGGCCACGGTCGTCTGGGCAAAGGTGACAAGAGCCTCCGGACGGAGGCTGAAACCGGTGAATCGGAAACCATTCACTGTAAAGGAATAGCCCGGAACATAGTACCCTTCCGCGTCTGCTTGAAGCGGCCGCTTAGGCGGCCCGACGACCGGGGGTGGCAAACGCTGTTCAGCAATTGGGGAACTGGGCGTTCGCAGTCGGCGCACGACGAGAATCGCAGCAGCGAGGCCCAACGCGAGAAGGAGCAGGAGACGATTTCGGCGCATGAGTATGTTGGTTTGTTACGGCAGCGGCCTAACGGGAGACCTCGCACGCATTCTATTTTCCAAGAACAGGATCGCATCTTTCTCCGTCTCCAACGTTCGTCCGGCGAACCTCCGCTGCATCTTGGCAATACTTCCCAGATTCATGGCGCCAATGATGACATCCGGCCAACCGTCTCTATTCAGATCACCCGTAGCCATCAAGTTCCACTGGTTGCCGGAGGCTATGGTAAATGCATACGGTTGAAATGTGTACTGACCGGTATTTTCAAAAAACATGATGCCCCGCTCGGGATGTCTTGCAAAGTCGGCAAAATTGCTGGTTGTCAGAATATCGAGATCACCGTCGTTGTCAAAATCAGCCACTGCTGCCCTGGCAGCTCCATACACCGGGAAAAAGTAGCGCTCCTGAAAGGTGTTTTTGCCATCATTTTCCAGAATCCTGATTCCATGGTACGGCTTGAGAACACGGGAATAGTCGAAATTGTCGCCGTTCACATACAAAATGTCCATGCTGCCGTCGCCGTTAAAATCATGCATGGAGAAGTACATCGAACCATACACCGGCGGAAACCGCGCCAGTATGCGGTGCGGTCCCGGAAAATTTCCTCTACCGTCATTCTCTAGCAACACGATCCGCTCATCACCCTGCGCGAACAAAGCCACGATGTCCGGATACCCATCTCCTGTCATATCACGGATTTCGAGCCGGATGGCGCCTGGACTGGGATCCAGTACGTGCCGCTCATACTTCGAGCCATCGTACCGATACAGAGCCAGCCGCCCACGGTTGTCGCCGAATTCACAGATGAGAAGGTCGTTCAGGCCATCCCCATCAAAGTCAAATTGCTCGACAAAGACCGGCCTGAATAGCGAGTCGATCAAGATTCTGCTGAACCGCAGCGCGTCATCACCGGCAAAATCATATTGCACGAGCCTGCCCTTGGGCCGATCATTGGGGTCGAGGATGCCGGATTCGAGCACCAGCACATGGTCTTTATCAGCAATCAGGCCAGTCGGAGGACTGCCCAACGTAAGCGTCGAAAGCAGATGGCGGTTCCAGTCAAAGATCAGCAGCCTGTCACTGCCGGCCTCACCGACAAATATTCGTCCGAGGGCCGGTTCAGTCTCCAGAAGGGTTATGATCGCGCTGCTTTGCATCCGCGGAACGAGCGGACCGGTTTTGAAAAGATCGGGATCAACCTGAGGTTGAGCCGGCAAGGACTGATAGGGCAATGTGTCGGGGCTACGCTCACGATAGTATCGGACAATTTTGTCCCAGTTTTCTGCTGACACCGCCTTGGTAAGGACGGTCATATACGGACTCTGGAGCGCGTCGCTGAATGACGACTTCGTAGGAACGCCCAGTCGTGGGGCCATTTGTGGTAAGACGCCTGATTGCCAGGTCTTCTTGTCCAATAACTGCGGTTCAGGAAAAAGGTGGCAGGCGGCACAATAGGTGCGAGCTAGTTTTTCTCCTTCGGACTGATCCGGTCCATGGCAACTTACCAGCGATGAACACGCAACAGCCAGTACACCTGTCAGACAGCAAATCCTGTTGGCCGTCGCCGGGCTCGTCATGATTGTTGTCCCCCAGAAGCGATCACCGCCCGCTCGCTTCTAGCGCTGGGTAGGCGGCGCGCCCCAGGGCACGGCGCTTCCGTTTCGTCCCCCGGCGCTCCACGATGGCCAAGTACTCCTGCGCCGCTCGCAGCGCGCGGCGCTTGCCGCCGTAGCTCGCGTCGCCAAAGAACTTCCGATGGCGCGGCGCGTACCTGCCGTCTGCTCGCTTGTCGAACCCAGCGCGCACAAACCAGCCATGCGTGCGCGTGGACGGTTGGTCGATACGGCTAATGCCCCGCCGGTGAACCGGCCGGCCGCGGGTTCTCTTCATGGGAGCTCCGCACGTGGAGTGATCTGAGTTGGCGCGCTGCCTAACGGACCGCGCTTAAGCTGCGGGCGCAATGGCGGCCGGCGCAAGGCGCCGGAGAGGCATCCCGCCGCCTAACGGATCGCGCTTAGGCGGCGGCGCGCTGAAGGGAGCTTCATTCCCTAATCTACGCGCGTCGTGGCGGCGGACGAACGCGAGAGCAGTCTGAGAAGTCATTTTGTTGACCGCGGCCGGGTCGAGTCCTCGAAGCCGAGGAAGCGGTCCATCCGCCAGCTCCCACCCTCCTGCCGGAGCAGGAAGGCGACGTACCGGCCGAACTCCGTCCTGCGCACGCCGCTCGAGTCGCGCCAGGATTGCTGGAAGGCGCCAAACTCCGTCGCGTGATCGGGCGCGACGCGCCGAGTCGAGACCGTCAGACGGAGGTCCATGTCCTTCAGAGAGGCCCAGTTGCCGCGCGCCATCGCCGCCAGCTCGGTCGGGCCCCGAACCGTGTTGAACGCCGGCCACTCGAACACCGCCGTGTCGGTGTACAGCGCGGCATACGCGGCAGGGTCGTGATTCCGGTACGCGTGGACTAACGCCGCGTTCAACGAGTCGATGCCGGCCGTCGCCTCGCGGGCGGACGGCCGGACGGGCTGCGGACAGGCGAGGCATCCGATGCCAAGGCACATAGCGATGACGCGAGTCATGCTTGCTTTCTAGGGAGCGGTGACGCGGGCCGAGTGGCCCTTCCGGCCCGTGGTGGTGAACGCCGCGACGCGGACGGTTCCGTGGAAAGGGATCGGACCGTGGACCAGGGAGCTGCGCGCGCTGGGCTCGCTGCCGTCGGTCGTGTAGCGCAGGGTGAACCCCGGGAGCTCCACGCTGCAGTGCACCATCCCGCCCTCGACCTTCAGACCCGGCGTGGGGATCCGGTAGTTGACGCCCGGGACCTCCCGATCGAGCCGGGGCAGCTCGCGCTGGCCGAGCACGTTGACGAAACGGGACCAGGCCTCGCGGTAGAGGGAGTCGGCCCTTGCGGGGTCGCGCTCCCTGGCCCAGTCTGGGTCGGGCGCCCACGCCCGCTCGGCGAGGCCGAACAGCTTCGGGAGCAGCATGTACTCGAGCCGCCCCTCGGCAACGAGCGTCTCCGACCACAGGTTGCCCTGAATCCCCACCACGTGGGCCCGACCGTAGTCGGTGAGCCGGTCCTTGCCGACGAACACGGAGGGGTCGACACGGACGTTGCGGTAGTAGTCGAGCGGGACGAACTCGAACGGCTTGCGGAGGTCGACGTAGCCTCCCCAGTTGAGCCCCGTCTCCTCCGGATTCTGATTCCACGCGAGATCGAAGTAGAGATTGCTCACGGGACTCAAGACCACGTCGTAGCCACCATTCGCGAGGCGGTAGGCGAGGTCCTCGGCGCCGCCGCCCGGAACGTTGTTCCAGACGTAGGCGCGCCAGCCGCGCCCGGCGAAGTCGGGATTGGGAATGTTCGTCGGCCGCCCGTCGCGGCTGGTCTTCCGGACCGCGATCTCCTCCCAGCCAGACGGGACGAGGCCCCCCTCCTGCGCCTTGAGGATCTGCTCCACCCGGCCGTAGAAGACGAACCACAGCTCGTCGACGCTCGTGAGAGCGTGCGCCTTCAAGTACCCCTGCACCGCCGGCGACCCTTCCCAGACACCGGCCGGGACCTCGTCGCCTCCCATGTGGATGTGGCGCAGGGGCACGCCCGCCTCACGGTGGATCGCCACGAGATCGCCGACCACTCGCTCGACGAACCGGTATGTCGACTCGAGGACCGGGTTCATCACGTTGTCGTGGTAGCCCTGGGCCGTGGTGTACACCGAGCGGTCGTCCGGGTCACTGAGCAAGTACTGCCGGTCCCCGGTCGTGCGATATCGCGCCTCCATGGCCTTGATCACGGCGCGCGCGTGGCCCGGCATCTCGAGCTCGGGAATCACCTCGATGTGCCGCGCGGCCGCGTAGCGCAGGATCTCGACGTAGTCCGCGCGGGAATAGAAGCCGCTGCCCCATGACCGGTCGACCTCGGGGCCCGAGCCAAACGCGGGCGGAAGATGTGTCCCTGAGTCGAGGGTGTGGCCGCGTCGCGCGCCCACCGCGGTGAGCTCGGGGAGGCTCGGGATCTCGATACGCCAGGCCTCGTCGTCCGTGAGATGGAGGTGCAGGACGTTGAGCTTGTAGCGGGCAATGAGGTCGACCGTGCGCAGCACCAGGGGCTTCGGCTGGAAGTTGCGGGCGACGTCGAGCATGAACCCGCGGTAGCCGAAGCGGGGAGCGTCCACGACCCGGATCGCCGGGAGGTTGAGCCCACCGCCCCGGCGGGGAGACGGCGGGGGCAAGAGGCTCCGCAGGGACTGGAGGCCGTAGAAGACGCCGGCGGGCGAGACGCCCACGATACGTACGCCCTGGACGAGATCCACGACGAGCGAGTACGCCTCGGGCGATGTCTGACCTGCCACGGCGCCCACGTCGAGTCGTAGGGGCGGGCTGCCTCCCTTCCGGGTACTGCCGAAGTAGGGGCGCAGGTACTCCGCCGCGAACGCCGCCTCGTTCCTGAGCGCCTCGGGTGCTTGGACCGGTGGCAGCGCCGTGAGGTGCAGCGCTCCCACTCCCGGTGTCACCTCCACGGGCGTCGGGAACACCGGTGGCAGCTCGCTCGCGGGGATGTGGTGGACCACGGAGTCGCGCGCGAACTGATTCTCGGGGCTCACGACGCGGGGATCGCGTCCGTCGCCCTGCGGGGGGCGCTCGAAGGGAGCGGCCACGTAGTCGTTCAGGGGGACGCCCACGTCCTTCGCGGCGTCGAAGACGATGTAGGGACCCCGCGGAACGACGCTGGCATTGAGGAGGAGGTCCGTGAGGTACGGGATCCGAATGCTCGTACCTGGGGCCAGTCCGGCGAAGCCCGCCGCCGGCGCGAGGCGGTGCAGGTCGGCTATCACGTCCTCGATGATGAACCCGCCCTCCGCGCTTCCGGGCTGCGGCGAGTGGAGGGCGTTGAAGTAGATCGCCCATCCGCTCGGGGGGAGCGGCTTCGCGTCGCGGTTCGTGAGGGTGAAGGCCGCGCGCGAGAGGCCTCGCCCACCAGGGGCGCCTTGGAAGACGTCCCCTTCGAGCTCCCACCGGAGCTGCAGGGCGGTCTGGGCGGCGCCGGCGCTGGGCGTGAGGGCCAGCATGAGTGCGGGTAGTACAGGAAGGAGTCGGTTGCGCATGCGAGAGATTAGATGCCATATCACAAAAGAGCCATGGCCGTCCTTCCTTACGGCAGCGCCGGCTGGTGCATCGCCCACCACTCCCGCGCCCGCTCCTGGGTCCAGGCGCTCGCACCGTCTACCTCGGCCAGCCGAAGCGACAGTTCTCTGGCGGACTGCGGTCGATGCGCAGGGTCCTTTGCCAGACAGGATAGCACGAGCTCATCGAGCGCCGTGGGAATCGGCAGGTCCGTCCGGGCTGATGGAGGCGTCGGCGGCGTCTGGGCGTGCTGCAGGAGAAGCCCCATCGGGGTCTCGGCGGTGAACACGAATTGCCCCGTTAGGAGCCAGTAGGCTACACAGCCGGTCGCATAAATGTCGGCACGCCCGTCCAAATCAGTTCCCATCGCCTGCTCGGGGGCAAATCGAGGCCGTCGAGCAGTTCCATGACGTAGTAGAAGGCGCCGTCGGCGGCGATCCCGAAATCGAAGAGCTCCACCGTATGGGGTGAGCGGAGGCGGGCGATCACCTGGGCCTCGCGCTCGAATCGACGGACTGCTTCTTCCGACACTCCGGCGCGCCCGTCCCCGGCAAAAGAGGGCCGGATGAGCTTGATGGCGGCAGGCCTTGCCAGCATGCGATGCTGGGCTCGCCAGACCTCCCCCATCCCCCCCTCTCCGAGCTTCTCCTCCAGGCGGTAGCTCCCCAGCTCACGCGCGCGCTTGACCTCGGTGCCCAGCTGGTAGACCACGCGGGCGCCCACATAGGCCATGCCCACCACGAGGAGATAGGGAAACACGAGCCCGAAGAAGAACTGTGCCGGGTCCAGCCTGAGTGAGGTGGTGCCGGACGCGATCATGAGCGCGATGAGGACGGGGACCGAGCTGACCGATGCCAGGGCCGCCAACACCGCCCGGCGCGGCGGGGTTGGCACGACGACCGTGAACAGCACGATCCATACGGCGACCCACGAGAGCCCGATCATGCCACGGCTCATCTCGAGTGCCATCGGATCGGCGAATTCGGCCGCGGCGATGGCGTAGCTACTGGCGATCTCGAATACCAGGCCGATGTTCGTCGCCGTGGGCAGCGGAAGGCGCGCGCTCCGGATCACCGCCGCGACGAGCAACGCTACCACGATCCCGATCGCGCCGGGGCCCCACTGCAGGAAGCTCCCGAGGAATCGGGCCCGTTCGCCCGTGATCAGCAGCGCCGGAAAGATTCCGGCCATGAAAAAGACGAACGCGTACAGCAGGGCGAGGACGCGGAGGCGTCCGGCAGACTGGCTGAGCAGATCGACCGGAAATCCCGACGAGATCCCTCGAGCGGACGGGTCACGCGGGTCCGGGTGCATGAGAGTGACGTGCTCGTTCATGCCGAGGCTCCCAACGGTACGGGCGCTTACGACAAAGGCTTGGTGGTGCAGCCTAACGGATCGCACTTAAGCTGCGGCGCGCTGGTGAAAAAGCAGTCATACAGTATTCTACGCGTGCCGCCAGCTTCAAGCGCTTGTTAGGCATCACGGATTCATATAGTAAGTGCAACACGGTCCCCAAAGAGAAAAGGTGACCTGGCAGACGGTAGTCTTCAGTTCTCCACCAAGAGAAAGAAGCCTGCCATGACGTACCGCCAGATCACCTTTGCGGAAAGCTACACCCTGGGCCTGCTCCGCCAGGGCGGCCTCGCCCTTGCCGCGATCGCCCGCATGCTCGGGCGCCACCGCAGCACGATCGGGCGCGAGGTGCGGCGCAACGGCACGCCCCGCGACGGGTGCTACCGCCCACAGCTCGCCGAGTGGTACGCTCGAGGCCGGCGCTCGCGGTCGCGGCGCAATCGGCGGTTCTCGGCGGCGGATTGGGCGCGGGTGCAGACGCTCGTGCGAGAGGACTGGAGCCCCGAGCAGATCGCCGGCCGGCTGCGGCGCCGGCGGAAGCTCGCGATCAGCCACGAGACGATCTATCGCTATCTCTGGGAGGACAAGCACGCGGGGGGCACGCTCTACCACCACTTGCGAGGGGCGCGGAAACAACGCCGCAAGCGCTACGGCCGCTACGACAGCCGCGCCCGGTTGGCCGGCAAGCGGTTGATCACGACGCGCCCGCCCATCGTCGACGCCCGGACGCAGCTCGGTCACTGGGAAGGCGACACCGTGCTCGGGGCGAGCCAAGCGGGGCCCTGCGTGTTGAGCCTGGTCGAGCGGAAGACGGGCTACCTAGTGGTGGGGAAGTTGCAGCGCCGCTCGACGGCCGAGGTGAATCAGCGAGCGCAGCAGCTGATCGACGCGCAGCCGCATCCGGTCCGCACCCTCACGGTCGACAACGGGACCGAGTTCCACGACTATGCCGCGCTCGAGCGGGCCACGGCGACCCGGTTCTACTTCGCGACGCCGCATCACGCCTGGGAACGCGGGACCAACGAGAACACCAATGGCCTGCTCCGGCAGTATCTCCCCAAAGGCCAGAGCATGGCCCATCTCACCCAGGCCGACTGCGATCGGATTGCCCTGAAGCTGAATCAACGGCCCAGAAAGCGCCTGGGCTATCGAACCCCGGAGGAGTGCTATGTCCCCTGAGATTCAGTGTTGCACTTCAAAGTTGATATCAGGCATGGGCTCCGCATCAGCGTGCAAGCGTTCCGTGAAGAACCGTGCCGAAATCCCCCACCACCCAGGCATCAGTCCCGGAGCTCGCCCATACGCCGGTGAGGTTGACCGTGTCCCGCGCCACGATGAACCATTGCGTGCCGTTGTACTGCCAGATCGCCCCAACGCCGGGACCACTGCTGCCCGTCCGCGAGACCGCCCAGATGCGAGACGGCGTCACTCCCCACATGCCGGAGATGAACCCGGAGGCGGCATCCTCAGGTACGACGGGGCTCCAGCTTGACCCGTCGAAGTGCAAGAACGCCCTCTCCGTGGAGCCGGCTGCCCATTGATCGTCTTGGCGTGCTCCCCACCCGGCCGAGAGTTGTCTCGCCGTCAGCACCGAGTCCGACTGCGAGTACCACCCGATTCCGTCGTAGTGCAGAACGGTCCGAGGACCTACAGTTCAGGCATCCGTCGCCGACGTTCCCCAGATCCGATCCGAGGAGAACACCGGACCGACCGAGGCATTGGTCCAGCGCGAACCGTCGAAATGCGAGATCCATCCGCCGTAACCGACGGCCCAGACGTTCGACGCGGAGGTTCCCCAAACGTCGCTCAGTGGTGGCCACGGAAAAGTGTCGGCGACCGACGCGTCCCGTGCCCACCCCGTTCCGTCGTAGTGGAAAATCACGGGTGCCGCGTTGTTCAAGTTGTGGAATCCGACGGCCCAGATATCCGTCGGGCCGCTCCCCCACACCCCACGGAAGAAGTACGACACACTGTCGAGCGAGCGTGCCCAGCGGGTGCCGTCGTAGTGCACGATCGTGCCATTGGAGCCCACCGCCCAAACGTCAGTCGCCGATGAGCCCCACACGTCCCACAGGTCATCTGCCGCTCCGCTCGGTACGCCGGACCAGACCAGTCGTGGCTCTGGCGCCGTGACGTCGCCGCCCGCGCACCCCTGCAGCGCGAGGAGCCACGTGCATATCGTGACCCCGGCCCCGATCAGACAGACCCCCACGCCTCGGGCTTTCGACTTAGCCACAAAGTGCTCCACGTCCGTATGTTGGCTGGCCGCCTAACGGACCGCGCTTAAGCTGCGGGGCGAGCGCCCGCCAGCGCAAGCGCCCTTTGCGGTATCAGCTGGCTGGGGCACAAACGCCTGCTACCTCTGAAGGCCGGCCCCGTCGGCTTCAAGCGCTTGTTAGGCGGCAACCCACTTGGCACCGCTACATGTGACCGTGACCCGGAGTGTCGGCGGGCGGAACGTAGCCGTCGCTAGGGTCATTGGGGCCGAACATTTCGCCATCGGTTCCCGGACGCTCAGCGCTCCTACCAAGCCGCCAGATGAGTAACCCGATACCGAGGCCAACGGCGGCCAAGTAGACGACGAGTTCGATGCTCATGATGGGCTCGGTTGCCGCCTAACGGATGGCGCCTAAGCTGCGGCGCCGAGCTAGAATCTTCACAAACGGAATGCTAACACACCCGAATTCAGGAAGTGAGCAGGACTCGTTGAGCACGGGCGCCGACAGCTTCAAGGGCGTGTTAGGCGGCGCCGTTTGGGAGTGGCGGCGCCGCCTCAGTGGGTCCCCACCAGCACCGTGGCGAGCAGCGAGTCAAGCGCGGCGCGAGTCAAAATGCGGCCGTTCACGATGACGGCGCCAATCCGCCTGGTGTTTCGAATATCGTCCAATGGATTCGCATCGAGCAGTACGAGATCCGCGATTTTGCCTTCGGCAATCGTGCCCAACGAGTCGAGAGCGCCGAGGTAGCGCGCCGGATTGATCGTGGCCGTCTGGAGCGCAGCGAGCGGCGGCATCCCCGCCTGGACGAAGAGCGTCAGCTCGTCGTGGAGGCTGAAGCCGGCGGCGAGCCACGGGTTCCCGACATCGGTTCCCGCCAGTATCGGCACGCCTGCGCGCTGCATCCCGGCGACGATGTCGAGCGACCGCTGAAATCTGCGGCGGCGAAGCTCGGCCTGTCGCGGTGTGGTGCGTTGCGCTATTGCTTGCGTCTGCGCCGCCCACGCCGTCCGCTCTTCATCAGCGACGTAGCGCAGATGTGGGTCGAGCATGAGTGTGTCGAAGTCCAGCGTCGATTGCCTGTGAACGACGAGCGTAGGAACTTGCCACGTCCCGTTTCTTACAAAACGACGAAATAGCGCGGCGCACAGGCTATCGCTGTAGGTATTGAAGAACAGTTGCAGCAGTCCGCCCTCGGGTCGCGCCAGAGTCGTATCCTGCCGCAGGTGAACAATGCGATCTCTTGCGGTGGAGCAGTCGTCCATGAAACCGAGGTGTTCGATGCTCTTCTGGCCAGCATCGGACGCTTCCACCGCCCGAATGGACAAAGGCAGATGGCCCGCGAACGGGACTCCCAGCCGCTTCGACTCATCGACGATGGCGAAGTAGGCGTCGCGGGGAAGGAGGGTGTACACCTTGATGAACTCCGCGCCTCCTCGCACTAGCGAGTCGACAACGCGTCGCGCTTCTGCGGCGGTCTTGACGCCGATGGATCGCGGCCAGATGGGTGGTACACCGTCGACGACCGTGCTGCTGCCCATGACGCGCGGGCCAAGCAGCGCACCGGCCGCCTCGTCGTGGCGCCATCGTCGCACCGTTTGGAAATCCTCGACGGTTGTCGACATGTCGCGTGCGCCGGTCACACCATTGGCGAGAAAGAGCGGGAAGTATCGCTCGTGCACGTCGACAGACTCCTTCGAGGAGTGACGGAACAAGTGGACGTGCATGTCCCACAGGCCCGGAATCACAAACTTCCCGTGTGCGTCGATGACCCTGGCGCCGTCGGGAACCGGGGTCCTCGGGCTGGGCCCTAGCCGGGCGATCCGATTGCCTATGACGACGAGCGTCTGGTCGGCCCGAGATGGACCACCGGCGACGTCAATGACGGTGACGTGACTGAGCGCGAAGGGGGAGGGGTCGGGGCGCCTTTGCGCTTGAATGTGGTGGGGCGCGCAGATCGCTACGCAGGCAAGGATGGTGCGGGACAGCCGGGACATAAGATGCCGAATCTCCGTGTTCGCCGAGGCGGCGCTAGGGATGCAGGCGGGTCGAGTTCGCGGCGGCGCCGCCTAACGGATCGCGCTTAAGCTGCGCGCGGCATGCGCGCCGGCGCAAGGGACCGGCCGGCCCAGCGGCGGCCGGCCAGGCGAGGCAACCGTCGATTCCTTTAAGAGCAGGCGCGACAGCTTCAAGCGCATGTTAGGCGGCGGCCCAGGGAACTCCCCACGCATGTGTGTTACAACTCGCAAGCGCTATGGCTCGGTCAGCTTTGGAAGCCCGGTCAACGAGGCGGTGCCTTCCCCGCATCGACCGGCTTGAGATCGAACTTTCCCTTGCTTTCGACGAAGAACACACAGTCCGAGGCCTGATCGCAGCTCGTGGTGTGGCGATAGTCCCCACCCGGCTGCATGAAATAGGACCCCGGTCCAAGCCGGAATTCGGGCTTTCCTTCCGGGGCTTGAATGTAGGTCCCTGACAGGATTACGACCTTCATGTCGTAGGTGTGCGTGTGCAGTGGAGCTGCGAATCCCGCGGGCAACTTGAAAAGCGCGCCAAACACGCCGTTCGCATGGTTGCCCCACAGATCCACAACCTTGACTCCCGGGGCACCGGGGCCGACATCGGTCCATTTCACGTCGCTGGCCGGCATGACGACGAGTCGGCGTGCCGCTGCTTGCGAAGCGCGCTTGGTCTTCGCCTCTCCGGATGCCTGCGCCAACACCGCCGCCGGCAACGCGAGCGTCATCCCCAGCATCAGCACGTCCCTTGCCCTCATTGAGCCCTCCTTGCCTAGATTCTGACCAATGATCGCCGCGGTCGTCGCCGCCTAACGGATCGCGCTTAAGCTGCGGGCGAAACGCCTGCGGGCGCAAGGCGGCGCAGCGGCAGACAAAAAGGCTCGCCGGCGAGGCAAACGCAATTCTTCCTTACTCGTGAGCGCCCGGCAGCTTCAAGCGCATGTTAGGCGGCCCGACCTCAGTCGACGTACGGTACAGCCGCCACGAAGATGAGCTGGCCATTCTTGAAGTAGAGGTTGACGGCGTTCTGTGACGCTCCGATGTCAGGTTCGGGGAGGTTGTATCCCCATACCATGGTGTCCCCGAGGACAGCGGTCCAGCTGGGCGCACCGAGAGTCGATTCCGCCGCTTCGAGCGTGCTGAAATGACCAATTAGTGACGCCACACCAGGATAGTTTGGGGCAGCGCGCGTCTCTACGAGGAGATCGGTTCCCGCGGCCACGAGGAACTTGAAATGCAGGTGATCAAAGGTCCACTGAATGAGAGTATCAGTCGCCGCGGCATCGTGGGTGTTTGCTTCCGCCGCAGTCGTGGTCACTAGTGGTTCGCCGAGGCGCGATCGAACAGCCGCCCGGCCCCCGCCAATGGCTGTGAGCCGCTCGTACAGCACCCCGAGGACCTTATCCGGCTGAAGCGAACCAGCCGCAGCCGAGTCTGGGGCCGCGGTTACCTGAAGGCGCGATGAATCCGCGGGGGCGGGTCCTCTGGATTCGGCGGAGTCGTGACCCCGACAGGCTAGAGCGATCAGAATAAGGACGGCGCAAGGGGCGCGCATGACTCGGGGCCGCCTAACGGATCGCGCTTAAGCTGCGGGCGCAATCCCCGGGGGCGCAAGGCGGTGGAGCGGCAGAAAACAAGGCTCGACAGCGAGGCGAACGCAATTCCTCCCTACTTGTGAGCGCCCGGCAGCTTCAAGCGCATGTTAGGCGGCCCGACCTCAGTCGACGTACGGTACAGCCGCCACGAAAATGAGGTGGCCATTCTTGAAGTAGAGGTTGACGGCGTTCTGTGAC
>WNGA01022653.1_pt1 | contig 14999 bp, 15 predicted proteins | sample 5400061 | NCBI WGS metagenome assembly WNGA01 (sample SAMN13153366, study PRJNA577476) | soil metagenome | isolation source: 100 cm soil or saprolite under grassland replicate 2 | place: USA:California | collected 2016-06-15
GAGCTCGAGGCGCGTCTGGCAGAGCGGGTCAGAGAGCTCATGACGATTGTCGCGGGCGATCCCACCGCGACGGCACAGGAAATCGTGCGCGTCGCGCAGCGCTCCGATATCTCCGAGGAGGTCGCGCGATTTCGCGGCCATCTCGCGCACTGGGACGCGCTCGTCGAGAGCGCGGAGCCGTGCGGACGCAAGCTCGACTTTCTGCTGCAGGAGATGAATCGCGAGATCAATACGATTGGCTCGAAGGCCGACGGGCTTCTGGTTTCAGAATCGATCATCAGCGCGAAGGCCGAGCTCGAGCGCATGCGTGAGCAGGTTCAGAATGTCGAATAACCCGCGCGGGCTGCTCTTCATCGTGTCTGCGCCTTCGGGCACCGGGAAGACGACGCTCGTCGAGCGGCTCGTGCAGGTCCTGCCGAACTTGGGCATGTCCCGGTCGTACACCTCGAGAGCCGCGCGCGACGGCGAGCGCGACGGCGTCGATTACAACTTCATCAGCCGCGAGGACTTCAACCGGCGCATCGGGCAGTGCGACTTTCTCGAGTGGGCGGATGTTTTCGGTCATTACTACGGAACAGGCGCCAGAGACGTCGAGCGGCTGTTGCAGGAAGGTCAGGATGTCGTCCTCGTCATCGACGTGCAGGGTGCGCGGCAGATCAAGGCGCGCGGCGTCGACCATACGTCTATTTTCGTGTTGCCCCCGTCGTTTGAGGTTCTCGAGCAGCGGCTGCGCGGCCGCAGCAAGGACACCGAAGACGAGATGCAGCGCCGGCTTCGAACGGCGCGCGCAGAAGCCGCGAGCTATATCGACTATGACTACGTCGTGGTGAACGACGAGCTCGAGGCGACTGTTGTCCGGCTGCGGGAGATTATCGCCGCGGAGCGATCGCGGACGCACCGCATGAAAGGCGTTGCGCAGGAAATCATCAAGACATTCGAGCTGTCCGAGTCGGAACAGTCGGCCAGACACGAACCTGGTCCGCGTTACACTGTCAGTTGATGGCCTTCATCGCGCTCGGCGTCAGCGGCGGCATCGGCGTCTACAAGGCGGTGGAGGTTGCGCGCGGTCTTCAGAAGGAAGGTCACGACGTCGTTGCGGTCATGACTCGCGCGGCGCGCCGTTTTGTTGGTCCGCTCACATTCGAGGCAATCACGCGCCACGAAGTGATCACCGACCAGTGGAAGCCGGGCGCCAATGCAGATATCGAGCACATTTCGATTGCGTCGACGATCGATCTGCTGATCGTTGCGCCGGCGACGGCCAACATCATCGGCAAATTTGCACACGGCATCGCCGACGATTTCCTGTCTTCTCTTTATCTCGCGACGACCGCCCCCGTCCTGATGGCACCGGCGATGAACACCAACATGTTCGCGCATGCTGCGGTCGTCGAGAATCTGCAGACGCTCAGTGCGCGCGGGGTACGCCGCACGACGTGGAGCGCGCGTCACGCTGGTGAGCGGCCCAACCCATTTACCGCAGCCGCACGTCCATGAGGGTGTTTCTGTTCGTAGTGCCGCCGAGATGCACGATGCAGTCATGGCCCGTGCAGTCGACGCTGACGTCGTGATCATGGCGGCCGCGGTTTCCGACTTCACCCCTGTTCAGAAATCCGATCAGAAGATTGCGAAAGGCGAGTCACTGCAGATCATGCTCGCGCGCACGCGCGACATTCTTGCGGACCTCGGACAGATGTCCTCGCGGCGAGACGGGGAGCGGCCAGTGCTGGTGGGTTTCGCGGCGGAAACGCATGATGTACTGGTGCATGCTCGCGAGAAGCTTCAGCGCAAGGCGGTCGACCTCATCGTCGCCAACGACGTCTCACGTCGCGACGCCGGTTTTGAGGTGGACGCCAACGCGGTCACGCTCATCTCGCGAGACGACGAGCAGGGGCTGCCGCTTCAAAGCAAGACGGCGGTAGCGGGCGCAATCCTCGACAGAGTCGAACGTCTCCTGACGTCGACCACGACTGCGGTTCGCGGCGCGTAAATGCGGACATCGCCTGAGATCGCCGACCACTTGCGGTTTTTTCAGGAGCTGGGGGTTGAAGGCGTGAGCCGCGATCCCGCGTGGCATGTTCGCCCGGACAATGCGCGTAGTCGCCCGGAAACTCCGCGTAGTGGCGGGCCTTCAGTTCGGCAGGAAACTGCGCGTAGTGGCGGGCCTTCAGGTCGCCCGGAAACTGCGCGTAGTGGCGGGCCTTCAGGCCCGCCGCAAGCCTCAAGCGACGCACCGCCGGCAGGCTCAGCGCGCGTGCTTGCCCTGCTCAAAGAAGAGATTGGCCCCGCCTGTGACCGCTGCAAGCTGCGCGGCCTCGGCCGGAAGCAGGTGGTGTTCGGTGTCGGCAATCCAGACGCCGATTTGATGTTCGTCGGCGAAGCGCCGGGCGCGGACGAAGACGAGCAGGGGGAGCCGTTCGTCGGCCGCGCCGGTCAACTGCTCACGAAAATCATCGAGGCGATTGGCCTCACACGCGGAGATGTCTACATCGCAAACGTGATCAAATGCCGTCCTCCCGGCAATCGAAATCCGGAGCCGGACGAAGTCGAAACCTGCCAGCCGTTTCTGTTTCGGCAGATCGATGCCGTGAAGCCGAAAGTGATCGTCGCACTGGGAAAATTCGCCGCGCAGTCGCTCCTGCAGACAACCGATCCAATCACGCGTCTCCGCGGTCGCGAGTTCAAGTACCGCGGCGCCACGCTCATTCCCACGTTTCATCCCGCGTATCTGCTTCGCAATCCCGCGTCGAAGCGCGAGGTGTGGGAAGACATGAAAAAAGTGCGGGCCATCCTCGGCGGCGGGTGATCCGGTTCGCGGCGCCGAAGTCCCGCAACCCCATGCGCGCGACCCATGCCATTGCTCGGACAGGCTCCTAGTGTGAGCTCCCGGCTCGTCTCGGTGGCCGTGCCCGTTCCGACGCTCGATCTTCTTACCTACAGCCTTCCTGAATCGATGCCGGTGCCCGCAATCGGCGCGCGCGTGATCGTCCCTCTCGGGCCGCGCACATTGACCGGTGTCGTGTTGAACGTTACACCGCCCGCAGGCGATCGCGACATTGCGGTCAAAGACATCGTCCAGGTGCTGGACGAGGGACCGTTTTTGCCTGCCGACGTTCTGCAGCTGGCGGAGTGGGTTTCCGATTATTACCTCGCAGGTCCGGGCGCGACACTCGCGGCGGCGATGCCGCCGCACACGCTCACACATCGTGTAGACGGCTTTCGTACGATTCGCTCGATCGCGCTCACGGCTGAAGGGCTCGATCTCGCGGAACGGATCGCCGTCGGGCCGCGCTGCGTTCCGGACGCCTCGCTGCCGTCTCTTGGCACTCGACAGCGCGAAGTCCTGATCGCGCTTAAAGGCGCACCTCACGGGCTGGATGTACGCCAGCTGGCCGAGCGCGGAATTACCTCCGCGGTCATCGCTCGCCTCCGAACGATGGGCTTTGTCGCCGTCCGTCGCGAGCGAATCGATCGTGATCCGTTCGGCAGCGGCGGCGCCGCCATAGCCGAGACGGCGGACATCGAGCCGCGGACGCTGACAACGGAACAGCAGCAGGCATTTGAAGAGCTCTGCAACTGGACGAGAGCTCCCGGCTTCCGCGTTGCGCTGTTGCACGGCGTCACGGGCAGCGGCAAAACGGAGATCTACTTGCAGTTGGCAGACGAGGTCCGAAGAAGCGGACGCGGGGTGCTGATGCTCGTTCCTGAAATCGCGCTGACCCCGGTGATGGCGGCGGTGTTTCGCGCGCGCTTTGGGTCGCGTGTGGCCATTCAACACAGCGGTCTTTCCGACGGCGAGCGCCACGATCAGTGGCACCGCATCAGGCGCGGCGACGTCGACGTTGTCATCGGCACACGCTCGGCCATCTTTGTGCCGCTCGCCAATCCGGGATTGATCGTTGTCGACGAAGAACACGACACCTCCTACAAACAAGAGGAGACCCCCCGCTATCACGGACGCGACGTCGCGATCATGCGCGGCAAGTTCGCGGACGCACTCGTGGTGCTTGGCTCTGCGACGCCCGCGCTCGAGTCCTATTACAACGCACAGCAGGGCCGCTATACGCCGCTGACGCTCGCCAGACGCGTCATGGATCGATCGATGGCCGCCGTGCGTGTCGTCGACATGCGCGAGGAGATCGCTGTCGAGGGGCCGGACGTCGTGTTGAGCCGTGCGCTACGCGAGGCGCTCCGGCTCCGGCTCGAAAAGCACGAGCAAGCGCTCGTGCTCCTGAACCGTCGTGGCTACGCGACCTCGATATTTTGCCGGCAATGCGGCGCGACGATCGATTGCCCGAACTGCAGCGTCTCGCTGACGATTCACCACGTAGGCGCGCGGAACCTCAGTCCCGCCGCGCAGGCGCAGTGGCGGGCGCGCTGCCATTACTGCAATTTCGCGCGTCTGGTGCCGAACGCGTGTTCCAACTGCGCGGCGCCGTATCTCGAGCGGATTGGCTTCGGGACCGAACGCGTTGAAACGGAAATTCGTGCGTGTTTTCCTGACGCCCGCGTCGCCCGCGTCGATCGGGATAGCGTCCGACGCCGGGGAAGCTTGACGGATACGTTGAACAACTTCGCGCGCGGCGATCTCGACGTGCTCGTGGGCACGCAGATGATCGCCAAGGGCCACGACTTTCCGCGAGTGACGCTCGTCGGCGTCGTGTCCGCGGACGTCGGTCTCGGCGTCGCCGACTTTCGCGCAGCGGAGCGCACCTTTCAATTGCTGACGCAAGTGGCTGGACGCGCCGGCCGCGGCGAGCACGCCGGAGAGGCCATCATCCAAACGCTCTTTCCGAATCACTACAGCATCCGGCTGGCCTGCGCGCAGGACTACGCCGCGTTTTACGCGCGCGAGCTCGAGTACCGTCACGCAATGCGGTATCCACCTCTCCTCGCAATGGTCAACGTCGTCGTGCGCGGAAAGACGTTTGATGCGGCAATGCAATCGGCCTCGGATCTCGCCAGCCGTACGAGCGCGCATTCGAACCCGGCGATGGGCCGTTTCGTCATTCTCGGTCCCGCGCCGGCGCCCCTCACGAAGCTCCGTGGCGAACACCGTGCCCAGTTTTTTCTGAAGGGCACCTCGCGTGCGGCCATGCGCCACGCCATTCGCGAGGCGTTGAAAGAGATGCCGGAGATCTCGAGGAAAGCGTCGGTGGATGTGGATCCCTTGAGCGTGTTGTGAGGACTCGGCGCCCTCGAGCCGCGAGGCGCCGAGTCCTCAGTGTCCCGTCACAAACGGTTCGATGGGCACAGGCGTGAAGCAGACGATCAAGATGATCAGCGCAAACACCGCAAGCCACACACGGCCGGTGTCGAGCGGCGTGTCTTCGTCGAGCGTTGGCGGATGGCGAGGTCCCATCGCAAGGAGCATCACCACCATCAGAAATGTCCACACCAACCAGCTGGTCGACACAAACGTCAGGCCGATGGCGCACCCCACCATCGTCAGCGTCACGACTGTCGAGCGGCGGCCGAGCACGGCATGCGAGATGTGGCCGCCATCGAGTTGCCCGATCGGAAAGAGATTGAGAGCGGTGGCGAGCAGACCAAACCACGCGGCGAACGCCATCGGGTGCATGTTGACTGACAGACCGTCAGGCAGGCTGCCCCAAATCAACCAGGATGCGCCGCGAAAGAGCAGCGGCTCGCCGAGCTCGATGCCGGAAAAATCCGGTGGCACTCGTTCGACGGCAGACATCGCTAACCCCATGAAGAGCGCCGGAACCGCGACAACGAAGCCGGCAAACGGACCGGCGGCCGCGATGTCGAACAGCGCCCGTTTCGACGGAATGCGCGACCGGATGCGAATGAACGCGCCGAGCGTCCCTGTGAGTACGAGCGGCGCTGGAAGAAAGAAGGGCAGCGTCGCATCGACCCTATACCACCGGCACGCAAGGTAATGTCCCATTTCGTGGCAGCCGAGAATCGCGAGAATCGTGGCGCTGTACCACAGGCCGCGGAAATAAAAGCGCAGGTCGCGAAACGCGGCGAGTCCGAGTGCCGCGCCGTCCCCGTTGAAGCCTGCGGTGAACGAGAGATGGTGAATTGCACCAACGACGGTGGTCGTGAAGACGGTGAGGAGAAGGAGCAGGCTATGCAGCCATAGCCGATCGCGGCGTGGGACCACCGGCGGAACGAAGTAAGGCTCCGGATCCCGCGGCAGCGTCGGCGGAAAGGAATGGCCGAACGGCTCTTCCACGCGTTTATCCGATGTTCTGGAGTTCCTTGCCTGGCTTGAAACGGATGGTGCGGCCGGGCGGGATACGAACTTCTTTTCCGGTTCGAGGGTTTCGGCCGATGCCGCGTTTCCGCGGCTTCACCTGAAAAACGCCAAATCCCCGCAGCTCAATCCGTTCGCCACGCTGCATCGAGGCCCGCATCGCCTCAAAGACAGCGTCGACCGCGAGCTCAGCTTTGACCTTGGTGATTTCCGCGATCTTTGAGACTTCGTTGACGATATCAACCTTGATCATGGGCGAGGGGAAACGGTGTAACTATCTTATTCCGTGAGACTTACGCTGTCAAACCTCGACGGCGGCGACGCCTCGAGCGGCAGCCGTGTGCCGCAAGTGCCAAACCTCTGGTTCTACAGGAGTTATCGGCACAAGCTTCAGCTGTCTTCACGAGGCGCGGCCGACAAGCCCTTGTGACTGTGTAAGATAGGGCCCGTGCCGGCCAAGCGTCTCCCATCAGTGGTTCTGGTGGGACGACCCAACGTAGGAAAGTCCACACTCTTCAACCGGCTGACTGGCAGTCGTCGCGCCATCGTGAATCGCGTGGCTGGGACCACCAGGGATGTCTTGACGCATCCGGTGGTGTGGCAGGACGTCGGTTTCGAGCTGACCGACACAGGCGGAATGTTCGGCGCCAGCGAAGATCCTCTGCACGAGCTCGTCATCGCCCGGGGCCAGCGGGCGCTTCAGGCGGCCGACGTCATCGTATTCGTGGTCGACGGTCGGGAAGGACTCGTGTCGGCGGATGAAGAGATTGCCGACGTGGTGCGAGGGGCGAATGTGCCAGTGATCCTCGCCGTCAACAAGACCGACGATCGACGCGCTCGGTCCGGCGCGCTTGAACTCTACCGGCTTGGCTTCGATCCCATTCACGAAATCAGCGCCGAGCACGGGCAGGGCGTGGGCGAGTTGCTGGACGAAATCGTGAGGCGACTCCCGAGTGCGCCGCGACTGCGAGGCCACATCGACGAGCCGACTTTTGAAGATCCCGACGATCACGGTCGTCGCGTTGGACGGCGCTCAGGCGGAGCGACACTCGAAGAAACTGCTGTCGCCGTCGTCGGCCGGCCCAACGCCGGCAAGTCGTCACTGGTGAATCGGCTGTTGCGCGAAGAGCGGATGATCGTCTCCGAGACGCCCGGGACGACTCGCGATGCCGTCGATACCATGTTGAAATGGCACCGGCGGCAGTTTCGGATTGTTGATACCGCCGGCATTCGACGGCCCGGTCGCGTCGCGAGAGGCGGCCAGGTAGAAGAGGTGAGTGTGCTGCTTGCGCGTCGCGCGATCCAACGCGCCGACGTGGTGGTGCTCGTCATCGACGCGCCGGCCGGTCCCACCGATCAGGACGCCGCCATTGCAGGCAGCGCCGAGCAGGCCGGCTGCGGCGTGATCATCGTCGCCAACAAGTGGGATCTGATGAAGCAGCAGGGCCCCGACGGCGCAAAGACGTTCGACGAGCAGGTGCGATTCCATCTGAAGTTCGTCGAGTACGCGCCGATTCTTCATATCTCGGCGTTGACAGGGGAGCGCACGCCGAAGCTGCTCGAAACGATCGACAAAGTTGCGGCCGCACGACGTGTTCGTGTGCCGACGCCTGAGCTCAATCGGTTCGTGGGCGAGATCACCGCGAGACATCCACCAGTCAGTCCCGGGCATCGCAATGTGCGCGTGCTCTTCGCGGCGCAAACAGGAGTCGCGCCGCCGGCGTTCGTCCTGTTCACCAACGTCGCGACGAAGCTGCATTTCTCCTACGAACGCTTCCTGCAGAATCAATTGCGTGAAGCGTATGGTTTTGCCGGAACGCCGCTCAAGATCACCGTCCGCAAGCGCACCCGCGAGCGAGCGTCGGGCCGTCAGCGATAATGCAGTGATATACTCGGCATCCAGGTTCAGCTTCGATGGCCACGACCAAGCGCGAGCTGTTCAAAGCTCCTGAAGTCTGCGAGATGGCGCAGTTGCAACCCTACGTGCTGCGCACTTGGGAAGCCGAATTTCCAATGCTTGGTCAGAGCTCGGGAAGCGGGCCGCGGGTGTATCGGCGCGCGGACGTCGAGCTCGTCCTACGACTCAAGCAGTTGGTCTTCGGCGAGGGTCTCACGCTCGCCGGCGCACGCCGTCGTCTCGAAGAGCAGGACGACGGCCCTTCAGTGGCAGCGGTCGGCGTGGACGATGTGCTTGGCGGGATGGCGCGTTCGCGACTGCGCGAGGTTCGCAGCGGCCTCGAAGCCATCACGGCGTCGCCCTCGCGCGCATCATCAAAGCGGGCAGCGGTTGCGCGGGGATCGTCGAAGACGCCATCGAGGAGCACGGGAGCCAGACGACGCCGCGCGTCATAGAGGCAACGTATCGGGATGTAGCGCAGCCTGGCTAGCGCGCCTGCTTGGGGTGCAGGAGGTCCCGGGTTCGAATCCCGGCATCCCGACCAACCAACCAAGGGCTCTGCCTCGATGCCCCATAAACAATCTGGGGCGGTGCCGGAGAGAGCCCTTGGCTGGTTGATGTGTTTGTTTTGGCGCGCTCCGCGCACTGGACCGCTAGACGGCTGCAGTCTCGCTTGCGATGACGATTACAAGACTTCTCCTTCCAGGCCGCAGAGCGGTCCAATCCGAGTAACGCTGAATGAACAAAAACGGAGTAATCGCGGTCGTCGTTGTGGTTGTCGCCGTCGTCCTGATCGGTTTGTGGGCCATGCGCAGCGGCCAGCAGAACACCTCCGGCCGCATGGACTGCAACGCGGCGCCTGCTGCCCCCAGTGCCCTCACGCATTCAAAGAAAGAGGATGTCGTGACACTCAACTGGACCGCTCCTCCTGGAACGGATGCCATTTCCACCTACGTGGTCGAAGCCGGCAACGCTCCTGGGACCAACAATGTGGCCACGTTCGTGACGCCCGGCTCCACGCCGACGTTTCAGCGGCAGGCGCCGGCGGGAACGTATTACGTGCGCGTGTTTGCTCGAAACGCGTGCGGCACGAGCGCGCCTTCCAACGAGATTGTCGTTACGGTCCCCTGATTGCGCCGCGCTCGAATCGCGCTGCAGTTTCTTCCCATTCTTCTGGCGCTCGCGCTTGTCGCGGTCCCGCTGCCGCAGTCCTTCATCGAGACGCGTTACTCCGGCTGGATCTACCCCGCGCTGCAGGCGCGGCTCACGTCCTGGTCCAATGAGACCGGCGTCGCGCTCTTCGACTTCATTCTGCTGTTCCTCATCGGCGCCATTGTCCTCGTGTTGTGCGCAAGTGTCGTGCGCTCGATCAGTAAGCGGTCGATTGGCGTCATGTTTCGCGGGCTGTTGGCGATTGCCGGCATCTTTGCCGCCGTGTACGTCTGGTTCGAGCTCGTCTGGGGCCTGAACTACCGGCGAGTGCCGCTCGAAAACTCCATCGCGTACGATCGCTCGCGGATCAGTGCAAACGCCGTGCGGCTGTTGGCGGAGCGGGCGGTCGTTGAAACGAATCATCGCTACGGGGAGGCGCACGCCGCCGGGTTTCCAGCCATCGGCGAGGTTCCGCCGCCGCTTGTCGTTGCGTTTCACGAGGTCGAGCATCGACTGGGACGACCGCGACCAACCATTCCAGGCAGGCCGAAGCGCACGCTGCTCGCGGTGTTCTTTCGTGCCTCGGGCGTGGACGGCATGCACGCGCCTTTGATGCTGGAGACGCTTCTCAATCCCGATCTGACGCCGCCCGAGCGGCCCGCGGTCCTTGCGCACGAGTGGGCACACCTCGCGGGGTATGCACCAGAAGACGACGCGAGCTTTGTCGGGCTGCTGGCGGCGCTTCGCGCGGACGCCGGCGCTCGTTACAGCGCCTGGCTGACGCTCGCGTTCGAGGCGGCTAACCAACTGCCGCGCGCCGAGCGGCAGCATGTCCTCGCCGCGCTTGAAGCGGGTCCACGCCAGGATGAAGCGGCTATCGCGCGGCGGCTTCAGTCGCGAGTCGAAAGCGTGCAGCGCGCGAGCTGGCAGACCTACGATCAGTACTTGAAAGCGCAAGGCGTGCGCGAAGGCCTCGAGAATTACAGTCGCGTCGTGCAGTTGCTGGTGGGCTCCGGCGCCGTTGACTGGTGAATGACGGAAGTGCCCAGCGGGGACGGAGGTGATTAGCGGTGTCACGTCACGAGGGACACCTGACGCGTGTTTTGAGAGTCGACGCAAAGGAGCCCGACGTGCACGCGATTCGCGAAGCCGCCGCTGCGCTTCTCGAAGACGAGCTCGTCGCGTTCCCGACCGAAACGGTCTACGGTCTCGGCGCGAACGCCCTCAGCGCGCGCGCCGTGCAGGCGCTGTTCGAGGCCAAGGGACGTCCCGCCACGGATCCGATCATCGTGCATGTCGCATCGGCCGCCGATGTGCGACAGATCGCTCGGGACGTGCCGGCGATCGTCGACGAGCTCGCTGCGCGTTTCTGGCCCGGTCCCCTCACGCTGGTGCTCCCAAAGCTCCCCATCGTCACCGACGCGATCACCGCCGGCCTCCACACGGTCGGCGTGCGCGTCCCGTCGCATCCCGTTGCGCAGCTGTTGCTGCGAGAAGCTGGAGTGCCGGTGGCGGCGCCAAGCGCCAATCGATTCTCACGTCCAAGTCCGACACACGCCAGACATGTGGTCGACGATCTGGACGGCCTTGTTGCGATTGTGCTCGATGCAGGACCGGCGTCGGTGGGCGTCGAATCGACGGTGCTCGATTTGACGGTCTCGCCCTTTCTCGTGCGGCGGCCCGGCGGTGTGTCTGTCGAAGAGCTTCGAACGATCGTGCCGGATATCGTCGTGCGCTCACGCTACGCACACGGCGGCGAGCCGCTCGCAGCGCCGGGTCAGCTTCTGCGACATTACGCGCCTCGCGCGGAGTTGACGCTCTACCTCGGCGACACGAAGGCTGTTGCCACGCGAATGGCCGCAGACACACGCGCCCTGACGGCGTCAGGCGCTCGCGTCGGCATTCTCGCACCGGAGGAAGACCTCCTCGCGATGGCGCCCATGATCGCGTCGCAGGCGGCAAGGGGAAAAGTCAGGACCGTCGGCTACGGTGCGCGCCGGGACGTGGCGCGCGCGGCTCGCGAACTGTTTGCCGCGCTGCGAACGCTCGACGCTGAGGACGTCGACAAGATTCTCGCATCCGCGCCAGAAGCGCAACAGCTCGGTGCCGCTATTCACGACCGGTTGATTCGCGCCGCCGAAGGACGCGTGCGTTACGTTTAGTGGACCGTCCTCATTGCGCGGCCGCGGGTGAATCGGATCCGGTCCAGTGCGGCCCTCGCGAGCGTCTCATCGTTTGCGCGTCTTCCGCGCCGTCGATTTGCGGGATCGCTTCGCGGTCTTTCTTCCTTTCTTGGCCGAGCCGCGAGGCGCCGGCACCTTGGCACCGGCACGCCGAGCTTCGGACAGACCGATTGCGATAGCTTGTTTGCGACTGCGCACGCGTTTGCCCGAGCGTCCGCTCTTCAGCGTGCCACGCTTGCGTTCGTGCATCGCTTTCTCGACTTTTTCGGACGCCTTGCTGCCGTACTTAGCCATCTGTCCCCCTTTATCGAGATCGTAAAGGGCCGCCACATGCAAAAATCTTTCCGAACGCGATCGTCGCGACACAGCACTACGACCGGCCGATGACTGGCCGCAGATAGCCGTAAGTAAAACAGAATGACAGCTTGAACAACCGGCAGTCACTCGATCGTGCAGCAGACCGCTAACAAGCTCGCGGCACTACGAGCCGCGATCCACAAAGCATCTGCGGCTCATCTGCGACTATCCGCGGCTTATCTGCGTCCATCCGCGGCTTATCTGCGTCCATCTGCGACTATCAGCGTCCATCTGCGACTATCTGCGGTCTATCTGCGACTATCCGCGGCCATCTGCGTTAATCTGCGTCTCGATTGACGACACGAGTCTTCCTCGCGCGACATGGTGCGACGCAACTGACGACCGAAGACCGCTTCTCAGGATCGAGCGGCGCCGATCTCTCGGAAGAGGGTCGCCGGCAGGCCGTCTGTCTCGGCGAACGCCTGCGACATGAAGGCATCACCACCGTCTATTGCAGTCCACTGTCGCGCGCGTTGGATACGGCACGCCTGGTTGTCGACAAGTGCGATGCGCCGCTGCACTCGAGAGACGGACTGCGCGAGATCAGCCACGGCCGTTGGGAGGGACTCACTCGGCGAGAGGTCGAAGCGCGGTACGGAGACGAGTACGCCGCCTGGGAGGAAGACCCGTTCACCTTTGCGCCGGAGGGCGGCGAGTCAGGCGTGGCCGTTCTCGCACGCGCCTTGCCGGTCATCCGCGAGATCATCACGCGGCATCCGAATGAGCGCGTCCTGGTCGTGTCGCACAAAGCGACGATCCGCTTGCTGCTCAGCAGTCTCCTGGGGTTTGATCCACGCGGGTACCGCGATCGCCTGGATCAGGCGCCGGCCTGCCTGAACGTGCTCGATTTTCGAGACGCCGTCCACGCGCGGCTCATGCTCTTCAACGACACGTCGCACTATGCCGCGCATCCACGCACGTCCGAACGAAACCTCTCTCGCTGGTGGGATACCGACCGCTGAAGCAGAGCACTGGTGAAGCACACGATGAAGATGCGAACGCTCATTCTGGCCGGCTGCATGGCTGCCGCTCTCGAGTTTCGGGCTCCTCTCGGTGCGTCGTTCCAGACCGCGCCTCGCTTTGCGCTCGAGGAGGCCACGATCTCGAGCCTCTTGGACGATCAGACGACTGGCCGCCGCACTGCGCGTCAAATTGCAGAGGAGTATCTCGCGCGTATTCGCGAAATCGACGTCAATGGCCCGACACTCCGATCGGTGCTCGAGATCAATCCTGACGCCCTGACGATTGCGGACGCGCTCGACACCGAGCGGCGGAGCGGACGAACGCGTGGTCCGTTGCACGGCGTTCCCGTTCTCATCAAAGACAACATCGATACTGCGGATCGAATGACGACCACAGCGGGCTCGCTCGCGCTCGAAGGCTCGATTGCCGCGCGTGATGCGTTCATCGTGGAGCGGCTTCGCGCCGCTGGTGCGGTCATTCTCGGCAAAACCAATCTCAGCGAGTGGGCCAATTTCCGTTCGATGCATTCGACGAGCGGCTGGAGCGGTCGGGGCGGTCTCGTCCTGAATCCGTATGTGCTCGATCGAAATCCGTGCGGATCGAGCTCGGGAACGGGTGTGGCAATTGCCGCGAACCTCGCGGCGGTAGGCGTCGGCACCGAGACCGACGGTTCTGTCGTGTGCCCGTCGGCGGCCAACTCGCTGGTCGGAATCAAACCCACACTCGGCCTGGTCAGCCGCTCCGGCATCATCCCGATCGCACACAGCCAGGACACGGCAGGACCGATGACGCGGACCGTCGAAGACGCGGCAATTCTTCTGGCGGTCCTCTCGAGCGGGGATCCGCGTGATCCGATCACCACCACCGCCGAAGCCGCCCGTCGTCCGGCCGATTACCGCAGCTCGTTCGACGCGAATGGCCTGCGCGGCGCGCGCATTGGCGTGGCCCGGGCAAAGTTCTTTGGTTACAGCGAAGTGACCGACAGAATCGTCAACGCGGCAGTCGCGCGTATGAAGGAGCTGGGCGCCGTCATCGTCGATCCGGCGGACATCCCCAATGCAGGCTCCTACGATGACAGCGAGCTAGACGTCCTGCTCTACGAGTTCAAGGCCGATCTCGACAAGTATCTTGGTGCGCTCGGGCCAGCAGCGAAGGTGCATTCACTGCGCGAGGTCATTGCCTTCAACGAGAAGAATCGCGACCGCGAGATGCCGTTCTTTGGCCAGGAGTTGATGATTCAGGCCCAGGCGAGGCCGCCGCTGACAGACAAGACGTATCTCGCCACGCTCGCGAAGAACCTCCGGCTTTCGCGAACGGAAGGCATCGATACCGTGATGGAGAAGCTCAAGCTGGATGCGCTGGTGGCGCCGACGGGCACGCCGGCCTGGACGACGGACCTCGTCAACGGTGATCACTTTGTGGGCGCGAGCTCGACTCCGGCAGCGGTCGCGGGTTACCCGTCTCTCACTGTTCCCGCTGGGTACGCATTCGGGCTGCCCGTGGGCATGTCGTTCATCGGACGCGCGTGGAGTGAGCCTGTGTTGATCACGCTGGCATATGCGTTCGAACAGGCCACCAAACATCGCAAGCCGCCCACGTTCCGACGCACCGTGGATCTCAGCAAATAGGGAGGCAATGAGCCCATGACATCGTCACGAGCGTTCGCACTCGCGGCGTTTGCCATTACGCCGTGGGTGATCAGGTCTCAGACTCCTGAGACGCACCGGTTCATCCCGAAGGAGTTCTACACCACGTACTCGTTTGCTCATCCGCCCGCGCTTCGCATCAAACCAGGCGATCGGGTCGTGACGAAGACGATTGATGCGGGAGGTACCGATTGGGACGGCAAGTCGGTATCTTCAGGCGGCGCCAATCCCGAAACCGGCCCGTTTTACATCGAGGGTGCTGAGCCCCAGGACATGCTGGTCGTCACATTCGAGAAGATCGAGACGAACCGCACGACGGGATATTCAGGCAGTCTCCTCGCGCCGTACGCGGTCGATCCCGCTGCACTCTCTGCTCGAGTTGATCGTGAGGCGAAGCGGATGAACTGGACGATCGACAAAGCCAAGGGCGTCGTGTCGCTCGATTCTCCGGATATCAAACCGTCGCCATTGACACTGCCGCTCAAACCGATGCTTGGCTGTGTTGGCGTTGCGCCGGCCAGAAAGGAAGCGATTACTGCAGTTACTCCAGGCGCCTTCGGGGGCAACATGGATTATGC
>WNGA01013170.1_pt1 | contig 14995 bp, 17 predicted proteins | sample 5400061 | NCBI WGS metagenome assembly WNGA01 (sample SAMN13153366, study PRJNA577476) | soil metagenome | isolation source: 100 cm soil or saprolite under grassland replicate 2 | place: USA:California | collected 2016-06-15
ACGCGGCGATGAAGCCGACCATGCTGGAGGTGATCCCCCGCTTCCACGAGCAGAACCTGGCGGCCCTGGAGCTGGGGTACACCCTGCCCGCCGTCACGAGTCCCGCCCTCACGTGATCGCTCCCGCGCTCTCGCGGCCCTGGCACGCGGTCTGGCCCGCTCACGTCCCGCCGCTGCTCGACTACCCGCGCGTTCCCGCCTGGTGGCTCCTCGAGAGGAACCTCCGGGACTTCGCCACGCGTCCGGCGATCATCGAGCTCGACCACGAGAGCCTGGTGGAGCGGCGCGCGCTCACGTACGCGGCGCTCTGGAGCGCGGTGCGCGGCCTGGCGACCGGCCTGCGCGCGCGTGGCGTCGGACGCCGGAGCCACGTGGGCCTCTGCTTCCCGAACAGCGTCGCGCTGATCGCCGGCTACTACGCGACCTGGTATGCCGGCGGCGTCGTGGTGCCCGTGAACCCCGCCTCCCGCGAGAGCGAGATCGAGCGGCAACTCACCGACGCCCGGGTCTCGCTCATGGTTGGACCGGAGGGCGGCGCCGGCGCCCGCGCCGCCGCCAAGCTCGGGCTGGTCCACCTGGGCGCCGCCGAGTTCCGCGAGATGGAGAGGCTCCCGCCGGGCCCGGCCGCCGAGTGCGTCCCCGACGAGGACGTGGCCGTGCTGCTCTACACGGGCGGCACCACCGGCGTCCCCAAGGGCGCGATGCTCACGCACAAGAACATCGTCGCCAACACCAGCCAGTTCGCCTGCTGGTACGCCTTCGAGCCGGGCGCGGAGACCTCGCTGTCCGCCATCCCCATGTTCCACAGCGGCGGCATGTCCGGGGTGATGAACGTCCCGCTCTCGGCGGGGGCGACGCTCCTCGTCTTCGGCCGCTTCCAGGCGTCATCGGTGGCGGCGGCGGTCGGGCGGTATCGGGTGACGCGCCTGTTCGGCGTGCCCACCATGTTCATCGCGCTCCTCGACGATGAGGATGGGCGTCGCGCCGACTACTCCTCCCTGCGCGCGTGCCGGACCAATGCGGCGCCGTTGCCCCCGAGCGTGAAGGTCCGGTTCGACGCGCTCGTCGGCCGCGAGGTGCTGGTGGAGGGCTACGGCCTCACCGAGACGAGCCCGCTGACCCACGCCAACCCCATCGGCCGCGCCAAGGCGGGCTCCATCGGCGTGCCGCTGCCCGATACGGACGCGCGGATCGTGGACCTGGACACGGGGGCCGACGTGGAGGCCGGCGCGCCGGGCGAGCTCGTGATCCGCGGGCCGCAGGTGATGAAAGGGTACTGGGAGCGCCCGGAGGCCACGGCGCGGGCGATGCGCGACGGGTGGCTCCACACCGGTGACGTGGCGACCATGGATGCGGAGGGCTACTTCGCCATCGTGGATCGCAAGAAGGACATGATCAACACGGCCGGCTTCAAGGTCTGGCCCCGCGAGGTGGAGGAGGCGCTCTACGAGCATCCGGCGGTCAAGCTCGCCGCGGTCATCGGGGTTCCCGACGCCTACCGCGGCGAGGCGGTCAAGGCCTGCGTGGTCCTGAAGGGCGAGCACCACGGCCGCGTCACGGAGCGGGAGGTCATCGAGTTCTGCCGGGCCCGGCTCAGCACGTACAAGGCCCCGCGCATCGTCGAGTTCAGGGACGAGCTGCCGGTCACCACGACCGGCAAGATGTTGCGGCGCGAGCTGCGGGGTCAGACTTTGACTTCTTGACTGTTCGCAGAGCGGGTGCCCGTCGGGAGTTGCCAAGAAATCAAAGTCTGACCCCGGAGGGTTTCGCATGAGGTCACTCAGGTGGGTGTGTCTGGCCGGCGCTCTGCTCGCCGCGATCGGCGTCGCGTGGGCGGTGGCCGCGCAGGAGAAGTACCCGAACCGCCCCATCGACTTCATCGTGCCGTGGGGCACCGGCGGCGGCGCCGACGCCATGGCGCGGCAGATCGGCTCCCTCGCGCAGCCGTTTCTCAGCGTCGCCCTGCCCGTCTCCAATGTGCCGGGCGCCTCCGGCAACACGGGCCTGGCGCAGGTGCTGACCGGCAAGGCCGACGGCTACACGATCGCGGTGTACATCGCCGACACGCTGGCGACCATCCCCACCGGGCTCGCGCGGCACAAGGTGGACGACTTCGACTGGATCGCCCGGACACAGGTGGCCGACTCGTTTCTGTTCGTGAAGGCCGAGAGCCCCTTCCGGACCATCCAGGAGCTGTTCAAGCACGCCCAGGCCAATCCGGGCAAGCTGCGCGTGGCCTCGACCGGGTTCGGCTCGGTGGACGACGTGACGGTACTCTACCTGGCGCAGAAGGGATACAAGATGACGACCGTGCCCTACCCCAAGCCTGGCGAGCGTTACGCGGCCGCGCTCGGCGGCCACACGGAGGTGCTCTACGAGCAGGCCGGTGACGTGCAGCAATACGTCAAGGCCGGCCAGCTCCGGCCGCTGGTCATCTTCGCCGAGAAGCGCCACCCGGCCTTCCCCGACGTGCCCGCGTCGAAGGAGCTCGGGCTCGAGATCTTCCTGCCCCAGTTCCGCGGGATCGTCGCCAAGAAGGGCAACCCACCCGAGCGGATCCAGGCGCTCGGCGAGGCCTTCCGGAAGGCCTCGGAGACTCCCGGATGGAAGAAGTTCGCCGAGGAGTGGTACCTCCGGGCGGACAGCTACATGGGCCCGGACAAGTTCGGGCCATGGGTGACGGGCGAGGCCGCGACCCTCGAGCGGTTCGTCAAAGAGTTCGGGATCAGGAAGTAGAGCGGGCTGGCCGCGTGTCGGAGCATTGCCCGAACCCTCCCGCACGACTCGGCGCCGCCGCCGCGACGATTTCTGAGCGGAGGCTTCGGAAGGGGGGCGAGGGCCCCCGCCGAGTTCCTTAGCATGCGGTTCGGTCGCCGCGTGGCCGCCCCCCTCGGCGGCGTGCTCGTGTCGGCAGGGCTCCTGCTCGACACCCGCGGGCTCGACCAGGTGGTTCGGGGCGACCAGCTCGGCCCCGGTTTCTGGCCGCGGCTCGTCCTCGCCGGGCTCGGGCTCACCTGTCTGGTGAAGGGCATCGTCGAGTGGCGACGCCCGCGCGCGGTGGATCCGGGGGAGCCCGCGATGGTCGACACGCGGGCGTTGGAGGCCGAGAGGGTACCCGAGCTGTCACGGCGAAAGCTCGCCACGGCGATCGCCCTGATCATCCTCTACGTCCTGGCCACGCCCGCCGTGGGCTTCGCGCCCGCGACGCTGACATTCATCGCGGCCTTCATGTATCTCTGCGGCACGCGCTCCCTCGCGGTCCTCGCCGCCAACACCGTGGTCGGCACGATCCTGCTCCTATACCTCTTCATCAAGCTCGTCTACCTCCCGCTCCCCAAGGGCGAGGGCCCCTTCGAGGCGGTGAGCCTGGCGCTGTACCGGGCGCTCGGCATCTTCTGAGGGGCACTGGCCAATGTGGCTTCGCGATACTCACCACGGCCATGAGGGACAGGCTTCGATCCGGCGACGAGTGCCATGAGCGAGATCTTCACAAACCTCGGCGCCGGGCTCGTCAACGCCGTGCAGCCGGTGAACTTCCTCATGATCATCCTGGGCCTGGCCATCGGCATCATCGCCGGCGCCCTGCCCGGCATCACGATGCTGAACGCCATCGTGCTGGTGTTGCCCTTCACGTACCTGATGGGGATCGTGCCCGCGCTCCTCCTGATGATCGGTGTCTACTGCGGCGGCGTGTTCGGCGGGTCCATCACCGGGATCCTGTTCAACATCCCGGGCGATCCCATGAACGTGCCGACGACATGGGAGGGCTATCGGCTCACCCGCCAGGGCCAGAGCCAGTACGCGCTGGGGCTCGCCATCATGAGCTCGGCGTTCGGCGGGCTCGTGAGCGCGCTCTTCTTGGCCTTCTTCGCGCCGCCGTTCGCCAAGGTCGCGCTGACGTTCTCCACCGTCGAGTTCTTCTCGGTGGTGGTCTTCGGGCTCGCGAGCGTCTCGGTCCTTGGCCAGTCCTCCATGACGTCCGCGCTGCTCTCGCTCTTCGCGGGCATGTTCCTCGGCACCATCGGGACCGAGGCGATGTACGGCGTCGAGCGCTTCACCTTCGACGTCCCGTTCCTCAAGACCGGGGTGGACTTCGTGACCGTGTTGATCGGCCTCTTCGCCATCGGCGAGGTCCTCGAACAGGTCGTGCTCCCCGAGGCGGCGCCGGCACCCGCCACCGCCCGGGCCGTCCCGCGGCTGCCCCTCCTCGACCTCTGGCCGCTCCGGTGGTCCCTGGCGCGCGGGACGCTGGTCGGCGTGGCGGTGGGCGGGCTGGCGGGCGCCGGCGCCACCGTCTCGTCCTTCGTCTCCTACGGACTCGAGAAGCAGGTCTCCCGGCAGCCCGAGCTGTTCGGCACGGGACACGCTCCCGGACTGGTCGCGTCGGAAAGCTCGGTCAACGGATCGACGGGCGGGGCGATGATCCACCTGCTCACGCTCGGCATCCCGGGCAGCGCCGCCACCGCCGTGATGATGGGCGCCTTCCTGATCCACGGCGTTCGCCACCCTCATGAAGGTGCCCGCTCCCATCCTCAACACCTTCATCGTGGTCTTCTGCTTCCTGGGGGCCTACGCGCTCCGCAACGACATGGCCGACGTGTGGCTGACCATGCTCTTCGGCATCCTCGGCTTCTTCATGCGACGCCATGACCTGCCGATCGCGCCGCTCGTCATGGGCATCATCCTCGGCCCCATGGCCGAGCAGTTCTTCCTCACCAGCATGGTCGCCAACCAGAACGATGTCACCGTCTTCGTCACGCGCCCGGTGAGCGCGGTGATCCTGGCGATCGCGGCCCTGATGATCGTCTGGCCCGTGGTCAAGAGCTGGCGTGCGCGCCCGCCGGCGAGCCGGCCTCGGTGACCGGGAAGGCGGGTCCGCACCTTGACACGGCTTGGGCCACGACGTAGCGTTCTTGCCGGCGACACGAGAATCAAGGGCTCAGGACGTTTCTGTTCGATCCCGGCTCGCACAAGCACTGGCAACAGCACGACCGTTGGGCTGGCGGCCACGCTCCACGCCGCGCCCGGCATGCCGAACTTCCTCATCACCGAGTACTTCGTCAATTTCGAAGAGGCCGCCCGGGCGATCGCCCGGCCGGTGTTGCCGGTCGAGAACGGATTCATCGCGCTGCCCACCGGTCCCGGGCTCGGCATCGACCTGGACGAGGAGGCGCTCGCCCGTCGCCCGTACCGAGAGGCGCCCGCGCGCCAATTCCGCTCGCCGCAGGACGAGTGAATCGCCGCTCGGGATGCGCCCGGCCCGCTCGCGGCCGAAGACATTCGGTGGCTGGAACGGCTCGAGAAGGAGGCGATGGTCTGGTGACACGGCGAGCGGTTGACTCGGGGCGACTGGATCGCTTAGCATTTGGACAAGGCAGACACGGGCGAGCAACCGGTTTCCGTTCCGCACACCGACGGGAGGAGTCAGATGGCCGACGCGCCCGTGACGCTGTCCGAGCATGTGGTGTCCCAGCAGGCCCTCCTCCCGACCGAGCACGCGCGCGGCGTGGCGGCGGTCGTGGGCCGGATCGGGCGCGTCGCCGCCGTCATCGCCCAGGAGCTCGCGCACGCCGCCCTCCGTGACCGCCTCGGCTATGCCGGGGGCACCAATGTGAGTGGTGACGAGGTCAAGAAGCTCGATGTCTGGGGCCACGAGACGATGCTGGCCGGGCTCAGGGCCAGCGGGGGCGTCGCCGCCTTCATCTCCGAGGAGTCCAAGGACCCGATCGAGATCCACGAGGCCGGCGGTGCGCGCGGCCTGGTCGTCTGCTGCGACCCGGTGGATGGCTCCTCGAACCTGGATGTCAACAGCCCGGTCGGCACCATCTTCTCGGTGCGGCCGAGCCGGGGTCGCATCCCGGCGGGGCCGGCGGCGCTCGGGCCCGGCACCGAGCAGATCGCCGCGGGGTACGTGATGTACGGTCCGGCGACGGTGCTCGTCTACACCGTGGGGCAGGGCACCCACGGCTTCAGCCTCGACCCGGAGACGGGAGAGTTCCTCTTGACCCTTCCCGACATCCGGATCCCCCGGCGCGGGACGGTCTACGGGATCAACGAGGGGAACTTCTACTCGTGGCATCCGGGTCAGCGCGCCTTCGTCGAGTACCTTCGCACACCGGACAAGGCCGACGGCCGCCCGTACTCGCTCCGGTACTCGGGCGCCATGGTGGCCGATGTCCATCGCACCCTGCTCCACGGCGGGCTCTTCATGTATCCCGCCGATTTCTCCGATCCCGCCAAGCCGAAACCCAAGCTCCGGCTCCTCTACGAGGTGGCGCCCATGGGCTTCGTGGTCGAGCAGGCGGGCGGGCGCGCGAGCACGGGGACCGGGCGGGTCCTCGAGCTGAAAGCCGAAGAATACCACCAGCGGGCGGCGGTCATCCTCGGGAGTCCCGACGACGTGGAGATGGCCGAGCAGTTCTACCGGCGTGGCACCTAGTCGACCGGCAGCCCAAGAAAGGAACTCACAATGGGAGCGCGAGTGAAAGAGATTCTGAGCTGGTACGCGAGCGACAGCCCGGGGACGAGGACGAACCTGGCGCGCCTGCTGAACCACGGCCGCCTGGCCGGCACCGGCAAGCTGGTCATCCTGCCCGTGGACCAGGGCTTCGAGCACGGACCGGCGCGGAGCTTCGCCGTCAACCCGCCCGCCTACGATCCGCTCTACCACTTCCAGCTCGCCATCGACGCCGGCTGCAACGCCTATGCGGCGCCGCTCGGCTTCCTCGAGGCGGGGGCGGCGGAGTTCGCCGGGGAGATCCCGCTCATCCTCAAGATGAACAACCACGATGTCCTGCACGACGAGAAGGATCCGCTGTCCGCCGTCACCGCCTCCGTGAAGGACGCGCTGCACCTGGGCTGCGTGGCCGTCGGCTTCACCATCTACCCCGGCTCGGCCAGCGCGCAGACGATGTACCAGCAGTGCCGGGAGATGATCAAGGAGGCCAAGTCCTACGGGCTCGCGGCCGTGGTGTGGTCCTATCCGCGGGGATCGGAGCTGAGCAAGGAAGGCGAGACGGCGGTGGACGTGGTCGCCTACGCCACCCAGATCGCGGCCCAGCTCGGCGCCCACGTCATCAAGGTGAAGCCGCCGACCAAGCACATCGAGCAGGTCGAGGCCAGGAAGGCGTACGACAAGGCGGCCGTGCCCATCTCGACCCTCGCCGAGCGCGTGCGCCATGTCGTGCAGTCGGCCTTCGACGGCAAGCGCATCGTGATCTTCTCGGGGGGCGCGACCAGGGAGGACGACGAGGCGTTCTACGACGAGTGCCGCGCCATCCGCGACGGCGGCGGCTTCGGCTCCATCATCGGCAGGAACTCGTTCCAGCGCCAGCGGGACAGGGCGCTCGGCTTCCTGTCGACGGTGATGAAGATCTACGCGGGCGAGCTGAAGTAGCCGCGCGTGGCGTCCACGCTACCGAGCGAGACCGAGGTCAAGGGCTACCTGCGCTCCCTGTCCAACTGGGGGCGGTGGGGAACCTCTGACCAGCTCGGCACCATCAACCTGATCACGCCCGCCAAGCGGATCGCCGCCGCGGGCCTGGTGCGGGACGGCGTGAGCGTCACCTGCGCCCGTCCCATCGTCACCGACATCACGGCCGACACCACGTTCCAGCCGCTGCGCTTCATGGTGGACTCGGGCGAGGGGCGCGACACCGCCTCGCCCGAGCGCAACCTGGAGCGGCGCGGGGCCTCGGAGTTCATCGGGATGGTGTTCCACGGCTACACCATCACCCACGTCGACACCCCGGCGCACTACTTCTGGGAGGGGAAGCTCTACAACGGCCGCTCCTGCACCCTCGTGACCTCCCGGGAGGGCGCGACGGTGGAGTCGGTGGACCTGCTCCACGACGGCGTCGTGAGCCGCGGGGTCCTCCTCGACGTGGCGCGCACGCGCTCCATTCCGTGGATGGAGCCGGGCGAGGGCGTGATGCCGGCCGATCTGGAGGCCGCCGAGCGGGCGGCGGGGGTGCGTGTCGAGCCGGGCGACATCCTCCTCGTCCGCACCGGGTACTACGCGCGGCGCCTGGCCGAGGGGCCGGTGCACCCGCTCCGAGCGGGGTCGCCCGCGCTCCACGTCGCCTGCTGTCCCTGGCTGCGGGAGCGCGGGGTGGCCATGATCGGCACCGACACCCACAACGACATCAGTCCGCCGCCGTACCCCGCCATGGGGAACTCGTTCCACGTGGTCTCGCTGGTCGCGATGGGGCTCTGGCTCATCGACAACGCCAACCTCGAGGATCTCGCGCGCGCCTGCGGCGAGCACGGGCGGTGGGAGTTCCTCCTGACCGTCGCCCCCCTCAGGCTCCGCAACGTGACGGGCTCGCCGGTCAACCCGATCGCCGTCTTCTGAGCGGACACCGCTCCACCTCGGAGGGACGACCCACATGAGCACGGTCATCGTTCGTGGCGGAGCATCGGGGTTCGCGCAGGAGATCACCGCCGGTCGACATCGTCTCACTGCCGACGAGCCCGAGGCCGCGGGCGGCGCCGATACCGGGCCCTCACCCTACGACCTCCTGCTCGCCGCGCTCGGCGCCTGAACGTCCATGACGATCGCGCTGTACGCGCGACGCAAGCAGTGGCCGCTCGAGGGGGTCGTCGTGCGCCTCGAGCACTCGAGGATCCACGCCGTCGACTGCGCCGAGTGCGAGACGAAAGAGGGGATGCTCGATCGGATCGACCGCGAGATCTCGCTGAGCGGCACCTTGACGGAGGAGCAGCGGGCCCGGCTTCTCTGGATCGCGGAACGATGCCCCGTGCACCGCACGCTGACTTCCGAGGTCACTATCCGCAGCCGCCTCGCGTGAGCGCCGGCGCGCGCGCCGGCCGCCCGGCCGCCACGAGCGCCCGCGCGAGGTCGCTCCGGAAGCCCGCCCTACACTGGTGGTGGTGCAAGTCCTCGCCTTCGCGCTGACCGCGCTCCTGCTGGCGGCGGGCCTCGTCGGGTCCGTGGTGCCGGCGCTGCCCGGCACCGCGCTCATCGTCGCCGGCGCCCTCGTCCATGCGCTCGTCACCGACTTCGCCCCGATCGGCATCGGCCGGCTGCTGATCCTCGCGGCTCTGAGCGTGGCGGGTGAGAGCCTGGACTACCTGGCCGGGGCTCTCGGCGCGAGGAAGTTCGGAGGCAGCCGCTGGGCGCAAGCCGGGGCGTGGGCGGGCGGGATCGTGGGGTTCTTCTTCGGGTTGCCGGGACTCCTCCTCGGGCCGGTCGTCGGGGCGGCGACGGCCGAATTGCTCCGCCAGCGCGCCCTCGAGCCGAGCGTCAAGGTGGGCCTCGGCACGCTGCTCGGCGTCGTCACGGGCATCGCCGCCAAGTTCACGGTGGCGGTCGTGATGGTCGCGCTGTTCGTCTGGTGGGTGGTGCGCGGCTGAGGCGGCGCGGCCTCATCGAGGCTGAGCGGGCGTGGCCGGGGGTCGCCACCCAGGGGCGCCGTCGAGCACGGACGGCCGAGCGGCCCGCGACCAGCATGGTCCCTTTACCACCGTCGCCTCGGTGAATCCCGCGCGCCGATATCTCAGCCGTCGCGCCGTCCTGCGCTCCCTGGCGGCGGCTGCGCTTGGCTCGCTCGGGTCGCCCCGCGCGCGAGCGGGCGCCGCCCCGTTTCCGTCGCTGGCCGCAGCGCACGCGAACGCGGTCCTCGTTCCCGCGGTCGACGGCGCCTGGTGGCGAGTCGCCGGTAACCCCGATCTCGGCCCCCTCGCGCATCCGCGGCAGCAACCGGTCGACTTCGGGATCTGGCAGGCGGCTGACGGGACGTGGCAGCTGTGGTCTTGCATCCGGTTCACGAGGGCGCCCGGGAAGACGCGGCTCTTTCATCGCTGGCAAGGCGATCGTCTCACCGACGGCGACTGGCGCCCGATGGGGATCGCCATGCAGGCCGACCCGCGCGTCGGCGAGACCGAGGGCGGCCTCCAGGCCCCGTTCGTGCTCGAGGCCGGCGGCACCTACCACATGTTCTACGGTGATTGGGAGCACGTCTGTCTCGCGCTGAGCGTCGACGGCAAGGCCTTCACGCGCCGGCTCGACGACAACGGGAAGTCGGGACTGTTCTCCAACGGCGCGCGCGCCAACACGCGCGACCCGATGGTGCTGAGGATCGGCGACACGTACTACTGTTACACCGCCGCGCATCCGGGGCTGAAGGGCGCCATCTACTGCCGGACCTCCAGGGACCTGCGGAGGTGGAGCGAGGCCAGGGTCGTCGCGGCGGGCGGAGCCGCCGGCACCGGTCCGGTTTCCGCCGAGTGCCCGTTCGTCTACCGCCACAAGGAGGCCGAGCGGTACTACCTGTTCCGGACGCAGCAGTACGGGCGGAATGCCCGGACCTCCGTCTACTGCTCGCCGGACCCGCTCGACTTCGGCGTCAACGACGATCGTTACCTCGTGTCCACCCTGCCGCTCGCGGCGCCCGAGCTCATCGAGCACGACGACGCGCTCTACCTGGCCGCGCTCGCCCCGGGCCTCGATGGGATCCGCCTCTCGCGGCTCCGGTGGACGAGACGATCCCCGGTCTGACCTGCGAGCGCTCAGTGGACCCAGGCGATCCAGTCATCGACCGCCTTGCGGACCTCGGGGAGGCCGGCGCCCAGGATGGCGATCGTCACCCGCAGCCGGCTCGCGAGCTGCACGGCCTTGCGCTCCTCCCAGAACCGCTCCTGGGCCGCCTGGTTCAGGAACTCCTTCACCCACGAGGCCGCCAGGTGAGGCGGCACGGCGGAGAGATCCTGGAGCAGATACGGCCCCTGTCCGCCCGCGCTCGTCAGCGGCCTGAGCGCGGCCAGGAGATACGGGCCCTCCCGGTTCGACCGCGGGAGGTTTCTCAGGAGGACTCGGGCGCGGGCGTAGTCGTAGTTGTCGAGCGCCCAGGCCCCCGACGGGGCCTGGGCCGGCGCGGCGCGGACCGGGACGTACGCGATGTTGAGCTCGCGGCGCTGGACGTACTCCTCGAGTCCGGCGATGTCCGGGATCAGGCTCACGAAGGCTTCGAGCGCCTTCAGGTAGCGGTCGCGGGTGGCCTCGCTGGGCGGCGAGCCGAGCAGGAGATAGCTGTAGAGCCCGTACCCGCTCTCCTCGTTCCGGCCGGGCAGCAGCAGCGATCGGCCCGTCTCGCGCGCGGGGCCGCGAGGATCGGCATCGCGGCGCACGACGACCCGGAGCAGACACTCGGCGGGCGCGCCGTCGCCGCCGCTGACGTTCACCGTCGCCGCGTAGGCGCCCGGGCGGAGCTCCGCCAGGCTCCAGCGCGCCTCGGCGCCGCGCCCCTCCACGCGGCCGGCCATGGCCGCCCACGCGTAGGTCAGCCGCTGCCCGCTAGGGGGCACGGCCCACGCCCGGAGGGCGATCGTCTCCCCGAGCCCCACGCTGGGCCGCTCGGCGCTGCAGGCGAGCGCGAGCGGCTCGGCCGCCGCGAGCCCGAGCGGCCAGGCGGCCAGCCACGCCAGCGCCAGGGCCAGCCACCTACGAGACATGCTCATCCCCTCCTCGCGGCTTGCGCAGGCGGGACCAGATCCACTTGCCCCCGAACACCACCGCGGCGCAGGCGCCGACCACGACCGCCATCTCCGGCGACGTCAGCGGCGCGTCGGGCGTGAAGACGGAGAAGAACATCCAGATCCCGAGCGACAGGATGACGACGGCCCCGAGCGCGCCGATCGAGCCCTTCACCGTCCGCTCACCTTGACCAGGGGCAGCATCCCCTCGAGCTCGCCCTTCATGACCGGGTGCTGGTTGCCGCCGACCGCGCGCGATTTCTGGGAGACCTGCTGCTCCAGGTACTGGTACACCTCCTGGAGCGAGACGATGCCGTCGCGGTCCAGGTCGGCGGCGCCCCGGAGGCCCTGGACGAGGTAGTGCGTGAACAGGCCGTGGCTCAGCTCGGGCAGCTCGATGGAGACCTCCGAGGCCCGGGAGGCGGTGATGATCGCGCGCCCCTTGGAGCGCGTGAGGCGGTCGAGAAAGACCTCGTCCACGCGCACGGCGCGCGTCCGCTTCGAGGCGAAGGTCCGCCCGCCGGCGGCGCCGCTGTAGCACGCGTCCAGGAAGACCACGAGCTGCTCGGCCTCGATCCGATCGAAGATGACCTGGAACTCGTCCATCGGCAGTCCCGTCGAGTAGAGATCGTTGGGGTCGGCGTCGCTGGGCACGAGGTACTTGGCGAGGCCGTCGGACTCGGCGCCCCGCGGATCCACCTCGGGCGCGCCGTGCCCGGCGAAGAAGATGACGACGATGTCCTCTTTCTTCGCCGAGCGCGCGAGGAAGGTCCCGAGCGCCCACTTGATGTCCCGGAGGGACGGCTTGCGCGCGGTCTTGTCGGTGAGGAGGAGGACGTTGTCCTTCTTGAATCCCGCCTGCCCGATCAGCACCTCGTAGAGCGCCTCGGCGTCGGAGACCGTGTACCGGAGCGGCGGGATCGCCGGACTGTCATAGCGCCCCACGCCGATGACCACGGCCCACCGGTCGCGGGCGGTCGATGGCTTGGGCGGGGTCGGCGCCGTCGCCGGCGGCCGCTCGAAGGTGACCGTGCGGACCTCCTGCCGGACCGCCCCGTCGGGCTCGCTGGCCCGGACGACGACGGTGTTGCTGCCATCGCGGAGCTTGATCGGCGCCGCGACCGCCACCGACCGCTCGCGCGCGCGCACGGTCTGCTTGAACACCTCGCGCCCGTTCAGGATCACGGTGACGGCGGCCACGCCCTTGCTCGACGTGACCTCGGCCGCCACCAGGCTCGTCTCGTCGCCGACCCGCGCGTGATCCTCGGGATGGCGGATCTCGACGGTGAGCGGCACGACGCGCTCGAAGCTGACGGCGCGGATCTCCTGCTGGGCCAGGCCGTCCGGGTCCGTCGCCGTCACCACGAGGGTATTCTGCCCCTCTCGCAGCTTGACCGGCACGTTCACGGGCAGCGTCCGCGGCGCCGTCCGCTCCTCCAGCCGCGCGACCTCGACGCCGTTGAGCGTGACCAGGACCCGGCTCACTCCCTTGCCGCCCGAGACGACGGCGGCGAGCCCGACGGTGTCCTGGCTCACGCGGGCCTGGTCCAGCGGCGACGAGATGGCGATGCGCAGCGCGGACAGCGCCGGAGCCGGTGGCGGCGCCGGAGGCGTGGCGGGCGCGGCGGTCGCCGGCGGCGGTGACGGATCGCGGAAGACGACCCGCGCGTCCTGCCGGCTGCCGCCGCGCGTGTCCGTGGCCGTGACCAGCAGGACGTTCTTGCCCTCCCGGAGCGCCACCGGATGGCTCAGCGTCACCTCGGGCGGCGGCCCGCTCCGCGTGAAATCGCGGCTCCACACGTCCACGCCGTTCAGGGTGATGCTGAGGCCGGCGACACCGGCCGCGGCCGTGACCTTGCCGCCCAGCGTGATGCGGTCCGCGCTCACGCGCGCCTGGTCCCTCGGCTCGTCGACCAGCACCTGCAGCGCCGCCGACGCGCCGCGGTCCACGGTCACGACCTGGAAGTCCAGCGCCTTGAGATCCCCGGCGTCCGCCTTCACGAGCCGGCGCGCATCCGGGGCATACCAGGTCACGAGGGTCCAGAACTGGCGGCCGGGGACGGCGACGCCCCGCCGGAACACGTCCGCGGTCGCGCCGAGCTCGGCCAGGTACTCGATGCGAAAGGCCTGGAAGGTGCCCGCCGGCACTCGCACGCTCTCGTACGCCTTCACCTCCCAGGTGAGCCGGATACGGACGCCGGTGGGATGGTCGCGATTGTGCAGGATGCCGTTGTGGATCACGCCCCACTTCCCGACCTCCATCGGCCAGGCGAGCTTGGGGGTGGGATCGAGCTGCCACTCGACGCGGCCGTCCTTCGTCACGCTTGCCACCGCGAGGTCCTTGGTGAGCTGGATCTGGCGGTGAGGGCCCGCCGAGAACACGTACGCGTCCTTGTCGACGCGGATGAGATCGTACACGCCGTCGCTGAGCACCCACTGCTCGCCCAGCTCGTAGGTCGGACGCTCGGCGCGCGGCTTCTGGGCGGCCGCGGGCGGCGCGGCGACGAGCCAGCAGAGCGCGGCGCAGACCACGAGGGCGCGACGGGGACCGCGAGTCGCCGGGGCGGAGCGGATGGTCGGGGTCAACGGAGGCACAGGCTCGGAGGTGCCAGCGCAGGGGCTGAATCGGCTGCGCCGAGGAGAGTACGGGCAACGGCCGGCAGCGCTCGTCGGGCTGGTCGCAGAGACCCCTTCCTTTCCGTGCTGCCCTCGGGACGATTCTCGGGATCTCGGGTGAGCTTTGTCAAGGATAATAGGGCAAGAGGTCCCCGCGCCCCACGGACCTCTGAGAAACGCTCTGGCTAGAGCGATGATGGGGGCCCATCTGCGGCGTTGGCGCCCTCGGCCGCACGCTCAACGTACAGGGAGTACGCCTCGCGTGCGGCCCTCGGGCGCCGCCTTGCAGCTGGACCCTTCTCATCGCTCTAGGGGAGAGAGGGCAGGGGCAAGGGGGCGCCGACGACCATGAGCGTGCGTTCGTGAACCGAGCGAGGTAGAGCCGACCGTGGGCGCCCCCGCCGACCTCCGCGCCGTGCCGACGGTGCAGATCGACGACGCCACCGTCCGCGTCACCGAGTGGCGCTTCGCGCCCGGCGCGGCGACGGGCTGGCATCGCCACGAGTACCCCTACGTCGTCATCCCCATGACGACGGGCCGGCTCGCCATCACCGGGCCCGGCGGGCCGACAGCGGCCGACCTCGTCGCCGGCCGCTCCTACGCCCGCCCCGCCGGCGTGGAGCACGATGTGCGCAACGCCAACGCCTTCGAGTTCATCTTCGTCGAGGTCGAGATCAAGGCCGGCTCGCCGCGCACCTAGACTAGCAGCCTGTTGGGAAAACGCTCTGGTCAGTCCACGCGGAGGATCAGGTCCGGACTCAAGCCCTTGACGCTCGTCTGGCCGCAAAGCGCCATCGTGGTCCGGAGCTCGCGGCGCAGGATCCCGAGCGCACACGCGACGCCGGCGGCCCCGTCGGCGGCCAGCCCCCACAGCACCGTGCGGCCAA
>WNGA01017946.1_pt1 | contig 14994 bp, 14 predicted proteins | sample 5400061 | NCBI WGS metagenome assembly WNGA01 (sample SAMN13153366, study PRJNA577476) | soil metagenome | isolation source: 100 cm soil or saprolite under grassland replicate 2 | place: USA:California | collected 2016-06-15
CACGATGCTGCAGGTCCCGGTGCAGCGGGTCGCGATGCCCGACGTACCCATCCCGTATGCCCACGCACTCGAGTACGCCGTCCTGCCACGCCAGGACAAGATCGAGAAAGCTGTACGCGCTGCGGTGGCCGGATGACCGTCGTGCCGTTTCCCGCACTTTCGAAGGAAAGACCGGACGCGGAGGGAGTCCTGGCTACCTGGTTCGTCAGTGACGGCGCCACCGTCACCGCTGACCAGCTGCTTGCCGAGGTACAGGTCGACAAGGTCTCGGCAGAGGTGCCGGCACCCGTCGGCGGTGTGGTGCACCTCCTCGTGGCGGAGGAGGCAACGGTGACGCAGGGTAGCCCAATCGCGCGCATCGAGTGAGTCGCCGGCGGGAACGTACGGCTGCTCGGTGACGTGGTCGCGTGCTGTACCAACCTGTGCCGAGCCTTCAAACGTTGACTATCTCCGGCGCGTCCTGCTTCCGCCACCAGCACCGCCGTACGACCGTCCTGGCTCAGAGTGGCGCCGGGCTGGGGCTGGATCACCCCCGCGATCCGGTCGTCAGCCTGGAGGATGCGGGTTGCCTCGGCCAGCACACGAGCGCCATCGCCCTGGGTGACGGGGCCGTCCGTGCTGCGCACCACGACCTGGATGGCTGAGCTTGCGGCGCCGCCGAAATGTTCACGCGCCCGCTCGCGGACGGTGACCGACTCCGAGCCACTGGCCTGCCATCCCGCGCCGGACACGCGCTTCTCCACCTGCGGGGCGAACGCACCGAGCCCGACGATCACCAGCAGCCACAGGATGGTCGTCACGCGGGCGTGCTCGGTGACCCAGACGCCGACGCGCCCCAGTAGGCCCGGGCGCCATCCGAGCTGCTCGCGGTCGGTGAGGGCGGGCTGGTGTCGGCCGGGGACCGTGGTCGTGATCGATTGCTCCTGTCATTGGCGACCCGTGGAAGATATACCCCAGAGGGTATCGAACAATGAAGGCAAAACACCCCCCGGGGTATCATGGGTGGAAGGCCCAGATGGTCGGGCCTCTATGGTCTGGAGGTCATCATGCAGCTCGAACCAGCCGAGATGGGGCCAGTGATCAACCGCATCAAGCGCGCCCACGGCCAGCTCGCCGGCGTGCTACGGATGCTGGAGGAGGGGCGGGACTGCGAAGACGTCGTGACCCAGCTCGCGGCGGTCTCCAAGGCGCTGGATCGGGCCGGCTTCGCCATTGTCGCGGCCGGCCTGCAGCAGTGCCTGGCCAGCGGCGACGACCTCGACGTCCAGAAGATGGAGAAGTTGTTCCTCTCCCTCGCGTAGGCGGCACGCGTCAGCCGCGAGGGGGGCCCTCCGGTCCGGCGCCACGGGCCCATCGGCCCTGCTGGGCCGGATACCCCCGGGGGTAAACCTGAAGGAGAGATCGACTTCAGGAGGCCATGATGCGTAAGAAGGTTTTGGTGCTCGGCGCCAACTTCGGGGGATTGACCGCCGCCCTGGCGGTCAAGCACGAGCTGGACGGGGATGTCGACGTCACCGTGGTGTCGGCCAGCGACCGGTTCCTGTTCAACCCGAGCCTGATCTGGCTGCCGTTCGGGAAGCGGAATGCCGAGGACATCACGTTCCCGGTGGAGCCGACGCTCGACGCGCACGGCATCGACTTCGTCCACGCGCCGGCGACGGACCTCGACCCGATCGCCAGGCAGGTCACGGTCGCGGACGGCCGCCGGTTCGGCTACGACTACCTGGTCATCGCGACCGGCTATCGCAACAAGGACGACGTGGTGCCGGGGTTCAAGGAGAACGCCAACACGATCACCACGCTCCCGGAGGCTGAGCGCGCTGGCGAGGCGTGGAGGCGCTACCTCGAAGACCCGGGTGACATCGTGATCGCGGCCACGCAGGGAGCCGGATGCTTCGGCGCGGCGTACGAGTTCCTGTTCAACACCTCCTACCAGCTGCGCAAGGGGAAGCTGCACAAGCAGGTGAAGCTGACTTACGTGACCGCCGAACCCTTCCTCGGCCACTTCGGCATCGGAGGTCTGCCCCACGGGGAGCAGCTGCTCGGCATGTTCTTGAAGAAGGAGGGCATCGAGTCGCGCATCTCCGTGGGCGTCGACCACGTCGACGACGGCGCGCTCGTCCTGGCCGACGGCGAGACGTTGCCGTTCGCGTTCGGCATGGTCGTCCCGCCGTTCCTGGGCCAGGAGTTCCTCCGGAGCGCTGACGGGCTTGCCGACGACAAGGGCTATGTCCGGGTGCGGGACACCTACCAGAGCGAGAAGTACGACGACATCTACGCCGTCGGCGTCGCAGCTGCCGTCGACGTCCCCTGGCAGACCCCGACGCCCGTCGGCATCCCCAAGACCGGCTTCCCGACCGAGGTGATGGCCCACACCGCTGCTGGCAACATCGCCGCACAGATCAAGGGAGAGCAGCCCACCCTCACCAAGGCCTTCGGAGACATCAAGGCTGTTTGCGTAATGGACGCCGGCAACAACGGCGTGATCATCCTGGCCGACAAGATGCTGCCGCCGCGCAAGCACGGGGTGCTCATCCCCGGACCGCAGGCCCACTGGATGAAGCTGGGCTTCGAGAAGTACTTCCTGTGGAAGATGCGTCACGGCTACGTGCAGCTGCCCTGACCCCGCGGCCGCCACACCGGCCGGTCGAGGCCGCCTCTCTCGTTGCCTCCTGAGTTGCGCCTCTGGCCGACGGCGCGGCGATCCCGGGAATGAATCATTGGTCGCCGCAGCTCTCTATACATATACCCTAGGGGGTATCGGTCCCAGGGGCGGGCGACGCCGGCTCCCGGTCGAATGAAGGAGAATACACATGGCCACCATCACGTTGGGTGCGGGCAACTTCGAACGCACCGTCACCGACAACGACGTCGTGTTCGTCGACTTCTGGGCAGCCTGGTGCGGCCCGTGCCGCCACTTCGCACCGGTCTTCGAGCAGGCCTCCGAGGGACATCCGGACGTCGTCTTCGGCAAGGTCGACACCGAGGCCGAGCGCGCGCTGGCCGCCGCGGCCGGCATCACCTCGATCCCGACCCTGATGGCGTTCAGGCATGGTCGTTTGGTCTTCGCCCAACCGGGAGCACTTCCGCCGACGGCCCTCGAGCAAGTCATCGCCGCCGTCCGGGCCCTCGACATCGACGCCTCGGAGCGCGGCGCGGGTCAGGCTGACACCCCCGCGGCGTCCTGAGGGCAGACCAATGTCCATCCCTCGGACCACACCGACCACGGCCACGACCTCGCTTCCACAGTGGGCCTCGGTTCTTGCCGTGGTAGCGCACCCCGACGACGAGTCCTTCGGGCTCGGCGCCGTCCTCGACGCCTTCGTCCAAGCTGGGGCCACGGTCACGGTGCTCTGCCTCACCCAAGGAGAGGCCTCGACCATCCACGGAGTCAGCGGTGACCTGGCCGAGCTTCGAGCAGCGGAGCTCCGCGCCGCCGCGAGGGAGCTGGGAGTCTCCAGCACCATCTTGAAGAACCACCCGGACGGACACCTGGACCGCGACGCCGACACGCTCGTCCGCGAGGTCGTCGACGCAGCTATCCAGGCCGGTGCCCAGGGCCTGGTTGTGCTCGACCCCTCAGGGGTCACCGGTCACCCCGACCACATCGCCTCCACGACGGCCGCCCTCAAGGCAGCCGAGGAGATCGACCTGCCCGCGCTCGGCTGGACCATCCCGACCGACGTCGCCGAGCGGCTCAACACCGAGCTCGATGCCACCTTCCTCGGACACCCTGACGGCGCCATCGACATCCACCTTCTCGTCGACCGCGCGCATCAGCTCGCCGCAAGCCTGGCCCACGCCAGCCAAGCCATCCCCACGAGCCTGCTGTGGCGCCGCCTGGAACTGCTCGGCAACATCGAGCACCTCCGCTGGCTGCGACACACTCAACCGCGGACAGCCCCGGTGCGGGCCGTACGGGTCGCCGCAGTGGACCCTGCCGCCGCCAGCATCCGCGTCGACCACCAGGCGGGGGACCGCTTCGACATCGTCATCCGCGACCACACCGTCACAACCGACCAGCCCGAGGTCGCCGGGGGTGACGACACGGGCCCGACCCCCACCGAGCTTTTCGTGGGCAGCATCGCCTCCTGTGTCGCGTTCTACGCCCGTCGCTACCTCGCGCGTCACCACATCGACGCCGAGGGACTCTCGGTGGAGGCGTCGTACGAGCTTGACACCAAGCCGGCCCGCGTCGCGGGCATCGAGATCAACCTGCAGGTCCCGCCCGGGCTGTCGCCGGCGCGCCGCGAGGCGCTGCTCGCCGTCGCCGGCCATTGCACCGTGCACAACTCGATCACCATCCCGCCGACGATCACGCTCGGCCTGGCCAGCCCGTGATCCAGCGGGCGTCAGCCGTGGATGCCGAACTGGTGGTATCTCCGTTAGTTCGTCGGGGGTTTCACGTCCAGGCTGTGGGGTCGGCGAGGTAGAGGCCGCAGGCGGTGTCGAGCGCGTATTCGGCTGTGCCGCCCATGGATCCCGGCGGGTAGGAACGAGTCCTAGTAGTCGTCGTGGCTGGCGCGGTAGATCGCGAAGCCCCACTGGTTGGCGTAGCCGGCGTAGCGCAGCCGGCACAGCGGTAGCTCGTCTCCGCCGGGTAGGACCGCGTCGACGTAGGCGAACCCGGCCCGGTAGCGGGTGTTGATCCGGCTGATCTGGGGCCAGCGTTCCCGCGCGCGGGCCTCGGCCCGGGCCGCTCACCGGCTCACGCACAACACCACGCAGCTAAGGAAAAACATCGATCTCCCGGACGGTGACGAGGACGGACCGCTGGGGATAGGCATCGTCGACGCGCGCGAGTCGACGCAACCGGCGTCGCCGGAGTGCGCCGGGCCCGCGTGTCGATGCACCGCCACCGCATCGCCCACAAGGCAACCGACCGCTCCCCGGCAAACCCGGACGCACGCGCCGGGGTGGAACCGGCCATCACCGCACGGCTTGAGCAACTGGCGCCGGTGCGGCCCTTCGTCGGCACCGTGCGCTTGCGGTGGAAGGAGGCGTGACGATGACCAGGCGGCACACCGCCCGGTCGGGCTGCACGAGGTCCACCACTTTCTCCTCGGACTGCGACAGAGTGTGGTCAGGGGGCCTGCTGACTCGGAGAAAGGTGGTTCGTGATGCCCAGTTGGATGCACCGACCTAAGCGGGGCGGAACCTCTCGGGCCCGGTGGTGGCGCCGCGCGACGGTGGCCGCCCTGGCCGCGGTGGCGGGGGCGGCGGGTCTCGTGACCCGCCGACGGAAAGCCGCCAGCGGTGATCAGGCGGTCGACCCCGGCACGGGGCCGGATGACCGTGCGGGCGCTGGTGGTGAGGCGGAGACCCCGGACGGTCGCCCGGGCCAGGCCTGACCACCCGGCAGCAGTTCCACCTGTCCGGGATGTGTCCGAGGCGGGTCTCGGAGTGACCGGCGGAACGTGAGAGAGCAGACGCAAGAGGGTCCCGCACCAAGGCCGAGTGGTGTGGCCTGGTGCGGGACCGTGGGGGGAGATCGCCTTGCGGGGTTTAGCCGAGGGTTAGCCGACAATGCCGGTTTCGGCGTGGGCGATGTGAACGACGGTGTTGAGCGCGGTGAGTCGCAGCTCGACGGCGGTGACTGAGGCGAACCGGTGCTTGTGCTGGTCTTGTCGAAGATCAGCACGCCGAGGCCGGGGACGGTGACCTGCCGGTTGGGCACTTCGGCACCGCGACGGCCGGCCGTCGATCACGAGTGAGCCGACCGAGCAGGTCGGGTCCCGCGTCGCACTTCCGGCCGCGGTCTTGGTCGCCGACGCCCACGCGGTGATCGCCGGTCAACCTCGCAACCGAGATCCTGCAGACTCCAACGGCCACGACGACTGCCTGACTGAATCGCCCGGGTTCCGTGGAGGCTCCATCAGACCCGGGGCGATTCAGAAGCTCGGTAGCGGTGGGCTGTGACCGGGCCGAACCCCGTTCGCTCACACCGGGCCGGTGGGAGGGTGCAGGCCCGGCAGCTGCGGTCACCGTTGCTGCTCGTGCAGCTCGGTGTGACGGCGTTGGCGTCCTACTTCTTCGGGAGGGTGGACGCGTTGATCATCGCAGTCATCCGTTTCGCGTCGCTGGGTCTCGGTATCGTCAACGAGTTTCGCGCCGAGCGATCCGGTGAGGGGTTGCACTCGCAGCTGCGGCACACCTGCATCGCGTGGCGGGACGCCCGACCGGTCCACAAACGGAGCTGGGTTCACCTCACCGTCGCGACGTGCCGCTCTTCACTGGGCTCGGGGACGACTCGCCAGCGTGGCTGTAGCGCTCGCCGCGTGGATCTGCTTGGTGAGATCGATCTCGTTGGACAGCCGGAGCAGCCTCTCGTTCTGCTGCTCCTCCTCCTGGACTGTCTGCCACTGCTGGTCCGCGATCACTTGGCGTTTCTCGTCGGCGCGGTTCTGGCTGATCATCACAAATGTCGACAGGAAGATGGCCTCCAGCGACACGATCATCGTCAGCAGGCCGAACGGATAGTCCTCGACTCCGAGGCCGATCCACAAGCTGAACCAGATGGCATGGATGTATACGAACCTCATCGAACCGGCGAACCGCGTGATCTGGTCGGCAGCCCGGTTCTCCCGGCGCTTGCTGCGCTCTTGGAGATGCCGCAGCAGCGCCGGGCTGACCGGTGCCGGCTGGGGCGCTCTCACCTCTGCTCCTCTGCTCCGTGCCCGGCGCGAGCCGGCGCCAGCCGCTGGAAGACCACCGCGTCGCGGAGAGCTCTGGCGGAGCTGGCCGCTCGGGCGGCGGTCATGCGACCGGCCGGTCCGCCTGCTTGCCGACTTGGCGCAGGGTGAAGCCGGCGAAGATCTCGCTCACCCCGCGGCAGATGGCCCACGCTCCGACCAGGGTCACCAGCGTTACCAGCGAGCGCTCCCAGGAGCGGGCTGCCCACACCCCGAGCACCAGCTCGGAGATGCCGAGCAGCAGCCCGGTCCACCACCACGACAGCTTGGGGCCGGCCAGCGCGCTGACGATGTGGATGGTGCCATAGACGATCAGATACCAGGCCACCAGGATCGACACGACGTAGAGGGTGATGTCTGGCCAGACGAAGGTGACGATGCCGGCGGCTACCCCCAGGATCCCGCCCACGATGGACAGCCAGCGCATCGTGGGTACCCGGCTGGCCACCACGAGCTGGGTGATGCCGCCGAACAGGAACGCCACGCCGACGAACGTCGCCACCGCGACCAGGCTGCCCACCTTGTACGACAGCACGAACATGCCGAACCAGATCCATAGCGCCCCCAGGGCCACGATCCACCCCCAGGCCGCCGACGCGTCCCGGGCGCCGGCCCGGATCGTGTCGCGCAGCGGGTCCGGGGTCTTCAGATCACTAGTCATTGCAAACTTCCTTTGGGTGATGCCGCCCGGGCAGGTCGTCAACCGTTCCTGCCCGCGGCGGCGCGAGTGCTGTAAGGAGGACTGGGCTTCCTGACCACCAGCCAGACTGGGGGGACTACGAGTTGTTTGCGGCCTTGGCGAGCTTGTCGGCGTAGGCGCGGGCGTGGATGGCGTCGAGGATGGCCAGCTGCGCGTTCTCGACCGCCCAGTCGGCGAAGTCGAGGGCTTCGGCCGCGTCAGCTTCTGCCCAGTCCGCGTCGTTGGCGGCGACCTTGGCGTCCACGTGGCGGGCCCGCTTGTCGATGTTTGCCTTGACGTCGCTCATCTTGTCCGCGGCGTCAGCCTTCAGCTGCGCCCACTTCGCCCGAGCGCCGTCGGCGGCCTGCGAGACCTCCTGCCGTGCGTTCTGGACTGACTGGTCCAGGTCGGCCTGAGCCCGATTGATCCGCTCCTTGAGCTGTGCATCGGACTCGGTCGCGGCCGTCTTCACCGCCGACCTGGCCGTCGCGACCCGCTTCTGCAGATCATCCAGCCGCGTGTAGAAGTCCGTGTGCTGCGTCATGAGCTACCACCTTTTCTAGATTCCAGCCCGGTGAGGGCCACCTGTTATGTACCTGCAGTACTGACGGTATCGTCAGTACTGCGGTCCAGTCAAGCGCTCGTAGCCAAGATTGACGAAATCCTCAGTTAGCTGCTCGTCCGCGATCGGCGCACACCTGCCGGTCGAGTCGCACGAGTTCGTGATGCTCAACTTCAACAAGCGCAGCGTGATAATCGATCTGAAGACGGATGCCGGTCGCAAGCGCTGCTCGACCTGGGTACTGCCTTCTGGACGAGCTCGGGTCAGCGAGAGGCGCGTGTGGTTCTGTAGGTCGAGGAGGTACTTGCCCTCCGAGGATCGGCGCCGGGGTGATGCCCGAGGGCTCCTCGTCGGCCGCGTCGAACGCCGACCCACGCGGGAGGAACCGCTCGCAAGCGTGCCCGGCGATCCAACGCAGCTGTCCCGATTCGCGGTTGTACTGCCAGACGACGGCGAGATACTCATTGCCGCCCGGGTCCTCTTGGGTCAGCAGCTCACCGCGGCTGCGTCAGAGCTTTGGCTGAGAGGGCAGCGGGCGGCTGCAGATGTCCGACACCCTGGAGATGGCCGCGATGGTCGGCATCGACCCGGACTCCGACGGGCTGGCCCGTGCGCGCCGCCTCGGCGTGCCGACGACGCACGAGGGCGTGCACGGGCTGATCGCGATACGGCAAGCGGCTGGTCGACCTGACCCCGGCTGCCCTCGGGCCGTTCGTGGTGCCGGCCGTCAACATCGACGAACACCTCGACGTTCCGAACGTCAACATGGTGACCTGCGGTGGCCAGGCCACGATCCCCGTGGTCGCCGCGATCGGGCGCGTGGTCGACGTTCCGTACGCTGAGATCGTCGCGTCCATCGCCTCGAAGTCCGCCGGACCCGGCACCCGCGCGAACATCGACGAGTTCACCGAGACCACGGTGCAGGCCATCACAGAGGTGGGCGGCGCCCGCAGGGGGAAGGCGATCCTCGTCCTCAACCCCGCCGAGCCACCGTTGATCATGCGCGACACCGTGCTCGCGCTGGTCCACGACCCGGACGGCCTGCAGCAGGCCGCGATCCGTGAGTCGGTCATGCGGATGGTGGCTGACGTCGCGGCGTACGTGCCGGGCTACCGGCTGAAGCAGGAGGTGCAGTTCATCGAAGTGCGCCCGGAGTATCCCGTGCACACGCTCGCGGGCGAGGACCCGGTGAGCCACCAGGTCACTGTCTTGCTCGAGGTCGAGGGCGCCGCGCACTACCTGCCCGCCTACGCCGGCAACCTCGACATCATGACCTCGGCAGCACTGCGCGTCGCCGAGCGGATGGCCGAGCACGCCGTCCAGGAGGTGTCGGCATGACCCGGGTCTTCCTCCAGGACGTGACGCTGCGGGACGGCATGCACGCGCTGCGGCACCGGGTCACCCTCGAGAGCGTCGCCCGCATCGTGCGAGCACTCGACGACGCCGGGGTCGACGCCATCGAGGTCGCCCACGGTGACGGACTGGCGGGCGGCAGCCTCAACTACGGACCCGGCAGCCACACCGACTGGGAGTGGCTCGAGGTGGCCGCGGCGAACCTGACCAAGGCCCGGCTCACCACGCTCCTGCTCCCCGGCATCGGCACGATCCACGACCTGAAGCGGGCATACGACCTGGGCGTCCGCTCGGTGCGCGTCGCCACCCACTGCACCGAGGCCGACATCTCCGCGCAGCACATCGCCACCGCCCGCGAGCTCGGCATGGACGTCTCCGGATTCCTCATGATGAGCCACCTGACCGACCCCGAGACCCTCGCCGGGCAGGCCCGGCTGATGGAGTCCTACGGCGCGCACTGTGTCTACGTCACCGACTCCGGCGGGCGCCTGACGATGGACGGCATCCGCGCGCGGGTCCGCGCATACCGCGACGTCCTGGACCCGGCCACCGAGCTCGGCGTGCATGCCCACCAGAACCTCTCCCTGGCCGTTGCCAACAGCGTCGTCGCGGTCGAGGAGGGCGTCACCCGGGTGGACGCCTCCCTGGCCGGACTCGGCGCCGGGGCCGGGAACTGCCCGATCGAGCCGTTCGTCGCCGTGGCCACGCTGCAGGGCTGGGAGCACCGGACAGATCTGTTCGCGCTCCAGGACGCCGCCGACGAGCTGGTCCGGCCGTTGATGGACCGACCGGTCCAGGTAGACCGCGAGACGCTCACCCTGGGCTACGCCGGGGTCTATTCCAGCTTCCTCCGACACGCCGAGCGGGTCTCGGCGACGGCGTGGACGTGCGTTCGATCCTGCACGAGGTCGGTCGCCGCGGCCTGGTCGGTGGCCAGGAGGACATGATCGTGGACATCGCGCTGGACCTCGGCAGAGCGGGATAGCGAGTCGTCAGCTGCTCCACGAGGCGTTCTCGCCGCTGTGAGAGGTCAGAAACCGCGAGACGAGCGGGCCGAGCTCGTCGGCGGCGGTGAGCAGCCCGAGGTGGCCGTCGTCGTAGACGTGCAGCGTGGCGTTGGGCAGCAATGCGTGCATGATCCGCGCGTTCACCAGCGGGATGATCGGGTCGTCGTTCCCGGCGAGGACCAGCGTGGGCCGCCGGATGAGCGGCAGGGCGGGGAGGCTCGACCATCCGACCCCGGCCAGGAGCTGGAGGAAGTACCCGGTCCTCGACCCGAGGCGCTCCTGCTCGTACACCACGTGCCTGACCTCGTCGGGCCGCCGGCGCATCCGGCCGCCGTACAGCACCGGTGCGATGGCCTTGGCGTACGCCGGGTCGCGGTAGCGCCTCGGGGTGAGCATCTTGCTGAGCACGTTGAGGCGGGCCGGCATCATCAACATGCCGGTCCCGGTGCTGACCAGCACGAGACGTCGGCAGCGACGCGGGTACTGGAACGCCAGCTGCTGGGCCAGGCCGCCGCCCCAGGAGATCCCGAGGGCGTCGAACCGGTCGTAGCCGAGCCGGTCGACCAGCGTCCCGACGAGCCACGCCAGCATCGCGAAGTTGTACGGCACCTTCGGCATCGGGGAACCGCCCACGCCGGGTACGTCGAACCGGACCACCTCGATCCGTGGGTCGACCTCGTCGACGAACGGCTGGAGCAGGTCGAGGCTGGCCCCGATGCCGTTGCAGAGCACCAGCGGCGGGCCGGGTGTCGTGCCCGGCCGGACGGCAACCCGGACGTCGTGGCCGAGGACACGGACCCGGAGAAACTTGGTCACTTGTCGAAGACGTAGGTGCCGGGCGCCTCCGCGAGCACGCTGAGGCGGTGCGACCCGAGCGCCTTGGGCGCCGGACGCTGCGGGCCGCAGCGTTCGTCGAGCCACAGACCGAGGTCGGTCCACCAGGTGCCCTGGTGGACGTCGGAGCCCTTGAGCCAGACCTTGGCGTCGGACGTCATGTCGTCGTTGGTGTGGAAGGACGCCTTGGGGTTGCCCGGCGGGTTGACCAGGGCGGCGATGTGACCACTGGTGGACAGCACGAATCGGGTCGTGCCGCCGAAGAGCTGGGCGCTGCGGTAGCAGTTCTCCCACGGAGTGATGTGGTCGGCAATACCAGCCACGACGTAGGAGTCCACGGTGATCGCGCCGAGGTCGATCGGCTCGCCGAGGACAGTGAGGGCCCCGGGTCGGGTCAGCGAGTTCTGCATCGCCAGGTCGACGAAGTCGGCGTGCAGTGCGGCGGTCATCCGGGTGGTGTCGGAGTTCCAGAACAGGATGTCGAACGCCGGCGGTCGCTTGCCGAGCAGGTAGTTGTTGACCCAGTAGTTCCAGACCAGGTCGCCGGGCCGCAGCCACGCGAACACCTCGGCCAAGGTCCGGCCGTCGAGGTATCCCTTACGCGCCGACTTCGCCTTGGCCCGGCTCGCCAACCGCTCGTCGACGAGGGCGGACACCGTCCCGGCATCGTGGTTGTCGATGACCGTCACCGCCAAGCAGAGCGCGGCCAGCCGGTCCTGCCGACCGATACCGGCGAGGTAGGCCGCTGCGATACTCGCGAGGATGCCGCCGGAGCACGCTCCACCGAGCACCGTCCGCGCGCTGCCGGTGATCTCCTCAACGGCGTCGAGGGCGTCGAGGACGGCCCGGACGTAGGTGTCGAGGTTCCAGGAGGCGTGCCGCGAGTCCGGGTTACGCCAGGAGACGACGAACATCTGCCTGCCCTGCCGGACGCCGAACTCCACGAGGCTCCGCTCCGGGGCGAGGTCGAGGGCGTAGAACTTGTTGATCGTGGGCGGGACCACCAGCGCCGGCACCTCGTAGACCTCGTCGGTCTGGGGCGCGTACTGGATGAGCTCCAGCACCTCGGTGCGGAAGACGACCGCACCGGGCGTCGCGGCGATGTTGTCGCCCAGGACGAAGCCGCTGCCGTCGACCATCTCCGGAATGCGCGGTGCCGAGGCCAGTTCCTTCACCAGTTGCTTGCCCCCGCGCACCAGGCTCAGCCCGGCCGTATCTATGACGGCCTTGGCAGAGGCCGGGTTGACCAGCGGGACGTTGCTGGGAGCGGTCGCCTGGATGACGTTCTCGAGGAAGAACCGCACGCGCGTGCGGTCGCGTGGGTCGAGGTCGGCCTCGATCAGCAGCTGCTCGGCGGTGAGACTGCCGGCCAGGTAGAGCTGGGCCAGCCGCTTCAGCAGCGGGTTCTCGGTCCAGGCGACATCGGTGAACCGGCGGTCCCCGCGGTGCGGTGCCACGGTGGAGGTGCCGATGAGGATGCGCTCGGCTTCGGCGCCCAGCTCGCCCAGCCGCCGCGCGGTGATGTCCCGCTTGCGCGCGAGAGCCACCATCCACTTCGCCGTGGACTTGTCGGGGACGAAGCGGCGTACCGGGCCGAGGGCGGCGTCGACCAGAAGGACGTCGAGGGGAGCGGCGCTCTCGGCGAGCCTGGAGGTGGTGGTGCTCATCGAAGGATCTCCTCGTGGTCACAGGTGGCGACGTTTGCAAGTCGTGGCCCAGTTGGGCTGCCCATTTGACTGAAGGATACCTCGAGAATGACGATTTCGTCAGTGTGATTCGGGCAGCACTGGAGAGGTGAAGGTGAGGGCGACCTCGCCCCGGGCCGCAGAAGCGAACCGTCAGGCCGCCGAGCCGTTGCCGCGTGCCCTGTCGATGTCGGGTAGTGGCAGCGAGCAGATCCGCTGCGCCTGCCGCCGGGGGACGCCGAACATGCGCAGCAGGTCCTCGGTCACCCGGTCGGTGGTCTGCTCGACGTCGCGCTCCGGCTGGTCGTGCAGCAGCTGGCCGAGGGCGAGTAGGGCGCCGGCAGTCATGGTCACCGCGACGTCGAGGTCCTCGACGTCGAAGCGGCCGGCCTCCACGGCGGCCGCGATGTCCCGCCGGGCGCGCGGTGCCAGGCCGTTGTCGGCGCTGAGCAGCCGGAGCACGTTGTTGAGGAGGACCCGGCTCAGCTCCGGCTCCATGCGGTAGAGCCGTCCGGTGAGCCGGAAGCTGCAGGCGAACACCTCCGCGGGGTCCTCGATGTCGGCGGTCAGGGCGTCGAGCAGCTGACCGTAGCCGTCCATCACCGCCTCGACGGCTGCCTCGAACAGCTGCTCCTTGGTCTCGAAGTGGTTGTAGAAGGAGCCCATCCCGACGTCGGCGGCCTGGGTGATCTCCAGGATCGGCACGTTCGTCCGGCCCTCGGCGATGAGCGTCTGCGCAGCCCGGATGAGGGCCGCTCGGGTCCTGGCCTTGCGGCGGTCCAGTCGGTTGGGCTGCTGCGTGGGTGCGTTGCTCATGACCGCTCCTCGGCGTCTCCATCGGCGGGTTGTGTGCACCCATCCTAGCCCACTCAAGTCAGAAATGACGATTTCCTCAGAGACTCTTGACTGAGTGTATGCTCGTGAGTGACGATATCGTCAGTAACTCAGGTGAGGAGCAGCAGATGACCGGTCACCACGGGACCCACAGCGACCTGCACAGCGAGCAGGGCGCGCTGCCCGGCGAGCACCCGGGACGCGCGAAGAACCCCGTCATCAAGGTGCTCGACCTGGCCTGGCTCGAGTTCGTCAAGCCCGACCTGGCCGCCTCGGAGCGGTTCGCGCACGCGTTCGGGTTCACCACCGTGAGCCGGACGGCCGGCGAGCTCCAGCTGCGCGGGACCGACAGCGGCGCACCCTGCGTGATCGTGCGCAGTGGACCACGCTCGAGGTACCTCGGTGCGGCCTTCCGGGCTGCGGACGGCACCGACGTGGTGCGGCTCGCCGACGCCACCGGGGCGAAGGTCGAGAAGCTGCCCGAGAGCATCGGCGGGCTCAGCGTGGACCTGACCGACCCGAGCGGGGTGCTGGTGCGGGTTGTCGCCGACACCCACGAGTTCGCAGGCCTGCCGGGTCAGCCGACGCAGGTGTTCAACTTCGGGCACGACGTGCGGCGTGCCAACGCCACCCAGCGCCCGCCGCGCGAGGCGGCGAAGGTCCAGCGCCTGGGCCACGTCGTGCTGCAGACCACCAAGTACATCGAGACCCTGAACTGGTACCTGGAACACCTCGGTCTCATCGTCAGCGACTTCAAGTACTACCAGGGCCAGCGCGAGCGCGGCCCCACCATGAGCTTCATCCGCTGTGACCGCGGCACGGTTCCCACCGACCACCACACGTTGGCGATGATGCTCGGCCCCAGTAACCGGTACGTGCACTCGGCTTTCCAGGTGGGAGACCTCGACGCGCTGGCCGCGGGCGGGGAGTACCTCCGCGAACACGGCTTCCACCGCTCCTGGGGGATCGGCCGCCACATCGAAGGAAGCCAGATCTTCGACTACTGGCGCGACCCGGACGGCCTCCTGGTCGAGCACTTCGCCGACGGCGACCTGTTCGACTCCACCCTGGCGCCCGGCTGGTCACCGATGACGGCCTCCGGCCTGGCCCAGTGGGGACCGCCGGCCACCAAGGACTTCCTGGGTCTCACCCCGGGACGAGACGCGTTGCACGAGCTGGTGTCGATGGCTCGTTCGCTGCGTGAAGACAACGAGTTCGACCTGACCCGCCTTCGCGGCCTCCTGAAAGTGACGAGTTCATGAGCATCACGATCCTTCGTACGACCGACGCCTGGTGGGTCCGCAACCCCCACGGCGCCGCCCGCATCGACACCGACGCCACGACCACC
>WNGA01007655.1_pt1 | contig 14993 bp, 12 predicted proteins | sample 5400061 | NCBI WGS metagenome assembly WNGA01 (sample SAMN13153366, study PRJNA577476) | soil metagenome | isolation source: 100 cm soil or saprolite under grassland replicate 2 | place: USA:California | collected 2016-06-15
AGGCGCTGGGCGGACTCGCCCGCGGCCCGTGAGCCCGCGGGCGAGCCGTCGCCCGTGCACCCGCCCAGCGCGAGCGCGGGGAGCGCGGCGACGATCGCTAGTGACCGCGCCGGAATCGGACCAGCTCCTCGCGGTCGGTCTCGCCCGAGACCGACACTGCCAGCGCCGGGCCCACCCCTCGTGCGTAGAACTTGTATTCGAGGACGCGCGCCTCCAGGGGACTGGTGTCCGCGGTCATCACGACCCGTCCCGGCCTGAAGAACCCGAACGGCACCTCGACCATCTCCCTGAGGCTCATCACCCGGCCCCTGTCCTCCGCGTGGCCCTTGTAGTACTCCTGCCGGTAGCGCATGCCGGCCCTCGGTCGCGCGGGCATGATCACTCCGGGCTGAGCCCCGTCGACGCCGGCCTCCCACGACCCCTCGGTCGACTTCGGCTTGCCATTCGCGTACACCGTGGTGGCTTCGCCGAGGTACCAGATGTTGCCGGCCCGGTCCTGCGCGTAGTAGTCGTCCGTCACCTCCGCGAGCTCTCGGTGCTCTGTGACGACGTCGTGCACCACGCGCGCCGTGATCCCGTTCGCGACCTGCTTGGTGCGGTGGGTCACGGTCACGACATCGCGTGCCTTCGCACCCTCGGAATCGGTCTCGCGGTAGACCCAGCGGCTGCCCGGCCGCATCGGCCAGAACCTGTTGTCGATCTTCGTCGTGAAGTCGGCCGGGTCGAGGCTGACCGGCTCGCTCCCTTGGGGCAGCCGGCTGGCTGTGGCCGGCGCACCCGACGCGCCCGTCGCCGCCAGCGCGCCGACCGCAACGGCGAGAGCACCCGATATGTGAAGGATCTTTCGCATACGCGCATCACACAGCCCCCGGATGAGAGCGGAATGAGGCGCGCGGCTAGTAGCCGGCGGGGTGCCGCGCCACGAAGGCGGACGACCTGCGGAGGGTGCGGCTCCAGCGCGGGCCGGTTGCCGGGCCCGGAGCGTCGGAGTCGTGCATCGAGGTGTCGAAGCGGAAGCCGGCCACGACGACGTAGGCGTGGCCGCCGGAGGCGTAGACCGTGATCCAGCGCCCGGTTCCGCTCCGGCCCCAGCTCATCAGCGCGCCGCTCGGTAGCGGCGAGCGCAGGAAGCCGCCGCCGTGGAGGGCGTGCGACACGGCGCCGGAGCAGTCGTAGCCGCCGTCCAGCTCGCCGCTGCGGTAGGGCCGGTGGCCGCCGCCGTAGACGTACGGCTTCTCCACGATCTGGTTCGCCGCGGCGATCACGCGCTTGATGCGGGTCGGTGCCGAGGCGGGTGCTACGAGGCGGCCGTCCACGAGCGTGGCCTTCGCCGGCGGCGGCGGGGGCGGCACGAACGCGGCGCCGCCGCCGCTCATCGCGGAGGTCTGCGCCATCGCGCCGGGCGCGACGACGAGGAGGCTCGCGACGGACAGCGCGGCGACGAGCAGCTTGTGGCTGAAGGTGGAAGGCATTCTCTTTCGAACGCCTACGGGGTTAGCTGACGGGCTCGCGCTGAAAGAGCTTGCGCGCCTTCTCTCGAAGGTTCGCCCCAGTGGCCGTGGCCACCTTGGTTCCCCCGTTCCGCGTTACCGCGGACTCGGCGTGGCGGGGAAGCTACCAGATGTCTCGGCGCTGTCGCCGGGCCCTTTAATGCGGTATCACACGAGTTCGGCCCGCGGGAGCCTTGTCCTGCCGAACCCGGGGAGAACGGCCCTCGCCGCGGTCCACCCTGAGGAGCGACCACGAGATCAGCGCGATCAGCCCCAGGGCGATGGCCAGCACCGTGAGGTACGCGATCAGCGTGAGCGCTCCTGAGACGCCCTCCTTGCGCTCGCGCTGGAGCACCTTGTGGTCGGCCACGAAGCCGCGCGTGAAGCTCGGCTTGGCCGGGACCTCCTTCGCCGGGATGGCCTCGTCCTCCGGCATGAACAGCGGCATCGAGACGAGCGCGTCGCCCTGCTGGATCCGCATCGTCGACTTCCAGCCGCCGTAAACCGGGATCGGCTTGGTCGTCCGGTAGACCCCGTCGCCCACCTTCTCGAGCGGGTCGACGACGCTGCCGCCGCCCTGCCACGCCGTGACGTTCATGAACTCGGGGTCCTCGACGGAGTCGCGCGGGTCGAGCTTTATCGTCGCCGAGACCGTGCGCTCCTTGCCGGACTGGATGTCCTTCAGCGCGACCCGGGCGCGGTCGGGGCCGGTCGTCGACATCGGGAGCGCCCAGCCGATCACGGCCATCAGCGCGAGCCCGCCCGCCAGCGCAGCGAGCCGGTCTCCCCTCACCAGCCGGCGGCCGTCCTCGCGACTCATCAGCGCGCCGCTCCGGCCGACCAGCGAGGCGCCGACGAATCCGCCGATCGCTCCGGCGGCCACGGCCGTGACGATCCCCGCGATCGCGGCCTCGGGCAGGAGCGAGTCGTTCCACGGAATCGGCATCCAGATCTGGCTCCACGCCCACTCGGCGGCGAGGCCGACCGTCCCGATCAGCGTGCCCGCGATGGCGCCGTTCACCACGGGGCTGCGGCCGCCGGTGCGCGCGAAGACCGCCTCGACGATCAGCGCCTCCACGATGTAGAGCGGGAAGTGCGGGGTCGTCTGGCCCCAGACGCCGCCCACCATGATGGTCAGGAAGCCGCGGATGACGATGTAGCCGGCCACCGCGAGCAGCGCGCCGCCGCGGCCGATGTAGAGCCGCGTGGTCACCAGCCCGATGCCGGCGGCGAGCATGATCAGGATCGGCTGGTAGACGTCCCGGAACTGCGGGACGCCGAAGTCGAACTCGGCCTGGAAGGTCGACATCGCCACGAGGAAGCCGCCCACGAGCAGCGCGCGGCGCACGTGGTAGACCCAAGGCGTCCCCTCCCGCTCGGGATTGCGGCCGACGGCGGTCACGGCCTCGCCCATCAGCACCATGCCGCCCAGCGTCGCGAGCGACGCGCCGCCGATCAGCATGAGGTGGGTCGGGCCCCAGAGCGTCACGTCCTGGCCGAACAGGCGGTGCCACATGTCGTCCAGCGGGAAGCCGGTGAGCGCGAAGACCCCGCAGGCGGCCATCATCGCTCCGCCGACCGGCGCCCACCACTCGCCGCCGATGTGGATGGCGGTCCTGGCGGGCTTCTCCGTGCCGGCCAGCACAATGGAGAGGACGCCCGCCACCAGCACGCCGTAGAGCCCTATGAGGATCAGGTAGTGGGCGGGGTTGGCGAGCGGCCCGGGGTCGCGACCGTTGTCGATGTGCAGGGAAATGTCCCAATACATGCCGAGGACGGCGACGAGCAGGGAGAGGCCGAGCAGCATCGAGGGCACGGACGCCCACGCGGGCACGCCCGTGTGGCGCTCGGCCCAGCTGCCGATGCGGTTGAGCACTTCGGTGCGGCCGCCGCGGTGGCGCACGATCAAGAGAGCCACCAGCGCGGTCGCGACGAGCGCGCCCGCAGTCGCGCCGATCGCCTCGCCGATCGCAGCTCCGCCCGCCGGCTCGTTGCCGGTCGACTGGGCGTACGCCGGCGCGGCGCTCATCAGCGTGCCGAGCACGCTCGTTGCTGCGACGATGATCCTGCCCCTCATCTGCTTAGCTCCTCCTAGCCTGAAATCCCGCTTCGAGACCGGTCTTCCCGGATCGGGGCAATATCTAACTGACCGTTCAGTCAGTTATCTGTGACGTCGGTCACAGATGGGTCGTAACCGTGTCCGCACCGCCAAAACGCAGACTCACAGCAGAGGAGCGCCGCACCGGGATCCTCGACGCCGCGCTGGCGGTCTTCTCGCAGCGCGGCTACTACGCGGCATCGATCGACGACATCGCGTCGGAGGCCGGTGTCTCGAAGGCGCTCATCTACGAGCACTTCGCCTCCAAGAAGGAGCTGTACGCCGACCTGATCGCGCGGAACGCGCGCGAGCTGAATCAGCGGGTGGCGGGCGCGCTCGTGGGCGTGGAGGTGGAGTCCGGCGTCGCGCGCCTCGCGACCGGGCTCGAGGCGTTCTTCGCTTTCGTCGAGGAGCGCCGCGACGCCTGGCGGATGCTGTTCCGCGAGACCTCTGACCCGGACACCGCGGCGGTAGTCGACCGGATGATCGAGCAGGTGACCGTCGAGGTGACGGGCCTGATCGCGCTCGACCCGGGTGCGCGGGCGCTGGACGAGGGCGGCGCCGAGCCCGCCCTCAGGCTGCTCGCAGAGATGCTCGTGGGCGGAGTTCAGTCGATGGCGAACTGGTGGGCGGACCATCCCGAGGTCTCGCGCACTCAGATCGTGGAGATCGCGATGGACTTCGCCTGGCTGGGGCTCGAGCGGCTGAGCCGCGGCGAGCGCTGGTCGTCGACTGGATGAGCTTCGTAGCCGAGCTCGTCGACGCCGCCGAGCCGTCGCGGCTTGCGCTCGTGGCGATCGGCCGCGACGGCGAGCGCCGCGAGATCCCCTTCGGCGAGGTGGCGGACCGTTCCGCGCGGATGGCGGGCGCGCTGGCGGCGGCCGGGGTCGAGTCCGGCGACGTCGTGATGACCGTCGTGGGCAACCGGCCCGAGTGGGCGTACGCGCTGCTCGCCTGCTGGCGGCTCGGCGCGGTGGCGCAGCCGTGCGCCGAGCAGCTCCGCCCCGCCGACCTTCGCGCGCGCATGGAGAAGGTCGAGCCGGCGGCGGTCGTGGCGGACGAGCGCGACCTGGATGTGGTGGCCGCGGGCGGGTTCGACGGACCTGTGCTCGCGGTGCAGGACGAGCGCCTCTTCGCCCACGACCCCCTTCCGGCCGTGCGCCTCCCGGCGGACCACCCGGCGTTGATCGTCTTCACGTCCGGCACAGCGGGCGAGCCGAAGCCGATCCGCCACGGCCACGGATACCTCGCCGGGCAGCGCGTGCAGGCGGAGCACTGGTACGGCGCACGGCCCGGTGAGCTGTGCTGGTGCACCGCGGCGAGCGGGTGGTCGCTGTCCGCGCGCAACGCGTTCGTGGCCGCCTGGCTGCGCGGCGCGGCCGCCGTGCTCCACGACGCGCGCTTCGACCCCGAAGAGCGGCTCGCGCTGGTGGAGCGCGAGCGCGTGAACGTGCTCTGCATGTCGCCCACCGAGTACCGCGCGATCGCGAAGCGCGCCGAGCTGCACCCGCTGCGGGGCCTGCGGCACGCGTGCGCCGCGGGCGAGCCGCTCAACCCGGAGGTCGTGCGCGCCTGGCAGGAGGGCGCGCGGGTCGAGGTTCACGACGGCTACGGCCAGACCGAGACCGGCCACCTGACAGGCATGCCGATCGGCCCGCCGGTACGCCCCGGCTCGATGGGCAGGCCGCTGCCCGGCTTCCACGCATGGATCGACGACGGCGAGCTCGTGGTCGACCCGGCCACGGTCCCCACCTTCTTCCTCGACGGGCCCCGCGACCGGCCCTGGCGCACCGGCGACCGCGTCAGCGAGGACGAGGACGGCTACCTCTGGTTCGAGGGCAGGACCGACGACGTGATCATCTCGGCGGGATACAGGATCGGCCCGTTCGAGGTTGAGTCGGCGCTCGTCTCACACCCCGCAGTGGCCGAGGCCGCCGCGGTCGCCGCGCCGGACGACGAGCGCGGCCAGGTGGTGCGCGCGGTGGTGGTGCTGCGCGACGGCTACGAGCCGGGAACCGCCATGGCCGAGGAGCTCAGGGAGCACGTGAAGGCCGAGACGGCGCCGTACAAGTACCCGCGCATCGTGGACTTCGCGGCCGAGCTCCCCAAGAGCCCGAGCGGCAAGATCAAGCGCGCCGAGCTGCGCGCTCAGCCGGACGGGTGATGATCGGCAGTCGATTTGATCATTCAGGCGCAATCTCCTTGATATGGCTTCGGAAGCACCTCCAACGGGCGCGGCGGCTCGAACGGCGATCGGTAGCTTCCGACAAGCCAGAGCTGGGTCTTACTCAGATCCTGTGTAAAAAATCACGCGGATTGTGTAGGGAGTCGGCGGGTAGCCTCTGGTAATGGCCAACCGGCTTGCTCAGGAGACGTCGCCCTACCTCCTTCAGCACAAGGACAATCCCGTGGACTGGTATCCGTGGGGTGAGGAGGCGCTCGCGCGCGCGCGTGGAGACGAGCGGCCGATTCTGCTCTCGATCGGCTACTCGGCGTGCCACTGGTGCCACGTCATGGAGCGGGAGTCCTTCGAGGACCCGGAGACGGCGGGGCTGATGAACGAGCGGTTCGTCTGCATCAAGCTCGACCGCGAGGAGCGCCCCGACCTCGACTCCATCTACATGGAGGCCTGCCAGGCCATGACCGGCCAGGGCGGCTGGCCGCTGAACGTGTTCCTCACGCCCGAGCAGGTGCCCTTCTTCGCCGGCACGTACTTCCCGCCCGAGTCGCGGATGGGCATGCCGAGCTGGCGCTCGGTGCTCGACGCGGTGGCGACCGCCTGGGACGACCGCCGCGACGAGATCCGCGAGGGCGGCGCACGGGTGGCCGAGCGGCTTCGGGGAGGAGCGCTGCTGCGCCCCTCCGAGCGCGACTTCGACCCCGGCGTCCTCGACGAGAGCGTCGAGGCGCTGCGGGGCCAGTACGACAGGGCCAACGGCGGGTTCGGCAGCGCGCCGAAGTTCCCGCCGGCGTCGGCGCTCGAGCTGCTGCTCCGGCGCGGCGAGACCGAGATGACCGCGCACACGCTCCGCGCGATGGCGTCGGGCGGCATGTACGACCAGGTCGGCGGGGGCTTCGCGCGCTATTCCGTCGACCCGTACTGGCTCGTCCCGCACTTCGAGAAAATGCTCTACGACAACGCGCTGCTCGCGCGCGCGTACCTGCACGGGTGGCAGGTGACCGGCGACGAGCTGTTCCGCACGGTCACGGAGGAGACGCTCGACTGGGCGCTGCGCGAGATGCGCGGCCCGGAGGGCGGCTTCTACTCGGCGCTCGACGCGGACTCCGAGGGCGAGGAGGGCAGGTTCTACGTCTGGACGGTCGAGGAGCTGCGGGCGGCGCTCGACGGCGAGCCGGACGCCGACGAGGCGATCGCATGGTTCGGCGCCACCGATCGCGGCAACTTCGAGGGACGGAACATCCCGGTGCGCGGCCCGGGCGAGCCCGACCGCCGCGGCGCCTGGCGCAAGCGCCTCTACGACGTCCGCGCCGAGCGCGTCTGGCCGGGCCTCGACGACAAGCGCCTCGCCTCCTGGAACGCCCTGACGATCTCGGCGCTCGCCGACGCCGGAGCCGTGCTCGAGCGCGACGACTATCTGGAAGCCGCCCGCGCGGCCGCGGACTTCGTCCTCCGCGACCTCCGCGACGCGGACGGCCGCCTCCTGCGCAGCTGGAAGGACGGCCAGGGCAAGCTGAACGCGTACCTGGAGGACCACGCCTTCCTGCTGGAGGCGCTGCTCTCGCTCTACGAGGCGACCTTCGAGCCGCGCTGGTTCGCCGAGGCGCGGGCGCTTGCCGACACCATGATCGAGCGCTTCGCCGACGACGAGAACGGCGGCTTCTTCGAGACCTCGTCCGACCACGAGCGGCTGGTCGCGCGGCGGAAGGATCTGGAGGACCACCCCCTTCCCGCGGGCAACTCGAGCGCGGCCTACGGTCTCCTCCGGCTGGAGGCGCTCACCGGCGAGCATGAGTACGGCGCGCGTGCCGAGTCGGTGCTGCGGCTGCTGCACGAGCTCGCGCCGAAGCACCCGCAGGCGTTCGGCCACCTGCTCCAGGCGCTCGACTTCCGGCTCGCCCAGGTCAAGGAGGTCGCGCTCGTGGGTGACGGGCTGCGCCCGCTCGAGCGCGTGGTGCGCGGCTCGTTCCGGCCCCACCTCGTGCTGGCGGGCGGCGAGCCGGACGGCGTGCCGCTGCTCGAGGGCCGCCGCCCCGTCGACGGCGGGCCGACCGCGTACGTGTGCGAGCAGTTCGCTTGCCGGGCGCCGGTCACGGAGCCGCACGAGCTGGAGCAGCTGCTCGCATAGGAGCGCCCGCGAGGCGCTGCGGGCGCGCTAGCCCGCGGCCGCGAGCTTCTCGATCGCGTCGAGGAGCCCCTCGACGGTCTCCTCGCTGGTCGCCGGCGCCGTCACCGTCATCCGAAGCCAGCGCTCGCCGTTCACCTCGGTGGAGCTCAGGTGGAAGCGCTCTTCGCGGAGCAGCTGCTCACGCAGCCTGACCTGCAGGTCCGGGTCGTGGCCGTACCGGAAGCAGAGGATGTTCGACTCGGGGCGGCTGAGGCACTCGAAGCCGTCGCGCGCGCCTATGAGCTCCCAGAAGCGAAGCGTCTTGCTGTACTGCGCCTCGAGGTAGCGCGCGATCCCCTGCTCCCCGCGGAAGGCCACGTTTAGGAAGATCCTCGTGCCGAGCGCCGCCTTGGTGCACTCGACCTGCCGCTCCAGCAGGCTCAGGCCGGTCTCGTCGGAATCCTCGTAGATCAGGTAGGCGGCCTTCTGCTTGAAAGCCGCCTCGAGCCGCCGGGCGTCCCGCAGCAGGACGGCCGCCGCAAGCGCGGACGTTCGCATCATCTTGTGGGCGTCCCAGATCGCGGAGTCGGCGTGCTCGATCCCTCGCAGCAGATGCCTGTGAGCCGGAGAGAGGAGGGCGGTCGCGCCGTGCGCGGCGTCCACGTGGAACCAGATGTCGTGCCGGCGGCAGAAAGCTCCGATGGCCTCGAGGTCGTCGTGCAGGCCGGTGCTCGTCGCGCACGCTGCGGCCACGAGCGCCATCGGCCGGCGCCCGGCCGCATGGCAGCGTTCGAGCGCCTCGCCGAGGGCCCCCGGCACGATGCGCTCGTATTCGTCGACCTCCAGGTCCACAACCGCTCGCTCGCCCAGGCCCAGCATGGCGACGCTGCGCCGCACCGAGTAGTGGGTGGATTGGGGCGCGAGGACAGCCAGCGCCCCGTCCACGCCCTCCACCCAGGCGTCCGGCGCCGCGGCCGCGCGCGCGGCGAGCAGCACGGTCAGGTTCGCGAGCGAGCCGCCGTGGGTCAGGACGCCGCCCGCCCCATCGGGCCAGCCGAGCTTCTCGGACATCCACTCGATGACGACCCGTTCCATGGCGTGCGCCGCGGGCCCCATCTCGTAGATCGACATCGGCTGGTTGATCACTCCCTGCACGAGGTCCGCCACAGCCGCTGGGACGTCCGGCGCGCCGACTTGGTGCGCGACCTGGGCGGGGTGATGGAGCCTCACGCTGTTCGCGAGCATCTCGCCGAGCCATGGCTCGAAGCTCTCCGGGTCGAGCCCGCCCTCGCGGATCAGCGACCGCAGCCGGAGGTTGTCGATGAGCTCGGGAAGCGGCGGCGGGCTGCCGACCGAAACGTCACCCGCCTGGCTCTCCGCGACGAAGCGAGCGGCCGCCGCAATTGCGATCGCCGCCAGCCGCTCGTACTCGGCGATCTCCCAGCGGCCCGAGCTGTCCGTCACGCCTGGACCGGAAGTCGCTCGCGGGCGTCGGGCGGTCCACTCGGCTCCTCCGCACGGGCGAGCTGCGACGGCCACCAGATCTTCGGGCCGATCATTTCGACGAGCGCGGGAACGAGGACACTGCGCACCAGGAACGTGTCGAGCAGCACACCGAAGGCAACGACGAACCCGATCTCCGTCAGGAACACGAGCGGGAGCACCGCGAGCACCGAGAACGTGCCGGCGAGCACGATTCCGGCGCTCGTTATCACACCGCCCGTCACCGCCAGCGCACGGAGCATGCCGGCGCGCGTGCCGTGCGTCAGCGCCTCCTCACGCGCTCGGGCCATCAGGAAGATGTTGTAGTCAACCCCGAGCGCCACGAGGAAGACGAACGCGAACAGCGGCAACGACGGGTCGGAGCCGGGGAAGTCGAAGATGACGTCGAAGGCGAAGTAGCCGACGCCGAGCGCGGCCACGAAGCTGAGGATCACCGTCCCGATCAGGACCAGCGGTGCGACGACCGCCCTCAGCAGCCCAGCCAGGATCAGGAAGACCACCACCAGCACGATCGGAGGGATCACCGCCGAGTCCCAGGCCGCTGCATCGCGTACGTCGAACTCCACCGCGCTCGGTCCACCGACAAGCGTGCCCTCGGCAGCCTGGTGCGCCGCGTCGCGGATCGGCTCGATCAGGTCGAAGGCCTCGGTCGAGTAAGGCTGTGGCTCGAGCGTCGCCTGAACGAGCACGCCGCGCCGCCCCTCGGCGACCGGCCCGGTCACCGACTCGACGCCGTCGACTCCCTCGACCGCGCGCGTGGCCGCCGCGACGTCGCCCCCATTCGGCACGACGATGTCGGTCGGCGCGCTCGCGCCCGCGGGGAAGCTCCGGCTCAGGATCTCCTGGCCCTCGACGGCCTCGACCTTGGTGCGGTAGCTGTCATTCGTGGTGAGGTCGGTTGAGAAGAAAGCGAGACCGGTGCAGAGGCCGAGCAGCACCGCGATCGAGCCGGTCGCGACGCGCCCCGGGCGCCTCGCGACCCAGTCGCCCACCCGCTTCCAGAACCCGTGCGTCTCGTCCGCGACGCGCTCGTGCCTGAAGCGGCGCACCTCGTACGGCTTGAAGAGGCCACGGTCCAGCGGGCCGAGGATCAGCGAGGGGACGAAGCCACGGGTGAGTCGGGTGACCAGCGCGTTCAGGATCACGAACGGCAGCAGGAGCAGCACCAGGAGCGCACCGGCGAGCACCGGCAGCAGCGCGGCGAGGCGCGACCCCTCGACGATCCGGCGGCGGAACCTCCCGGCCGTCACACCCTCCCTCGCCATCCACTGGGTCGAGTGCGGCACGAACGGCCAGAACGCGCGACGGCCGCAGATCGTGAGCAGGGCGGGCAGCAGCGTGAGCATCGAGAGCGCCGCGCAGGCGACGCCCATCGCGGCGATCGGCCCCATCCCGGAGGTGCCGTTGACCTTCGCGATCGTCAGGCAGAAGAGCCCGGCGATCACGGTCGCGGCCGACGCGAGCACCGCGGGACCGGCCGAGCGCATCGCGGCCGCCATCGCCTCGTGGCGGTCGAGCCGATGGTGCAGCTCCTCGCGGTAGCGGGCGACGATCAGCAACGCGTAGTCGGTGCCAGCGCCCAGCACCAACACCGACATGATCGAGCTCGACTGGGAGTTGATCGTCACGCCGAGCTCCGAGAGGCCATAGCCGAGCGAGCGCGCCAGCATCTCCGCGAAGATGACCGCTGTCAGCGGGATGAAGAGGAAGATTGGCGAGCGGTAGATCAGGATCAGGAGGACGATCACGAGGCTCACCGCCGCCAGGAGCAGCGTCCCGTTGATGCCCTCGAACACCTTGATCGCGTCCGCCGAGTACCCCGCGCCGCCGGTGATCTTCACCTGGAGGCCGCCCCCCGGGTCGGACACCGTGTCGCGCCAGAAGTCGACCGGGTCGAGGATCGTGTCGCCCTGGCCGTTGCCTCTTATGTAGGCGGTGACGATCGCCGCCTTGCCGTCCGGCGAGCAGATCGGCCCCACGAACGGCGCGTAGTCCTTCGGCTGCCCCGGAATGGTCGTCGTTGGGCCGCCGCAACCCCCCGGCTGGCCGCCCCGAGCGCCACCCGCCGCCGGCTCGGCGCCCCCGGCCGCGGCCGTGGCCCCGTCCGCGACGACGCCCGGGAATCGGCGCTCCGTGAGGCGCGCGACGTCGTCCTGGATCTTCGCGCGGTCCGCCGGTGTCAGGCCGGACTCGCGGTAGTAGACGATCGCCGCCGGCGCGAGCTCGCCACCCTGGAGGTCCTCCGTCGCGGTCAGCGCCTTGGTGGACTCGGCGTCGCCCGGGAGGTACGACGTGGACTCGTTGTTCTCCGCGTCGGTGAACTTCGTCGGCAGCTGGGCGGGGCCGACCGCGATGAAGATGCCTACGAGCCAGACAAGGAAGACGACCCACTTGGCGCGCGGGCCGGCGGCGATGGCGTAGATCGAGCGGGGCGAGTCCATACCCGGATGTATATGCCTAGAGGATCGACAGGTACCGGTCCAGCTCCCACTGCGTGACCTGGACGCGGTAGTCCTCCCACTCCTGCCGCTTGATCTCGATGTAGCGGTTGAAGATGTGCTCGCCGAAGGTCCGCAGCACGAGCTCCGACCCGGCCGTCAGCTCGATCGCCTCGCCGAGCGTCTCCGGCAGCTGCTCGATGCCGAGCCGCTTCCGCTCCTCCGGGCTGATGTGGTACAGGTTCTTCTCCATCGGCTCGGGCAGCTCGTAGCCCTTCTCGATCCCCTCGAGCCCCGCCGCGAGCAGGATCGCGAAGGTCAGATATGGGTTGCAGGCCGGGTCCGGGCAGCGCAGCTCCATCCGCGTGGCCTGCTCCTTGCCCGGGTGGTAGAGCGGCACGCGGACGAGTGCCGAGCGGTTGCGGCGCGACCACGCGCAGTAGACCGGCGCCTCGTAGCCAGGCACCAGGCGCTTGTACGAGTTGACCCACTGCGCGAACACGGAGCAGATCTCGCGCGCGTGCTTCAGCTGGCCGGCGATGAAGGCCTTGCCGGTGTCCGAGAGGAAGTACTGGTCGTTCGCGTCGTAGAACGCGTTCGAGCCCCCGCGGAAGAGCGACTGGTGGGTGTGCATCCCGGAGCCGTTCTCGCCGAACAGCGGCTTCGGCATGAAGGTCGCGTGCCACCCGTACTTCATGGCGTACTCCTTCACCGTGATGCGGTAGGTCATGCAGTCGTCGGCCATCTTGAGCGCGTCGGCGTAGCGCATGTCGATCTCGTGCTGCGAGGGGCCGACCTCGTGGTGGGTGTACTCCACGTGGATGCCGAGCTGCTCGAGCGCGAGGACCGTCTCGCGGCGCACGTCCGAGCCGGCGTCCAGCGTCGTGAGGTCGAAGTAGCCGCCCTCGTCGAGGATCTCCGGCACGCCGCTCTCGGGCCGGGCGTTGCGGAAGTAGAAGTACTCGAGCTCGGGGCCCACGTAGAAGTTGGTGAAGCCCATCCCCTCGGCCCGCTCGAGCGTGCGGCGGAGCACCTGGCGCGGATCCCCCTCGTATGGCTCGCGGCTGGGCGTGACGATGTCGCAGAACATCCGGGCCACGCCCCGGTCCTCCGGGCGCCATGGCAGCGGCGCAAACGTCGACGCGTCGGGCATGGCGATCATGTCCGACTCCTCGATCGCGTTGAAGCCGGTGATCGACGAGCCGTCGAAGCCCATGCCGCCCTCGAAGGCGTCGTCGAGCTCCTGGGCGTTGATCGAGAAGCTCTTCAGCTGGCCGAGGACGTCCGTGAACCAGAGGCGGACGAAGCGGATGTCGCGGTCACTGACGAAGGCGCGTACGTCATCGGCGGTCTTCGGCTGGTCGGCCATCTGCGCGGGCTCCTTGTGGCGGCTTGCGGAGGGCCGCAGACTACAGCCAGGAGTTGGCCCAGCGCTTGAGCGCGCGCACGGCCGGCTCGAGCGCCTCGCCCTTCTCGGTCAGCGAGTACTCGACCCTCACGGGAGTGTCGTCGATCACGCGCCGCTCGACGATCCCCTCGGCCTCGAGCTCCTTCATCCGCTCGGACAGGAGCCGGTCGGAGAGGTCCGGCACGAGCCGCTTGAACTCGGAGAAGCGGGTGGGTCCGTCCATCAGCACGAACAGGATCGCTCCGGTCCAGCGCTTGCCGACGAGCTCCACCGCCTGGTGGTAGGCCGTGCAGCAGGTCTCCCGGCGTACGACGACGGTCCGCTGGGTCGCCATCACGGACATCGTAGACCCGTGCGCGGGCGGCCGGCGGCCTACGCCGCCTGCGCCAGCCGGGAGTCCTCGGTGGACCCGTCCTTCGGCACGTCGCCGGCGCGGGTCACGAGGTTGCCGAACGTCGTGAGGGCGACGTGCGCGACCGCCTCGAGGATCTGCTCGTCCTCCCAGCCGGCCTCGCGCGCCTCCTCCTGGAGGTGCCGCTTCGGCGGCCCGTCCGACTCGAGCACGGCCTTGACGAAGCGGAGCAGCGCGGCCTCCTTCTCGTCATAGGAGTCGAACTCGCGCGCCAGCGCGATCTCGTCCATGCCGAGGCCGGCGTCGCGGCCGGTGCGCTGGAGCGTCGAGAGCGCGTACTCGCTGCCCTGGTGCTCGGCGACGGCGAGCGCGATGCGCTGCTGGGTCGCGTAGGCCAGTGAGCCGTTGCGGAGCTCCGAGCGGAAGCGCGCGTAGGAGCGCAAAACGGCCGGGGAGCCGGCCATGACGCCGATGAAGTTCGGGAGCTGGCCGCCGCCCGCAAGCGCGCCCTTCAGGATCGGCACGCTGCCCTCGGGGGCCGTCAGCTCGTCGTGGACCTGGAACCTGCTCTCCTTCGTCTTCATTCCGCTCTGCTTTCCGCGTACGACTTACGTGGGGTAAGTGTACGTGAATAAGGAGTGACTGACACTCCAATGGGTGTCGATGGAGCGGCTTCGCGCTGGACGCCTACTACTAGGCGTGCGCGGTGCCCGCCGCGACGACCATCAGGAAGAGGCCGAGCAGGAAGGCCCAGAGGCCGAGCCGCTCGGGCTGGGCGATCTGGCTGTCCATGACGGAGTGGGCGCGCCTGCGGGCAGGCGTGGGATGGCCGGTGATCGTGACGGTGCGCCGCTCGGCCAGCGGCTGCTCGGTCAGGAGCTCGGCGGCGCGGCGCTCGAAGCGACGGGGAGCCTCGTGGGTCGTGTCCTCGGTGGGACGAAGCTCGGCGACGGTGCCGCCCTCACCCTCGTCCTCGAGCTCGAAGCGGCTCGGGCTGCGCTCGGCGGCCTCGATCTTCCGCTCCCATTGGAGCAGCACCGCCTCGCGGCTCATGTCTTCGGTTTCATGCTCCCGCAAGGCGCGGGCACCGGCAGTCTGCATCGGTTCTCTCTCTTTTCGCCTGCGGGGTTAGCTGACGGGCTCGCGCTGAAAGAGTTGCGCTACGCGTCTCCGCGATTCGCCCCCGACCGGTCGGCCACCTGGGTCCCCCACGCCCCGTTTTCTCCCCGGAGCTTCGGCTTCGATGGACGCGGCCATGCTATCAGCAGAGCGGAAGCGTCGGACGGAAAAGCCCGGTGCTTGCGGGCAAAATGCAAAGAGGCTTGCAAATCGGCGCTTTGGGCGGCGGCGCCCAGCCGCGCCGGCGGGCCGCGGCTTCGCCGCGCCGGTGTGCGGCGCTCAGCGGCCGGCGACGTCGG
>WNGA01007656.1_pt1 | contig 14990 bp, 20 predicted proteins | sample 5400061 | NCBI WGS metagenome assembly WNGA01 (sample SAMN13153366, study PRJNA577476) | soil metagenome | isolation source: 100 cm soil or saprolite under grassland replicate 2 | place: USA:California | collected 2016-06-15
TCGGCCGCCTCGAGGTAGTGCTCGAGGAGCTCAACGTGTGGATCGACGACAGCAAGCTGCGAGCGAGAAAGACAGCCAAACAGGTAGCTCGCGCAGGCCGTCTCCTCGTACAGGAACGGGCGCAGAATCATTGCCTCGCCAAAGGCTAAGGCGTAGGCTTCTATCGTGCTAGGCGAAATCACCGATATCGACCATCGTCATGGCCGATAAGACACTCTCGCTCCTCTGGGACTCGACGCGCTTGCGCCTGCTCGTCGAGGTCGAACGGCACGGGAGCGTCTCGGCTGCCGCACAAGCAGTCGGGATCGGCCAATCGAGCGCGAGCGAGCACCTCCGCTTGCTCGAGACGGCTGCGGGGCAACGCCTCATCGAGCGAAACGGGCGTGGGAGCAGGCTCACCGAAGCCGGGCGTGTGCTCGCCTCGAGCGCAAGCCAGGCCCTGGCGACACTGGCCGCAGGCGAGGAGGAAGTTCATGCGCTCGCCGGCCTGGACGCGGGCACGATCCACATTGGCGCCTCGACAACTCCGGGTGTCTATCTCCTCCCCGACACCCTTGGCTGTTTTCGCCGCGATCATCCCAACGTCGCAGTCGAGGTCGAGATCGCAGCGACCGGCGAGATCCTCGAGCGCCTCCTTTCGGGCCGAATTCAACTCGCGCTCGTCGGTGAGACAGCAGTGGACGAGCGCGTCGAGCTTGAGCCGTTCCTGAGCGACGAGATCATCGGCATCGCCAAGCCTGGCGGCCTCTTGGAAATTCGGACCGGGAAGGTAAAGCCTGGGGCTCTCGGCGAGCAGACGCTACTCGTACGAGCGGCGAACTCGAGCACGCGGCAGATTGCCGAACGCGCGCTCTTCGCGGCCGGTGTGAGCGTCGAGAGAGTGTGGGAGCTTGACTCGAGCGAGGCGATCAAGCGGGCCGCCCGCGAAGGGCTAGGCGTGGCTTTCCTCTCGCGCTACGCAGTCGCCGAGGAAGTCGAACGCGGCGAACTCGAGAGCTTCCGCCTCGCCGGCCGCCCGCCGATCGAGCGCAGGCTTTACATCGCCCGCCTCGCCCGTCGCCCCCTGAGCCCCAGCGAGCGCGGGTTTATCGAAACGCTCAAGCGTTGTTGCGCGAAGAGCGCCGACTTCGCCGCGGCCTGCGTCGCCTAGACACATTTTGGTCGCCCTGGCGGCCGGAGCTCGCACCCCCTATCTTCGCGCGGCACCGTGAAACCAGAAGGGGCGGTCTTTGCCCCCCCTTCTGTCGTAACCCCTCCTAAAGACGGGGACTTGGCCTGAGGGGCGACGCTTCTGCGCCGCCCCTCACGGTTACGTGTCACTACCGCTGCAATCTGGAACCGCGGTAGTCGCTCTGAACGCCAGCACGGGCGAACGCCTGCGTTCGGGCCGTGGCTAGCGGACCCTGCAACAGGGCGAGGTGGACCAGCGCCGTGACGGCTGCGTCACTCATCTGGTCGAAGCCCGTCAGGTTGAGGTTGTTGATCGTGTCGCAGGCCTGGTGGTAGCAGTGGTCGTAAGCCACCCTCTACCACCAGCTCTGGAGGCACCCATCGAGCGTCCGGGTACGCTTTCCTATGGCCAGCGAGCTGAGTGTGAGGGCGGCCCCGCTCAAGGTCAGCGACGAGCGTGACCGCCTCGTCCGGCGGGCCCGACTCCTCGCCTGGGGCGGAATCGGCTGGCATTTCATCGAGTTCGCCATCGCGGTCGGTGCTGGCATCGCCGCGTCGTCCATCGCGCTGATCGGCTTCGGCACGGACAGCCTGATCGAGAGTGTCGCGGGATTCATTTTGCTGTGGCGCTTCGCGGCCAGCCGGTCAGCCTCTGAGGCAGCCGAGCGCCGGGCGCAGCAGCTGATCGCGGTGAGCTTCTTCGTGCTCGCGTCTTACATCGGGATCGAGGCGATCCGAACCCTCGTCGGCGCACACCACCCGGAGGCCAGCTGGGTCGGGATCGGGCTGGCAGCGTTCACTGCGCCCACGATGCCTCTGCTCGCCCTTGCCAAGCGTCGGGTTGGCAATAGGCTCGGTTCCTCGGCGACGGTCCAGGAGGGCGTGCAGAACATGGTCTGCGCCTACCTCTCCGTCGCCCTTCTCGTCGGCCTCCTCGCGAACGCGCTGCTCGGATGGTGGTGGGCCGACCCGGCCGCGGCACTCGTAATCGCAGCCGTCGCTTTCCGCGAAGGCCGCGAGAGCTGGCGTGGGGATGGCTGCTGTGAGACCTGCTGACTGACTAGCCGCCAAGCTCCCGGGTTGGACTCGAACCAACAACCCTCCGGTTAACAGACGACCGTTGCCAGGTCATGCAACGTTAACCATGCGGGGTTCCGAGGTCTGTCCGGTCCGCTGAGATGAGCTGAGATCAGCTCAGGCGGGCAAAAGTTCAGCCAAACGTTCGTCGCCGGACGGAGGCGCAGAAGACGAACTTCTTCGGATCGATTTCTACGCGTCCTCGACCCACCTCACCGACTTCGACGCTCGCGAGCTAGGCTCGTTTGGCGCATCCGCCGAGAGGCCTCCGGCCGCCGTGTTTCCGAGACGCTCACAAGGAGCCGCACGGGATCGGCGCCATGCGGAGCGAGGGCGGAGACGGATTAAGCGCCTGGACAAGTCCCTGAGAGTCCAAGAGGATTCCAGGTCATGATCGACCAGGACCTGACCCAGCGAGCGTTCACCACGATCTTGGAGCACTTCGTGACGACGGGCCGGGCACCCCACTACGCCGAGCTGGCCGAGGCTCTCGACATCAGCTCAGACGAGGCGCGCGAAGTCCAGCGTGCTGCCGTCGAGGCAGCTCCGCTCGCGAGCTGCTGGCTCGCTCACGACACGGATTACATCGAGTCGTGGGCGCCCTTCAGCAACGTTCCAACGCACTACCTGATCACCGTCGAGGGCATCCAAAAGTGGTACGGCCAATGAGGGATGGAGTCGCTGGCCGTGCGCTGGCTCTTCCCTGGGCGAGAGGTAGTGGTCGATTCCAAATGCCTCGATTGTGGTGGATCGATCCGCCTGCGTATGCGCGATGACGAGATCCTCGAAATCGATCCGCAAACGGCCGTCGGGTATATGCCCTCACCGTTCGCCGCATCGAGAGTCGGTTCCGCGGCGTTCAACTGAGCACGCATGAATCTCTTCCGGTCGGAAGAGCACCTTACGCGGTGGATGCACCACTGGCATGCGGCCGGCGACTACGTGCTGTCCGTGGGTGAGTGGGCGACGGTCTTCAGCGCGCCGACATTCCGAAGACGCCTCGAGCCTGATTACCTCGCCCGCGCTCCCGAGTATCTCGAGGACTACCGACGAGCCCTGCGCGCAGCCGGCAAGTCGCTCCCCGCCCCGGACCGGATTCTCTCGACGGTGCTGTTTACGGACATCGTCGACTCAACACGACACGCTGCCCTCGTCGGCGACTTCGAATGGCGCGCACTCGTCAGGCGTCACGACGACATCGTTCGAAGCCAGCTTCAACACTTCGCAGGGAGGGAGATCGATCGGACGGGAGACGGATTCCTGTCTGCCTTCGATAGCCCGGCCAGGGCGATTCGATGCGCGCAGGCGATCGGTGCGGCAATGCACAGCATCGGTCTACGCGTGCGTGCGGGCGTTCACTCGGGAGAGTTCGAGGTTCTCGGTGCACATCTCGGCGGCATCGCCGTTCACATCGGAGCCCGGATCAGCGCGCTCGCCGGGCCAGACGAGGTACTCGTCTCGCAGACCGTCAACGAGGCCGTCATCGGCTCGGGGATCACGTTCGAGGACCGCGGCGTCCACGAGCTCAAGGGCGTTCCCGGCCAATGGCAGCTGTACGCCGTCGCGTCCTAAGCGACGGAGCTACACCCGGACGGAAAAGCTTGCCTCGCCGACCCGCGGGCCCATGACGACGTCGACGCGCAACTCCCCTCCATCCGCGAGATCAAGAATCGCGCCATGGATCTGCTCTCCATGAGCCACGAACATCGCCTCTGGCAGCCGTAAGAACCCGCGGTCGCTCACCTCAAACCGGTAGTCGCAAACCACCGTTGATCCATCCAGGAGCGCCAGCCGGCCGATCGACACGAGTCGAAGCCCAGGTCGACGAGGTTCGATCGGTTTCGTACCATCGTCGCCGGTGGAGCAAGACGAAGCTCGAAGACTCGCCTCCGAGTACATTCGGGCGGACCCCGGCGCGGCTGAGGCGTATCAGGTGCTCGGAGCGGCGATCACCGCCCTCCTCCCCGATATCGACGCGGGCGCGGTCGTCGAGTTCAACGGTGAGTCGACCCTCGTTGGCGTGGCTGGAACAACCGTCTTCACGGTCCACGTCGAAGGTTCAGCTCCTGAAGCTCGCTTGGTGACGACGGCGCGTACGGTCTCGAAGGAAGAAGCCTCTGTTTCATGCGAGGAAACAATCGGGCAGCCGGGCCCGCTTGCACGCAGATGCGTTTGGACGATCTCGCTCTCCGACGACGAACCCCAGATGATGATCGAGACACATCAGGTCATGCGCGGCGGTTTTCCGGACGAACGAGCTCCGACTTCGAAGGAATCCTTGGCGCGTGCGCTCGCGCGAGCCGCCGGATGGGCCGTCCCAGTCGACGATCCGAGCGAGGGCCTTTTCTAAAGCGCGCGGCGCTACTGGGCCCGTCGCCAGCTTCCCTCCAAGCGCCGGACCTGTGGCTCCACGTTGCTGTAGACGCGAGGCTCCAGCACTCAAGGACTATGTCCCGTTTGTCGTCCTGTCGACGCCCGATCTCGAGGCGCGAGATCGCTGCTGCATTGCCGCTCGCAATCAGACCGTCCGCCAGCACGAGTCGAGCGACGGGGCCTGCCTCCTCATCGGATCGGTCAAACGCCTGCTCGACGGCCTGCCAGTCGACGCCTGGATTCGCCATGTGCTCGAGAAGCCCCAACCCCTCCGGGAGTGGCTCGCCAAGGAGGAGGTGGCGAAGTCCGACTTCGACCAGGTCGTCGGGGCTCATCCCGGCCGTTCCGGCTCGCATAGCGGTTGCCTGCGGGCGTTCGACTCGGTTCAGGACGACCGTCGTTTCCGTTCTCCCTCCGCGGGTGGTTCGCTCGATCGCTGCGAGGTCTCCGTCGACGACCCGATCGCCGTGCACAAAGCGAACCCGCGGCCGTCCTAGGTGCGAGGCGCGAAGGGCTTCGAGCCTGAGAACCACGTGCTCGGGCAGCTGGCCTGAGAATCGGATCTCGTCGCCTGTGTCCTTCAGTTCGTCAACGTTGAAGATCAGCTCGTCGAGCTTGACCCATGTTTGATCGTGACCGTAGTCCGGCCCCCCAGCAGAGGGCTGCGGCCCAGGAAAGTGAGGCGGCGCTGGTGTGGACGGTCCGCCACCGGGGAAGGCGGGCGCTTCGGCGGGCTTCGGGCGGCCAGAGATTCCCTCGAGAAGCCGCACCCTTGCGTCATCCTCGTCCAGTCCGACCAGATCGATGCGGACGACCTGCCCGAGAAGGCCCGTCGGTTCGCAGACCTCGACCTGGACGGGAATGAGTTTCCGCTTGAGGCCTTCTGGATCGTCGGCAAAGGCGGCACCCCATTCCGGCTGGGGGAAGGCGGCGCCCAGGTAAGCGGGGGAAACCACGGCGATCGTTCGCTCCGAGATCTTGGCCGCTCGGTCCATTTCGACAACGAAGTTGGAACCAGGAACGAAGTCCCAGGCCTGCAGGATCGTGGTGTAGCCGGTGTCCTCGAGCTGCCAGGCGATCCACTCGGCCCACGCGCGATCCGCGTGGTTGTACGAGATGAAGAAATCGACGGACGTGGGCGCTGTGGTCACGCTCCTACTGCGCCGTGATCAGGCTCGATGAAACGAAGCCGAGGTCAGTCGGCCACTGCGCCTCGACGTCAACGCTTTCGAGCAGAGCCATGAGGTCAGGCCGCGGCTGTTCGGGCAGGAGAACCGAGAGCCTTACGGGCTCGTCGACAAAGCGGCGGTAATCGAGAAGCTGACCGATCGCCATGCGCACGGCCTCGCGAGTCACCGACCCCTTCGCTTCGACGAGCGTCTTCGTCGTCTTGTCATAGAGGTCACAGAAGATGGGCCTGTACTCCCCAGTGGGAACGATCTTCAGGCGCCCCACGTCGTGCCCCACTTGGCGTAGCTCGAGTTCAAGCCCATGAACGAGCCGCTGTTCTCGTCGCTCAGCCTCGCGCTGCTCGGGAGGAAGACTAGGCAGGCCCTAACTCTCGCCGCGCAGGATTTCGCTCGCGGTGAGGAAGACCTCACCAGTCATCGCGGCATGGCGGTACTTCCGACGTAGTAGGTCGACAAGATCGATCCGTTCCTCGAGCACAGCCAGAAGATCGCCTCCGTCGGCGAGAATCAACGGCGAACCGCGGCGCGAGTGCTTCTCCAAAGCGGAACGCTCGAAGCCGGCGACAGACATGAAGAGTCCGAGGGTGTTCTCGGCCTTGTCGTCGACCTTGGATTTGAAGGCGGTCAAGTCGTCGCGAGTTGCGGCTTCCCGCCGCCAGCGTGCCTCCAGAAGGTAATGGCACGCGTCGAGGGTGAACCCCCCATCGACCTGTTCTCCGGTCAGGCGGAACGGCCGACGTGGATCGAGGTCGAAAACGTCAAAGAGGTCGCGCAGCCATCGCTCGAAACTGAAGCCGCGGCGCTGCGCATTGTCCATTGGGAAAAGCTCGAAGTACTCACCCCGCAATTGACCCAGCGCCTCAGACACCGCACGCTGCACATCAACGCGCGCGCGTTCAGATTCGATTCGCTCTCGGTCCATGGCTTGCTCGGCAAGCTGCTGTTCATGAGGATCGATGTGCCGCCGGAGCCGACCGACGCTCTGCTTAGCTCTTGCGATCTTTTCGGGTGCATCCTCAAGCCAAGCGAGATGGGGAAAATCATCCATGGCAGCGACGTCCACCATTAAGCGAAGCAAGAGATCGCGGTGCAACTCTTGCCCGGAAACAAGCCGATCTATGAAGCGTCGAACCGACTCGCGCTTGTAGACGCCTGGGTTGAGCCAGTCGATTCCCTGAAGGAGCCGTTCGTCCTCTACCTCGGCCCGTAAGTAGTCAAGAAGATCGCGTTTGCGCCAGAAGGAATCGATGAGCGCTTCCTTGAGCGCATCGATCGCGTTGGGCGAAATCCTCTTTACCGTCTGCAAATCCGCTGCACAGGATATCCGCGGCATCCGACGGTTCCTCCTTGGCATCTTGGACAATGCGGGCATATGGAGGCCGTCGTGGGACTGCGTTCCCGGGAGTGGCGCTTCTCGCCCCGGGCCGCCGACGTCGGCTACAACGCCAGTCGCGGTCCGTGCGCCCCGCCAAGCCAAAAGTTGGGCAAAAGTCTTGACCTCCTGAGAGCCGTAGAAAACCAAAAGGCCCGCGTTTGCGGGCCTTTCTCACACTCCCCGGGTTGGACTCGAACCAACAACCCTCCGGTTAACAGCCGGATGCTCTGCCAATTGAGCTACCGGGGAACGGCTGCCCCAGTGTAGCGAGGGCTAGGTGAAGGCCACTTCCTGCAGGGCCTCCTGGATCCGGGCCAGGACGGCCTGAAGCTCCTTCGTCCGTTCGAGATCGGCGCTGGTCACCTCGCCGCGCCCGAGCTCAGCGAGCTCACGCCGCACCAGCCGTTCCTCCAAGCGCAGGAAGAGCTGCTTGGCAGCTTCGTCGTTCAGCCCTTCCCGCTCTGCAGTCGCGTCGAGCTCCGCGCGGAGCGCGATCAGCTCGTCGTCCGGCTCGGCCTCGCCGGCGAGATAGGCCCGAAGACGGCGGTGGAGGGGGTCATCGAAATGCCGGTCGTCGAGGTCGCGCAGGTAGCGCTCTGCCAGCTCGGGATGGACGGTGCAGACCGCGAGAAGGTCGCGTTCGAGCCGCTCCCCTGCGTCGACCAGCTTGCGCCTGGCCTCGCCGAAGACGGGCGCGCTGGTCGCGTCCACGCGCAGCGGAATATTGAGGCGGTTGGCCGCGTACTTGGCCGCGTGCTCCTGATCAGGCCCTCGCGGCGCTTTCAGGATCAGCGCCTGGACGGCGTCGAAGGCACCTTGCGGGCTCGGCGCCCGGTCGATCTCGAGCTTTACGCGGTGGACGAGGTACTCGGTCGCGGCTTCCAGCCGCTGCTCGAATTCGTCCGCGGCGTCGGCCGGATCGGTGCCGGGAGGGAGCGGCACGACCCAAACTTCCTCGAACTGGCGGTACGCAAGCTCCATCCCGCGGAGCGTCGCTTCGGCACCGGCGGCGTCGGCGTCGAAACAGAGATAGATGCGCGGAGTGAGGCGGCGGAGCTCCCGCAGCTGCAGCTCGGTGAGTGCCGTCCCCATCGATGCGACGGCCGAATCGAGACCGCGCTGATGGAGGGCCATTACGTCGGTGTAGCCCTCGACCACGACCGCCCGGCTCTCCTTGGCGATCGTCGCGCGGGCCCGGTCGAGCCCATAGACGATCGAGCTTTTGCGGAAGAGCTCACCCTCCGGCGAATTCACGTACTTGGCCTTGATGGGGTCGTCCTCCGAGAGCCGCCGGGCACCGAACCCGAGTACCCGGCCGCGTGCGTCGGCGAGCGGGAAGACGAGCCGACCGGTGAAGTAGTCGTTCCCGCGCCTGTTCACGAGGCCGGCGGCGACCAGCTCCTCATGTGAGTAGCCCTTGGCCCGCGCCTTGGCGGCCAGGCGGTCGCCGCCCGGCGAGAGCCCGAGACGAAAGCGCCGGCAGATCTCCTCCGTGAGACCGCGCTCGGCGAGGTACGCCCGGACCGGTTCACCGGCCTGCGATTCCCATAGATGGCGCTCGTAGAACTTCGCCGCCGCCTCGAGGAGCGCGTACAGGCGGTCTCGACGGCTGCGACGGGCCTCGAATCCCGGAGCAGTCTCTTCGTATTCGAGCTGCACCCCGTAACGATCTGCCAGCCATTCGACCGCGGACGCGAACTCGAGCCCCTCGGTCTCCCGCACGAACTTGATCAGGTCGCCTCCTTCGCCACAGGTAAAGCAGTGGTAGAGCTTCTCGACGGCGTTCACCGAGAAGCTGGGGTTCTGGTCGTCGTGGAATGGACAGCGGCCCGTCCACTGAGCGCCGGAGCGACGGAGCTGCGTCCGGCCCGAGACGATCTCGACCATGTCCGCCGCTGCGACAACCTCTTCGACCGACGTGCGCTTGATCAGTGCCATGCGAGCGCGAAGCGGTCGGTCATGCCCGAAACGTAGTCGGTGACGCGCTCGTGGAGCTCGCCTGGTCTGGTCTCCGGAAGCTCTTCCGGGTGCTCGAGCAGATGGTCGAAGATGCGACGGAGCGTCTCGGCTGCTGTCGTGCGCTGCTCGTCGGCGGCCGGCCCGAGGTACACGCGTTCGAACATGAACGCGCGCAGGTTGAGCATCGCGTGGCCGATCTCCCCGCTTTGGACGATGTCGCCGGCCGCCGAAGAAGCCTCGACCAGGTCATGGACGAGCGTATCGATCCTGCGCGACCCCCGGTCACCGAGGAGCTCGATGTCGTCGAGTGGCAGCTCGTCGTGAACGAGGAGTCCGGCGCGAAGAGCGTCGTCGATGTCGTGGTTGATATACGCGACACGGTCGACCACGCGGACGATCTTGCCCTCGAGCGTCCCCGGCTCTGACGGGCCCGTGTGATGGAGGATCCCGTCACAGACCTCCGCGGTCAGATTCAGGCCTCGGCCGTCGCGCTCGAGCAACTCGACGACCCGGAGGGACTGCTCGTTGTGCCGGAAGCGCCGCCCGAAGCGCTCGTAGAGGATCTCGTCCAGTACTTCCTCTCCCGTGTGACCGAACGGCGGATGTCCGAGGTCATGGCCGAGCGCGATGGCTTCCGTCAGGTCCTCGTTGAGGCGAAGCGCCCTCGCCACCGTGCGTGAGATCCCGGCCGTCTCGAGCGTATGGGTCAGCCGTGTCCGGTAGTGGTCGCCTTTCGGATCGATGAAGACCTGCGTCTTGTGCTTCAGCCGGCGGAAGGCCTTCGAGTGGACGATCCGGTCTCGGTCCCGCTGGAACGGCGTCCGCAGCCGGCACTCATCTTCTTCGTCATACGCGCGGCCGCGCGTGTCGTACGAGCGCACCGCGAGCGGCGATAGCCAGCTCTCTTCCTGCTCGCGCACGCGAGACTCGAACTCGTCGGCCACTCGTCCAGCTAGATCGGGCATCTTCTCCCCCACGCTAGACGATGATGGGGACGGTTCCGCCGTCAACGCTCCAGGCGGCTCCTGTGACGAAGTTGGCGCGATCCGAGCACAGAAAGGCGATCACCGCTGCGATTTCCCCCGGCTCGGCAAGGCGCCCCAGCGGGCGTCCCTTTCCGACGTCCGCGAGCACCTCCTCGCGGCTCTTCCCGCTCCGCTTCGCCGTCTGGTCGGCGAGACCGCCGTCGGCGAGCCAGGCCTGAGAGGCGGTCGGCCCCGGAGCCACGGCGTTGCAGAGAATCCCCTCCTTGGCGTAGACGTCTGCGACCAGCCGCGAGAGAGAAAGCACCGCGGCCTTCGTGACGCTGTAGTCGGGCATCCCCGTCGACGGGCGCTTCCCCGCAGTCGAGCTGACGTTGACGATGCGGCCGAAGCCACGCTCGCGCATGCCGGGTAGCACCGCCTGGATCGTGCGGACGTAGCTCATGACGTTCAGCTGCCAGAGCTGTTCCCAGTTTTCGTCGGTGAGCTCGTCGAACGAGCGGATCTCGGCGAAGCCGACGTTGTTGACGAGGATCTCCACCGGCCCGACCTGCCGCGCGGCTTCGCCGATGAGCTCCCCGGGCGCTTCAGGCTGCGCCAGATCGCCCGGAACGTGCAGCGCCTCCCCCACGCCGGGCCCCGTTTCACGCCGCCCGGACGTGACGACGCGGGCGCCCTCATCCGCCAATAGGGCAGCAGTTTCCCGCCCGATCCCCCCTGTGGAACCCGTGACGACGCAGACGCGATCTTTGAGGCCCAGATCCAAGACCGTCCTACGATAACGACGTGACCACCATCTTCCTCGCGCGGCATGGTGAGAGCGACTGGAACGTCGAGAAGCGCTTCCAGGGCCACAGCGACCGCCCGTTGACGGAGCGCGGCCGAGTGCAGGCACACGCCTTGGCAGATCTGGTCGGCTCCGAGAAAATCGACGCGGTCTACACGAGCCCGCTCAGCCGGGCGCGGGAGACCGCCGAGATCGTTGCCGCGCGCGCCGGGCTCGAGGCGGTGGCGCTGCCGGAGTTGCGGGAGGTCGACACGGGCAGCTGGTCGGGGCTTTCACGGGCCGATGTGGAAGCGCGCTTCCCTGAAGGCTTCGCGCGCTGGCGCTCCGGCGGGTCGGGATGGGAGGACGGTGAGAGCTACGAGGAGATGGCGGAGCGTGTCATCGGCGCGCTTCGGAAGATCGCAGAAGACCATCCGGATGGCCGCGTTCTCGTCATCTCCCATGGTGGCCCGATTCGGGCCATCCACGCAGCTGCCGAAGGGCTGGCGATCAAGGATTACCGGCGTCTCAAGCCGGTGGAGCCCAACGCGCGCCTGTCCGCGGTGGCCGTCGAGAACGGCCGACTCACGCGGCTAGACTGACGCCGGTGGAGGACTACACCAACAAGTACAAGGGAGAGCAGGTCGAGGTGGAGCTCTTCGGCGGCGAGTACCAGGACGGAACTCTCACCGCGTACTGCGGGATCGAGGGCGTCCCGCACATCGAGCTCAACGGACACATCCTCATCCCGCTCCAGAACATCGCCTCTCTCCACTGCTCGAGCCGATGCGACGCCCCTGAGCCGGACTGGCCCCCGCGCGGGCTGACGGGCGCCGACGGCGAAGAGACATAGCGCCCGTGCTCGCGGCGCGTAACGTCGCGAAGACCTTCCTCCTGCTTGGCGGCTTCGTCGCCGTCTTCACCGCCCTCGGCTGGTGGATAGGCGGAATCCGGCTGGCGAGCGTCTTCTTCGTCGTGTGCCTGCTCATGGCCGCAACGCTTCATTGGTATGGGCCCCGGATCGTCCTCGCCTCGCTCGGTGCCCGCGAGCTGACGCTCGGCGAAGGAGCGCTTCTGCACACGACCGTGGAACGGCTGGCCATGCGCGCCGGAGTCCCGCGCCCCCGGATGTTTCTCTTGCCCGATGGTCATCCACGCGCATTTGCGGTCGGACGAGGGAAAGGGGCCTCGGCGCTTGCCCTCAGCCACGGGCTTGTCAGCGCGCTGTCGCCGGCGGAGCTCGAGGGAGTGCTGGCGCACGAGCTCGCCAAGGTCAGGCACCGCGACGTCGTCGTGCAGACGCCCGTGGTCGTCCTGGCGGGGTGGATCGTCGAGGCCAGCCGGATCGGGGGCTGGCTCGAGCGAGCGCTCCTCTTTGTACTGGCCCCCGTCGCCGCAAGCCTTGTCCACGTGCTGCTGTCCCCGCGAAGAATCTTCGCCGCCGACGCGCGGGCCGCCAGCATCTGCGAGTCCCCGCACGCCCTGGCCGACGCACTCATCCGGCTCGAGCAGGCGATCGAACTCATCAGCTTCAGCGCGAGCCCGGTTACAGAGCCCTTGTACACCGTGAATCCTTTCGAGCCTGTCGGTCTCGCCGCGATGTTCTCGACCCATCCACCGATCGGCGAGCGCGTCCAGCGGCTGCGCGACCTCGATCCCGAGTGGCGAGAGCGACTCCGCGCAGCCTGATGCGAGCCGAGCCGTCCCCCCTAGAAACGCCCCGCGCGCGCAGCTCCGTTCGGGCCCGTGCGATCAGCACGATCGGGCCGCTGACGGTGCTCGCGGGAGTCCTGTGGGCCTTCGCACAGCCCTACCGGGTCACGATCCTCCATCCGCGAGGACAGGGGTTCTGGTGGCTGGCCGTCGAGCCGCCCCTGCTCGTGATCCTCGTCGGCGTCCTCTTCGGGCTCGTGCTCGCACCCGGCCTGCTCGAGGATCTCCAGGAGGAGGACGGCTAATGCAGCCCGCCCCGGAGTTCGTCCACTGGCTCTTCGCCACGGGATTCCTCATCCTCGGGGTCTGCCTGCTCGCCGAGGCGGTTGTCGGGCCTGAGGTCTGGGGCCGCCGTGCCTGGCGAACCTACCTCTGGCCCGGAGCGGCCCTGATCATGGGCGTCTTCCTCTGGCCGGTGATGATTCTGTTCACCAGCTCGACGCTGCACATGATCGCGCATTCAGCCTGGGCGCAGGTGCTCATGCTCGCGGGCGCCGCCGAGGTGGCGCTCGCGCGCGGGAAGCTCTCCAGCCGCTACTGGCACCTGACGATCGCGCTCGCATTCTTCGTCTCCGGCGTCGCCTCGCTCATCCACGAGCAGAACGGCTGGCTCTTCTCCCGCTCCGCCTTCGTCCACCACGCGATGGGCTGGGTGATGATCAGCGGTGCCGTCTTCCCGCTCGCGCGCACGTTCCGGCCGCGGTCGTTCGCGCTCGGCGCGGGCTTCGCTGCGACGTTTCTCGTGGTCTCCGTCCTGCTCTACACGCATCGCGATGTGGCGGAGATCTTCGGGCACCTCTCGCCGGTCGCCGGAGCGCCGCGCCGATGAGAGGACCGCTTCTGCTCGTCGTCGCGCTCGCCGTGTTCGCGGTTCCCACGAAGGCGTTCGCACACGCGACCCTGCTCGATCCCTCGCCTGAATACAGGGAGCGTCTCACCGCGGGACCGGCCGCGGTGGTGCTGCGCTTCGACCAGGCCGTAACGGCGTTCCCGGACTCGATCTCCGTGCGGAGCGGAGCAGGGCGCGTCCTCTCCGACGATGCGGTGGGCGGGGCCGACGCGCGAGTCGTGCTCGTTCCCGTGCGATCGCTTCCTCGCGGCGCCTACACGGTTCGCTGGCACGTACTCTCCTCCGACGGGCATCCGATCAGTGGCGTCTACACGTTTGGAGTCCGGGTAGCCGCGCCTCCGCCCACCGAGGCCTTCGGCGCGTCGGGCCCGACTCGCACCGAGGACTTCGTGCGCTGGGCCTACTTTCTCTCGCTGGCGCTCGTCGTGGGTGGCCTCGGCTTCGCGCTGCTCGTCCTGCGCGGGATGCCGCCGGCGCTCGCCGGCCGCCTCTACAAGCTCATCGGCCTCGGGATAGTCGCGACTCTCGAGGTCGGCATCATCGCCTTCCTCCTGCGTGCGGAAGGCGCTTTGCAGCTTCCGCTCGGGAAGCTCCTGTACGCCGATCTCACGCCGATCGCAAACGGCACGCGCTTGGGCACTGCATTCATGGCGATGACGATGGGCTTCGTCCTCGTCTCGGTCCTCGTCTACTTCGCCTGGCTCCTCGACCGGATCGTGTTTTTGTGGCCGGCTTTCGTGCTTGCGCTCGGCTTCTCGTCCGGGCTCTCGCTCTCAGGGCACCAGGCGGCGGACCGCGGCTCGTCCTGGGCTACTCAGGTCGCGGACTGGATCCACCTGTCGGCCGCGCTTCTGTGGGTCGGCGGGCTGGTCGTCCTGGCTGTCTGCGTTTGGCCGCTCGCCCGCGAGCTCCGCCGTGACGCCTTCCTGCGCTTCTCGCGGCTGGCGACCTTGCTGATCGCCGCGCTGCTCGGGGCAGGCATCTATCTGAGCTTTGTTCGTCTTCCCTCCGTGAGCGACCTTTGGACCGCGGGCTACGGACAAGTGCTGCTCGTGAAGATCGCGCTTGTCAGCGTCGCGCTCATTTGGGGTGCGTTCCACCATTTCGTGGGGCGGCCCGCACTGGTGCGGGACGACGCGTCGGGCTGGTCAGCGCGTCTCGGTCGCACCCTGGTCGGGGAAGTCTCCGTGGCCATGGCAATTCTCTTGGTCGCAGCAATGCTTGTCGACGCCAAGCCTCCGGCCGGTTAACGAGAAAGGGCGCCTTTCGGCGCCCTTTCGAAGAAAAAACCGGCGGCGTCCTACTCTCCCGGGAGGTTACCCTCCGAGTACCATCGGCGCTGGCGGGCTTAACTGCTCTGTTCGGAATGGGAAGAGGTGTTTCCCCGCCGCTATGACCACCGGAAATTGTGAGGTCGAGCGCGTACGCGCACCCTCAAAACTCCATAGCAGCTTTCACGGTGTTCAAATCAAGACCTCGGGTAATTAGTACGGGTCCGCTGAACGCATTGCTGCGCTTACACGTCCCGCCTATC
>WNGA01012665.1_pt1 | contig 14989 bp, 16 predicted proteins | sample 5400061 | NCBI WGS metagenome assembly WNGA01 (sample SAMN13153366, study PRJNA577476) | soil metagenome | isolation source: 100 cm soil or saprolite under grassland replicate 2 | place: USA:California | collected 2016-06-15
TGTGCGGCCGGGCACTGAGCAACCGCGGGACGCTTGCGCAACTTCGCGCCCGGGTCCTCACATTCGGCGATTTCAAACAGCGCAGCGCCACGTCGTTTTACGCCGCGGAGTAGATCGCAGCCGCTTAGCTGCCGCACGCAGGGTCGCACTCGTTCATCCCGCCATCCTCCTTCGATTGAGCTGTTGCCGCGGCGGCATCCACGCTGAGCGCACCGGCGCGGCGGTGAGGCGTAACGCCACCCCTTTGGCACATTGACCTTGCGTCGAGCGTGGCGCTCGCGGGCACGTCCGCATGTCCAAACGGCGGCGCGGGCACCCGAAGCGTTGCGTGTCCGCAGGTTATCCCGTAATGACAGCCTTCAATTACAGCTGGTTTGCAAGGACAGGCAGCGCGGACCGCCCTAGCGCAGCCGATTTGAGGGAGGCGTCGGAATGACGGGGATGTACGAGCAGGTGCGGCCGGGCATCGGGCACAATCAGCCCGACGAATATGCCGAGGAGAAGAAGCACGAGAAGTGGGAGCGCTGGGAGCCTACGCCCCGGGGGCCTATGGCCAGAAGCATGGACACCTCAACAGCGCGGTGTTCTACGTGCTCAAGGGCCGCGGTCACGACGTGCACGACGGCCGGCATATTCCTTGGAAGGCCGGCGACGTGATGATCGTCGAGAACGGCTGCGTGCATCAACACTTCAACGACGATCCCGAGAACGAAGCCATTCTCCTGGTGTTCAAGGCAAAGCCGCTGTTTCTCTTCATGCATCTCCTGTTTCAGAAGATCGTGGAATGGCCGCCCGACAAATTGCCGCCCGGGCAGGATTCCTACAAACCACCCGCCGACATTTGAGGAGCGCGAGCATGGCTTTCCAAGACAAAGGCCCGGCGTGGTCCGGCTCCGCCAATTGCACGTTTCACGCCGATGACGTCGCGGCCTCGCAAAATTTCCGCAAGCAGTACGAAGCGCGGACGAACGTCGTCAAAGCAGAGGACATGCCGTGGGAGCGTTGCGCCGATGGCATGATCAAGCACCTCGTCCATCATCGCCTGAACACGCGGGAGTGCTGCGTCGAGGCCTATATGCAGTTCCTCAAGGCCGGCGAGCGCTCCGGCAAGCATCGGCACATGTGGGAGGAGATCATCTTCGTGGTCGAAGGCTCCGGCTACGACCTGCACTGGGACATGCGGTTCGATTGCCTCGACGCCTTCAAATGGGAGTGGGCCGAGGTGCCGAAGAAGTTCGAGTGGAAAGAAGGCGACTACATCTACATCCCGCCCTTCACCACCCACCAGCACTTCGCGACCGCGCAGACGCGGCTCATCATGATGAGCAATCGCATGGTCAAGGAAATGGGCTACGACTGGTTCGATCAGATGGAAAGCGCGCCGGGATTCGAGGCCGAGCACCCATCGGCGCGGTGACGCTTAAGGAGCGCACCGATGCAGGATGAGACCGGGCGACGCCAGCCCACGAATTATCGCGGCTGGCAGTCCGATGTGATCGTCGACCTGATCAAGCGCTACGGCTTTCCGCACATCACGCTCAATCCCGGCGCAAGCTTCCGCGGCCTGCACGATTCGCTGGTCAATTACGGCGGCAACGAACCGCCGATGATGCTTTGCCAACACGAAGAGATCGCGGTGCAGATCGCGCACGGCTATGCCAAGGCGACCGGCAAGCCAATGGCGGTGATCCTGCATGACCTCGTCGGGCTGCTGCACGCCTGCATGGCGATCTACTACGCCTACATCGATCGGGTACCGATCTTCATCATCGGCGCAACCGGCCCCATGGATGAGGGCAAGCGCCGCCCGCACATCGACTGGACGCATTCGGCGCTGGTTCAAGGCAACGCGGTGCGCGACTACGTCAAGTGGGACTACCAGCCGACTTCGATCGAGGGCGTCCCGGAAAGCTTCGCGCGCGCCTATTCGATCATGACCACCGAGCCGCAAGGACCGGTCTATATGTGCTACGACGCCGCGCTTCAGGAGGCGCCGCTGACCTCAAAACCGCCGTTGCCTCCCGCCGGAGCCGCGGCGACACCCGCGCCGATGGCGCCCGATCCGCGGGCGACCGAGGCGATCGCAGACAAGCTGCTCGCCGCCGAGCATCCCATGCTGCTCGCAGAATATGCCGGCCGGCGTGCGGGCGGCTTCGAGAGCCTCGTGGAATTGGCGGAGACCGCCGGCGCGGCGGTTTGGGACGTCAACAACGCGCTCAACTTTCCCAACAAGCACCCGCTGTGCCTGAGCATGGACCAGGCATCGCTGCGGCACACCGATCTGATCGTGGGCCTCGACGTCAACGACTGGGAGAAGCAGCTCACAAAGCTCGACAGCGCGATGCGCACGCGCGAGCCGCTCACGCCGCCGTCGTGCGACTTCGTCGAGATCGGGTTCGGCGAGATCAACATCAGCAAATGGGCCTTCGACTATTGCCGAATGCAGCCCTGCTCGATTCGGGCCTTGGGGGATACCGCGCTCGGCATTCCGGCGCTCACCCGCCGCTGCAAGGAGCGGATTGCCCGCGACGCGAAGCTCGAATCGCGCATTGCCGAGCGCAAAGCCGCGATCGCCAAGCGGCACGACGAGGTGTGGGCAAAATGGCAGGACGAGGCGCGCCGGAACTGGGACGCCTCACCGATCACCTTCGCACGGCTCGCGATCGAAATCTGGGAGGTGATCAAGAACGAAGACTGGGTTCTCACCGCCAACACGCTCAAGCAGCAGGTGCGCAAGCTCTGGGACTTCGACAAGCCGTACCGGCACCCCGGCGTCGAACTCGGCACCTCGACGCAGATCGGCATTTCGCTGGGCGTGGCGCTCGCGCACAAGGGCACGGGACGCGTCGTGGTCGACATTCAGCCCGACGGCGATCTGATGTTCGACGCCGGCGCGCTCTGGATTGCCGCGAAATACCAAATCCCAATGCTCGTCGTCATGCACAACAACCGCGCCTATTACAACGACTGGGAGCACCAGATCCGAATGGCCAAGCTGCGCGGGACGGACGAGTCGAAGGCCCATATCGGCATGGACTTGTTCGGCCCCGAGCCCGACTTCGGCGCGCTTGCCCGCGCCATGGGCTGCTACGGCGAGGGGCCGATCGACAAGCCGCGGGACGTGCGTCCCGCCTTGTTGCGTGCGCTCGCCGAAGTCAAGAAGGGGCGGCCCGCGCTCGTCGACACCATCACACAGCACCGTTGAGGCGTGCTTGCCGGTAAAGCAGTCACGCCGGCTCCAGGCCCTTTTTCTCGAGCAAGCGGGGAGACTCGGCAGCCACGAATTTGAGGAGCGCGGCAGCGCCGTCTGGCTCGTTCGCCGCCGTCAGCACTCCCCCCGAGAAGATCGTGATCTTCTGTAGCGGCTCCGGTAATGGACCGACGATATCGATGCCGGGGACGGGCAGAAGCTCGCTGATCTGTTGAATGCCGATCTCGGCGTCGCCCTTCGCCACCACTTCGCCGACCGGCGTGCCGGGATCCGGAATCACGATCTTCGATGTCATCTGATCGGCGATGCCGAGTCGACTGAGCACCGTGGGAAAATAGATGCCGCTCAGCCCGGTCTTGGAATGCGCGACCGATTTGGCCGCAAGAAGCGCGCGTTTAAGCGCCTCCGGCGAAGCAATGTCGGGGCGCTTGGCGCCCTTGCGCACCGCAACGCCAATGCCGGAGCGGGCGAGATCGACGCGGCTGCCGGCAACCGCCTTGCCTTGCTTGATGAGAGCATCGATCGCCTCCGCCGTCAGGATGGCGACGTCGCCGCCCGCCCCGCTCTCGAGGTCCTTCAGGAGAGCGTTCGTGGATCCCCAGGTGGTCGCAACTTTCGTATTGCCGGCGCGTTCGAACGCGGGGATTAGATCAAGCATCACCGACTTCACGCCGTTGGTGCAGAGAATTTCCATCGCGGCGATCCTTTCATGTTTGGCAAATCGTTTGACGGCGGGCGGGGCAAGATGCCACTCCTATCGCCTTAACGGGAGAGCAAAGTGCCGTCTACCGGAGCCGGCATCCGTCGAGAGGCAATGATGGACAGTGAAAGCGCACGCATGAGCTCCGCCATGGAGACCCGCTTTCGGGTCGATTATCCCAACTCGAAGCCGCGCGTCGTCAAGGTGGTTGCGCTCGATGAGGCGAGCGAACGCGTGGTCAAGCGCGTGGCGCAGCGACAATGGCAACGCGCAACGTTCTTCACCTCGATCAAGTTCGAGAATGCACCACGCAGCGGGGAGAGCTGGTCGATGCAGGCCTGGCTCAGCGATCTTGCCGGCCGCACCAAGGCTTTGGTCGAGGAGGTGGCGGCCGCCGATCTCGTGGTGATGGTGTCAAGCGCGGGCACCAGCGCGCAGCCGGCCGCCGTCATCGGCGAAGCTTGCGCCGCCCGCAAAGTGATGACCATGGCGCTGATCATCGGCAGCGAAGCGCGCTCGAGCGAGGAGCTGTCGAAAACGCTGGCGACGCTGCGGCCCTACGCATCGATGCTCGTTATCGCCACTGGCGACGAATACATCGAGGAGATGCTGTCGGCGTTGCGGGCGTAGACGCTGGGCGTCGCTCGATTCGCACCGCAGGCACGGAGTTGGCATGAGTCCCGCGCGCAAGATCGTCGTTGTCGGCGGCGGGCCGGCTGGCGTGGCTGCGGCGCTCGCAGCCAAAGAGCAAGACGGCGCCGCCGAGGTGATCCTGCTCAGCGACGAACGGCATGAACCTTACGAGAAACCGCCATTGTCGAAGGCCGTGCTCACGGGCAAGGCAATGCCCCATGACGCGCCGATTGCCGGGCCGAAAGGCGTATCAGGACACGGCGTCCGGCTCGAACTCGGCACGGCAGTCAAGGCAATCGATCGCGGCGCGCACACGGTGATCACCGATGCGGGCGAGCGCATCGGCTACGACGCGCTCGTGCTCGCCACCGGATCGATCAACCGGTTGCTGCCGATGTTTCCGCCGGGCCGGAACGGCATTTATTACTTGCGCACCGAGGCGGAGGCGCATGCGCTCAAGGCGCACCTGCATCAAAGCCGCTCGCTCCTTGTCATCGGCGGAGGCCTGATCGGACTGGAAGTGGCCGCCTCCGCCGCGGAGCTGGGTGTCAAGACGAGCGTGATCGAAATTGCCCCGCGCGTCCTCGCGCGGGCCTGCAACGAAGAGCTGTCCGCGCTGATCCACGAGCGCCACTGCGCGCGCGGCGTCGACATCCGCGTTGGTGCCGCCGTGTCCGGGCCGCGCGAACTGGCGGACGGCCGGCGCGCGGTCGATATCGAGGGCGGCGGCACGATCGCGGCCGATTTCATCGTCGTCGGAGCCGGGGTCGCGCCCGACGATCGGCTGGCGAAGGAGGCCGGTCTCGCCGTGCAAGACGGCATCATTGTCGATCGTCATGGTCGCACCAACGATCCGGCGATCTTGGCGGCCGGCGACTGCACTCGCTTTCCCGGACCGCGTGGGCCGGTGCGGCTGGAGAACTGGCGACATGCTCAGGAGCATGGCGCGATCGTCGGCCGCAATGCCGCCGGCGGCGATGTTTCCTATGATGCGGTGCCCTCGTTTTGGTCGGAGCAGCACGACATGTATATCCAAGGCGTGGGCTGGCCCGTTTCGCAACCGAGTGTCTGCGTGCGGCGGCCGCTCGGAGCGGGCGCCACGCTCCTGTTCGAGCTCGACGGCCCGCGGGTGGCTTACGCCTGCGGCATCAATGCCCAGCGCGAGATCGCGGTGGCGCGGCGGCTGATCGAGCGCGGCATACCGGTTGACGCCGGCGAGCTCGCGGATGCGGGCAAGCCGCTCGCTGCCTTGCTCAAAGCGAGGGTATAAGGCTTTGCCAGCACGAAAGAGCGACAGAGGACACCAATGAACGGGGAGAAAGCGCGCGTTGGGATCGTGGGCGTCGGCCGGATGGGGCTCGCGATGCTCAAGCATCTCATCAAGCAAGGCTATCAGGTGACCGCCTGCGACATCGATGACAAGCAATTGGCCAAGGCGCGCGATGCCGGTGCTGCTGCGGTCACGACCCCGGCCGAAGTGGCGCGCGCGGCCGATTTCGTCATCGTCGCCGTTGGCTATGACGAGGAGGTCCGTCAGGTCGTGCTCGAGGTGGATGGATTGCTCGCCAATCTCGCGCCCGGCTCGATCATTGCGATCTCCTCGACCGCCAAGCCCAGCACCGCCAAGGCACTCGATGAGCAGGCCAAGGTGAACGGCGTCGCCATTCTCGACGCGCCGATCTGCCGGGGTCGCTTCGCCGCGGATGACGGAACGCTGCTCGCGCTTGTCGGGGGCAAGCCCGACGTGGTCGAGCGCGGACGCGCGATCTACCGCTGCTTCTGCTCCGACTATGCCCATCTCGGCGATGTCGGGCACGGCCAAGTCGGCAAGACCATGAACAACCTGCTGCTGTGGATCAATGCCGTGGGCCTGATCGAAGCCGGCAGACTCGCCGAGACCACCGGCATCGATCTTGTCAAGCTGCGCGCGGCGCTGCTGATCAGCTCGGGTGCATCGGATGCGCTCAAGGAATGGGACATGGTTTCGTTCACTTGGGCGCTCAAAGACATGCAGATCGTCGCCGACCTGGCCGACAAGGCCGGCCTTTCGCTTCCGATCACCGGCGCGATCAAGGAACTGGTGAAGGAGGCACGACGGATCAAGACCGCAGGCGCGGCGCCAAACTGGACGGGTCGGGGATCGGCAATCAGTGGTCAGTAATCGGAAGGCGCGTTCGTCTGATAACTGACGACTGATGCCTGATCACGACAAATCCATCGCCGAGACGCCACCATCGACGAACAGATTAGCGCCATAGACGAAGGAAGAATCTTCGCTCGCGAGGAAGAGCACCGCCTTGGCCGCCTCTTGCGGTTGACCCGGACGCTTGGCCATGTTCGGGACGGGTCGTGCGGGATCGAACTCGTCCTTGCCGACCGGGGAGCCGATCTTGTTGGGCACGATCGCGTTGACCCTGATCTTGTGCGGCGCAAGTTGCGCCGCCATGGCGCGGGTCAAATTCGCAACCCCGCCCTTCGCGGCTGAATAGGCGAGCGCGCGGCTTCTGCCCATGAAACCGGATGTCGAACCGATATTGATGATCCGCCCGCCCGTGCCCTGCCTCGCCATCTGCAGGCCCACGTGCTTGCCCATCAGAAACTGGCTCTTGAGCGTCACCGCCAGTACGCGGTCCCACTCCTCCTCGCTGATATCGAAAATGTGCTTGTTGTCCGAGATCGCAACGTTGTTGACCAGAATATCGATACGGCCGAAGCGCTCGACCACCGCGTTGACCAGCGCGGCCACGTCGCTCTGCTTGGAGACGTCGGCGGCGAACAGTTCGGCCTCGCCGCCTGCTTGCCTGATCGTACCCACCACCCGCTCGCCGCGCGGCCTGTCCACGTCGACGACCGCAACCTTGGCGCCCTCGGCCGCGAACAGTTTCGCGATCTCCTCGCCGATGTTGCGGCCGGCGCCAGTCACCACCGCTACCTGATCCTTGAGCTTCATCCGTCAGCCTCTGGCCCGCGCCCGGCTGTCATTACATTTCCCGGCGGGATGTCGCAACAACGGGCGGCCTCGCCGGGTTGCCACGAACATGGTAGGAGAAATGCTCAGACCATGGATGTCGGCCATGACCGCGCCGCTCAAGACCGTCGAAGGGTCTAACATCGCCGCTCTCATGCGTGAGATCGGCGAGCGTGCGCGAAGCTCCGCGCGCGTGTTGGCGCTGGCGCCTACGGCGCAAAAGGACCGAGCGCTTGCGGCAATGGCGGTGGCCATCCGGGCGCGGCAGGCGCAGATCCTCGCCGCCAATGCCGAGGACATGGCCGAGGCCAAAGCATCCGGCGCCACGGCCGCCTTTCTCGATCGCCTCGCGCTCGATGAGCGGCGCGTCGCCGCCATGGCCGATGGCCTCGATGTCGTGCGCGCGCTCCCCGATCCGGTGGGCACGGTGACGGAGCGCTGGACGAGGCCCAACGGCATGACCATCGAGCGCGTGCGCGTGCCGATCGGCGTGGTCGGCATCATCTACGAGAGTCGACCCAACGTGACCGCCGACGCGGCCGCGCTGTGCCTCAAGGCCGGCAATGCGGCAATCCTGCGCGGCGGCTCCGAGAGCCACCGCTCGAACCAAGCGATTCGTGCCGCACTGATCGAGGGAATGCGCTCGGCGGCACTCCCCGAAGATGCAATCGCCCTCGTGCCGACGCGCGAGCGCGCCGCGGTCGGGATGATGCTTTCGGGGCTCGACGGCGCGATTGACGTCATCGTTCCGCGCGGCGGCAAGAGCCTAGTCGCGCGCGTGCAGACGGAGGCGCGCGTGCCCGTGTTTGCTCATCTCGAAGGCATTTGCCATGTCTACGTCGATAAGGCGGCGAAGCTCGACATGGCACAGACGATCGTGCTCAACGCCAAAATGCGACGCACCGGCGTCTGCGGCGCGGCCGAGACGCTGCTCGTTGATCGCGCCGCGGCGCCGACGCATCTCAAGCCGCTCGTGACCATGCTGCTCGATCGCGGCTGCGAGGTGCGCGGCGACGAAGCGACCCGGGCAGTCGACCAACGTGTAAAGGCGGCACACGAGCAGGACTGGTCGACCGAATATCTCGATGCAATCATCTCCGCCAAGATCGTGGACGGCGTGGATGGCGCGATCGCGCACATCGAGCGTTTCGGCTCGCACCATACCGACTCGATCGTAACCGAGGATCAGACCGCGGCGGAGAAATTCCTCAACGAGGTGGATTCCGCGATCGTCTTGCACAATGCCTCGACCCAATTTGCCGATGGCGGCGAATTCGGATTCGGCGCCGAGATCGGCATCGCCACCGGCCGCTTTCATGCGCGCGGGCCGGTTGGAGTCGAGCAGCTGACAAGCTTCAAGTATCGCGTGCGCGGCTCGGGGCAGATCAGGCCGTGAAACCGTCGCTTGCGCCGCCGCAACCCGCTCCCGCAAGGGCAGAGGGTCAAGCGGAACGCATCGTGCTGCCTCCTCACGCCCCCGGCATGCGCATCGGTCTGTTCGGCGGCACGTTCGATCCGCCGCATGAGGCGCATCTCGGCGCCTCTTTGCTCGCCATGAAGCGACTCGGTCTCGACCGAATCTGGTGGCTGGTGACCCCGGGCAATCCGCTCAAGGACACGCGCGGCCTTGCCCCGCTCGCACAACGCATCGTCGCGGCCGAGAAGTTGGCAGGGCACCCCCGCATCGCCATCACCGACCTGGAAGCGCAGATCGGGACGCCCTACACCTACGAGACCATCGCCTATCTGCGCCGCCATTGTCCGGGCGTCCGCTTCGTCTGGATCATGGGCGCGGACAATCTGCGCAGCTTTCACCGCTGGCAGAGATGGCGCGGCATTGCCGCCATGGTGCCCATCGCGGTGGTGGATCGGCTTGGACCGAGCCTCTATGCCAGCGCCAGTCCCGCGGCCCACGCGCTCGCGCGGGCGCGCCTTCCCGAGTCGGCGGTGAAGTCTCTGCCCAACCGCAAGCCGCCGGCCTGGATTTACCTCCATGGCCTCAAGTCGCCGCTGTCGTCGACCGCCCTGCGCGCTGCCCGTCATCGTAGTGATGCGAAAGCGCCACAGTATGGAGATTGCGGAACGGCGGCAGGTTGAAACCGTTAACCGCCCGTGCCTATCTTAGGATTGCCCCGCTTCGCGCGGGGCAGTGCTGCAGCGAAAGGAAAGGACCCCTGACACCGCTACTCTCGCGCGCCGGCGCCCACCGCGCCGCCGAACCCATCTCCAAGGTGCGCCCTGACGCCGAGGAGATTCTCCGCCTGGTCCTCGCGCGCCTCGACGATATGAAGGCCGAGGACATCGTCACCATCGACCTCACCGGCAAATCTACGATCGCCGACACCATGGTTGTGACCTCCGGAAGGTCGAACCGCCATGTGGGCTCGGTCGCAGATCGCGTGCTCGAAGACCTCGCCGCGGCGGGCGTGCCCGACGTGCGGGTGGAAGGCATGCCGCACTGCGACTGGGTGCTGATCGACGCCGGTGATGTCATCGTCCACGTCTTCCGGCCGGAAGTCCGCGCCTTCTACAACCTCGAAAAGATGTGGGCGCCGACGCGGCCGCATCGACAGCGGGCGAGTTGATAGGCAGCATCCGTAAAGCGTATTTGAAGGACTTGAGGCGGTACACGGTCCGTGCCTATCGTGGCGCATGCGCGTCGTGGTCGCAGCCGTCGGCCGCCTAAAGCAAGGTCCCGAGCGCGAGCTCGCCGAGCGCTATCGCAAGCGTGCCGAGCAGGCCGGCCGCAGCGCCGGCCTGACCGTTGTCGACGTGATCGAAATCAAGGAGAGCCGCGCCGGGGATGCCGATCGTCGCATGGTCGAGGAATCGATCGCCATCGCCAATGTCATCCCCGAGCGCGCGGTCACGGTGATCTTGGATGCACGCGGTGAAAGTATAGGCAGCGCCGCTTTCGCGGGGCGGCTGCAAGAATGGCGGCAGCAGAACAAACCCGCGGTCGTGTTCATCATCGGCGCTGCCGATGGGCTCGCACCCGGCCTGCGTGAAAAGGCAAGCCTCGCCATTGCCTTCGGCACGGCGACCTGGCCGCATCAACTGGTTCGAGTCATGCTGTTGGAGCAGCTCTACCGCGCCGTCACCATCCTCTCCGGCCATCCCTATCATCGCGCCTGACGAAGACTGTCTCCCGCGCCAGCGCAGGAAAAAGAGGAAGGAAAATCACGCATTTACGTACCACGCCCGCGCCAATCCTCGCTTCGCGTCTTAATCCGGCGCCAATCGTAGTTATCTATCCACGGGTCGGAAGCGCTTTGCAGAACGAATTGATGCAGTTCGTGTTGCCCGTTCGCCTCATGCTCCAGTGGCTGATGCCAGTGGTACTGGGAGGCTGCCTGCTCGGGTTCACCGCCGCATCGGCGCAAGCCCCGCGCGCAAAAGCTCCAGCCGCTACCCCAAGCCCGGATACTCTCAAAACGCGCGATCAGGAGCTGGAAGCCGTCCGCGCCGAGCAGCGTAGGACGCTCGAGAACGAGGCGCGGCTCAAGCGTGAGATCGAATCGATCGGCGACGACCGCCGCAAATTCAATCAGCAGCTCATCGAGACGCGCCCTTGTGATCAGGGCCGAAGACGCGCTGCAAGCAGTTCGCTCGGCGATGATGTTGGGAGCGGTGCTGCCCGAAATGCGACAGCAAGCCGAAGTGCTCGCGGCCGACCTTGCCGAGCTCGTGCGCCTGCGCCAGCAGATCGCCGCCGAGCGCGATCGCCTCGCCCGCGATCTATTCGTGCTCGCGGATGAACGCCAGCGCCTTTCGGTGTTCATCGACGAGCGCCAGAAACGTTTAGCGGAGGCGGAACAAGCGCTTGCCGACGAACGCCAACGCGCCGCCCAGCTGGCGCGTCAAGCGGAAAACCTCAATCAGCTCATCGCCAAGCTCGAACACGGCCTCGACACCGCTGCCCGCGCTGCGCGAGCGGCCGCGCGCGCAAGCGAGGACGCAAAGGCATCGAGTGGCAGGCCCGACCTCGCCGCCCTCAAGGATCCCGGCCGTTTGAGCCCAGCCGTCGCCTTTGCTTCCGCCAAAGGCATGCTACCGCTGCCGGTCAACGGCGCTCGAATCAAGGAATTTGGGGCTGCAGACGGCCTCGGCGGGACGGAAAAGGGCGTGTCGATTGCCGCCCGTCCTAGCGGGCAAATCACAGCCCCGTGCGACGGATGGGTGGTTTATGCGGGTCCTTTCCGCAATTATGGCCAACTCTTGATCCTTAATGCCGGCGGCGGATATCATGTCGTGCTCGCTGGGATGGAACGGATATCCGTTGATTTGGGGCAATTCGTGGTGACGGGTGAGCCCGTCGCGGTGATGGGCGACGGTACCCAATCGGCCGTTGCCAAAGCGGGCGGCGTAAGCCAACCCGTACTCTACGTGGAGTTTCGCAAGGACGGGGTACCCGTCGATCCAGGCCCATGGTGGGTCGTAAACGAAGGCCAGAAGGTTCGCGGATGATGATGCGCAAAACTTCCCTGATTCTCCTCGGTGCGGCGGCAGGCGTAGCCGTTACGCTGATCGCAACCCCGCCCCGCATCGTGCTCGACGGGGCACGCGCACAAGCCGCCGCGGCGGATACCTACCGGCAGCTGAGCCTGTTCGGCGACGTGTTCGAACGGGTGCGGGCGGACTATGTCGAAAAGCCCGACGACAGCAAGCTCATCGAATCGGCGATCAACGGCATGCTGGCCGGGCTCGATCCGCATTCGAGCTACATGGATTCCAAGAGCTTCCGCGACATGCAGGTGCAGACCCGCGGCGAGTTCGGCGGTCTCGGCATCGAGGTGACCATGGAGGACGGCCTGATCAAGGTCGTAGCCCCCATCGATGAGACGCCGGCCGCCAAGGCCGGCATTATGGCCAACGACATCATCACGCACCTCGACGATGAGCCGGTGCAGGGGCTTACCCTCAACCAGGCGGTCGAGAAAATGCGCGGACCGGAGAATTCGAAGATCAAGCTCAAGATCATGCGCAAGGGCCAGGACAAGCCCGTCGAGGTGACCATTACCCGCGCGCGCATCCAGGTGCGCTCCGTGCGCTCGCGCCTCGAAGGCGACGACGTCGGCTTTATCCGTGTCACCCAGTTCAACGAGCAGACAACCGAGGGTCTGAAGAAGGCGATAAGCGACCTGAGCGCGCAGGCCGGCGACAAGCTCAAGGGCTACGTTATCGACTTGCGCAACAATCCCGGCGGATTGCTCGACCAGGCGATCTCGGTTTCCGATGGCTTCCTGGAGAAGGGCGAGATCGTGTCCACGCGCGGCCGCAACGCCGAGGAAACGCAGCGGTTCAATGCGCGCTCCGGCGATCTCACTAAGGGCAAGCCGCTCATCGTGCTGATCAACGGCGGCTCGGCCTCGGCCTCCGAAATCGTGGCGGGTGCGCTCCAGGATCACCGGCGTGCGACCGTCATCGGCACGCGCTCATTCGGCAAGGGCTCGGTGCAGACCATCATTCCGCTCGGCTCCGGAAACGGGGCATTGCGGCTGACGACGGCACGCTATTTCACGCCCTCCGGACGCTCGATCCAAGCGAAGGGCATCTCGCCGGACCTCGAGGTGCTGCAGGAGGTGCCCGAGGAGCTCAAAGCGCGCACCGACACGCGCGGAGAGGCTTCGCTGCGCGGTCATCTCAAGGCCGAAGGCGACGAGCAAACCGGCTCGCAGTCCTACATCCCGCCGGATCCGAAGGACGACAAGGCGCTTCACACCGCGCTCGATCTCATGCGCGGCATCCAGAAGAACTCGGCTTACCCGCCGAACCCGAAGACGGCCGTGCCCAACTAGGACGGCGGTCGGCATCGGACCACGGGGCGGCCTGCGGGCCGCCCCAATGCTTTCGGGCCCCTCCCCCGACGATCGCTGCACCTGCAATCCCTGACCACAGGGCCCTCGATTTGCGCCAAGACCGCAGTTATGCATGGCGGCCCTCCCATGACCTCGTAATTTGGCCGGAACGAGCGCGACATGCCTCCTTTCGCATCCCTCCCCTACCGCCCCTGCGTCGCAATGGCTGTATTCAATCGCCGCGGCCGCGTCTTCATCGGCCGCCGTATCGACGGGCCGGAGCATGTCGACGAGACCCACGCATGGCAGCTGCCGCAAGGCGGCATCGATCCAAACGAGAACCCCTGGCCCGCAGCGCTGCGCGAGCTCTACGAGGAGACCAACATCCGTTCGGTCGAAAAGCTCGGCGAGATCGCGGAGGAGCTCTGTTACGACATTCCACGCAAGATCGTTGGCCAGGCTTGGGGCGGCAAGTACCGCGGGCAGCGCCAGAAATGGTACGCGCTGCGGTTCACCGGCGACGACAGCGAAATCGACGTTGCGCATCCCGCCGGCGGCCACGACCCGGAATTCGTGGAATGGCGGTGGGAGCGGCTGCCGAAGACCGTCGACCTGATCGTGCCGTTCAAGCGGCCGGTCTACGAGCGCGTGGTGCGGGAGTTTGCGAGGTTTGCCCAGAACGCGGATTAGTGTGCGAGCGCGGCCTGCAGCGCTCGTAACCGATCAAGCTTGTCGGCGAGCCTGTCACGCTTCCACTCGTCCGTCGCGTCGGCGACGTCTTCCTCGGTGTCCTTGATCACGCCGGCGAGCTGCGCGACGTCAAACTCGTCCACCGGCACGGCCATATCGGCGAGCACGGTGAGGCCGGCCGGACCAACCTCGGCAAAGCCGCCGGCGACCACAATTCGCAGCGCGTCACGTTCGCCATAAATGACCAGAATGCCTGGCCGCAACGTCGTGACCAGCGGCGCGTGCTCCGCGAGCACGCCGAAGTCGCCCTCTGACCCCGGCACGTCGACCTGGTTGACCTCCCCGGAGAACAGCAGCTTCTCCGGCGAGACGAGATCGAAGCGGAAGGTGGCCATAGTTCAACCTCGATTGCCAGTCTTCTCCAGGAAGCGATTGTGCGCAGGTGCACGGAACGATCGAACGAGCCCGCCCCGCGTGCGCCTTCCCTAATCACGCGGCTTCCGCCGCGAGCTTCTTGCCCTTCTCTACCGCCTGCTCGATGGTGCCGACCATGTAGAACGCCGCCTCCGGCAGGTGGTCGTATTTGCCTTCGCAGAGTCCCTTGAATCCGCGGATCGTATCGGCGAGTTCGACGAATACGCCGGGCGCGCCGGTAAACACTTCGGCGACGTGGAAGGGCTGTGACAGGAAACGTTCGATCTTGCGTGCGCGGGCGACGGTGAGCTTGTCCTCTTCCGACAGTTCATCCATGCCGAGAATGGCGATGATGTCCTGCAACGACTTGTAGCGTTGCAGGATCTGCTGCACTTGGCGTGCAACCGCATAGTGCTCCTCGCCTACGATCATGGGAGAGAGCATACGCGACGTCGAGTCGAGCGGATCGACCGCCGGGTAGATGCCCTTCTCCGCGATCGAACGCGACAGCACGGTGGTCGCATCAAGGTGCGCGAACGAGGTCGCGGGCGCCGGATCGGTGAGGTCGTCGGCGG
>WNGA01037244.1_pt1 | contig 14988 bp, 8 predicted proteins | sample 5400061 | NCBI WGS metagenome assembly WNGA01 (sample SAMN13153366, study PRJNA577476) | soil metagenome | isolation source: 100 cm soil or saprolite under grassland replicate 2 | place: USA:California | collected 2016-06-15
TCCGTCACCGCGTTCATGTTCATCGCGTCGGACACGATGAGCCCTTTGAATCCAAGCTGTTCGCGCAGAAGCCCCGTCACGACCGGTTGACTGAACGTGGCGGGACCGGATGTCTTGTCGAGCGACGGCATCTCCACATGCGCGACCATCACCGCGTCGGCGCCTGCGGCGATGCCCGCGCGAAACGGGGCCAGCTCCACGCGATCGAGCCGCTCGCGCTCGTGCGGCACGACCGGGAGGCCGAGGTGCGAATCGACCCCGGTATCTCCGTGGCCGGGGAAATGCTTGAGCGTCGCGATCATGCCGCCGCCTTGGAGTCCCTGAGCAAACGCAGCGGTCATCTTTCCGACGCTTGCGGGATCTTCTCCATAGGAGCGGATGTTGATGACCGGATTCCGCGGATTGTTGTTGACGTCGGCGACCGGCGCAAAGTTGACGTGCACGCCAAGCGCGCGCCCTTCGAGCGCGGTGATGCGGCCTGCCTCGCTGGCGAGGTGCTCGTCGCCGGCGGCGCCAAACGCCATCGCACGCGGGAAGCGGGTCGCGCCCTCGATCCGCATCCCGACACCCCACTCGAAATCGGCGGCAGTCAGCAACGGAACGGACGCAATGGATTGCAGCCGGTTCAGCATCGAAGCGAGCTCGAGCGGCTGTCCGAGAATGATGTTGCCGTAGGTGGGATTGAGCAGGACCTGCGGGACAGGCTCTTCTCCGCCGAACGCGATGACGCCGCCAATGTGCGCGTCGTGAATGAGCTTTGCAAGATTGTCGTAGATGTCGGAATCGAAGCTCGTATAGACGGACGAGAAGCGAGGCATCAACACCTGGCCTACCATCTCGTCGAGCGTCATCTTCTTGAGAGTGGTATCGACCCAGCGCTGCGCGTCGCGATCGAGAGTGGCGGGTAGCGGCGCTTGCGCAGCGGCGGCGGCGAAAAGAGCAGCGATCGCGAGAACAAGCCAGCGCATCTTGCATGCATTGTAGCTGGTGCCCATCGCAATGCGCCGGGCTTGTCGCTGCAGGCCATTTGCTTCGAAAACTGGGTTCCGCAGTCCGGAAAAACGCTGCTGCGGCGTAACGTCACGCTGTCCAAACGCATGGGGACCCCCATCCCCATGCTCTGTCACTCGCGCTCCGCAGCGTTTTTCCTGAATGGTGACGGCCTGCTCCACACAGTTTTCTCAGCAAACGGCCTGCATCGACTGCCACGCGTGAATACCGCGAGTAAAGCGCGCACCCGCCGCTTCCCGCCCGACTGCTCGATATGGGACGCGCGTCTATAATCCTTTTGTGTCGCAAGAGGAACACAAATCCGCTGCTCCTGGCCACGTCACATGCTTCGTCCTCACGATCAGCGACACGAGAACGGAAGCGACGGATACGAGCGGCCGCGCCATTGCGGACCTCGTCACCGGCGCAGGCCACGCCGTAGCAGGTCACCGAATCGTGAAGGACGAGGCGGGCGACGTCGAGCGAGTCCTGCTGGATCAGCTCTCGACGGGCAGCGTAGACGTGATCGTGACGACCGGCGGCACCGGCATTACGTCACGGGACAGCACGTACGAGGCGATCAATCGATTGATCGATAAGCGGCTCGACGGATTTGGCGAGCTCTTTCGCATGTTGAGTTACCAGGAGATCGGACCGGCAGCAATGATGAGCCGTGCCACGGCCGGCGTCGCACGCGGCAAAGTGATCGTCGCGCTGCCCGGATCGGAAGGCGCTGTGCGCCTCGCCATGACGAAGCTGATCATCCCCGAGCTCGGTCATCTCGTTCAACAAGCCAAAAAGTAATCGACTGTGGACCGACCGCGGACTGTAGACTGTGGACTGGCGGCTTGGAACGGCTGGCTTGTCGCTGCAGGCTATTTGCTCCGAAAATCGGGCTGCGCAGTCCGGAAAAACGCTGCTCCAGAGTAACGTCGCGCTGTCCATGCGCGTGGGGACCCCCATCCCCACGCTCTGTCACTCGCTTGCGCAGCGTTTTTCCTGAATCGTGACGGACTGCTCCGCACGATTTTCTTCGCAAACAGCCTGCACCGACTGCGCGCAGCCTGGCAAACCCCGCAGGTATTTATGTCTCAGGCAATGCGCCCCATCAAAGACACGATTCCGCTCGAAGAGGCGCGCGAGATCATCGGCGCGGCAATCGGCCAGATCGATCGGGTCGAGCGTGTCGCGCTCGTCGAAGCGAATGGACGCGTCATCGCTCGCGACGTCGTGTCGGATCACGACGTGCCGCCGTTCGCGCGCGCGGCGATGGATGGCTACGCGGTGATCGCGGAAGACACGTTTGGCGCGAGCCGCTTCGAGCCCAGGACTCTGCGCGTCATCGAGAAGGTCTATACGGGGCAGGTCCCCACCGAACGGGTCACGTCTGGTCAGTGCGTAGAGATCGCGACCGGCGCACCAATGCCCGAAGGCGCCGACGCCGTCGTCATGGTCGAGGAAACCGAGCGGACTTCGGGCGGCGATGTGCAGATTCTCACGCCCGTTTATCCGCGTCAGAACGTCGGCAGACGAGGCGCGGACATCGTTCGCGGTCAAACGGTGCTGCGAAGCGGGGATGTGCTGAACCCGAGTCGAATAGGCGCGCTCGCGGCGTTGGGCCTTTCTGCGATCGAGCTGTACGGGAAGCCGCGCATTGCGATTCTGTCGACGGGAAATGAAATCGTGGAACCGGGAGCGCCGCTGGCGCCAGGCCAAATCTACGACATCAACCGCTTCACGCTGAGCGCGATCATCGCAGAACACGGCGGCGTGCCGGTCCCGCATCGAACGGCCGAGGACACAATCGACGATCTTCAGCGTGCAATCGATGCATGTCTCGAGGAAGACGTGCTGGTGTTTTCAGGCGGAAGCTCGGTTGGCGAGCGCGATTTGATTCTCGACGTCATCGGCCGTCGCGGCGAGATTCTGTTCCACGGAATTGCCGTGAAGCCTGGCAAGCCCACGGTGTTCGGCGTCGTTCAAGGAAAAGCCGTGTTCGGCATGCCGGGTTATCCGACATCGTGCCTCTCGAACGCCTACATGCTGCTCGTGCCGGCGCTGCGCCGGATGGCACATCTCCCGCCGCATCAGATGCGGACGGTGCAGCTTCCTGTGTCACAGCGGATTGTTTCCACAACCGGACGACATCAGTTCTACACCGTGCGAATCGCCGATGGCCAGGCGGTGCCTGCGTTCAAGGCGTCCGGCGATATCACGTCGATGTCGCATGCCGATGGCTACATCGAGATCTCCGCGCAGACTGACATCGTCGAAAAGGGTCAGATAGTGGAGGTGAAGCTTTTCTAGGCCTTGCACGTGGGCCTTCGGTAGGCCTGCGGTAGGCCAGCAAGTAGACCGACGGTGGGCGAGGAGCCTTCTGCGCGGTCGGCCGGCAGGCGGTCGGCACATGATCGTCGTCGAACACTTTGACGAGGAGTTGAAGCGGCTCGTGCCGTGGAAGTAGTGGGTGACAGGCGGCCCTAAAGGGCCGCCACTCCGTACGGCTACACGCACGCCCACCACATCGCCCTCGGCGCGAAGCGCCGCCTACGTCCAGCGCCTATTTCGCGAACGGTCGCGCAACCTGCACAACCACGCGATCGTCCGTAAGCACCTCGACGTGCGCAACGTAGCGACCTCGTGACAAGCTTCCCGTCGGCAGCACGGCGCGCGCGACTGCCCAGCGCGAATCATGCGATGTGATCTCGGCAGGAACGGACACGAGCGCACGTGCGCGATCTGTCGTCCTGACCTCCAGACGCACTTTCAGGTCGTCGAGCGTTCGATCTTCGCTCGTTCGCAGCTCAACGTACGCCAGCACCTTTCCATCCGGAATTCGATCGATCACGGGCTCCAACGCATCTTCACCCCGCGCTGGAAACGGCGCGAGGATCAGATCGCTGATGCTGACACCTTCCGCCGTCATCACTTGCGCGATGAACGGCCGCTCGACACTTCCGTGGCGGCCGAGCGGATCGATGGCTGCGACACGCAGCGAATATCGGCCCGGCGGTACCTGCGCACTGAACGCGTATCGGCCCGTGTCGGCCTCCTGTGTCCCGCTCGCGGCAATCACGCCGCCGCTGTCGACCAGCACGTACCCAAGCAGGACGCGCGACGCGGCGCCTCCGGCGGCACCGAGCTCCGCGCTGACGACGACACGCAGGTTTGCCGAGTCCGGCTCCGGATACGTGTAAGTTGCCACGCGCAGGGGCAGCTCTGTTGCGACATGCGAAGCACGCAGCAGGTTGACCAGGCGCTCCTCGCGTGCGTGCGTTGAAGGCGCGACCACCGGCAGCTTGAACGCGGGACGCGCGCGCACCTCGCCACGTCCGCGAACGAGCGACACCTCGATTTGATGCACGCGGCCGTCGCGATCGATCTCGAGCGGCTCGAATGCCAGAAGGTAGTAGCCGGTCGGAGACACGCGATCCTGCGCGGCTTCGAAAGTGGGCACCTCGAGCTGAAGAACGTAAATCGTAACGCGCGCCTCCTGCGCTGCCGTCGCGATGTCGTCAAGCTTGATGAGCCGCGGGTCAGCAACCAACCCTTCCGACAAGAGCACGACGGTTTTCGATCCCTGAATCTCTTTCAGGCTGTCCAACAGCGCCTTCAAAGCCGCCAAGGAAATGCGCGCCTGCGTGCGCGCATGCTGCGCCACGGCGCCCGCCTCCTGCTCGAGCTGCTCGGGGCAGGCATCACGCCCGGATCCGGCATCATCGGCGGCACGAGCAGGGTTCAGGTACTCGGTGAGCGCACGTCCGCACTCGCGCAACACCGCGTCCGCGAGCCTCGTGCGATTGCCGTCGGCGATCGCGAGCGCTTCGCTCAATCCGATGTTGAACTGCAGGAAGACCGGATCGGTCTCACCGGTCAACGTGTCGAGTTTGCGACGAAGCGCAAGGCGATCGCGCGTGAGCTCGATCGTGTCGAGTCGCGCAAGGCCGGTCACGCCAATTCGATCGGCGGGGTCGAGTCTGTCGATAAACGCTCCAGCGGCATTGAGCGCTTTGCGTCCCTCCAGGCGACGGATATGCGGTTCGTCGACGGCGACGATGACGACGCGGCCGGCGTCGGCGTCTTCGTTCGTTGTGAAATGCGATGCGGCGAGCGTTCTGGGCCGAGACGCTGGCGCCGTCTGCGAGACGAACTGCGCCGACATGACGCGCCGCGGGCGGCCGTCGACTTTGACGACAAAATCTTCGGCTTGAAGATTGGCAATGGGATTGCCTTCGCGGCCGAGGACCACCGCGTCCACCGTCACCAGGTCGACACCGGATCGAAATGTCGGCTGCTGATCGGCGCCAAGTGTCGCGACACGGGTTGCGATAAGCAGACAAAGCGCAACCTCTGCCGCACGATTCCGACACCCCGGCATGACGCCTCAGGGTAGACCGCCTCGCCAGCTTGTGCAAGGCGAGCACTCGCTGGCATCTTCCCGCGCTTCTCACGCGCTTCTGACGCGCGCACGAACGCCGTCAGAGGGGCGGTCCCTGACAACGTGCAGTTCGTCCCGCTGCAACAGCGCTTGACACCAAGTCGCGGGCGGTCTATGAAGACTCCGTTGCACTTTGTTGCGCGAACCGCGTGTTCGCTTTTTCTGGGAGGTGAGTAGTGAGAGTGTTGCAGAGGCCGGCGCGGAGGCTGGCGATGGGAAGCCTCCTCGCTCTGATCGTCCTCGGACCCGTCGGATCCGCCGCGGCTCAAACCGGCACGGCAGCCTTGATCGGCGAAGTCACCGATCCGCAGAAACAGGTGGTTCCCGGCGCGAACGTCACGATCACCAACGTCCAGACCGGCGCGACTTCGACAACTGTCACTGACGATCGCGGTGCCTATCGCTTCGCGAGCGTACGGCCAGGCACGTACAACCTGAAAGTGGAGTTGAGCGGCTTCAAGACCGCCCTGGTCGAGCGAGTCCCGCTGCCTACCGACACGACTGCGAAGCAGGATGTCGTGCTCGAGCTCGGCGCGGTTGCAGAAACCGTGCAGGTCGTCTCCGAAAGTTCTCAGATCAATCTGATCGACGCGAGCACTGGCAACGCGATCTCGCGCGAGCAGATTCGCATGCTGCCGATCGAAGCGCAAAACGTCGTTCAGCTCCTGAGCCTGCAGCCGGGCGCGGTGTTCATCCCACAGCAGAACACCGCGCAGGCGGCCAACGATCCTCGCTACGGTGCCGTCGCCGGGGCACGCGCCGATCAGCAGAACGTCACGCTCGACGGCATCGACGTCAACGACGCGCAGAATCAGACGGCGTACACCTCCGCGGTGCGCGTCACGCAAGAAGCGCTGCAGGAATTCCGCGTGAGCACGTCCAACTACAACGCGGATATGGGGCGGTCCAGCGGTCCGCAGGTCTCGCTGGTCACCCGCAGCGGCACCAATCAGTTCGACGGCTCCGGGTATTGGACATTCCGGCGCACGGCAACATCGTCGAACGAATACTTCCTGAAGCTGTCACAGCTCAGCTCCAATCAGCCGAGCAAAGCGCCAAAGCTCGACAAAGACATCGTCGGCGGAGCGCTCGGCGGACCGATTCGCCGAAACAAACTGTTCTTCTTCGGAAACTTCGAAGGCTTGCGCGCGCGGAGCGAGCTGCCGGTGACGCGAGCCGTGCCGTCGAATTCGTTCCGCGACGGCGTTCTGATGTACCGCTGCGCGACGGCGAGCGCATGTCCCGGTGGCACAGTGAGCGGCTTTACCGGGACTCACAGCGTGCCTTCTGGCTGGTATGGCATGACGCCGGCCGATATCGCCGCACTCGACCCGCTGCGCATTGGTCCGAGCCTGGCGGCCGCGCAGTACTTCAAACAGTATCCGTCGCCGAACGATCCCGGCCGTGACACCAACAACATTGCCGCCTACCGCTTCGCCGCACCCATCGAGAACAAGTTCTACACGTTCATCGGCCGCGCCGATTACAACCTGTCCGAGAACCACAAGCTGTTCGGACGCTACGGCGGGCAGGACGACACCATCAACGATCCGCCGCAGTTTCCGGAACAGGATCCCCGCCGGCAGCGCCTCTTCAACAATTTCGGTGTGGCCGGCGGATACGACGCCGTGCTGACGCATAGCTTGACCAACAGTTTCCGGACCGGGCTGACGCGCATCGATGAGTCGAACGAGGGACGCACGAACAGCAACTACATCACCTTCCGCTTTATCGACCCGTTCGATGCCGTTGGTTCGACGTTCACCAACTCGCGCGTGCCGGACACCTACAACTTCGTGGACGATCTCTCCTGGTTCAAAGGTGCGCACAGCATCAAGGCCGGCACCAACATCCGTTTCAGCCGGATCCCGAAGAGCCGATTCGACAACGCGTATCTGAGCGCCACGGTGAATCCGTCATGGGTCGCGGGCATCGGCCGGCGAAACATGCCGGGGAGCGCCTTCTGCACGGTCCCGCAATGCTCGGTGCTGCCGGCCGTCTCGTCGGCGGGGCAAGCGGGCTATGCCGATGCCTGGCTCGACGTTCTGGGCGTGCTTTCCCAATCAACGCAGCGCGCCAATTACGACCGCGAGGGCAATGCGCAAGCACCCGGAACACCGGTGGCACGTACTCTCGCATCGGATGAATACGAGGTCTACCTGCAGGACAGCTGGCAGCTTGGATCGAGCCTCACGATCACTGGCGGCGTCCGCTACAGCCTGTACTCGCCGCCGTACGAAGCGAACGGCCTCCAGGTGGCGCCGACCATCAGCATGGGCGCCTGGTTCGATCAGCGCGTCGAGAACATGAAGAAGGGCATTCCGTCCAACGCGAGTCCGATCATAACGTTCGATCTTGCCGGTCCCAAGAACAACCGGAGGGGCTTCTACGACTGGGACAAGAACAACATCGCTCCACGGATCGCGTTCGCGTGGACGCCCACGCCTGCAACCGTGGTTCGTGGCGGCTACACGAAAGTGTTCGATCGCGCCGGCCTGGGGCTGGCCACGAACTTCGATGAGGGATTCGCGTTCGGCATGTCGACGACGATCAGCAGTCCGTTTGGCGCGCCGTACGAAGAGAATCCTGCGGTGCGGTTCCGCGACGTAAAAACGCTGCCGCCCACCGTTCCAGCAGCGCCGCCAGGGGGCTTCCCGCAGACGCCGCCGCGGCGTGCCGGCATCATCACCACGAGCATCGACGACACGCTCACGACGCCATCGGCGCACATGGCGAGTGCGATCATGGGCCGGGATCTCAGCAAGAACTTCTCGATCGAGGGGGGCTACGTCGGCCGCTTCGGCCGCGACCTGCTCATTCGGCGCGACCTCGCCATGGCGATGAACCTCGTCGACACCAAGTCGGGGATGGACTACTTCACCGCCGCGCAAACGATCATCAACGCGGCACAATCGCGGGGCATCACAGGCAACTCGGCGGCGGCGGCGTATGCCGCGCTGCCCGCGGTTGCGTACTGGGAGAATCTCTTCCCCGCGGCCGCCAATGCAACCCTCACGGCAACGCAGGCCGTTACGCGCGCATTCATGCAGAACGGTCCTGACTGGATCACCGCGCTGTACGACATGGATACCTCCTGCAGCCCGGCATGCAGCATTTTCGGGCCCTATGCGTATTTCGCGGACCAGTACGATTCGCTTGCGGCGGTCAGCTCCATCGGTCGCTCCAACTATCACGGGTTGCTGCTGACGCTGCGTAAGCGCTATTCCGACGGCACGCAGTTCGATGTCAACTACACGTTGTCCGAGTCGAAAGACATGGGATCGCAGGTCGAACGCGGAGGCGCCTTCGGTAACTTCAACAACGGCGGCTACACAGGGTTCCTGATCAACTCCTTCGAGCCGGAGTTGAGCTACGGCACCTCGGACTTCGACGTGCGGCATCAGATCAACGTGAACGGCCTCGCGGAACTGCCGTTCGGCCACGGCAAACGATGGGGCCGCAACGCCGGCGGCGCGCTGAATCAGTTGATCGGCGACTGGTCGGTAGCGGGCCTCATGCGCTGGACGAGCGGCTTTCCGTTCAACGTTCAGAACTGCCGTTCCTGCTGGGCCACGAACTGGAACCTTCAGGGCAACGCGATGCTCGTCGATCCAAACAAGCTGCCGCCTACCAAAACGACGAAGGACGCGATCGATCACCGGCCGAGTCCATTTGAAAACCCAACCGACGCGCTGAACTATTTCCGGCGTGCGCTGCCGGGTGAAGTCGGCCTGCGCAATCTGTTCCGCGGCGACGGCTACTTCACGATCGACACGAGCGTCAGCAAATCGTGGGCGGTCGGCATTGCAGATAACCGTCTGCGTTTCCGGTGGGACGTCTTCAATCTGACGAACACGCCGAAGTTCGACGTCGGCACGCTGAATGGGTCTCCGGACCTCGCGAGCTTCGGTCGTTACGACGGAACGCTGGCGACGTGCGACGCGCAGGCGGGACGGTGTATGCAGTTTGCGTTGAGGTACGAGTTCTAAGGGGCGGGCGGGTGCGACCGCCCTACCAGACCGACCCGGCCCACCAGACCCACCAGACCCACCAGACCTACCCGACCTACTCGACCTACCCGACCTCAAAAGCCAATCACGCTTTCCACGTAACCAAACACCAAGCGATCGCCCGCAAATAATCTCCGCACGACCTCTCCGCCCTTCATCCAGCCGACATATCCATTCAGCGACCACACGCGCGACATCGAGACGTCGAGCGTTCCTTCGATCACGCGCGCCAGGCTCGTGGCGGCGTTCGATGGCCGTCCGGAAAAGCCGAAGAACGTCCCCGTGCGGCTCGCGGCGCCGCTGCCGTGATACCAGCGATCCGCCGCGTTGGCGAGAGACAGCTGGTGCACGTCCGCGCGGGCGCGAAGGCGCGCTGCCGGTTGAACGAATGCTTGCGCAAAGACGTCGCGCAGGTTCATCGGCGCATAGGTCGTCGACAATGCGTAGCGCTGAAGGCTCGGCAGCATCGGGAAGAACGTCTCATGACGATCGTCGGACGGACTGCGATCGCCGGATGCGTACAGGAGCCCGCCGCGAATCCACGGCCGCGCGGGTGCGGCAAAGCGGTACCCGCCCTCGGCGGCACCACTGAGCGCGCGATGCGGCTGCCCGTACCAATCGCCGGTCTGCCCGGCGATCCAGAGCAGCGTGTCGAAGCGGCCAGACCCGCGGGGAAATGCGCCCACGTGCGAACCGCCGAAGGTGGCAATCGAGACGTGGGTCAGGTCACGGAGTGGGCCGCGGTTATCCGGGCGTCCGCGAACGTCGCGCCGATCGCGATAGTGATACGCAAAAAGCTGCAGCTCCTGATGAGAAATGGCCGCGGCGTTCAGTGTCACGGAAGCGGCAAGGACCCTGACGCTCGAAATCGTCGGATTCGCGGACTCTTCGTAGGTGCCCTGCGTAGGAAAGAGGAGCGACGCGTTCGCCGACCACGTCCGGCGCGTGAGATCGACGCGTCCGCCGTCAAACGCCCGTTGAAAGATGGACCATTCGATCCTGACGTTGATCGCCTTGAAATAAAGCTGATACGCCTCGCGCGATCCCGCCTGAAAAAAATAGAAGCCGCCGCTGCCGAGCGCGTTGGGACCGACCGCCCGCTCCGGCACTCCGACAAGCTGCGCGTACTGGAACGCGCCGTCCAGATCGAAGCGCACGCTCTTGACGCGCACGCCAAGGGTGGCGCGATTGCCGACGAAGCTGTAGGTGGGATTGCCGCCGCCTTCAAAAGGCTGAAAGAACGACCACGACTCGACGCGAGTCACGTCGCGAATGTACGGTTCGACGTGGGGACTGTCTGCGTCCGACTGCGCCGCCGCCTGTCTCACGCAGACGAAGACAAGGCAGAAGAACAGGGCGGAACGGCAGGCTCGCAGCATCCGCCCCTTGGGTGCCTGGTTTCGGCCGATCCTTTCGAACTATCCGAGCAGCCGATTCACCTCGGCCCAATTGACCACATTCCACCACGCGGTGAGGTAATCGGCGCGGCGATTCTGGTACTTCAAGTAATAGGCGTGCTCCCACACATCGACGCCGAGCACCGCTTTCTTTCCCTCCATCAGCGGATTGTCCTGGTTCGGCGTGCTCATGATCTCGAGCGTGCCTTCGTTGTCGATGAGCCACGCCCAACCGCTGCCGAAGCGGCCGACGGCCGCGGCCTGAAACTGCTCCTTGAATTTGTCGAAGCTGCCGAACGACGACTTGATCGCGTCGGCGACGGCGCCGCTCGGCGCGCCGCCGGCGTTTGGAGCCATCAGCTTCCAGAACATCGAGTGATTCCAATGGCCGCCGCCGTTGTTGCGCACGACCGTTCGAATGTCCTCGGGCACGACCGCGATCCCGCTGTTCAGACTGCGGAGCAGATCGTCGAGGCTCTTGTTGTGCAGATCAGGATGCTTGTCGAGCGCGCCATTCAGATTCGTCACGTACGTCTGATGATGTTTACCGTGATGAATCTGCATCGTCTGAGTATCGATATGCGGTTCGAGGGCGCCGAAGTCGTACGGCAGCGCCGGCAGGCTGTGCGGCATTGCGTGTCCTCCGGCGGGGTTGAAACCCCGCCACTACACCTAGTGAATGGAGAGCATGCGATCGAGAGCGATCCTAGCCCATTTCTGCTGCTCGTCCGGCACGATGATCTCGTTGTGCACTTCGCCGTCGAGGAGGCCCTCGAGCACCCAGAGCAGGTGATTCGGCGACACACGGAACATCGTGGAGCAGAGACACCCCACCTGGTCGAGAGAGATCACGGTTTTCTCGTGCGCCACCTCTTCTGCGAGGCGATGCACCAGATGGATTTCAGTCGCAACGGCCCACGTGGTCCCAGCCGGCGCTTCGCGGACGACCTTCAGAATGTACTCCGTCGACCCGCTGTCGTCTGCGGCACGAAGGACGTCGAAGGACACCTCGGGATGGACGATCACGCGGATGCCTGGATACTGCTGCCGCACCGCTGCGATCTGCTTCGCGGTAAAGCGCACATGCACCGAGCAGTGGCCCTTCCACAGAATCAACTTCGCGCAGTGGAGCTGCTCTTTCGTCAATCCGCCGAAAGGCTCGTGCGGATTCCACACCACCATGTCGTCGAGCGACACGCCCATCTTCCACGCAGTATTGCGCCCGAGGTGTTGATCCGGCAGGAACAGAATCTTCTCGCGCTGCTCCCATCCCCATTGAAGCGACGCGTGAGCGTTGGACGAGGTGCAGATCGTCCCGCCGCGCTCGCCCACGAACGACTTCACTGCCGCTGCGGAGTTGATGTAGGTGATCGGCACCACGCGCGACGCGACGCCCATCTGCTCGAGCTCGATCCAGCACATGTCGAGTTGATCGGGCGCGACCATATCGGCCATGGAACAGCCAGCCGCGAGGTCCGGGAGAATCACGCGCTGGTGTGGCAGCGAAAGGATGTCCGCGCTTTCCGCCATGAAGTGGACGCCGCAAAAGACGATGTAATCGGCGCTCGGATGCTTCGCGATTGAGCGCGCGAGCTTGAACGAGTCGCCGGTGTAGTCGGCAAACTTGATGACCTCGTCTCGCTGGTAGTGGTGACCGAGAATGACGAGCCGATCGCCGAGCGCCGCTTTCGCGGCCGCAATGCGAAGCTCCATCTCGTCGTCCGAAAGGCCCAGGTAGGCTTCCGGCAGCGGCTGGCGCTCGTGGAGACTTTGCTTTTCCACGGCGGTGAGAACGGGCAAAAAGGTGGTCGACATTGCGCGCTTGTGAAATATTTCTCAATCTACGGACACGAAAAAACCAAGCGCCGCTCGCCGGATTGTGCCGGGCTGCACTTGGTTCACCACAATTATAACAAATGCGCGCGGCCAGGTTGCGGCCGCTCAGCAGTGTCGCGGAATGGTCGCGTGTGGCGTAAGCTTGGCGGCATGAGCGGGCCCGAAGTGGCGGCTTTCGACGTCGACCACGCCGTCGAAAGACGCGTCGAAATCGCTGGCAAAGCGGCTGTCGTTCGCGATCCGAATGCGGTGGTTCGTGACCAAGCCGCGGCAACGACGCGTGCACGTCTGGTGTCACTCGACGTCTTTCGCGGCCTCACGGTGGCCGCAATGGTCATCGTGAACAATCCTGGCGACTGGGGCAACGTGTACGCGCCGCTCCTCCATGCTGAGTGGAACGGCTGGACGCCCACAGATCTCATCTTTCCTTTTTTCCTGTTCATCGTCGGCGTATCGATCACCATGTCGCGGCAGACGCTGGCAGGCTGGGCGTCGATCGTGCGTCGCGGTGTCGTGCTGATCGGTCTCGGACTTTTCCTTGCGGGCTTCCCGGCGTTCACCCCCAATCACTGGCGCATTCCCGGCGTCCTCCAGCGGATCGGTGTCTGCTATCTCGTTGCGGCGACGCTGTACAAAACGTCGGCCGCGTGGCCGTGGAAGCAAGAACGAGCGCTGATGCTGATTTCCGGGGTTTTGTTGGCTGGATATTGGGCGGTGATGATGCTCACACCGAACGAGCATGGCGTGCGCGGCGACCTTTCTCCCGAGGGCAACGTTGCGGCCATGCTCGATCGCGCGCTGCTGTCGAACCACCTATGGCGTCCGCGATGGGACCCGGAGGGACTCCTCAGTACCGTTCCAGCGATTGCAACAACTCTGTTCGGCATCTGCGCGGGACTCGTGCTGCGGCTCAGAACATCACGATCGCTCGCAGTGCTTGCCCTCTGGGGCTCTGCCGGCATCGTCATTGGTGAAGCGTGGCATCTCGTGTTCCCGATCAACAAAAACCTGTGGACGAGCTCCTATGCGGTCTTCACCGCCGGCGCGGCGACGCTTCTGCTGATTCTGCTCTATTGGTGGATTGATGTTCGCGGCCACCGCCGCGCGACTCACCCGTTCGTGGTGCTCGGGTTGAACGCTATCGCTCTCTTCGCGCTGTCCGCGCTTCTGGTCAAGACCCTGATCGCCATCCGCATGCCCGCGGCCGACGGAACGACCATCGCGATGTCCGGGTGGATCTATCAGCACTGGTTTGTGCCGCTCGCCTCGCCGAAGAACGCATCGTTGTTGTACGCCGCAGCAAACCTCGCGCTTCTCTACGGCGTGTTGTGGGTAATGTACCGGAAACGCGTGTTCATAAAAATCTGACACGCCGGGGCCGGTTCGAAGTTCGAGGGTTCGAGCTTCGAAGGTTGAGAGTTCGAGGTTCCTGCGTTCCGCCCGGTCGAACAACGAACCGAACTTCGAACCCGGAACTTCGAACCTCGAACCTGGAACCTCGAACCTCCTGTCAGGCGACTCGAACAACGTTGTACAACGTGTCGCGCTCGACGGGCTCACGCCCCGCGTCTCGAATGAGCTCTTCGATTTCTGCGGTGGAGAGGGCGGACGGCGTGCGCGAGCCGGCCATGTGATAGATGGTCTCTTCCTGCACCGTGCCATCGAGATCGTCCGCGCCAAACCAGAGCGCCGTCTGCGCGACCTCGACGCCTGAAGAGATCCAATAGGCCTTGATGTGATCGACGTTGTCGAGCAGAAGCCGCGCCACCGCGTGTACGCGCAGCGTGTCGCTCGCGGACGGCGGCGGCAGTTTGCGCATCTGGTTGTTGTCGGGGTGAAATGCGAGCGGGATGAACGCCTGCAGACCGTGGGTCTCGTCCTGAAGGGCGCGAGTACGCATGATGTGATCCACGCGCTCCTCCGTTGTCTCGATATGCCCGTACAGCATCGTGATGTTCGTCCGCATCCCCAGACGATGAGCGGTACGATGAATCGCGATGTACCGATCGCCGTCGCACTTGTCATGACAGATTTTGCGCCGCACCCGCGCCGCAAAGATCTCCGCGCCGCCCCCCGGCAATGAATCGAGGCCGGCATCCCGCAGCTCGCGCAACACCTGCTCGTCGGACATCCCGTAGAGATCCGCAAAATAGGCAATCTCCACGGCCGTGAAACACTTCAAATGGATTTGCGGACGGATGGCTTTCAATCCGCTCAGCAGATCTTTGTAGTAGTGGAACGGCAGCCTTGGATGAAGGCCGTTGACGATGTGAATTTCGGTGAGGGGCTCGTGCTGGCGTTGCCGAAGCTTGGCGAA
>WNGA01007661.1_pt1 | contig 14986 bp, 12 predicted proteins | sample 5400061 | NCBI WGS metagenome assembly WNGA01 (sample SAMN13153366, study PRJNA577476) | soil metagenome | isolation source: 100 cm soil or saprolite under grassland replicate 2 | place: USA:California | collected 2016-06-15
ACCCCGGCTACGGGTGTCTTTCCAGTGATCTGTCCGGACAGTGAGCCCGGTGCCGGCCTGGCGCCCGCTTGCTGGCCTGATCAGAAGCCTGTCCGCCCTTGTCGGGCGTGACCCATCACAGTTCTGCCGCCTGCGGTTTCCGTGCACTCAGACCGGCGGTACCGGACCCTGGCACCAGTCTGTGAGCGGCGACATCGCCGCGATCGGACTGAGATCTGGTCGCGCGGTCAGGGTTACGAAGGATCGGGACGCGCCCCCAGACGGGACGCGGGCGCTTTATCTCCGTCCCCCGAGCGAAACATGCGCGGCAGTGTTTCGCGGACCCCACCCCGCGGGATATATCCTTTGCAGGACGGCGCTTCACGGAAGAGGGTCGTGCCCAGGATCGTCAGGCACAGGTGCAGCAAAGGCGGAAATGACAACCGAGAACCGTGCCGAGCGCCCGATTTCGCGGAACCGATCCGGGCCTGGCGCGTCTGGTATGTCCTCCTGCAGGAGCAAAGGCTGCGGCTGCGGAGCCTCTTCTTCCCGCTCCTCTGGCAGCCGGGCAGGCGCGTCGAGGCCGAGTGTCTGCACCGGCGCCTACTGCGGCCGTCGCGGCGGAGGCCGCACCCAGCGCCCCACGAGCGCTGCAGGTGCGGGATCTACGCGACCACCGCGCTTTCGACCGCGGCGGACTACCTGCGCTTTCTGCAGCCGGCTCCGCCCGAGGCGATCCAGTATGCGCTGGGCCGGGTCTCGCTCTGGGGCCTGGTGATCGAGTGCGAGCGCGGCTGGCGCGGGTCGTACGCTTATCCTGCCGCGCTGTACGTGCCGGCGCGATCGGTTGTCCGACGGCCGCGCTTGACGCCGCGCGAGGTGGCGGAAGGGCTCGCCGGCTACGGCGTGCCGGTGACGGTCATGGACGCGAGCGACCGGTCGCACCTGGTAGAGGCGATCGAGCTAGGCGAGCTCGTCGCCGAGAGACACTGAGGAGCATGGACGTCGGAAAGCCAAAGAAGACTCATCGCGTCGAGCCGGTCGAGGATCCGGTTCCGAAGGAGCGGCCGCAGGAGCCGCCCAAGGAGCAGCCGCCTTCGGAGGCGCCCTCGCAGCCGGCGGAGATTCCCGCTCGCTGAGATGAGCTTGGTGACACGGTGCGACGCGCCGGGGACGGCGCGCATAGATATGTACGCCCTGCCGGGCTCATCCTCTCGCACGCGGACGAGGCTCGTTCTGACGATCACGTACGGCGCCCGCCGCTGGCAGCGCGTAGGTCGCAAATTCGGTTTTCTCCGCAAAGGCTGATGTTGTCGGTCACTGACCGGGTTTTCCAACCCTGCGCGCTCTACCGCTCGGGAACGGGCGCGCTTTTCAGCTTTTAGCGAGCCGTCGGTCTGCGCGGCCAGCTACGCGTCACGATCGGTGACCGCCTGCGCCGCGTGCGTCCCACCAGCGCACGACGACCCGGTTCCAGTGGATCGAGATGTCGGGGTGGTGACTCGCTGTCTCGGCGACCTCGGCCAGCCGGTTGACGAAGTTGATCGCCGCCGAGAAGTCTTTGAAGTGGAACTCGCGCTGCAGCGCCCCCTCGATCTCGGCCCAGTCCTCGGGCACCTCCATGCTCTCACCTCCGCATCCGCGTGGGTCCCGCGTCCCAATCGTGGCACGTTCGCCGGAACCGACGAAGAAGGTCATCGGTGCGCATTCGCCTGCTCGTGCTCGCCGCGGGCCCGGCGCTCGCCATCGCCGGCACGGCGTCCACGGCGACGGCGACGAAGCTCCTCGGCAGCATCGGCCCCGCTTCACGGCGCGACAAGACGACCACCGCGCCTGCTTCACTGGCAGGAAGATAGAGCCGAGCCGAACAGGAAACGAACCAGCGGCGGCGGCACGATGATTCCGGACCACGAAAATCGTCGAGCCGGTGGTGCTTTCGTCCGCTTCCCCGAGGAGCTTTCGTTTCCTACGACTTCTCGGAGGAGTTTCGTCCTAGTTGCACTCCGTACTCGACGCTCACGCAATCATCCCTTGCGAAGGGCGCGTCGCAATCGGGGAAACGGGGGGCAGCGGCACCGTTATCCCGATCGGGCTCGCGCAGTGCATCGGCTGCGGCTGCCTCTCGCTCGACCGCTGCAAGCTCCCCAACCCCGCCGACCTCGTCCTATAGACGGCGAGTTGCGACGTGCGTCGGCGACCCATTCGAGGGGAACGCAGCGTTCTCCAATAGGCGCGAATCGCTCCGCGCTACAGCAGGGGCCGCACCTCGACAAACCGATACGCGGTCGTCGATCTCTGTTCAAAACCCTGGGTGCGCACACTCCATCGGGGTAGCATGAACCCGTACGGTGCGTAAATTCTGCCGTGACCGGATTTACGCACCCTACGCGGTCTGTCCCCGGGGCCTGACCCGTCACATGCGTGCTCTCCAGGCCCAACCGGGTTCCGAAAGCAGCTCCTCGTCTTGAAATCCGTTGCCGAAAAAGGCAAGCTGCGCAGAGCTAAGGGGAGGGAGCCGGGCGCAGGCGGTCGCCGTAGAAAGACGCTCCCCCGCGAGGGCCGGTCTCGGGAGAGAGAGGAAGTCCGGCCCTCGAGGCCCGACTGCCTGGACGTGATGATAGCTCGGAACGACACCTTCATCGGCCCGTTTGCAGGGTTTTGCGCTGCTTGCGTGTCTCGCTTCCCCCTGCCGCCAGCAGATGCCCGAAGGCTCCGGTGCCTATTCCCACACCGCGTGAAGTACTTGCCCCAACGGGGGCATGGCCTTCGCCGACAGGTTGCGATGGGGGGCGAGAATCGCACCCCCTCCGCACCCTTCTGATCGCCGCAAACCGCATGGTTAAGCCGAATACCAGGGAATGCGGTTTGGGGGCAGCAATGGACTCGTCTGCCTGACGGAGACCTCGTGCGGTCTCCGAATGGGAGAAGGATCGCCTACGTCGGCTCCATGCGGAGGTGCGCGTGGTACGGAATCTTCGTCGTCAAGGTTGCCGGCGGCAGACCCAAGCAAATCACGCTATGTCCCCACAGCGTGCCCTAGTGGTGAATTGAACCGCCTAACCCGGGCGCTTCCCGCGACGCGGCCCACGCTCACGCTGTACCTCGACTTCGCCGCCGACTAGTCGCTCTCTCGGCCATGGCCCCGAGGCTCAGAGGACGACTCGTCGCCGGGCTGGATGAGGCCCGACTCGTACGCCAGCACCACACCCTGCACGCGGTCGCGGAGGTCGAGCTTCATGAGCACGTGCGCAACGTGGGTCTTCACGGTCGTCTCGCTGACGAAGAGCGCCGTCGCGATTTCGGCGTTCGAGAGTCCGCGCGCGACCAGCTTCAGCACCTCGAGCTCGCGCGCGGTGAGGTCGGCGAGCTTCGCCGGCGGCTTCCGCACCGAGTCGGGCGGGCGCCGGACGAACTCCTCAATCACACGCCGCGTCAGGGACGGCGCGAGCAGGGCGTCGCCGCTCGCCACTGCATGTATTCCTGCAACGAGCTGCTCGGGAGGGACGTCCTTGAGCAGGAAGCCGCTGGCACCGGCCCTGAGCGCCTCGTAGACGTACTCGTCCATGTCGAAGGTCGTCAGCATCACGACCTTCGGCTCCGAGTCGTCCTGGCCGAGCAGCCGGCGGGCGGCCTCGATGCCGTCCACCTCCGGCATGCGCACGTCCATCAGCACGACGTCCGGCTTCAGGCGCTGCGACTCGGCGACCGCCTCGCGGCCGTCTGCGGCCTCGCCGACGACCTCGATCTCGATCTCTGCCTCGAGGATCATTCGGAAGCCGGCGCGGACGAGCGCTTGGTCGTCGACGATCAGGACGCGCACGATCCTGGCATCCTCCGGGCTCGGCAGGTCGTCCTGACGGTCGGCGAGCGTCGTCGCCCCATGACCGGCCGTGCGCAGGGGTGGAAACTCAGCTTCGAGCCCGGTCACCGCGAGCTGGTAGATCCGGACGGGGCGGTCGAAGTCCTTCAGCAGCTGCGCGCCGAGGTCGAGCAGCTCGAAGCCCTCGAACTCCTGCTCCTCGTCCTCGAGCAGTGACCGCGTCGTCTCCGAAAGCAAGATCTGGCCGCCGTGGCCGGCGTCGCAGATCCGGGCGGCCCTATGCACTGCGAGGCCGATGTACTGATCGCCGGCGAGCGATGCCTCCCCCGTGTGGATGCCGATGCGGACGCGCAGAGCGACTCCCTCGGGCCAGGCGTGCGCAGCGACGGCTCGCTGGGCTGACACGGCTGCGTCGACTGCCTGCCTCGGCCGGCGGAAGGCGACGAAGAACGAGTCGCCGTCGGCGTCGAGCTCCTGGCCCCCGGCCTGCGCCCAAGCCGCGCGCAGCAGCTGCTCGTGCTCGCCGATGACTGTGCCATAGCCATCCCGCAACTTGCGCAGGAGCGCCGTCGAGCCCTCGACGTCCGAGAAAAGGAAGGTGACGGTTCCGGTGGCCGTCTCCTCCATCGTCACCCGACCGGGAGTCTGGCGCGAAGCCGGTACCCACCCTCAGGCCGCGGCCCCGCCTCCAGCTCGCCGCCATAGACCGTCACGCGCTCGCGCATCCCGACGAGCCCATGCCCGCCCCCGTCGCGGTCCCCTGCGCCGCGTCCGTCGTCGGTCACGGTCAGCTCCACGTGCCCGTCGCTGTAGTGGACGAGCACCTCCGCGTGCTGTGCGCGGGCGTGTTTGAGCGCGTTCGTCAGCCCCTCCTGTACGAGCCGGTAGGCGGTGAGGTCGAGGCCGGCCGGGAGCGGCAGCGGATCGCCCTCGATTCGGAGCTCAACCGGCAGCCCGGCCTCGCGAGCATGCTCCACCAGCTTGTTCAGATGCTCGAGGCTCGGCTGGGGCGCCAGCGCGGGCGCCTCTTCGGGCCGCCTGAGAACACCGACCATCCGGCGCATCTCCGCAAGCGCCTCTCGTCCGGTCTGCTCGACGATGAGGAGAGATTCGCGCTCGCGTTGCTGCTCGGGCCGGAGCAGCCTGCGCACGGCCGAGGCCTGTACGGTCATGACGCTGACGCTGTGCCCGACGACATCGTGCAGCTCCCGGGCGATTCGCGCACGCTCCTCCGTGACTGCGGTCCGCGCTCGTTCTTCGCGCTCCCGCTCCGCTCGTGACGCGCGCTCCTTCGCCTCGTCTGCCTCCTGGAACTTGCGACTGAGGGCGAAGGCGATCGTCCACAGGATCGCCAAGACGATGCTCGTGGCGATGAAGGCGCCGAGGTTCCCCTTCGGATCCTTGTAGGCCACGAGCGCCTCGACCCCGAGCGCGAGCGCGAGCCCCGCCGCTGCCAGGGAACGATCGCGGACCAAGCCCACCAGGAAGACCGCCGCGCAGCCTGCCAGGAAGGTCACGAACGCATACGGAGTCACCCGGGGGTCGACGAACGTCGTCAGGACGACCGCCCCGCCGACCGCCACCGGAGCGCCGAAGGGGAAGCGCCGGCGGGCGAACAGCGGCGAGAGGATCGCGACGATCGCCAGGACGTCGAACCACAGGGGGCCGGTCGGCCCGTCCGTCCGGCCCTGCCCGGCGACGACACCGGCCAGACCCACGCCGATGCCCGCGAGCACCAGGGCTTCGAACCAGTACCGGCGGGCAAGCCGGAGAAACGTCTCCACGTCCTGAAGGTACTCCAGAGGCGGGCGGATCGCCTCGGCTCCAGGAACGACTCGGGCTCCCCCGTAGGGAGGAGACGGCGCCCCAGAAGACCGTCCTCATCGGGAGCGCAATTCCACCTTCGGGCCGATGGCGGGCGGAGCGTCACGGCCTAGAGTCGATCACAGCCCAACAGCAGCAAGACAGGAGGAGAAATGAGCCCCCACGAACGAGTGAACGGACGAGCCCGGGAGTCCCAGGGGTTCGTCGTCGAGACGACAGGGCTGACAAAGCGCTTCGGCGACCGCGTCGCCGTCGCGGACGTCGACCTGCGCATTCCGCGGGGATCCGCCTTCGGCTATCTGGGCCCGAACGGCGCCGGCAAGACGACGTTGATCCGGATGCTGCTCGGCCTGACTGACGCGTCGGCCGGCACGATGCACCTGCTGGGACGACCCGTCCCAGCCCGGCGTGCAGAGGCTCTCGCGCGCGTGGGCGCGATCGTCGAAGAGCCGCGCTTCCACGGTTTCCTGACCGGTCGCGAAAACCTCGAGATCATCGCGGCCGCACGCGAGCCCGAGGCGCACGCGCGCATCGACGGCGCGCTGGCCCGCGCCGGTCTGGCCCATCGTGCCGACGAACGCGTGAAGCGTTACTCGCTCGGCATGCGCCAACGGCTGGGTGTCGCCCGCAGCCTGCTCGGCGACCCCGAGCTGCTGATCTTGGACGAGCCGACCAACGGCCTCGATCCGGCCGGAATCCACGAGTTCCGCGCCATGATCCGCGGCTTCGTCGCCGAGGGGCGAACGGTGCTCCTCTCGTCGCACCTGCTCAGCGAGGTCGAGAAGATCTGCGACGAGGTCGCCATCGTCGACAGCGGCCGGGTGGTCATGCAGGGATCGATCGCCGACCTGGCCCGAGGGGGACAGCAGTCGGTTCTCGTCGCGACAAGTGACGATGCACGCGCGCTCGCGATCGTGTCCGGGCAGCGCGCGGTCGATTCGGCGACACCCGGCCCGGACGGGATTCACATCAGCCTCGCCAAGGACGTCGAAGCCCAACCGGCGGCGGACGAGATCAGCCGCAGCGTCGTCCTCGCCGGGCTGGCCATCCGTCGCTTCGAGCCGGTACAGGCCTCGCTCGAGCAGCGGTTCCTAGAGATCACATCGCGATTGGAGGAAGCAGCATGAACACGTCGACGGTCACAGCAGAGCTGCCGCGCGGGCGTTGGAACACTCGCCGGTCGCCGAGACTCGTGCGGGCAGAGCTACTCAAGGTACGCAAGCGCCGCGGCCTTCTCGCCGCCATCCTTGCACTCACGATTCTCCCGATGATCGTCGCCTACGTGATCCTTGCGATCCTGCACGGAGTCGACCCGGCAAAACACGGCCCGGCGGGCAGCGCCCACAACTTCGCGGACTCGCTCAACTTCCTCGGAGCGCTGACCATCGTGGCAGGCATCCTCGTCGGAGCCACACTCGGCACGGGCGACCTGGGCGCGGGCGTGTTCCGGGAGCTCGTTGTTACCGGACGATCGCGCCTCGCGCTCTTCGCGGCACGCGTGCCGGCCGGGCTCGGAGTCCTGCTCCTGGCTTTCGGCATCGCGTTCTCCGTTTCGGCGATAGCCGCGACCCTGCTTGCCGGGCCTCTCGACCCGCCGTCCGGACGGCTGCTCCTCCACTCGGCGGGCTGGCTCGGGCTTCTGGCCACGGCGAGCTTCGTGATCGCACTCGGCGTCTCGTCGCTCATCTCCTCCCGAGGGACGTCCATCGGCATCCTGCTCGGCTGGCTCCTCGTCGCCATGCCCCTCTTGTTGCAGATCGGCTCGCTGGGCGTGTTCCGAGAGACGATGATCGGCGCGGCCACCGAGCGCCTGGAGCCAGCAGCGGTGCTCGGCGACGGCGCCCACGTGCCGATGTCGCTGACTGCGGCCGTGCTCGTCGTCGCGGCCTGGACGATCGTGCCCCTCGCCGCCGGGGCCTGGCGGACCGTAACCCGCGACGCATGAAAGGACGGGCATGAGCACACAGAAACCGATCGGCATTCTCGGAGTCCTCGTCCTCGTGCTTCTCGCCGCCGCCCTGGCAGCGGGGTGCGGCGTCGGAAAGGCCTCGAACCAAGAGAAGATCAGCAAGACCGCAACCACGTATCTGAGGGCGCTCGCCGACGGCGATACCGCCAAGGCTTGCCTCCGGCTCACCCTCCGCGCGAGAGGCGACCGCTGCGAGCAGGCGCTGAAGCAGCGCCTATCCCGGCTCGACCCGGACGCGTTGAGAAGGGCAGCCGACGGATCGATGGACATCGACGTGAACGGCAACCGCGCAACCGCGCGCTGGTCGGAGCCGCAACCCGCCCACTTCGTGCTCGCCAAAGTCGGTACCGAATGGCGTATCGACTCGGGTTACACGCTGAGCTAGCGACCTCTCCCTTTGGGGACCGCCATGCGCACGTCTGCCTACAGCGACCTTTGGCAGCCGCGAGAAGTACTGCCACAAAGGGGGCATGGCCTTCGCCGCCTAGCACGGCAGCGGCTCGCCAGGGATCCACGAAGGCGATCATCGCCCCTTCGCGCGACCCTAGAAGAGGCTGGTTTGCACGGGAAGGGCCTGGGTCCGTGATTCGCGCCCTTTGGGGCAGCGATGGGCTCGTCTGGCTTAGCCCGCAATCGAGGTGGTTGTGACGCGGCACGAGCGGTGCCATGCTCACTCCGTCGGCCCATGAACTCGACCTCGTATGAGCAGGCCTGTGCGGCTCACCGGTGGGAGGTGCCCGCCCACTACAACCTTGCTTCGGATGTGTGCGACAAGCACCCGCCCGACAAGCTCGCGATGGTGTGGGAGAGCTTCGAGGGCTCGTATCGCGAGCTCGCGTGGGGAGAGCTCCAGGAACTCGCGAACCAGTCGGCGCGGGTGTTGCGCGCACGCGGCATCGAGCGCGGCGACCGGGTCGCGGTCATCCTGCCGGCGGCGCCGGAAACAGCCGCGATCTTCTTCGGCGTCTGGAAGCTGGGCGCGATCTTGCTCTCGATGTCTGTGCTCTACGGCGACGATTCGATCCGTCACCGCCTCTCCGACTCCGGTGCCAAGCTCGTCGTCACCGATGCCGCGAACGCACACCGCTTCGACGACTCGAGCGCGCAGCTGCTGACACTGGACGAACGTACGCTTGCCGGCACGCCGACCGAGTTCGTCAGCTGCGACACCTCGGCCGACGATCCGGCGCAGCTCTACTACACCTCAGGGACCACCGGGCTCGCGAAGGGAATCGTGCACGCCCACCGCTACATCCTCGCGCACGAAGAGTTCGTCTACTGCCACGAGGTCGAGGACAGCGAACGCTTCCACGGCATGGGCGAATGGGCCTGGGCGGCCGGGATCGCACCGCTGCTCGGGCCGTGGCGTCTTGGGGCGGTGCAGTGCGTGTACCGCCGCGAGGCGGGGTTCGATCCGCACAAGCAACTCGACTTCCTCAGCCGCCACGAGGTGACGAACGTGTTCACGACGCCGACGGCGATGCGAGCGATGATGGCGATCGCCGATGCGGGCAGGCGCTACCCGCAGCAGTTCCGCCGCGTCTGCTCGGCCGGCGAGCCCTTGAACCCCGAGGCGATCCGCTGGTTCCGGGAACAGTACGGCGTGACCGTGCTCGACTACTACGGCTTGACGGAGTCGTACCCCCTCGTTGCCAACTACCCCTTTATGGAGGTGCGGGAGGGGTCGATGGGAAAGCCAATGCCCGGCTGGAAGGTCGAGCTCCTCGACGAGGACGAGCGCACGGTCGCCTGCGGTGAGCGAGGTGAGATCTGCCTCCGCGCTCGCTCGAACCCGCACTTCCCGCTCGGCTACTGGAACCGGCCGGACGAGAGCGAAGAGGTGTTCGGTGGCGAGTGGTTCCACACCAAAGACGCCGCTCGCCAGGACGAGGACGGGTACATCTGGTACGAAGGACGAGCCGACGACGTGATCATTGCGGCCGGGTACCGGATCGGCCCCTTCGAGGTCGAGTCGGCGTGCCTCGAACATCCGGCGGTGCGGGAAGCGGCGGTGATTGCCTCCCCGGACGAGCTGCGCGGTAACGTCGTGAAGGCGTTCATCGTGCTCGCGCCCGACTACGAGCCCTCGGGCGAGCTCGGCGAGGAGATCAAGGCGTTCGTTCGGGCGCGGCTCTCAGCCTATGCCTACCCGCGGCGCATCGAGTTCGTCACCGACCTGCCGAAGACGCTCACCGGCAAGATCCGCCGCATCGTGCTTCGTCAGCTCGAGCTCAAACGAGCGCAGGGCGTACGCGGCTAGCACGTCCATCAGCGGGCCGACACCTCCATCAACCTGCCGCGAACGAGCGTCCGCACGATTGCCAGCCTTGTCCAGGCGCAGAAGTACTGCCACAACGGGGGATGGCCTCGCCCCCTCAATTGTGCGGTTGGGCGACCTGATCGTGGGCTCGAACAATGGGGGGCGAAATCGACCCGTTCCCGACCCCTTTCGACCCCTCCAAAAGCGCCGATTTGCAGGAGAAACACTTTCAGGGTGCGGGAATCGAGCTCCTTTTGGGGCGAAGATCGGCGTCTCTGCCTTCGCCGGATCGGGTCGGATCAAGTAGGCGAGGGTCGCTCCAAACCGGGACTACGCTGGGCATGCGTCCCAAGCGGACAAACCGATTGCGATCCGCAACGGACGGCGCGGCGCCGAAGCTCGCACGAGCCAGACCGCTCCTACCCGGCCCCAGGCTCCCGCGCCACCCGGCAAGTGCGCGTAGACGACCTCTTTCCCGGTCACGTACGAGAGGAGGCGGCCATCCGACGACCACGAAACGCACGATGCGGTCGCCGAGCCTGGAATCTGAACTCGCGCTGCCGGGCGCCGACGACGTGAAGAGCCTCGCGAGCCTCGCCGGCAGCCTCGGCTCGATCCGGCCGGCCGAGAAGACGCTACTGCTCGATCTGGCACACTCGGGATCCGCTCGACAACGTCGAGGGGATGACCTTCGGCCCGGATCTGCCGGACGGGCGCCGGTCGTTGATCATGGTAAGCGACAACAACTTCGCGCCGTCGCAGTTCACCCAGTTCCTGCTGTTCGCCGTCTCGCCCACCTGAGCTCCGGCGCGAGGAGCCGGCAAGCACCCAGCTCGTCGAGCTTGCTATCCGGACCGCTGCGGGGCCCGCAGGTACGCGAGCACGGCGAGCACCCGGCGGTGGGATTCCGGATTCGCGTCGAGCCGGAGCTTGAAGAAGATCTGCTTCACGTGCGCTTCGATCGTCCGCCCGGTCACGAGCAGGCGCGCAGCGATCGCCTTGTTCGAGAGACCTTCCGCGACCAGGCCCAGCACCTCACGTTCCCGTTCCGTAAGCTCCTCGAGCGGGTCCTCCCGGCGTCGGCGGCCGACGAGGCGCGAGACGATCGTCGGGTCGATCACGGTTTCGCCGTCGGCGAGGCGCCGGAGGGCATCGACGAGGATTGCCACGTCGAACACCCGATCCTTGAGCAGATAGCCGACCCGCTCGGGGTGCTCCTCGAGCCGGCGCATCGCGTAGCTCGGCTCGACGTACTGGGACAGGACGAGCACCCCCACGTCGGGATGCTCGGCGCGGATCTGCCGCGCGGCGACGAGCCCCTCGTCCGTGTGCGTGGGGGGCATGCGGATGTCGACGATCGCCGCGTCGGGCCGGGCGAGGCGAACGTGGCGGAGCAGGCCGTCGGCGTCCTCGGCCTCGGCGACGACGTCAACGTCCGCTTCTCTGAGCAAACGGACGATCCCCTGGCGCGTCAGCATGACGTCGTCGGCGACGACTACGCGCACGGGATCACCGCGCGAAGAGTGGTCGCCTCGACTTCGAGCGTCCCGCCGAGGGCGCCGATGCGGTCTGCCACGTGGACGAAGGCCGAGCTGCGGGCGGCCCCGTCGTCCAGCACCGTGACCACGAGTCGTGAGCCCTCGCGACGCAGATCGGCCGAGACGAACGACGCTCCCCGCCCGACCGCGTCGTTGACCGCCTCGGAGATCGTGAGGTAGGCGGCCGTCTCGACCGGCCCGGGATAGCGCTCGGGCGGCACCTCGCCGAACTCGACCGGTAGCGGCGCCTCGTCGGCCAGCGTCGCCAGCGCAGGCTCGAGGCCGGCTTCGGCGAGGATCGCGGGGTAGATGCCGTGGGCAAGCTCGCGCAGCTCGCCGAGGCCGGCTTGCGCCTCCTCGCCCGCCGCCGCGAGCAGCGTCACGCGCTCCGGGTCGCCGTCCTTCTCGTTCCCCCAGTGGTAGGCGTGGTCGCCCGCGAAGACGGGGCAGACCAAACAGCTGATCGATTCCGCCCACCTCTCCGGCGGCGTGCCGTCCTTCTCGTCGACCTGGATGGCCACGTCGAGGTTGGCAACCGCGACCCCGAAGTAGGCGAGGGCATTTTCGGCAAACTCGAACCAATAGTCGACCAACAGCGCGTATTCGGTGAACCCGCCCGGGACGGCGAAGTCTGCGGTCACCCAGGCTTGTGCCCCCGAACTTACGGGTATCCCGGTGCCCGTATAGGCCTCCCCCCAGCTGACGAGCGACCCGTTTACCTCCGCCTGGGCTAGGGCGCGCCCGGTCGGCGGCGACCATACGTACTCCTCTTTGTGTGGGAAATCCGGCCCCAGGCAGGAATGGATTGGACCCGGCATCGGTGCCGGGTCACCAAGTCCCTGGCCGACGGTCCCGAGCTCCTCTGGGTCGGGCTTCACAGGCAAGACCATCTCGTGGTCGGGTTTGGGCCGCAACACCATCCCACGATGGAGTGAGGTTTCCGCTACCCAGAGCGTCTCGGAGGCCATCTCCGGCTCAACAACCTCGGCTATGGCCTCAACCGAGGGCTCCAGTCGAGCATGGGGAGCATAGGCCTCGAGCAACTGCTCCTGGTGCCGGCCGACGAACTCCTCGCGACGTTGGTCGGCGAGCCGCTGGCCTTCTTCAGACGGCGTCTTTCCCGAGGCGGTGTTCTCGTAAAGCTTGTTCAGTTCCTTGCCGAGCGCACGCCCCTCCCTAAGCAGCTTCTTTCCCGATGCGCTCTTTGCCAGCTCCGCCTCTGCTGCCTCATGCAGCGGCCGGTAGAGCTCGCCGAGTTCTTTGACGCGGGCGAGGTTTTGCTTCTCGGCTTCTCGCTGCTTGGGGGAGCGCTGCTGCCGAGGTCTGCGCGTCGCAGGCTTGCGTGTCGACGTGCGCTGCCGCTTTCGGGTGGCTGTTACCTGTTGGGCCATTCGGATGCCTCCTGTGACCCCTGGGCGATGACCGGGCGATCCCCTCTGCGACCAAGGGCCTAACGGGGCGACTGCGAATTCGTGTCGGCTCGTTCGAGCGATCACTCCTTCTCCCTGGCAGAGTCTTCAACTTCGATGGCTGAGCCTCTGGACGAGCTCCGTGATTCGCTGACGGGCGACCTGCTGGTCGAAGGCGACCGCGAGTACGAGCGGGCGCGCCTCTGCTTCAACCTGCTGATCGATCGGCGCCCGGCGGCGATCGCCCGCTGCGTCGACGGGAACGATGTTGCGGCGGCCCTTGCCTTCGGCCAGGCCCGAGGTCTCGAGATCGCGATCCGGGGCGGAGGCCACAACCCCGCCGGCCACTGCGCGGTCGACGACGGCCTGGTGATCGATCTCTCGCGCATGAGGGACGTCCGTGTCGATCCCGAGAACGGGATCGCAACTTGCCAGGGCGGCGCCACTTGGCTCGACTTCGACACCGCGACTCAAGCACACGGCCTTGTCACGCCCGGCGGCGTAGTCGGCTCCACCGGCGTCACGGGTCTCACCCTCGGTGGCGGGATCGGTCACCTGACCGCCCAGTACGGACTCACCTGCGACAACCTGGTCGCCGCGGAGGGGGTCAGCCCGGGCGGGGAGATCGTCCGCGCGAGCGACGATCAGAACCCCGAGCTGCTCTGGGGGCTTCGCGGAGGGGGCGGCAACTTCGGCGTCGTCACCCAGGCCGAGTTCCGGCTCCACCCACTCGAGCGGGTCGTCGGCGGGCGCCTCGAGTACGAGGGAGAGGGCGTTGCCGAGGCGCTCCGTCTCTTCCGCGAGCTCGCGGTCGGCGGCCCGCGCAAGCTCAGCATCCAGGCCCAACTCACCACGGATGCGTCGCTCGCGCTGCAGCTCGTTGTCGTTCCCTGCTACACGGGGGCGGAGGAGGAGCCGGAAGCCCTCCGGCCGCTCCGCGCGGTGCCCGGTCTCGTCAACGACGGCGTCAGGCGCCAGGGCTTCCTCGAGCAGCAGCGGATCTTCGATCCTGGCTACGGCGTCGACCGCAACTACTGGAAGGGCCACTTCGTCGCGGAGCTGCCGGACGAGCTGATCGACGATTTGCTTCACCGCATGACCGTGCTCGGCCGCCCCCCCGGTGGAATCCTGATCGAGTCGCTCCATGGCGCGCCCAAGGACGTCAAGCCGGAGAGCGCGGCCGTCGGCTTCCGGGATGCCGCCTTCAACGCCAGCGTGATGGCGAGCTGGACCGATCCGGCCCACGACGAGGAAAGCGTCGAGTGGGCGCGTACGACGGCGGCCGCGATCGAGCCCTGGTCGGTAGGCGGCGGCTACGCCAACTACATGCAGGCCGACGAACCTCTCGACCGCGTCCGCGCCGCTTTCGGGCCCGACTCATTCGCGCGCCTCCAGGCTCTGAAGTCCCGCTACGACCCGGAAAACGTCCTGCGCCGCAACCAAAACATTCCGCCGGCCGATTGACGCGTTGGCGATGGCGGCGCACGGGTCGAGGGAGCCCCCGATGTGACTCCGATCGGCCGTGAGCCGCTGCAGGGGTGCCACCCCACCCGGGCCGGCCCGAGGTTGGCGAATGTCCTAAGAGATCCCGCGCTCGAGGGGACAAGCATGAAAACGAGGCGACCGCCAGGTTGGTGTAGTTGGCATCTGGCTTGACGCACGCTTGACACGCGGCCGGCAAGCGCGCTCGCCAACCGGCCTCCTGCTCGGACTACTTCACTCGCTCTGACGTTCCCGAGAGCCGGCGCTGACGGACCAGTGGAAGCCGGCGCACCGGGAGGGTCCCCGACTAGCCCGGTGCAGATGGGATGCGAGCCAGGACCCTCGTGCCTGCCGCCTCAACTGGGGTTTAGGACGAGACTCAAGGGCTCTCGCAAAAACCGGGGCCGGGTGGTGGGAAGCGCCCGGGCGTTCGGCTCGCCGCCCGGCCCCAGTAGCGAAACGTGGGGCGAGCACACTTGGTCGAAGGACGGCGCCTGGACCGAAGCGGGGGACTGCTACGAGGCGGTGCTCAGAATGCGTTCCCGATGCTCAGAATGCGTTCCCGACCGACTTCCACTCCCGGAGGCGCTGCGCGATGAGCTGGGCCCGCTCTTCCTCGCTCCCGCCGTCCAGCACCTGGAGGTCTGCGGGGTCGGCTCGAAGGTAGACGCCGGCGGTTCGGGCATTCAGCCCGGGGTCGCGATC
>WNGA01020128.1_pt1 | contig 14985 bp, 14 predicted proteins | sample 5400061 | NCBI WGS metagenome assembly WNGA01 (sample SAMN13153366, study PRJNA577476) | soil metagenome | isolation source: 100 cm soil or saprolite under grassland replicate 2 | place: USA:California | collected 2016-06-15
GAGCCCGTCCAACACAGCTCGTTCGTCGTAACCCCGTACCAGGCCTCGAACCTGAACGGTCGCGGTCATGAGCGCGGTCATGGGGCCTCCCGGCCTGGACTGAGGAGTGAAGGGAGCGAAGCGACTGGAGCGACGAGGGAAGGCCGGGAGCCAAGGCCCCATGACCACGCCGGCGCCGAAGGCCCGGCCATTAGCCAGCTAGCGTGCGGCGCCATGACAGGGCCCTCCTCTGGATCAGGCGGACGGCACCGTCGGACAGCAGGCCGAGGACTCCGTACAGGACCAGGCCGACGATGATGATGTCGGTCTGGCCGTAGGTCCGGGCCAGCTCCATCATGTAGCCGATACCGCTGGTGGCGTTGATCTGCTCGACGACGACCAGCGACAGCCAGGCGCCGGTCACGGCGAACCGCAGGCCGAGCAGGAATCCGGGCAGCGCGCCTGGCAGGACCACCCGGCGGATGAAGTCCCACTGCGACAACCCGACGGTCTGGGCGAGTTCGACGTACCGGGCGTCGATGGTACGCAGGCCGTTGTGGGTGTGGATGTAGATCGGGATGAAGACGCCGAGCAGGATGGTGACGATCTTCATGCCCTCACCGATGCCGAGCCAGAGGATCAGCAGCGGCAGCAGCGCCAGCGACGGGATCGCCCGCTTGATCTGGACCGGCCCGTCCAGGATCGCCTCGCCGAGGCGACTCAGTCCTGAGATCAGCGCCAGTACGACGCCCAGCACGATGCCGAAGCCCAGGCCGATGAACGCCCGCTGGGTGGAGGTCCACAGGTTCGACTGCAGCCGGCCGTCGGCGATCAGGTCGCCGGCCGTGGTGACCACGGTCCAGGGCGCCGTCAGCGACCGCGGGTCGATCCAGCCGGTGGCCGATCCGATGCTCCAGACCGCCAGCAGCAGCACCGGTCCGATGGCGGCGCCGAACTTGATCGGCTTGCCCGGGCCGAGGCGGCGACGTCGTACGACGGGACTTCCGGCGACTTCCTTGGCCCGGATACCGGGCAGTGTTGTGGCGCTCATTTCGCCGCCCCCTCTGCCGCCTTGATCGCATCCGATGCGACGGTCTGGAAGCGCAGGTCGTAGAGGTCCTTGGCCTGGATCACCGGGTTGCCGGTCTCCTTGGCCAGCAACTCGATGGTCTGCTGCTGACGCTGGATCGCGTCACTCCAGTCCGACGGGATGTCCGGGTGACCGGCGTTGTCGACCAGCCACTGGCCGTCGGCCTCGGTCAGGCCCTGGTCCTTCACGTAGTACCCCTCGATCCACTCCTTGGGGTGCTTGTCGATCCAGATCTGGGCGATACCCCAGGCGGCGACGTACGCGCGGATCGCGGCGGCCTTGGCCGGGTCCTCCAGCGAGCTCTGCAGCACGTACAGGTGACCGGCGTCGTCGCGCAGGCCGTGGTCGATCGTGGTGCCGCCGTCCTTGCCGTACTTGGCCAGGTACCGCTTGATCTGCACGCTGCCGATCGGGGCGACCTCGACCTGCTTGGAGGCGAGGGCCTGCACGTACACGTCACCGGTGCTGGGCAGCTCGATCAGCTTGACGTCCTCCTTGGTCAGGCCGGCCTTCTTCAGCACCTTCAGGATGAGCGCGCCCTGCGCCTGACCCGGGCTGAAGGCGATCTTCTTGCCGCGCAGGTCGGCCAGCGTCTTCACGTTCACGCCGGGGGCGATGCCGAGCTTGTAGATCGGGTGCTTGATCGGGTCCTGCCGGAACTTCGAGGCGACGATCTTCACCTTCAGACCGGTCCAGGTCGCGTGGATCGGCGGGATCTCCGCGACCGAACCGACGTCGAGCGCCTTGGCCCGGAACGCCTCGGTCGTCTGCGGACCACCGCTGAGGTTGGCGAACTGGACGAACTTCGACACCTTGTCGATCTGCCCGGACAGTTCCAGCGCCTTCTGCGTGGTCGGATCGCCGACGACGATCTTGGCGCCGTCCGGCACGGTGGTCGGCAGCGCGGCGTCGAGGGCGAGCTTCCCGGTGCCGGCGTCACCTCCGGCCTTGGCGTCACCGCCACAGCCGGCCATCAGGGCGACGGTGGCGAGAGCTGCGGTCAGTACGGCGTACGTGCGGATCCTAGACATGGTGGGTAACGGCTTTCGTGTTCGGGGTGGCGGTGACGTAGCGGCCGTCGTGGTACAGCAGCGGCTCGTGCTCACGTCGTTCGGAATGGGTGGCGAGGCGGGCGACGACCAGGTAGTGGTCGCCGACGGCGAAGCGGTGCTCGACCTGTGCGCGCAGGAAGCTGGGCGCCTCGTCGAGAACCGGTTCACCGGTGCGCAGCCTGGACCAGCGGGTCGGCTCGGCGAACCGGTCGATACCGCTGGTGGCGAACCGGCCGGCGATGGCCTGCTGGTCCGCGGACAGGAAGTTGATCACCAGGCTGTCGGCCGTGCTGACGGTCGGCCAGCTGGACGCACTCGTGGCGATCGCGAACGAGACCAGCGGTGGAAGCAGGCTGACCGAGACCAGTGAGGTGGCGGTGAACCCGGCTGGTCCGTGACCGGCGTCCGCCGTGATCACCACGACACCGGCGGCGTGGCGACGGAACACGGAACGGTAGACGTCGGCGTCGACGATCCGCTCCTCCCAACGGTCTGGTACGACGGACAAGGACGGGCGTTCGGACGGGTTGATCGCATGAACAGACATGTCTCTCCCTCGGAACGGGGCAGGGACGACCGGCGATGGGCAGCAGGAAGCACCACGACCGGGCGGGGTGTGGGAGGCGGTTCAGAGACGCCTCGTACGGCGGCAATCCGCCGGAACAGCGCGTGCAGGAGTCAGCGACAGGTCGCGCTCGCCGTCCGCAGGAAGTCGATGACGCGACGGCGGGTGAGCATGGTCGTCGTCATGTCAGCTACCTTCTCATTAATGTCTACTGAGAAACTAGACAATCTCGCGATCTGGGATGACTGTCCGAAACTGACCAGTGGTTGGAACGACACGCCGCCGTCTTGCCCTCACACCCGTCGACGTGCGTGCGTTCTACTTGCGTGATGGCTAGGGAGTTGGTTTCGCTGCCCCCGTTCCAGGCGCTGGTCGACCAGCACTGGCGGGACGTGGCGCGGTTGGCGCGGGCGCTCGCCGGGCCGGTGGATGGCGACGACGTCGCCCAGCGCGCCTGGGAGAAGGCCTTCGCCGCCTACCCCGAACTGACCTCGGCGAAGAACCTGCGCAGCTGGCTCCTGACTATCACGGCCCGCTGCGCGACCGACCTGCATCGGTCCCGCAGACCGCAGAGCCCGCTGGACGAGGCGTCACCGGTCGCCGTTGAAGGCCCCGACGCCGCGGACTGGCCGGACCCCGACCTTTGGCAGGCCGTCAACGACCTGCCCGAACGGCAACGGTTCGCCGTCACGCTCAAGTACGTCGGCGACCTCGACCACCACGGCGTGGCCGCCGCCCTGGACACCACCCCCGCCGCCTCGCGCCGACTCGTCAGCGACGCCCTCGCGACGCTGCGCACCAAACTCGGAGTGAACGATGACTGACCTCGAGAGCCGACTGACCCGGCTCACCACACCTGACCTCAAACCACCGGTCTTCGGTGAAGCCGATGTCGCCTACACCCTGCACGACACCCCGATCGGCACCCTGTTGCTCGCGATCGCGAACGGCCGGGTCGTGGCAAGCTCCTTCGGCGACGAGGAGACGATGACGAACCGCCTCGCCCGCGCCGTGTCTCCGCGCGTACTGCGACTGCCCGGCGCGCTGGACGACGTACGACGGCAACTGGACGAGTACCTCGCCGGTCGCCGGCACGCGTTCGATCTAGAAGTGGATCTCGCGCTGGCGACGCCGTTCCAGCGCCTCGTACTCAGCGACCTGCCGGTCCACACCAGCTATGGCCGGACGACGACGTACGGGCAAGTGGCCACCGAGATCCACAAGCCGAAGGCTGCCCGGGCGGTCGGTACGGCGCTCGGCGCGAACCCGGTGTGCGTCGTACTGCCGTGCCATCGGGTGATCGGGGCGACTGGGGCCCTGACCGGCTATGCGGGTGGGCTGGAAGCGAAGCGATTCCTGCTGAATCTCGAATCGAAAAGCTGACAGATTTTCCGGAATCGAGCGTTTGGATTTACACTGGCGAAAAGGAGCAGATCCCCAGTGTGGAGTGGGGATCTGCTTCTTGTTTTCCCTTACCTGCAAGGGAATCCGGCGTTCGGATTCTCTGCTGGAACAGCGTCTGATGAGTCAGTCAGCGGCCGGTTGACGGATCTCCAGGATGAGCCGGCGGCGGCCACCCCAGTCGCGCTTGTACACCTTGTAGTCCTCGATACCCGCGGCCGCGCAGAGCCGGCCGTAGCTGATCTCGTCGTGGATGAAGTGCACGCTGCTGGTGCCGAAGTGTTCGGTGGTGACGATCCGGTGCTCCGGGCCCTGGCGCATCCCGTTGGCGATCTCGGCCGCCGTCGCCGGGCCCCAGGCCGGGCCTTCGATGATCGCCACGCCGCCCGGCTTCAGCACCCGGGAGATCTCGCAGATCGTGGACAGCTGCTCGTCCTCGGCGAACAACTCGTGGAACGCGGTCCACAGGCAGATCACCGCGTCGAACGTGTCCCACTTGTACGGCAGATCCGTCATCGAGCCGATCGCCCAGTCGATCGACAGCTCCTCCTCGGCCGCCTTCGCCTTTCCGGCCTCGACCAGATTCGGCGAGATGTCGAGCGCGCGGACGACCTTGCCGGCCCGGGCCAGCGGCACCGCGATCCGGCCGTACCCGCAGCACAGGTCGAGCACCGACTCGCGCCCCACCAGGAGCTCCTCGACAGCCTTCACGATCGCCGCGTCCCGCTCGGGCGTGGTACGCGCGGCCAGACCGTCGGCTCCGAGTTCCTCATACTCGGCCCGGCTGCGCAGTGCGGAGTTCAGCATTGCGCAAGTATCTCGGCTCAGCCGGGTCAGTTGTCCACTGGTTGCGCGCCGCTTCTTGCTGAGCGGCCCAACCGGCCGAGGAGGATCGCAGCGAGCATCGAGATGATGATGGAGGTGTATGTCGCTCCGAGCCAGCCCGGGACCGCATGATGGTTGAAGAGGCGTTGCTGGAGATCGAGCCAGAACGACGACCAGCCGGAGACCGTGCCTGGGTTCACGAGCTGATAGGCGACGAAGCCGATCAGCCAGGCCACGGTCGGTTGCCAGCGGAAGCGGGCGGTGTCGGAGACGTCCCAGTTTCTCTTGCTGACAACGAAAAAGTCGGCGATCGCGACCGCGAACAGCGGAACGAAGACCGAGCCGATCAGATAGAGGAACTGGGTGTAGTTGCCCAGGTCAACCAACAGGGCGAGGCCGGTCGCGAGTACGCCGATGCCGATCGAGATCCACCGGCGGTCGAGGCGGCCGATCAGGTTGTGCGTGGACATCGTGGTGGAGTAGACGTTCGCGTACGCCTCGTCGACCTCGTCCACCAGCAGGATGAACAGTGCGATCGCGCCGGCCGGAAGGGTGACGAGGGCGGTGATCACGTCCCCGCTGTTCGTCTGCAGCGTCGCGACCGCGAACACACCGAGCGCGTAGTACACGATCGCGGCCAGACCGTAGCCGAGCGCTGAGCCGGCGAAGGCAGCCTTGTTCGTGCGCGAGTGCCGGGTGTAGTCCGCGGCCAACGGCGCGAACGACACCACGCCCGCAGCGGCGAGGTCAACCGCCGGCCAGAAGCCGTACACGCTGTCCTGCGGCAGGTCGTGCACCGGCTTGCTGAGCACCTGGACGAACAGGTACGCCGAGGCGATGAGCACCAACCAGACCGTGACCTTGCGCAGCAGCTTCACACTGCCGAGCGGCCGGACCGCCATCGTCGTCGCGATCAGGCCGGCCAGTACGACGAACAGCCAGCGCCACCGCTCGCTCGTCACCGCGACCGCCGCCTGCGAGATGATGATGATCTCCATCGTCGCCCAGCCGATGTTCTGCGCGATGTTGAGCACGGTCGGCGAGATCGATCCACCGCGTCCGAACAGCCCGCGCAGGCAGGCCATCGCCGGTGCACCCGTCTGCGACCCGAACACGGCCGACCCACCAAGCACCACTGCGCCGAGCGCACAGCCGACCACGACCGCGAGCAGGCCTTGCGCCAGCGAGCCCGTGTACGCCGCGACGAGCGCACCGGTGACGGGCCCGAACAATGAGATGCCTAGGTTCCCCCAGAGGGTGAACTGGTCCAGGAAACTGAGAGTGCGCGGACTGTCCGTGGTGAGGACGAGCGGCGCCTCGTGGTGTGCAGGACGAACAGCAGTACTGGTCATGGTGACCCGCTCCCTACGCCGGCATTACCCGGTCAGGTTCAGGCGGTCGGCGACCCTCGCGTCGCCCTCTCAGCCCGCGCTTGGTGCGAGCTCCCGCAGAGGTTTGTTACCGCGTCAACGATAACGCGTGTCTCCTCCCGGGGCAGCGGCCGCCCGCTGGATGAGCGCGGCGAGCTCGGGACCGTTCGTGAGCACCGGCATGTGCGAACCGGTCTCGAAGGTCCGGGCTTCACCGTGGACGAGCTCGGCCAGCCGCTGCGTCCAATCGGCCGGCGACAACTGGTCATGCCTGCACCTCACGATCACGACCGGCGCCTTCACGCCAGTGATGACCTTGGCCAGATCGTGGTGCCTGGCTGCTTCCACTGCCCGGGCGATCGAGGAGAGCGTCGTACGCGCGTACTGCGGTGCGAGGGCCGGGATCAGCCGGGGCGATTCCGGCAGGGCCGACGCCAGCCAGCGAGCCAGGAGATCCGGCCAGCCCGACGCGCGGATGTCTCCGGTCGGTCCGGCGAGAACCAGAGCGTGGACCAGCTCCGGGTGGGCGACTGCGGTTTCGACGACGATCTGACAGCTCGCCGAGTGCCCGACCAGGACCGACCGCTCCCGGATCTTCTCCGCCAACGCCGCACCCAAGGCCTGTGGATGCAGGTCCACGCGCGGCCCGGCCGGTTCGCCGTACCCGGGCAACGTCACGATCTGGAAGGGCGTGGTGAGGTGCTCGACGGTTCGGGCGTACGACTTCGGCCCGAGGCCGAGGCCCGGGACCAGAACGACCGGCGCGCTCACTCCCAGGGCGGGCGGGCCGGTGGGGCCTGAACGACCGGATTGCTGACGTCGGCCTTGAGTTCGCGGTACCCCAGGGCGAAGCCGACGGCCAGGATCAGCAGGCCGGTGCCACCCCAGCCGTACGCCGTCGGCAGGCGGTCGAGCGAGCCGTCGATGGCGCCCATCCCGGTCGACAGCACCATCACGAGCCAGATCAGGATCGGGACCAGCGACACGCCGACCAGCAGCAGTCCGCCCAGCTCGATCGGGTCCAGTTGCCGTCCGACCTTGCGGCGGGCGAGCACGTCGCGCGCCCACATCGCGAGAGCGGCCGCGCCGACCAGGAGCAGGAGCAGTTGGCCGATCGTGTCGATGACGTCTGTGCGCAGCGGGTGGTTCAGCGGTGAGCCCGGTGCCTGCGAGATCTCGCGCAGGGCGACGCGCTGGACGGTGAGCACCAGCAGTCCGTAGACGGCCGCGATGATCGTGGCCAGCAGGACTACGCGAGCCGCGCGGGGGTCACGGGGTGCGGCGGGTTGATCACGCCCGTACGCCGGGAGCTCGTGCTGCTGCGGATGCGCTGGGGTGCCGTACGGGTTGCCCGGACGGTAGTTGGGTGGCTGCGTGTATGCCGGGCCTTGCGGCGGTACGCCGTACTGGGCCGGGCCGTAGGCGCCTGGTTGGGGGTGGGCGTATGGGCCGGGCTGGGGGTCGGCGTGGGGGTCGGTGGCGTAGGTATGGCCGCTGTACGAAGCAGGCTGGGCGTAGTGGTGTTCCTCGCCGGGCTGCTCGGGCTCTTGGCCCCGGCCGTACGTCGGGAAATCCTGTGACGACATCGCTGCTGCCTCCCCTCGGACTCAGCTTCTCACGAATGCCGGTCTGACTCAGGTCGCTTTGACGTACATCCACCGCTTCGCGTTGAGTACGACGCGGTCCTCGACCCGGCAGGACACCTCACCGCCGGTGTCGAGCGGCAGGCACAGCTTGTCGGTCAGCGTCGGCGTGGCCAGGATGATGCGCAGGTCGGCGTCGACCCTGTCGGTCCGCTCGAAGCTGACCGGGTGGATCGCCTGCCAGCCGCGCGGATCGGTCAGCGTCTGGTGGATGATCGCGGCGACCGCGGCGCCGTTGACCGAGAGCCCTTGCTCGATCTCGACCCGATACGTCAGCTTGTCCCGCACCCCCGTCGCCTTGTTGGAGCCCGGTACGACGGCGAGCCGTCCGCTCGACACGGTGACGTTCGGCTTCGCGGCCTTAGGCTGCCTGGTCAGAGTCGGTGCCGGACGCAACGGCATGGTGAACTTCTGCGTCGGCGTCGGAACCGACGTCGGCGTGCTGATCGGTGTCTCAACCGCCGGCAGCTCCGCCCCAGCAATCACATCGGCCGCCAGACTACGCCGACCGATCGCCTCCGGATGCGCCACCATCACAGTCCCCACCACAGCCAAAGCCGCGACCGAAGCCCATTGCCCCCTCCGCGACTTCTTCCGACTGTGCCTACCGCGACGCAGCACACGCGTGCTCTCACGCCGGCCAGTCCGCCCCACGGTGGTCATATCAATCGACCCTATCCAGTCCCACCCAGATCACGAAAGTGCAACTTCCCCGCACCGACCACCAACGAACGAAGGCCATCGCCCGATCACGCCGCGCGTGCGGAGGAACCTGCCGAGGCGGGGACGGTGAAGACGACGCGGCACCAACTGAGGCACGATCAAGGCACCACTCTGCAGTCCTCCAGTCTGCAGTCCTCCAGCGGGGAGGATCTCTGCCCGATACGGGAGGAGGAACCACCCCAGACCGCCGGGCGGCGCCGTTCGGCCCGGCGGAGCGCCCGGCATCCAGCCCCGCCAGCTCAGGAGATGGTTGCCGATGGCATCGGTAGCTGCAAGCCGCACACAACACACACGGCTCACGCCCAAGCGTCGGCTCGGACCCAGCCATCGGCGGGAGTTGGTGAGTGGCACAGGTCCGGTACCCATCGCCCCGGCAGCCAGAGATGCCGGCCTTGTGTCAGGCGGTGCGGGTGCGGAGGAATTTGCCGAAGTGGGGGACGGTGAAGGCTACGGTGCCGCGTTCGGCGGAGAAGACGAGGCCTTTCTTGATGAGGCCGTCGCGGGCCGGGGAGAGGGACTGGGGTTTGCGGTTGAGGGTGCTGGCGACCTCCGCGGTGGGGACGGCGCCGTCGTCGACACCGACGCCGAGCTCGGCCATGGCTCGCATGTACTCGCGTTCTGCGGGGGTGGCTCTTTCGTAGCGGGAGCCGAAGAAGCCGACGGTGAGTTCCGCAGAAGCCTCGGGTGCGGCGACGGCAACGTCTTTGATGGTGATCGGAGACGTCGGGGCGTGGTCCCAGGTGGCGTGGGCGAAGGCCTGGACGAAATACGGATAGCCGTCCGTCTGCGCATAGAGCTCATCCAGCGCCTCGTCGTCGTACTGCACCCCTTCGCTCCCGGCCGGGACCATCAGCGCGCGGTCGCAGGCGTCGCGGGCGAGGCGGTCGACGCGGATGTAGCGGAAGAGCCGCTCGGAGTACGACTTGCTGGCGGACAGTACGGCGGGAAGATGTGGCAGCCCGGCGCCGACGACGACCAGGGGTGCGCTCTGCTGGGAGATCTCGTGGCAGGCGGCGCACAGCGCGGAGAGGTCGTCGGCGCTGATGTCCTGCATCTCGTCGATGAACAGCCCGACGCCGACGGACAGGTCGCCGGCCAGGTCGGCCGCGTCGGTGAACAGCTCGATCAGGTCCATCTCCAGATCACCGGAGTCGGCCCGCCCCTTCGCCGCGGCGACGTCGACCGGCGGGTGCCAGCGGATGCCCTTGCGGTCGTTCGCCGCGGTCCGCAGCGCGAACGCCTTCAGAACCGAACTGAACTGGTCGACCCGCTCGTCGTCGCGGTGCCGGTGCCCGAGTTCGCGCATCGCGGTGTGCATCGCCTGCGCGATCGGCAACCGGATGCTCTGATCCGGCCGCGCCTCGATCTTCCCGGTACCCCAGGCCCGCTTGATCGCCTGGCTCCGCAAGGTGTTCAGCAACACCGTCTTGCCCACACCCCGGAGCCCGCTCAGTACCAGACTCCGCTCCGGCCTGCCTGCGGCGACACGTTCGAGAACCACCTCGAACTGCCGCACCTCGATGTCGCGTCCGGCCAGCTCAGGCGGCCGCTGACCGGCGCCGGGCGCATAGGGATTCCGGATCGGATCCATGCTGTCACTGTATGAGCGCGTCTAGCGATTTCCTTAGATTTCGCTAGCCACCGCCAGAGCGTGTCGCGTGCACTGTCTACAGCTTTCTAGCTTATTCACTAGATTCCGATAGACGTGTCCAGACACCAACCGGTCTGAGGACGCACTAAGGTCCTGCCATGGTTGTGCGGGTGGAGTGGGCTCAGCAGGCAGGGGCCCTGTACGCGCGGATGCACCAGCAGTACGTCGGGGGTGCGCGGAAGCTGGAGTCGCTGATCAACGAGTTGATCGGCGAGGAAGAAGGCATCAACTACCTGAGCGCGACGGCGCGGGCGAAGGATCCGGAGTCGTTCCTGGCCAAGGCGTCGAAGCCGCATCCAGATGATCCGACAAGGCCCAAGTACGACGATCCGCTGAACCAGATCACCGACCTGGTGGCGGCCCGGGTGATCACCTTCCTGGTCGAGGCGGTGGACCGGGTGTGTGAGGTGATCGAGGCCGAGTTCGAGATCGTCGAGCACACGGACATGGGCGCGCACACCCGTGCGCAGGGCGTCTTCGGGTACGCGAGCAAGCACTACCTGGTCCGGTTGAACGCGCATCGGAGGGAGCTGCCGGAGTACGCCGTACTGAAGAACCTGGTCATGGAGATCCAGGTGCGTACGGCGGTTCAGCACGCGTGGGCCGAGTTCGAGCATGACATCCGGTACAAGCTGGCCATCCCGCCGGACCGCAAGGCCGAGTTCGACCGGCGGTTCCTGCTCGCGGCCGCGCTGATGGAACTGGTGGACAACGAGTTCACCGAGATCGACCGGCTCTATCGCGAGCTCGCGGCGGCCGCGCCGGACAAGGCACCGCTGGACCTGACGACGGCGACGCTGACGACGTACCTGACCCGGCGCTATCCGGACGCGCCGCACGCCAAGACCAACCACTACGCGTGGATGCTCGGCATCCTCGCGCGGCTCGGTGTCGCCACCGAGGAGCAACTCACCGACCTCCTGGCCGGCATCGACAGCGCCGCGGTGCAGGCCGCGATGACGCATCGCTTCCCGGCCGGCACGGTACGACGACTCGACGACGACCTGCTCGCTGCGAAGGGATCGTCGTACGTCGACCTGTTCCCCGACGAGGAGCGCCGCCAGAAGATCCTCCGCGGCCGCCTCAAGGCCCTGACCCGCGCGGGGATCATCGGGGCCTGACCGGCGCTCTTGTAAATTCAGGAAATGTGAGCGATAAAGAGGTCAGGGAGGGGCGGCGCCACCGCGCCGGTACATGTCTGATTGTCACCGAGGGAGTCCGATCCGGTGACGACCGCTTAAGAATGCGATAACGCCTGCCCCGACGAGTTCGCGTTCATTTCATTGACGACTTCCCGCGGAGGTCCGCGGCTCCGGACTCATCAGGAGAAAGCGCATGGAATACACCGACTCAAGCTCCGGTGACAGTGCGGCCCTGGCCATCGCCATGACGTTCTTCGCAGTGGTGATCTGCCTGCCGTTGATCGGGTTCGTGGTCCTGGTCTGGATGCCCCTCAAGGTGAACGCCACCGCGACCAGGTTCACCGGCAAGTACTGGGGTTGGCACCTGGTCCACGTGACGGGCAGGGTGCTGGCATCCCGGCGGTACACCGAGACGACCACCACCACCGAGTACCGGACCTATCCGGGAAGCTCCGCCCCGATGGGGACCACCTCGACCAGAACGGACGTGTACGACGACCTGGCCCTGCAGTTGGCCGACGGCCGGCAGTTCAATGTCGAGGTGGTGAACTTCAACGTCAGCGCCTGGCCCGGTCAGGTCGCGAGCTTCTGGACCGCGGTGAAGGGCCGCCGCGCCTTCACGTTCGCGGTGCTCAACCACACCACCAATCAGGAGAATGTGAACAACCAGCAGGTCTTCAAGATCATGCTCTCGCCGCCTCTCCAGATTCTCTTCGTGCTTTATCTGATCGGGCTCGCCATTCCGATCGCGGCGCTCTCCGTCTTCGGCGGGAAGGGCGTGCCATTCCTGCTCTGGTTGGTCCTGCTGATCCTCTTCGTGCTCGGGCAGAAACGGGTGCGCGGCAAATTCGGCCGGAAAGGTATGTCGACAATCTGGCAGCAGAGCCGGGCCGAGGCGTCGCCCTTGCTCGCGCAATAGCCGGCAGGAATCACCGGGCTGGAGCAGACGAGCCACCTTTGCCAAGGTCGGCGGCGACGGATTCCGCCGTGCGACGCGCCCACGTGCCGGTGGTGATCAGCCCGAGAACGAGTACCAGGACTCCGCAGCCCGCGATGATGTACCAGCACAGTTGGGCGGCGCTGACAAAACCTGTCTCGAACGGGCCGACCAGGCGGGCCGTCAGTACCGTGCCGGCGACCGCAACACCCAGCGAGGCGCCAACCTGGCGGCTGGTGGAAGCGATCGCTGCTGCGACACCCGCCTGTGCTCGCGGCATGCCGGAGACTGCCGCGTTGGTAATAGGTGCGTTCAGCATGCCGAAACCGAGTCCGAAGACCAGGTAGGCGACCAGCAAGTGCAGGGTGGCAGTAGTGGTGGTCAACTGGGACAGGATCAGCCCGGACACGACCAGCATGATCCCGGCCACCACCAGCGGTACTCGCGGACCACGATGGCCGACCAGCCACCCGGACACCGGTGCGAACACCACGGTCATCGCAGCCATCGGCAACGTCAGCAGACCCGCATGTAGCGCAGTGAAACCACGCACCGACTGCAAGTACAGCGAGTTGAGGAACAGGAACCCGGACAGCGCCGAGAACCCGCACACTGCGATCAGCGTGGCACCGGAGAACGGCGCACTCCGGAAGAACCGCGGGTCCAGCAGCGGCTCCTCCCGCCGACGCTCGTAGTACACGAGTGACACCAGCGCCGCCACGCAGACGACGAAGCACCCGATGATCAGCGGCGACCCCCACCCGGACGACCGGCCTTCGATGATCCCGTACGTCAGTCCACCGAGCAGCAGCACGACGAGCACCTGTCCGACGGGATCGATCCGCCGCGGTACGGCGGCCCGCGACTCGGGCACGAAGAACGCCGTCAGCAATACGGCGACCAGCGCGACCGGCACATTGATCCAGAAGATGAACCGCCAGCCCGCCCCGACGACCAGCGCACCGCCGACGACCGGCCCGATGGCCAGGCTGAGCCCGACCACGCCACCCCAGACCCCGATCGCCTGGGCGCGTTCGCGCGGATCGGTGAACGTGTTGGTGATGATCGACATCGCCACCGGGTTGAGCATCGACCCACCGATCGCCTGCAGCATCCGGAACACGATCAGCAGGTCCACGGTCGGCGCGAACCCGCACAGCAACGACCCGAGACCGAACAGCACGAGCCCGGCCTGGAACGTCCGCCGCCGCCCGACCCGGTCTGCGGTGGAGCCGGCCACCATCAGCAGGCTGGCCAGCACCAGCGTGTAGGCGTCGATCGTCCACTGCAACTTCGCCACGGACGCGTGCAGCTCGGACCGGATGGACGGCAGCGCGAGGTTCACGATGGTGACGTCCAGCCCGACGATGAACAGGCTCATGCAGCAGATCCCCAGCACCAGCAACCGCCGCCTGCGGCTCAGTTCCTGCACGGGTCTCCCATCGACGATCTGTCCACTCTACAAACCGGCAACGTTTCCGCCCACGGTCTCAGCAGACGGGATACGCGCGCGGACCACGGGCTGAAAAGCGTTTGACGGACTGTCGGAGGGCCCTCCTAGGCTGGATCCATTCGCCTGGTCAGGTGCCTTCTTCAACCCTTCTATGCCTTCTGTGGGACGTCATGTCGCTGCGCCTCATTCCTCATCCCGACCCGGGTGTGCCGGACACCCGGTCCGGTCTCCGACTCATCATCTGGCTGGAGCACCAGCAACTGCGCGGTCAGGCGATCGCGCTGTTCTGGGGCCTGCTGTACTTCGGCGGCATCGCCGCCGCTCCGGTCGCCGTCGGTCTCGCCGTACAGGCAGTGATCGAGCTGTCCTGGCCCAAGCTGATCCTGGCCGGACTGCTGCTGCTCGCGTTCGGCGCGGCCAAGGCCGGTGCCGACTCGTACTTCCACCGCGCCGTGGTGACCAACTGGATCAGTACGGCGTCGCGCCTGCAACAGCTGCTGTTCCGCAAGGCCGCGGAGCTGGGCTCGCTGCTCACCCGCCGCATCGCGGCGGGTGAGGCGGTCGCCGTGAGCAGCGGCGACGTGGAGAAGATCGGCTGGTTCGTCGAGGTGCTCGGCCGGTTCGCGGCCGCGCTGCTGACCTGCTTCGCCGTCGTGATCGGGCTGCTCTTCTACGAGCCGGAGCTCGGCCTGGTGGTTGCCATCGCCGTGCCGGTGCTGGCGTTCTCGATCGTGCCGCTGATGGGTCCGGCCGAGCGCCGGGCGGACGCTCAGCGCGCCAAGGGCGGCCGGGCAACGGAGCTGGCCGCGGACACGGTGGCCGGTTTGCGCGTACTGCGTGGCATCGGTGGTGAGCAGCTGTTCCTGGACCGCTACCGCTCGGCCTCGCAGGAGTACCGGGCCAGCGCGGTTCGCAGCGCCCGGATGTGGTCGCTGATCGCGGCGATGCAGGTGCTGATGTTCGGCTTGTTCCTGGTGCTCATCGTGTGGCTGGGTGTGCGGATGGTCGCGTCCGGCCGCATCACGGTCGGCGAACTTGTCACGACGTACGGGTTCATCACGTTCATGATGGTGCCGCTGCAGACGTTCGAGGAGACGGCCAGCGCGTTCATCTTCTCTAAGGTGTCGGCGCGCCGTGCCGCGCGCGTGCTGTCG
>WNGA01012636.1_pt1 | contig 14982 bp, 16 predicted proteins | sample 5400061 | NCBI WGS metagenome assembly WNGA01 (sample SAMN13153366, study PRJNA577476) | soil metagenome | isolation source: 100 cm soil or saprolite under grassland replicate 2 | place: USA:California | collected 2016-06-15
AAGCAGCGTCATGCGGCGAGCGGGGCGAGGGCCTGGCCGAGACGCGCGGCGGCGGCCTCGAGGCTGCGTTCTGCGGCGACGTATGCCGCGGCGCCGCGCCCGAGCGCGCGCCGCCGCTCCCCATCGAGGAGAAGGGCACGGATGCGCTCGGCGAGCGCGGCCTCGTCGAGCACCGGAGCAAGCAGGCCGGTCCTGCCGTCGAGCACCACTTCGGGGACGCCGCGCACCGCGCACGAGACCACCGGCAGGCCGGCGGCCTGCGCCTCGAGCAGCGCCATGCCATAGGCCTCGTTGACCGCCGGCCAGGCGGTGAGGTCGCAGGCGGCATACACCGGGGCCAGGTCCTTGTTCTTCAATTCCCCGAGGAACACCGTGCGGCCGGGCACGGCGCTTTCGAGCGCTGCGCGCGCTTCGGCTCTCATCGGGCCATCTCCCACGACGACCAGCCGCCAGGGCAGGTCGACGAGGCGCGCGAGCGTCGCGGCGAGCGCGCGGTACGAGGCGAGCTTGTCCCCGGCGCGCATCATCGCCACCACCGCGATCCAGAGCACGGCCGGATCGAGGCCATGCGCCTTCGCGAGGCGCGCGCGGTGCGCGTCGCGCGCGGCGGCCGCGGCGCGGTAAGGCCCGAGCTCGAGAAACGGCGGCAGGTGCAGCATGCGCTCGCCGGGAATCAACGCCTCGAGGCAGGCGATGTCGTCGCGCGACGGGCAGACCACCAGCGCCGCGCGACGGATCGCGGCCACCGAGGCCTCGTGCCCGATCGCCCACGGCCCGCCGGCGCGCTTGGGCGCGTACGAAGCTTCGGCGATGACGTACGGGATGCCGAGCGCCTCGCTCACCACCGGGCCGAGCCAGTCGGGCGCCTTGTAATACAGGTGATAGGTGAACCACAGGCCGGGGCGCTCGGCGTGCGGCGCGTCGCGCCATTGCGCCGCGAGCGTGCGGCCGAGCGCCTCGCCCTGGCTGCGCAGCGCGCCCTGGCGCTCCGCGTCGCCGTCGCCGTCGAAGCTGCGGAAGGTCGACACCAGCTCGACGCGCTGCCCGGCGCGCGCGAGCGCATCCATCAGCAGCCCGGCGACGCGGCGGTCCCCCGAGGGCGTGCCGTAAGTCGGCGGCTTAAGCGGAGCGTAGAACGCGATCCGCATGGACGGGGGCCTGCTGGGCTGCGCCGGCGAGGCCGAATTTCTGCGCCAGGCGCTCGAGGTTCGCTTCGAGCCCGAATTCGCCGTGCACGCGTGCCTGGCCCGCGGCGCCGAGCGCGCGGCGGCGCGCCGGGTCCGCGATCAGCGCCTCGAGCGCGTGCGCCAGCGCGGCGGGGTGGTTCTCGTCCACCAGCACGCCTGTCACGCCTTCGCGCACCAGCTCCGGGATTGCCGACACGCGTGTCGCCACGCAGGCGAGCCCCTGGCTCAGTGCCTCGGCAAGCACGTTGGGCAGGCCATCGCGGTCGCCGTCGCGCGCGATGCGGCTCGCTAGCGCGAACAGGTCCGCCTTCCTGTATGCCTCGAGCAACCTGTCCTGCGTAAGCGGACCGCGCCACTCGACGCGCCGAGCGATGCCGAGGGCGCGCGCGCGGCGCTCGAGCTTGCCTCTCAGCGGCCCGCCGCCCACGTGTACGAATTTCCAATTGAGATCCTTGGGAAGGCGCGCGAGCGCCTCGAGCAGCACGTCGGTGCCTTTCTTTTCGACCAGCCGTGCCACGGACAGAATGATCACCGGATCGCGCGCATCCGTGCCATCTTTCATTTCCCTGGAAGAGGAATGGCGGGGAAAGCGCGCGAGATCGACGCCGTGATAGACGAGCTCCACGCGTCCGGCGGGTGCAAGCGCGGCGAGATGGTCGCGGTTGACCTTGGTGCAGGTGACGAGCCAGTCGCACGAGGCGAGCTTCTCGCGCTTCTCCCATTCCGGGGTGGTCCAGATGTCCTTGGCATGCGCCGAGCCGCTCCACGGCAGCCCGAGCAGGAGGGCGGCGTAGCGCGTCACCGACGCGGGCGTGTGCAGGAAATGCGCGTGCAGCCGCGCGACGTCGCGCGGCAGCTCGGCGGCGAGCACCAGCGCCTGCCCGAAGCGGCGGATGCGATTAGGAGTCGGGTCGCGAATGAGGTCGCGCAGCCACAGCGCAAAGGTTTTTGAATAGGTCTCGAGTTTTCTTGTACGCCACCAGGCGCGCAGAACCCGGAACGGTTCCAAAAGCAGATACTCGGGAAGGTAGGTGACCGCGGCGCGGATCCCGGCGTGGATCGCGTGGACACGCGTGTCGGTCTGGCGGCGCAGCGAAACGATCAGGATGCCCAGGCCGCGGCGCTCGAGCGCCGCGATCTCCTGGGCGATGAACGCCTCGGAGAGACGCGGATAGCCCTTCAGTACAAAAGCAACTCTCAACTAACCGATGCGCGAGAGAGCTTGCGGCGCCTCGACCGCCGCCGGCTCGATCCAGGGCGCGACCAGCCGCGACACGTTCGGCAGGCCTTCGAGCAGCCCGGGCACCACTACCTCCGAAGGCCGGCCCTGCCGCGGCAGCGCGCGCAGCGCTGCGGCCATCACTGCGGGGTCGTAGCCGCCGTCGTCGCTCAGCATGGTGACCAGGCCCAGCTCGGCTGCGCGCGAGGCGCGGATGTGCTGCTCGAGGCGGGGCGCGGTGCGAGGCACGATGAGCGTGCGCTTGTCGAGCGACAGCACCTCGCAGAAAGTGTTGTAGCCGCCCATCGCGACCACCGCCGCGGCGCGCGACACCAGCGCCTCGAGCTGGCCGTGGAAGGTGATCGCGTCGACTCGCTTCAGGCGCGCGGCGCGGTCCATGAATTCGGCCTGGCGCTCGGGCTGCATGAACGGCCCGAGCACGAGCAGCGCCGGATAAGGCAGCAGCGGGTCGTGCTCGTAGGCGCGCAGCACCCAGTCGATCAGTCCTTCGCCGTCGCCGCCGCCGCCGGTGGTGACGAGCACGTACGGCCGCTGCACCATCTCGGGCATGCGCGGCGGCGCGCCGTGGGTCGGCACCTCGCGGTGCAGGTAGCCGGTGTAGACCATCTTCTGCCGCACGCGCTGCGGGATGCCGATGCCCTCGAGCGGATCGCAGATCTGCGGCAGGCCGTAGACCCAGATCTCGTCGTACAGCTCGCGCAGCGCCGGCAGCACTTTCTTTCTCTGCCATTCGGGCTCGAGCAGGCGCGGCTCGTCCATCACGTCGCGCAGGCCGAGCACCAGCCGGGTGCCGCGGCGCTTCAGCATCTTCAGCGTCTCGAGCACCTCGCCGCGCAGCCCGACCGGCTCCTTGTCGACGATGAACAGGTCCGGCGCGAAGATATCCGCGGTGTGCTTGATGATCGAGGCGCGCATCGACAGCGTCTCGCTGATGTCGAGGTGCAGGTTGAGCGAGGTGTACTCGCCGTTCCTGAGCTTGATCACGCCGGGCACGCGCACGAAATCGACGCGCGCGCGGAAATCGAAGCTGCCGATGATCGGCGAGCCCGACAGGATCAGGACCGAGAGCTGCTTGAAGCGGTCGACCAGCGCGTGCGCGAGAGCGCGGCAGCGCCTCAGGTGGCCGAGGCCGAAGGTGTCGTGGCTGTAGATGAGTACGCGGCCATCGTTCCGCCTGGACCTCATGGCGCCCCCTCCCCTTTGCAGCCCGGATTGTGGGCCGGGAAAAAGGAAATACGCAAGTCAGGCGGCCTGCCGCGCGAGGCAGGCTTTGCATCCCCCGCAGGGCCGCCACCCCCCGGCGCTGGCGACCGGGCGGCGGCACGACCAGGCCAGGGCGGCGAGCTCCGCGGGCAAGGCCGCGGCGAGCTCGTGCTTGCTCGAGTCGTACACCGGAGTGACCCACTCGACCTGCGGCTCGCCGAGCTTGCGCGCGCGGTAGCACTCGTACAGCGTCTCGAACACCCGGCGCTGGCGTGCGAGGCGATTCGCGATGTCGGTGTCGCGCGCGAGCGCCGCGACCGCGACGCGCGTGCAGCCGGGCGTGTCGATCGCGACCTGGCAGGCGACGAAGGCGATCGAAAGGTAATCGATCGGGATCGCCTCCAGCGCCGCGAAATCCAGGCCCGACTCGGAATAGCGGAACGGCCGGTAGCGCGGCCTGCAGTGCGCCACGATGCGCTCGACCGCCGCCTGCTCGGCGCCGGCGCGGCCTTCCCGGTTGACCATCCGGATGTGATGCACGCGCAGCTCGTCGGCCGTCTGTGCACGCGCAGCTCGTCGGCCGTCTGCTCGAGCAGCTTCACCAGCATCGCGGTGCTGTCCAGTCCACCCGAGAACATGACAAGCGTGGTCATCCGGCAATTCTAGCTTTACGATTGCGTTATGAAGGTCAGAGACCTGCTGGACCTGAGCGGACGCGTCGCGCTGGTGACGGGCGGCTCGCGCGGCCTCGGGCTGCAGATCGCCGAAGCGCTTGGCGAGATGGGCGCGAAGCTCGCCCTCACGGCGCGGAAAAAGGATGAGCTGGAGCAGGCGAAAAAACATCTCGCCTCACTGGGTGTTTCTGCTCAGGCTTTCGTCTGTGATCTCGGCAAGCGCGAGACCATCCCGCCAGTGGTCGACCAGGTGCTCGGGACATTCGGCAAGGTCGACATCCTGGTGAACAACGCCGGAGCCACCTGGGGAGCGCCGGCCGAGGACCATCCGCTGGAAGCCTGGGACAAGCTCGTCAACCTCAACCTGACCGGGGCTTTCGTCATCACGCAGCTCGTCGGAGGCAAATCGATGATCCCGGCGCGCTGGGGCCGCATCATCAACATCGCCTCGGTCGCCGGCCTGATGGGCCAGGATCCGCGCATCGTGCGCACCATCGCGTACAACGCGACCAAAGGCGGCCTGGTGAACTTCACGCGCGCGCTCGCCGCCGAATGGGGGAGCCACGGCATCACGGTGAACGCCATCTGCCCGGGCTTCTTTCCCTCGAAGATGACGCGCGCGACGCTCGGCACCACCGGCGAGCTGATCCGCGACTGGACGCCGACCAAGCGCCTGGGAAACGACGAGGACCTGAAGGGCCTCGCGGTGCTGCTCGCTTCCGAGGCTTCGCGCCACATTACGGGACAGGCCATCGCAGTCGACGGCGGCGCCACCATCATATGAATGAAAAGCTCGGAATGAGTGACCGGCTCGCCTTTACCCGCGACTATCAAAGGAAGATCCCGTTCGTCTCGCACCTGAAGATCCTGACCGAGACGCTCGGCGAGGGCACCGCGCGGCTCTCGCTGCCGATCGAGCTGCACCTCACCAACAGCCTCGGCACCGCTCACGGCGGCGTGATCGTATCGCTGCTCGACGTCGCGCTGTGCACCGCGGCGCGCACGCTGCACCCGGAGTCGATGGGCGTGGTCACCATCGACCTCAGCACCTCTTTCATCGGCGGCGCCAGCGGAGCGAAGCTCATCGCCGAGGCGCGCGTGCTGCGCGACGGCCGCAGCATGAGCTTCGTCGAGGCCGAGGCGAAGAACGAGGACGGCTCGCTGGTGGCGAAAGCGATTGCCACCGTGCGCGTGCGGCACAGGAAGGAAGAAGCCTAAAATACCCTGAAGGGGGATCCAATGCCGACCAATCCGTACGCTCCGCCGACCGCGCAGGTCGCCGACCCGACAGTCGTTCAGCGCAGCCAGTACGTCCCGGGCGGCCGCGGCGTCCCGTCCGGGCATGGCTGGAACTGGATCGCCGAAGGCTGGGCGCTGTTCAAGCGCGCGCCGGGGATCTGGATCGCGATCATCGTCACCTTCGCGGTGATCTATTTCGTGGTGGCGCTGGTGCCGTTCGTCGGCTCGCTCGCCAGCTTTCTGCTCGGACCGGTGTTCGGCGCGGGGCTGATGCTCGGCTGCCGCGCGATCGAGGAAGGCGGCGAGCTCGAGTTCAAGCACCTGTTCGAGGGCTTCAGCAACCGTCTCGGCCCGCTGGTGGCGGTCGGCGCGCTCTATCTCGCGGCGTGGATCGGCATCCTGCTGGTCGCGGCGCTGGTGGGCGGCGTCGGCGTGTTCGCGCTGTTCCTTGGCGGCGGCGGCCAGGACGCCGCGGCGATGGCCGCCACACTCACCACGATCGCGCTGGTGGGGCTGATCGTTCTCGCGTTGAGCATCCCGGTGCTGATGGCGGTCTGGTTCGCGCCGGCGCTGGTGGTGTTCCACCAGCTCGGCCCCGTCGAGGCCATGAAGGACAGCTTCCTCGGCTGCCTGCGCAACGTCCTGCCGTTCCTGGTCTACGGCATCATGTTCACGCTGCTCGCGATCCTCGCTACGATCCCGCTCGGGCTGGGATGGCTGGTGCTCGGCCCGGTGACCGTGGCGTCGATCTACACCGCCTACCGCGACATTTATCTCAGCTGACGAAGAGGCGTCTCCCCGACCATAGCCAGGCGAGGCCCGCCGCCTGGACCAGCCAAAGTGCGCCGAGCGCGTAGAAGTAGCCGCGGGGGTCGTAGCCCGCCGCCGTCGGCGGCCAGAGGTTGAGGATCGCGCCGCTGCCCCATTGGCCGGCAAAGGCACCAAAGAAGGTGAAGGTATTGATCGCGGTATTGACGCGCCCGGCCATTTCCTTTGGATAACGGCGCGTGACGATCGAGTGCGCGAGGGTCGCGCCGGTGCCGCAGAACACGAACGCCGCCCACAGCAGGACCGCGCCGGCGGTTACCCCAACTGCCAACAGAGCCAAAAATACGAGCGCCGCAGCCACTCCCGCCGAAAAAAGCGGCAGCTGCGAGCGGCCGCGCCGCGCCAGCGCGTCGGCGAAGCGGCCGAAGAAAAAGTAGCCCGCGATCAGCGCGAGCGACACCCAGGCGAGCGCCGCGGCCGCGGCGGCGCGGTCGAAGCCCGCGACGTCGCGCAGCCAGGTTGTGATCCACAGCGTGAAGAGCGACAGCACCGCGCATTGGTTCGCGCCGATGGCGACGGCAAGGCGCCAGAAGGCAGCGTCGCGAGCGATGTGCGCGAGACCGGCGAGCTGCTCGCGCAGGCTCGCGGCGCGCCGCGCGCCCTTATGCTCCGGCACCCACAGGGCGAATGCGGCGCTCAGCCCGAGCGTCACGACCGCCAGCGCCTGGAAGATCTGCCGCCAGTCGAAGTGACGCAGCGCGAGCTCGAGCGGCACCGAAGCGGTGATCGCGCCCAACCCGCCCATCGAGTAGGCGAGCGCGATCATGGTCGCGGTGCGCTCGGCCGGAAACCACAGCACGAAGGCCTGCATGGAAGCCATCAGGCAGGCCGAGACGCCCAGGCCGATCAGCGCGCGCCCCATGACCAGGGATTCAAAGGATTGTGAAATTGAAAAGACCACTGCGCCTGCGGCGGCGAGCAGCAGCAACGTGCCGTTGACGCGCCGCGGCCCGAAGCGGTCGAGCAGCACGCCGAGCGGGATCTGGAACAGGCCGAAGGAGAAGAAATAGACTCCTGTGAGGAGCCCGAGCTGCGCGGCCGAGAGGCCGAACTCGGCGGCGAGGCCGGGCCCGAGCACCGCGTTGACCGCGCGAAAGATGTACGAAACGTAGTAACCCGCGAGAAACGGCAGGACTACTCGGACGATCAATTCTTGGGCGACTCCAGGCCGCCGAGGTAGAAACGGTTCCAGGTCGGGCTGATGATGAGCTCGTTGACGCAGGCGCGCGGCGGCAGCGTGGCGATGAACAGGACCGTCCTGCCGAGGTCTTCGGCTTGCAGCATGCGCGCGCGCTCCTCGGGAGGCGGCGGCACCGGGCGCTTCTCGAGGATCGGCGTCGCCACCTCGCCCGGCAGGATCGAGGTGGCGCGGATGCCGTTCATGCACTCCTCGATATTGATCGACTCGGTGAGCGCGATCACGGCGTGCTTGGTGGCGTTGTAGCCCGGCCCGCCCAGCAGATTGGTATAGCGGCCGAACCAGGAGGAAACGTTGATGATCAGCCCTTCCTTGCGCTCGCGCATCCCGGGCAGCACGGCGTGGCAGGCGTAGAACATGCCCGAGAGGTTGATGGCGACGATCTGGTCCCAGCCCTCGACCGAGACGTTCCTGAAATTGCGCCGCGGCAGGTTGATGCCGGCGCTGTTCACCAGGATGTCGACGCGGCCGAGGCGCTTGTGGATCTGCTGCATCGCCTTCGAAACTTCCTTCTGGTCGGAGACATCGAGCGCAATCGCTTCGCCGTTGCCCGCGCTCTTCAGCTCCTTCTCGGCCTTTTTCAGGGTCTCGGCGCTGCGTCCCGAGATCGCCACGTGGGCGCCGGCGCGCGCGAGCTCGATCCCCGCGGCGAGCCCGATGCCCGAGCCGCCGCCGGTGATCCAGGCGACCGCGCCTTTGAGGGGTTTATCGCTTGGCATACTGCGTCGCGCCAAACAGCACTTCGGCCTGTTGTTTCGTGAATCCCGGAGTCTGGCGACGACGCTCTGCCAATACCTCGACTGCGCGCTGCACCGCCGGCCGCGCGGCGATGCGCTCGCGCCAGCGCTTGAGGACCGGGAACTGCTCGATGTCGACGCCCTGGCGCTCGGGCGCGCGCATCCAGGGCATGGTCGCCATGTCGGCGATGCTGTACTCGTTGCCACCCAGCCATTCGCTTTCCTGCAGCCGCTTGTCGACCACACCGTAGAGGCGCTTCGCCTCGTTGCGATAGCGGTTCATCGCGTACTCGATCTTCTCCGGCGCGTACTGCAGGAAATGATGCGCCTGGCCGAGCATCGGACCGACGTGGCCCATCTGCGTCATGACCCACTGCATCACCACCCAGCGCTCGCGCAGCCCCTTCGGCAGGAACCTGCCGGTCTTCGAGGCGAGGTAGAACAGCATCGCCCCCGACTCGGCGAGCGCGAACGGTTTCCCGCCCGGCCCGTCCTGGTCGATCATCGCCGGGATCTTGTTGTTCGGCGAGATGGCGAGGAAATCGGGCTTGAACTGCTCGCCCGCGCCGATGTCGATGGCATGGACTTTGTATTCGAGGCCCGTTTCCTCGAGCATGATGTGGATCTTGTGCCCGTTGGGCGTCGGCCAGGTATAGAGGTCAATCATCGTCGTAAACCACCACGGTTCCAGCGATCTTGTCGTGCCATCCCTGCTTGCGCCGGTCGATCGCGATCCAGACGAAGCCGAGGAACAACGGGAGGCCCGACGCAATGTACGCGAAACAGCGCGCCACCAGCCGAGCAGTCGAAGGACGGCCGCCCGACTGCGCATCCATGATGCGCGCCGAGAGCGCGATCTTGCCAGGCGTCGCCGCGGCATAGCGCCAGAAGAGAATCACCGCCAGTGCCGCTGCAACGGCGAGCATCACGCAGGCCGCGACACTGCGCCCGAAAAGCGCGAGCGCGGGCGCCACTCCGACCACGAATAGGACGAGCGCATCGATGGCGACGGCGGCGAGCCGCGGCCAGAAGCCGACATACTCATGCGAGCCGGACAAGCTGCTTCCCGAAATTCTGTCCCTTGAGAAGGGCGATCAGCCCCTTGGGCGCGTTTTCGATGCCCTCGACCACCGACTCGCGGTATTTCAGCTTGCCCTGCGCGAAATAGCCCGCAAGCGCCTTGAGCGCTTCGCCATAGCGGTCCTTCCAGTCGAACACGATCATGCCCTGCAGCTTGATGCGGTTGACGAGCACGGCCCGCAGATTCTTGTAGCCGTAGGCCTCGGTGGCGTTGTATTCGGCGATCAGGCCGCAAATCACGATGCGCGAATAGGTGTTCATCAGCCGCAGCGTGGTGTCGAGAATCTCGCCGCCCACGTTCTCGAAGTCGACGTCGACGCCTTTCGGGCATGCCTCCTTGAGGCCCCGATGGAGGTCGCCCGCCTTGTAGTCGATGCAGGCATCGAAGCCCAGCTCGCGGGTGACGTAGTCGCATTTCTGCTTGCCGCCCGCGATGCCAACCGCGCGGCAGCCCCAGATCTTCGCCAGCTGCCCCACCACGCTGCCGACCGCGCCCGAGGCGGCCGACACCACCACCGTCTCGCCCGGCTTCGGCTGTCCGATGTCCTGCAGCCCGAAATACGCCGTCATTCCCGGCATGCCGACGACGCCCAGGTAACACGACAGCGGCACGCGGCTGCCGTCGACCCGGGTCGCTTCCTTGGTGGTTCCGTAGAGCTGCCAGCCGAGCTGCGTCATGACGTGATCGCCTTTTTTCAGTTTTTCATTCTTCGACTCGACCACTTCACCGACGGTCTGCCCGACCATGACCTCGCCGATGTCGACGCCCTTGACGTAGCTCTTGGCGTCGCTCATGCGGCCGCGCATGTACGGGTCGAGCGACAGCCACAGGTTTCTCACCAGCACCTCGCCCTCGCCGGGCTGCGGCACGCTCGCCTGCTCGATCCTGAAATTGTCCTCGCTCACCCAGCCCGACGGGCGGCTGGCGAGCACTACGCGCCTATTTTTCTCCATTAAAGGGAAGCGAAACGTTCCAGGTGATGATCCACATCGCCGAACTGGCGGGCGAGCACGGTGAGCCGGCGGAAGGTATGGCTCACCTTCATCTCCTCGCTCATGCCCATGCCGCCGTGCAACTGCACCGCTTCCTGGCTGATGTGGCGCGCGGCGTCGGCGATCTTGATCTTCGCCGCCGAGATCGCGCGCCTGCGCTCGGCAGGATCATTCGATTGATCCGCCTTCGAGCACGCGAGGCAGGCCATGGACCTCGCCTGCTCGTACGAAATGTACATATCGACGATGCGATGCTGCAGCGCCTGGAAAGTGCCGATCGGCACGCCGAACTGCTTGCGCGTCTTCAGGTACTCGAGCGTCGCCTCGCAGGCGAACTTCATGGCGCCGACCGCTTCGGCGCAGATGAGCGCCGCGCCGTAGTCGATGACTTCTTCGACCAGCCCGCGCGCGCCTTGCAGCGCCTCGCGCTTCGCCGAGCGAAACTCGATGTCGGCGGCGAGCCTGTTGTCGAGCGTGCGGCAGGGCTTGATGTTGAGCTCTGCCCGGTCGACGAGAAACAGATCGCCCGCCGAGGAAACGACCAGCTTCCCTGCGAGCGGCGCGCCAACCACGCCGCGCGTGCCGTGAGCGAAAGCCATCCTCAGCCGTCCTTCGGCCACCGCCGGCAGGATGGCCTGCTTCTGCTGTGCGGTGGCCGCGCGAGCGACGAGCTGCGCGGCGAGGATCGTCGGCAGATAGGGCTCGACCACCAGCGTCTCGCCGAAGGCTTCCATCACGCCCATGAGGTCGACCGCGCCGCCGCCGAAGCCGCCGTAATCGGGCGACAGCGGCAGGCCGGTGAGACCCATCTCGGCGAACTTCGCCCAGATCGCGGCGCTCCAGCCTTCGCCGGCGATGATTTTCTTCCGCGCCTCGAAATCGTAGTCCTTCTGCAGCAGGCGCCTGACGGAATCCGCCAGTAGTTGCTGCTCTTCGCTGTAATCGAAATTCATAGACCCAGGGTCAGCTTCGCAATGATGTTTCTCTGGATCTCGTTGGATCCCGCGTAGATGGTGGTCTTGCGCATGCTGAGGTAGCGCCGCGCGATGGCGTCGCTCACCACGTCGGAGGCCGCGGGGTCGGTCGCCTGCATCATCAGCTCGGTGATGCCCTGCTGGATCTCGGTGCCCTTGATCTTCAGCATCGAGACGTCGGCACCCGGCGGCTGCGCGCTGCGGCGCATGCGGTCGAGGAAGCGCAGGTTGGTGATCTCGAGCGCCATCAGCTCGACCTCCAGCCGCGACAGCCGGTCGCGAAATCTCATATCGTTCATTTTTGAAGAAGCAAATTCCTTCAGCCTGGCGAGCTGGCGCTTCGACTCGCCGATGCGGCCGGTGTTCATGCGCTCGTAGCCGAGCAGGTACTTCGCCACGGTCCAGCCCTTGCCTTCGTCGTGCACGCGGTTTTCCAGCGGCACCTCGACGTCGTCGAAAAACACCTCGTTCACCTCGTGCGCGCCGTCCATCAGGAGCAGCGGCCGCACGGTGATGCCCGGCGTCTTCATGTCGATGAGCAGGAACGAGATGCCTTCCTGGCGCTTCCCGCCCAAGGGGTCGGTGCGCACCAGGCAGAAGATCCAGTCGGCGTAGTGCGCGAGCGTGGTCCAGGTCTTCTGGCCGTTAACCATGTATTTATCACCGACTCTTACCGCTTTGGTTTTCAGGGACGCCAAGTCGCTTCCCGAGCCGGGCTCCGAGTAGCCCTGGCACCAGAAATCCTCCCCCTGGTAAATGCGCGGCAGGAAGCGCTTCTTCTGTGCCTCGGTGCCGAAGGCGAGCAGCACCGGCGCGCACATCGCCAGGCCAAAGGGAATCAGCATCGGCCCGCCGGCATAGCCGAGCTCCTCTTCGAAGATGTAGCGCTGCACCACGTTCCACCCGGTGCCACCCCATTCCTTCGGCCAGGCCGGCGCCACCCAGCCCTTTTTCGCCAGGATCCTGTGCCAGCGCAGCAGGTCGTCCTTGGACAGATGCTCAAAGCTGCAGACTTTTTCGCGAAGGTCGGAAGGCAAGTTCGTCCCGAGCCAGGCGCGCACCTCGTCGCGAAAGGCGAGCTCCTCGGAGGAATAGTTGAGGTCCATTTATAGGATAGTAACGCCACCGTCGGCGACGATGCATTGCCCGGTGATGAAGGCCGAGGCGTCGGACGCAAGGAATACCGCGATGCCGCCGATGTCGCGCGGCTCGCCCAGGCGCCGCAGCGGCGTCGTCGCGATGCGCTCGGCGCGGCGCTTCTCGTCTTCCCACAGGGCGCGCGCGAACTCGGTCTTCACCAGGCCCGGCGCGATCGCGTTCACCCGCAGGTTTTTCGGACCCCACTCCGCCGCGAGATTGCGTACCAGGTGATGCCCGGCTGCCTTCGACATGCCGTATGCGCCGATCACGGTATTGGCGAGCAGCCCCCCGATCGAGCCCACCAGGATGAAGCTGCCTGAGCTTTTCTCCTTTTGTGCGCGCTCGGCCATCAGGGGGAGCGTCATGGCGGCGAGCCAGAGCACGCTTTTCACGTTGTTCGCCATGATCTTGTCGAAGGCTTCGTCGGAGATATCCGTGAGCGGGCCGTAGTGCGGGTTCGAAGCCGCGTTCGCCACCACGATGTCGATGCGGCCCCATTTCGAGAACGTCGCGTCCACCAGCGCCTGCAGCTCCGCCTTGCGCGATACGTTGCACGGCATCGCCAGCGCCTTGAACCCCTTTGCTGAAAATTCCTTTTGCACAGATTCACAGGCCTCGGCCTTGCGGCTGCAGAGCGCCACCCTCGCGCCCGCGCATGCCAGCTCCTCGGCGATCGAGAGCCCGATGCCGCGGGTCGACCCGGTGACCAGGGCCACCTTGCCGCCCAAATCGAACAGCGACGATTTCACTTAGCGAAATCCGGTATGACTAAGTTGACATGCGGACGCGGGCGGACAGAATAGCGAAACACGCCGAGTTTCGCTCGATTTTCACCGACCCGGATTTCACCCCGATAACCGGAGGAGAAGCTTCATGGGCGCACCAGAACCCGCGGCACCGCTTTCCCCGCCCGCCACTTTCAGCTATGAGCACGAGGGCGACCGCCAGTTCGCCACCACCCTCGCGCGCGGCCTGGAAGTGCTGCGCTGCTTCACGCCGCTCGAGCCGCTGCTCGGCAACAAGGAAATCTCGGTGCGCACCGGCCTGCCCAAGCCCACGGTTTCGCGGCTCACCTACACCCTCACCAAGCTCGGCTACCTGCGCCACAACATGCGCCTGGGCAAGTATCAGCTCGGCTCGGCGGTGCTGTCGATCGGCTATCCGCTGCTCGCGTCGATGAACATCCGGCAGGTGGCGCGGCCCCAGATGAAGGAGCTCGCCGACTATTGCAACGGCTCGGTCTCGATGGGCATACGCGACCGCCTGAACATGGTCTACGTCGAGTCCTGTCGCAGCGGCAACGGCCTCAGCACGTTACCCGACATCGGCACCTCCGTGCCGATATCACAATCGGTGATCGGCCGCGCCTTCCTCGCCGCCTGCACACCGCCGGAGCGCGAGGCAGTGCTCAACCACATGAAGGTCAAGGAGCCCGAGGCGCACCGCAAGTACCGCGCCTCGATCGACAAGTCGCTCGAGGACATCCGCGCGCGCGGCTTCTGCGTGAGCACCGGCGAGCTGCGCCGCGAGGTGTACGCGGTCGGCGTGCCGATGCGCCGCACGGTCGACGGCGAGATCGTCGCCGTCAACTGCACCGTGCCGGCCTTCATCTTGAAGAAGGGGCAGCTCGAGGACGACCTCGGGCCGCGGCTGGTCGCCATGGTGCGCAACATCGAGGCCTGCCTGGGGCTCCACTGAACGGAACCTCGTCTAAGCCGCGCGCTGCCTGACCCAGTTGGCGAGGATGGCGTGGATGCGGCGCACGCCGTCGGTGAGCGCCGCAGGCCCGGGCTGCAGGATGTCGGCAGACTTGATCTCGTGCAGCTGTTGTTCTTTTACTGCGGGGATTTCATGCCAGCCCGCGCGCGCGGCGACGCGCTCGGGCCGGAACTTCTTGCCGCACCACGAGCCGAGGATGATGTCGGGCCGTTTTTCGATCACTTTCCCGGGATCCGCGATCACGCGGCCCGCCGCCGCATGAGAATGCGAAAGCTCCGAAAACACATCCTCGCCACCCGCGATCGCGACCAGCTCGCTCACCCAGCGGATGCCGCTGATCATCGGCTGGTCCCATTCCTCGAAATAGACCCTGGGTTTCCTTTTGAATTGGTCCGATGCTCGCCTTATGGCGCGGAGATTGTCCTCAAATTCCGCAACCAGCTTCGCGCCCTTCTGCGGCACTCCGACCAGCGAGGACAGCAGCTGGATGAAATCCAGAATCTCCTGCACCGAGCGCTGGTTGAAGATCAGGACGTTGAGGCCCGCCTTGGCGAGATCGCGCAGGATATCCGCCTGCAGGTCGGAAAAGCCGAGCACCAGGTCCGGCTTCAGCTCCAGGATCTTCTGGTTCTTTGCGCTGAGAAATGCCGAAACGCGCGGCTTCTCGCGCCGCGCGCGCGGCGGGCGCACGGTGTAGCCCGAGATGCCGACGATGCGCCGCTCCTCGCCCAGCAGATACAGCGTCTCGGTGGTCTCCTCAGTCAGGCAGA
>WNGA01016118.1_pt1 | contig 14981 bp, 17 predicted proteins | sample 5400061 | NCBI WGS metagenome assembly WNGA01 (sample SAMN13153366, study PRJNA577476) | soil metagenome | isolation source: 100 cm soil or saprolite under grassland replicate 2 | place: USA:California | collected 2016-06-15
GATGTCGAATTCGGGCCTGCCCGAGGCGGGCGACGCCGTACTCACTCTCCCGCCCGAGCACCTCACCGACCGGGACACGTACCTGAAGGCGACCACGCTTACGGGCGAAGGTGAGGCGCGGACCCCGTCGGCGATGGCTCGACGCAACCTTGCGCTGGAGGGTTTCGCCGTACTGCGTGATGCGTATGAAATGCACGGGTCGTCGGCGCTGGACGACTTCTACGCGGCGGCGATTCGGATCGTCCAGCCGCAACTCGCGGACTGGCGGCGCCGCTGGGAGCAGGGCGCTCGCCGGCTGGCCGACGAGACCGGCGCCGCGCTGGACGCGCTCGAGGCCGGCACCGCGCCACACCTGCAGACGGCTGAGCTGCACCAGCTCGCAGGTCCCACCGAGTTCGGCCGGCACGGGATGTGCGGGCGACTCGACACCTATGACCTGAATCGACACCCATGACCGACTCATTCCCTCCCCGTCCCACCGCCGCGGCTGGGTACCGGAGTAGCACCGCGGCGGACGGGCGTACCGCCCCGAGAACACCAGCGTCGACGAGGACGTGTCGGCGCCGAAGAGAGGCAGAACAGTGAACGATCGACGCGTCGGCATCGTGATGAACGGCGTCACCGGCCGGATGGGCCTGCGCCAGCACCTCGAGCGCTCCATCGTGGCGATCCGCGAGCAGGGCGGACTGCCCGCCGCCGACGGATCGATGATCATCCCCGAGCCGATCCTGGTCGGCCGCAACGAGCTCAAGCTGCGCCGGATCGCGGAGCGGTACGGCCTGACCCGGTGGACCACCGATTTGTCCGAGGCGCTCGCCGAGTCCGACGTCGAGATCTACTTCGACTCCCAGTTGACCCAGCTGCGGGAGAAGGGTGTGCGCGCCGCCGTCGAGGCCGGCAAGGCGATCTACTGCGAGAAGCCGATCGCCGAGGGCCTGGACGCAGCCGTCGAGCTGGCCCGCCTGGTCCGCGACTCCGGGCTGAAGAACGGCGTGGTCCAGGACAAGCTCTCGCTGCCGGGCCTGCGGAAGCTCAAGCGGCTCGTCGACGGCGGGTTCTTCGGCCGGATCCTCTCGGTCCGCGGCGAGTTCGGCTACTGGGTCTTCGAGGGTGACTGGCAGGAGGCGCAGCGGCCGGCCTGGAACTACAAGCAGGAAGAGGGCGGCGGCATCGTCGTCGACATGTTCTGCCATTGGCGGTACGTGCTCGATCAGATCTTCGCCCCGGTCACGTCGGTCTACTGCCAGGGCGCCATCCACATCCCGACCCGGTGGGACGAGCAGGGCCACGAGTATCAGGCGACCGCGGAGGACGCGGCGTACGGCGTCTTCGAACTGGAGGGCGGCATCGTCGCCCAGCTGAACTCGTCGTGGACGACGCGGGTGTTTCGGGACGAACTGGTCGAGTTCCAGGTCGACGGCACCGAGGGCTCGGCGGTCGCCGGCCTGCGGAACTGCCGGGCGCAGCACCGATCGGCGACGCCGAAGCCGGTGTGGAACCCGGACCTCCCGGCCACCGAGAAGTTCCGCGACCAGTGGGCCGAGGTGCCGGACAACGAGGTGTTCGACAACGGGTTCAAGGTGCAGTGGGAGATGTTCCTGCGGCACGTCGTCGACGACACGCCGTTCACCTGGGATTTCGTCGAGGGCGCCAAGGGTGTGCAGCTCGCGGAGCTCGGTCTGCAGTCGTGGCGTGAGGGCCGCAAGCTCGAGGTGCCGCCGCTCGACATCGAGGCCAAGCTGTGACGCTCGAACTGAAACTGCCGCACGACGGCGGACTGACGCCGTACCGGCTGGACTGGGCCGCGACGCAGCAGCTGATCCGGCGGTCCGCGGCTGAGGCGCCGGACGGGCGGATCGCGGTCGGCGTCGGCACCGATCAGCTTGCTGCGGGCAACCATTCGCTGGAGACAGTGATCGCCGCGTACGAGGAGCAGCTCGCGGTAGCCGAGGACGTCGGAGCGCAGCCGATCCTGATGGCGAGCCGGGCGCTGTGCGCCGCGGCGGGCTCGCCGGACGACTACAGAAAGGTGTACGACCGGCTGCTGAACCAGTCGTCGCGACCGGTCATCCTGCACTGGCTGGGCTCGATGTTCGACCCGGCGCTGGACGGCTACTGGGGCAGCGACTCGCTCGACACCGCGGCGGACGTGGTGGTCGAGCTGATCGGCGACAATACGTCGAAGGTGGACGGCATCAAGGTGTCGCTCCTGGACGCTTCCCGTGAAGTTGCCCTGCGCAACCGCCTGCCGGAAGGCGTCCGGCTCTACACCGGCGACGACTTCAACTACCCTTCGCTGATCAAGGGCGACGAGGACCGCTACAGCGATGCGCTGCTCGGCATCTTCGCCGCGATCGCCCCGGCGGCCGCGGCCGCGCTGAAGGCTCTGGACGACGGAGATCTCCAGCGGTACGACGAGGTGTTCGCGCCGGCTGTGCCCTTGTCGCGGCAGATCTTCTCGGCACCGACGTACTACTACAAGACCGGAATCGCCTTCCTGGCTTGGCTGAACGGGCATCAGCCCGGGTTCTCGATGGTCGGTGGTCTACAGACCGGCCGGTCGCTGCCCCACCTGGCCGACACCTTCCGGCTCGCCGATCAGGCCGGCGTACTGACGAATCCTGAGCTCGCGGTCACGCGGTTCCGGCAGTTGCTGCGCGTGGGCGGAGTCGACGCGTGAACCGCTACAGCCTCAACCAGGCGACGACCAAGTACTGGCCGCTCGAGGACGTCGTCGCGGCCAGCGCCAAGGCCGGCCTGTCGTGGATCGGCCTGTGGCGCGAGCCCATTCAGGAGTACGGCGTCGACAAGGCCGCGCGGCTCGTCGCCGACGCCGGGCTGAAGGTGTCGTCGTTGTGCCGGGGCGGGTTCTTCACCGCGGTGGATCCGGCTGAGCGGAAGGCGAAGATCGAGGACAACCGCCGCGCGATCGACGAGGCGGCGACGGTCGGGACCTCGGTGCTGATCCTCGTCAGCGGTGGGCTGCCGCCGGGCTCGCGCGATCTCGACGGTGCGCGGGCCATGGTCCGTGACGGGCTCGCCGAACTGGCGCCGTACGCCTCGGAACACGGGGTCAAGCTCGGGATCGAGCCGTTGCATCCGATGTTCTGCTCGGACCGGTGCGTGGTGTCGTCGTTGTCCGGGGCGCTCGAGCTGGCCGAGCAGTTCCCGGCGTCGCAAGTGGGCGTGATCGTGGACGCCTATCACCTGTGGTGGGACGCGGATATCTACCGGCAGATCGAGCGGGCCGGCGAGCGGATCCTGTCCTACCAGGTGAGCGACTGGGTCGTTCCGCTGCCGGAGGACACGCTGCTCGGCCGCGGAATGATGGGCGACGGCTCGATTGAGCTGCGCCGGCTGCGCGAGGCCTGTGACTCGGCCGGGTACGACGGGCCGATCGAGGTCGAGATCTTCAACCAGAAGCTGTGGGACGCGCCGGGCCAGGACGTGTTCGACCTGGCGCTGGAGCGGTATCAGGAGCACGTCATCTGACTCGGAGGAGTTGCCCGTATGAGTGACCGGACCATTCCCGCCGACGGCATCGGAATGCATCTCTACACGATGCGCGAGGCACTGGCCGAGGACTACCCAGGGACGCTACGGCGACTGGCGCAGATCGGGTACACGACGGTCGGAGTCAGCGGGCGGTTCGGGCATTCCGCGGACAAGATCCGGTCCTTCGCGGACGAGGCCGGGCTGTCGATCGTGCTCGAGCACGTGAAGTACGACCGGATCGCTGATGACTGGGACGCCGCGCTGGCCGACGTACGGACGCTGGGAGCCAAGTGGGTCGTCGTACCGTCGATTCCCGCCGAGCTGCGAAGCGTCGAAGGGTTCCGTATGGCGGCAGCCGCCTTCACCGAGGCCGGTAAGGCGGCACAGGATGCGGGGTTGAAGCTGCTTTTCCACAACCACGGGCACGACTTCGCCACGGTCGACGGTCAGGTGCTGTTCGACATCCTGCTGGACGTGGACCCGTCGCTGCTCGGCTTCGAACTGGATCTGTACTGGGTGGTCAACGGCGGCAAGGACCCGGCGGAGTACTTCCGGAATCACCCCGGGCGGTTCCCGGCGCTGCACGTGAAGGACATGGCCGAGGATGGGTCGTGGGAGGACGTCGGCGCCGGGAAGCTGGACTTCGCCGGGATGTTCGCGTTCGCGGCCGACGGTGGGGTCGAGCAGTGGCTGGTCGAGCACGACGCGCCACCGAACGCCTGGGAATCGGCAGAGCGGAGCTACCGCGGACTGGCCGAACTCAGGTTCTGACAAACGCTTAACCGGGTCAGTTCCGGTTACGACTGCTCACGGCAGGTGAGATCGGCCTATTCTCGTCGCGTGCACAACGAGCCCACTGTGCGGTTGACAGCCGTGCGCCGCTTGTACGAAGTGAGCGCCCGGATGGGTGCGGGGCGGAGCCTGGCCGAGACCCTGCAGGCGGTGGTCGACGGCGTCGTACAGGGCCTGGGGTTCGGGATCGCCGTACTCAATCTGCGTCAGCCGGACGGGAAGTTCGAGGTGATCGCGGTCGCCGGATCGCCGGAGGCGCGCGAGGCATTACTGGGCACGGTCAGCTCGGCGGACATCTTCGACGCCGAGTTCGCCATCGCGGACAAGTGGGGCGGTTTGCGGTTCGTGCCGCACGAGCGGCTGCCGGAGGGCGAGGTGGTCGGCTGGGTGCCCGACGTACCGGTATCAGACGATCCTGACGCCTGGCACCCGCTGGACGCACTCTTCGCGCCGCTGTACTCGCCGGACGGTGAGCTGGTGGGGATGCTGGCTGTCGACCTGCCCGAGGACCAGCGGCGGCCGGGGCCGATCCACCGGGAGCTGCTGGAGATCTTCGCGACGCAGGCCGGGCTGGCGATCGACAAGGCACGGCTGACGGATCAGCTGATGGCGGAGAAGGTTCGGCTGGAGGCCAGCGAGATCACGTTCCGGATGGTGTTCGAGGGCGCCGGGAACGGGATGGCGACGATCTCCTTCGACGGGCCGGAGGCGGGCCGGATCCTGCGGGTGAACGACGCCTTCTGCCGGATTACCGGGTACGCCGCCGACCAGCTGGTCGGAGCTCGGATGCCCGACTTCCTGCGTGACGAGGAGGGCGAGCAGACGCGGCGCGAACGAGAGAAAGTCGCCGAGGGCAACGGAACGTACCGGTTCGAGCGGATCTTCCGGCGGCCGGCCGGCAACGACATCTGGCTCGGCGGTACGGCGGCTGTCGTCTCGCAGGGGGTCGGTCAGCCGCGGATCCTGCTGATCCAGATCGACGACGTGACGGCCCGCAAGGACGCCGAACGCGAACTCCGCCACCACGCCGGTCACGACCCGCTGACGGGCCTCCCGAACCGTCGACTGCTTCAGCACCGCTTCGCCTCGGCGTTGGAGCGAACGCAGCAGACCGGCCGGCGCGGCGCACTGCTGTTCTGCGACCTGAACCACTTCAAGCAGGTCAACGACGGCTACGGTCACGAGGCCGGCGACCGCGCACTCCGCGAGATCGCCACCCGCCTGGGCGCCGAGGTCCGCCACGGCGACACCGTCGCCCGCCTGGGCGGCGACGAGTTCGCCATCCTCGCTGAAGACATCGCCGACGACGCCCTGGCCGCCCTCATCAGCCGCCTCGAGTCCGCCGTCAGCCGCCCCCTCCCCAACATCGCCGTCCAGGTCAGCGCCAGCATCGGCACCGCCCCCATCACCCCCCAAACCACCGACCTCGACACCCTCCTCCACTCCGCCGACCAAGCCATGTACCAAACCAAACACCACCGCTGACGCTCAGGCTGTCGGCTCGCGTCGGACCCGCTGGTTGCGGCGCTGGGGAAACTTTTGGTCGCTGGGTGCAAATTTGTTTCCCATGCTGGGTCCACTCGCTTGGTGAAACAGGTTGGACCCGTCGGGTGGGGGTGCGGGAGGGTGCTGGGGTGGATGAGGTGGAGTTGGCGGGTGGGTTTGTGAATGCGGTGGTACGGCGGGGAGACGCCGTACTGCGGAAGCCGGGTGAGCGGGCCGAGTTCGTGCATGAGCTGCTGCGGCACCTGGACGGGTGGGAGGGGGCGCCGCGGTTTCTCGGAGTGGATGAGGATGGGCGGGAGCGGCTGACCTTCATCGACGGGTATGTGGCGTGGGAGCGGCGGCCGTGGAAGCAGGCGGTGACCTCTCAGGCCGCCCTCAGATCGGTCGGCGCGTTGGTGCGGGAGTTTCATGATCTGACCGCAGATACGGCGCTCGCCGGTGAACACGAGGTGGTCTGCCACAACGACCTGTCGCCGAAGAACACCGTCTACACCGAGGACGGGTCGCGGGCGATCGCCTTCATCGACTGGGACATCGCCGCACCAGGTGAGCGGATCCACGACCTCGCCTTCATCTGCTGGCAATACGCCGACCTCGGCCACCTCCAGCGCGTCGTACCCCAGTGGCAGGCCCTCCTCGCCGGCTACGGCCCCACCGACACCACAAACCTCATCTCAACCATCCTCTGGTGGCAGACCCGAGCCGCCGACGGCATCGACGCCAAAGCCGCGGCCGGCGACCCAGCCATGCTCAAGCTCCGCAACCCCGGCGTACCAACCGACATCCGCAAACACCGCGAGTGGATCAGCGCCAACTCGGCCGCACTAGCCGCCGAGGTCGGTCAGGGCCTGGTCGGTTAGGCGGTACGTCGTCCACTCGTCTTGGGGTTCGGCGCCCAGCGACTTGTAGAAGTCGATGGCGGGGGTGTTCCAGTCGAGGACGGACCATTCGAGGCGTTCGTAGCCCTTGGTCACACATTCCTGGGCGAGGGCGACCAGGAGGGCCTTGCCGAGGCCGGTGCCGCGGGTTTCGGGGCGGACGAAGAGGTCTTCGAGGTAGATGCCGTGGACGCCGCGCCAGGTGGAGAAGTTGAGGAACCAGAGGGCGCAGCCGGCGACCGACCCCTCGTGCTCGGCGACGTGGCAGAAGACCGCGGGCGTCTCGCCGAAGAGCGCCACCTCGAGCTGCTCGGCGGTCAGGCGGCACTCGTGCGGCGCTCGCTCGTAGTCGGCCAGGCCGTAGACCAGTTCCACGATTGCCGGTACATCGTCCGGCCGAGCCCGTCGTACTCGCTCATCGATCTGCATGACCTCAATCCTGCCGCACCGAGGTCTGGTCAATATATCGCTGTTTCCTGTTAACTTACCGATCAAGCTCGTTAACCTTCATGACACCCGGCAACTGAACACTGACAGCGCTTCCCACCTGAACCCCGCCCCTCACAGGAGGAATTCACATGTCCGTTTCACGCCGTCGCTTCCTCGGCCTGAGTGGTGCGGGCAGTGCCGCCGTACTGCTCGGCACCGGGGCCTGGGACGCCTCGACCACGTACGCCGCTCCGGCCGGCAGCGGCAACCCGTTCACCCTCGGCGTCGCTTCCGGAGATCCGCAGTACGACGGTGTCGTGCTGTGGACGCGTCTCGCCACCGACCCGTACGCCGTCGACGGCCGCGGCGGGATGCCCGACAGACCGATCCGGGTCGAGTACGAGGTCGTCCGGGACGAGAACTTCCAGCACGTCGTACACCGGTCCAGCGTCGTGGCGACTCCCGAACTCGGCCACTCCGTCCACCCTGAGGTCAGCGGCCTGCTGCCGGACCACGTGTACTACTACCGCTTCCGCACCGGCTCCGAGGTCTCGCCGACCGGCCGTACCCGCACGACGCCGCACCCGATGGCCTCGCCGCGCGAACTCAAGTTCGCCTTCGCCTCGTGCCAGGCGTGGCAGGACGGGTTCTTCACGGCGTACGACCACATGGCCGCAGAGGACCTGGACATGGTCGTCCACCTCGGGGACTACATCTACGAGTCCGGCGTGAAGACGAACCGGCGGGGTGTCGTGACCGACCCGCGGTTCCACGGCGAGACGTTCGATCTCGCGCGGTACCGGCTGCAGTACTCGCTCTACAAGACTGAGGCGCCGCTGCAGGCCGCGCACGCGGCGTTCCCGTGGATCCACACGCTCGACGACCACGAGGTCGAGAACAACTGGGCCGGCGACATCTCGCAGAAGGACACCGAGCCGGACCAGGACCCGGTGGTGTTCCGGGCCCGTCGGGCGGCCGCGTTCCAGGCGATGTACGAGAACGAGCCGCTGCGGCACGAGCAGATGCCGTCCGGTCCCGACGTACGGCTGCATCGGCGCCTTCCGTACGGGCGTTTGGCCGACATCACCGTGCTGGACACGCGCCAGTACCGCTCCGACCAGCCGTGTGGCGACGGCGACTCGTCGACGTGTTCCGACCGGTTCAACCCGGAGAACACGATGCTCGGCGGGAAACAGCGCGAGTGGCTGCTGGACGGGTTCAAGCAGTCGAACGCGCGCTGGCAGATCCTCGGCAACCAGGCGCCGATGGGCCAGACCGACTGGACGCCGGGCCCGGAGACGCACGTCTGGCTGGACCCGTGGGACGGTTATGTTGCCGAGCGCAACAAGGTACTCGCGGCCGCGCAGGACAGCGGCGTACGCAACCTGGTCGTCGTCACCGGCGACCGGCACCAGAACTACGCGCTCGAACTCAAGCGCGACTACGAGAACCCGGACTCGCCGAACGTCGGCACGGAGTTCGTCGGTACGTCGATCACGAGTGGCGGCGACGGCGCCGACATGACCGACCAGGGCCGGCAGTTCCTGGCGGCCAACCCGCACCTGAAGTTCTTCAACTCCCAGCGCGGCTACGTCCGCGTCACCGTGAACCACCAGCAGTGGCGCTCCGACTACCGCGTCGTCCCCTTCGTCCAGACCCAAGGCGCCCCGGTCAGCACGAGGGCGTCGTACGTCGTAGAGGACCAGGACCCACACGTCCACGCTTCCTGAATCCCGCTTGCGTCCGAAGAATCGAGGTCTATAGGCCTCGGTTCTTCGGACGTACTGGGCTATCGCCGGATTCAGTCCTCGTGGTACTTGCTCTCAGAGCTTTTTACTGTTGGAAGTCTGATTCGAGCCGCGCAAGGCTGGGACGCATGGCAACTGCAACGAACAAGACCCGCCGGATCGGCGATGTCGAGGTCAGCGCGATCGGGCTCGGCGCGATGCCGATGTCGATCGAGGGCCGGCCCGACGAGGAGCGGTCGATCGCGACCATCCACGCCGCCCTCGACGCGGGAATCACCCTGATCGACACCGCCGACGCGTACCACCTGACCGCGACCGATGTCGGCCACAACGAAACCCTGATCGCCAAGGCGCTGGCGTCGTACGGCGGTGACACGTCGAACGTAATCGTCGCCACCAAAGGCGGGCACCTGCGCCCGGGCGACGGCCGATGGACGCAGGACGGCTCGCCGGCGCACCTGAAGCAGGCAGCCGAGGACTCGCTCAAGCGACTCGGCGTGGACGCGATCGGCCTGTGGCCCGACCCCAAGACGCCGTACGAGGAATCGATCGGCGCGATCCGCGACCTGCTGGACGCCGGCAAGATCCGGCTGGCCGGCATCTCGAACGCGAACCCGGCGCAGATCCAGCAGGCGAACGAGATCCTCGGCGGCCGGCTCGTGTCGGTGCAGAACCAGTTCTCACCCGCGTTCCGGTCGAGCGAACCGGAGCTCGAGTTCTGCGACCAACTCGGCATCGCGTTCCTGCCGTGGTCGCCGCTCGGCGGCATCTCCAACGCCGGCGAGCTCGCCGCGTTGCACCCGGCATTCCACCAGATCGCCTCCGAGCTCGGCGTCAGCCCTCAGCGGGTGACACTCGCCTGGATGCTGGCCAAGTCGCCGTACGTGATTCCGATTCCCGGCTCCAGCCGCCCGGAGACGATCCTCGATTCGTACGCCGCGATCGACCTCGAGCTCACCGCGGAGCAGGTGGCCGCTCTCGACGCTGCCTGATCGCGGGTTGCCCCGCCGTACGGAATAGCTCCGTGCGGCGGGGCGTTCTTCTCGTGTCCCCGACATGAGGAGGTCCCGATGGAAGACATGCGTGCGTTGAGTTATGGGCTCGGGCAGCAGTACTTCGAGGAGCGGGACTACCGCGGCGCCATCCGTGCCCTGCGCCCAGTGGTCGAGGAGACGCCTTCGGATGTCGGCACACGCTTGCTATTGGCGCGGGCCTATTACCACGCGGCCCTGTTGAAGCCCGCCGAAGAGCACCTCCTACAGGTCATCGAGCGCGAGCCCACCGAGTACTACGCCCACCTCATGCTGGCCCGCACCCTAGAACGCCAGTCCCGTGCGGACGAAGCCGTCAAACACCGCCGCATCGCCGCCGCCCTGACCGGCGACGACGCATTACTGAAGCCGCACAGGCTCTGACAAGCTCGACCGACGGTCCGCCGACCTCCTGGTTGGCGGGCCGTTCGTGTTGAGCGAGGGAATCACGCGGGTGGGATTGGCGTTGGGGTGGGTATTGGTAGTTTAATCGTGAACTACCTAAGTGGAGGAGGACAGATGCAGTTCGGGGTGTTCAGCGTTGGGGACGTGACCGAGGACCCGACGACCGGGCGGACCGTGAGTGAGGGCGAGCGGATCAAGGCGATGGTCGCGATCGCATTGAAGGCGGAGGAGGTCGGCCTGGATGTGTTCGCGCAGGGCGAGCACCACAACCCGCCGTTCGTGCCGTCGTCGCCGACCACGCAGCTCGGGTTCATCGCCGCGAAGACGTCGAAGATCATCCTGTCCACCTCGACGACCCTGATCACCACCAACGACCCGGTGAAGATCGCCGAGGACTACGCGATGCTGCAGCACCTGGCCGACGGCCGGGTCGACCTGATGATGGGTCGCGGCAACACCGGTCCGGTCTACCCGTGGTTCGGCCAGGACATCCGCAACGGCATCGCGCTCGCGGGACGTGGTCGACTGGGAGGGCAAGTTCCGTACGCCGCTGCAGGGGTTCACCTCGACACCGCGGCCGCTGGACGGCGTACCGCCGTTCGTGTGGCACGGTTCGATCCGTTCGCCGGAGATCGCCGAACAGGCGGCGTACTACGGCGACGGCTTCTTCCACAACAACATCTTCTGGCCGATATCGCACACCAAGCGGATGATCGAGCTCTACCGCGCGCGCTTCGAGCACTACGGGCACGGCGCCGCGGACCAGGCGATCGTCGGGCTCGGCGGTCAGGTGTTCATGCGCAAGAACTCGCAGGACGCCGTACGGGAGTTCAGGCCGTACTTCGACAACGCGCCGGTGTACGGGCACGGGCCTTCGCTGGAGGACTTCAGCCGGGAGACACCGCTGACGGTCGGGAGTCCGCAGCAGGTGATCGAGCGGACGCTGACGTTCCGGGAGCAGTTCGGTGACTACCAGCGGCAGTTGTTCCTGATGGACCACGCCGGGCTGCCGTTGAAGACGGTGCTGGAGCAGCTGGACATCCTCGGGTCCGAGGTCGTTCCGGTACTGCGGAAGGAGTTCGACGCGCAGCGGCCGGCGCATGTGCCGGAGGCGCCGACGCACGCTTCGCTGAAGGCTGCGGCCGTGCGGGCGCGGGAGCTCGAGACGATCGAGGAGCCGACCCGATGAACGACCGTGTGATCGCTGTGGTGACGGCCGGGCTGACGACACCGTCGTCTTCGCGGTTGCTTGCGGATCAGCTGGCGGCCGCCGTACGAGACGAGCTGTCCGGGCGTGGGATCGCCTCGCGCGTCGAGATGATCGAGGTGCGCGACCATGCGCACGACCTGACGAACAACCTGCTCACCGGCTTCCCGTCCGCGTCGCTGCAGGCCGTCCTCGACACGGTCGCTTCTGCCGATGCATTGATCGTGGTGACGCCGACGTTCAGTGCGTCGTACAGCGGGCTCTTCAAGATGTTCTTCGACGTACTCGACGACAAGGCACTGGCCGGCAAGCCGGTGCTGCTCGCCGCAACCGGCGGGACCGAACGCCACTCGCTCGTGCTCGAGTTCGCGCTCCGGCCGCTCTTCGCCTACCTGAAGGCCCTGCCGGTCCCGACAGGTGTGTACGCCGCCTCCACCGACTGGGGCACGGGCGCCACCAACCTCCGCGCCCGCATCACCCAAGCCGCCACCGAACTGGTAGCCGCCCTCCATCACGAAACCCCCACCCAAACCGACCCCTTCACTACCCCAACCCCCTTCGAAGACCTCCTCAACAACTGATCAGTGATACTCACTGAATGAGTCCGCGACGCAGCCATGTCGGAGAGTGGCTGCTGTCGCGGCGTTGGGCGTTGGGCTTTCTCGCCTGGCGTCATTCTCCTTGTCGTCAAAAGCCGTCGATCGCGGCGCGCGCTCGGTGACTAGTAGGGAGATGCCGTCGAGGAGGCGGGAGAGGCCGAAGGTCAGGGCGTGGGCTGGGGCGATGACGGACTGAAATGTTCGCCTACTGAGGCGCCGACGCGGCCGGCGACGGCGTCCGCGGTGAGGTTTACCAAGGTCGGCGTAGGGAGCCGCCGCGGGTAGGTAGGCGAGCTGGCTCGATGGGCTCTGGCGGTGGTAGCTCCGCCGCCAGGGCCCGCTGGCGTTCCATGTCGGCGAGTGCGTCCGCCTTCCGCAGGTAGCGGACCTTTCGATAGTGCTCGTTGGCATAGATATGCAGGGTCCATCCGCCGCGGAAGACGAGGACATGTGTAAGAACATTGGCGAGCAAGGCAATAGGAAGAAGTACGAGCGCCAACAGCTCTGCGGGGAGGTAGTCGTAGGTCCACTGCGCGAACCCTGACCGCCGCAGCTCAATCGTTACTTCCCCCATGTGAACCAGTATCCCTGGCGCATCGTGTTGGCGGCAGTGGGTAACGGGAGGTGGTGGACGTGCGTGATGGACCAGTACGGCGCCTGTTGTGGCAGGCGGCGCATGTGATGCAGCGTGTGCTCGGGCCGGGCGCTGCGCGTCGTACTGCGCGCTTGGTGGGGGCGGTGGAGGGGTTGACCGAGCACGGCGTCCGGCGGGTTGCGGTCCGGATCTCGCCGCGGTTGGCGGATGACAACCCCGGATTGGTGAAGGTGTCGCCGGCGTGGGCGGCGTCGGAGGTCGTCGTACGGCGGCAAGGGTTGGAAGTGGAGCTGGATCTGCGCGACAACCTGCAGGCGGTGTTGTACTACGCGGGGCGGTATGAGCCCGCCGTACGGCGGTTCTTGCGTGCCGAGCTCCGGCAGGGGGACGTCGTACTGGACATAGGCGCCAACATCGGGCTGCACGCGCTCACAGCGGCCAAGCGACTACATGAGCTCGGCGGTGGCCGGGTGATCGCATTCGAGCCGGCCGCTGACTGTCTTGCCAAGCTGCAGACGGCTGCGGAGCGCAACAAGCTGCAGGTGGAGGTCGTGCCCGCGGCACTCGGTGAGCGGAAGCACTACGCAGCTCTGCGAGCAGACAGCAGGTACGACGACGCTGACGCCGGTGTGCGGTCCTTGTACGGCGACGGCAACGTGGTGCAGGAGGTACCGGTCATCCGGCTGGACGACTGGGCTCGGGAGCATGAGCTGACCCGGCTGGACGTGGTGAAGCTAGACATAGAGGGCGGTGAGGTCGCGGCTCTGTCCGGAGCCGCTCATACGCTGACACGGCTGCAGCCGCGCGCTGTGCTCGTGGAGGACAAGCGCCCTGAGTTGCGTGCGCGGCTCCACGCCGTACTGGATGAGCTCGGCTACAGGCCCACCGGCGACGTACTAGATCACAACGCGTTGTTCCGGCCGGACTGATAAGTCAGCCTGCATTCCGTACGGCGTGCAACTGTGCGTAGAGCCTCTGCTGCGACAGCAACTCGTAGTGCGTTCCGTCCTCCACGAGCCGGCCCCGCGGTCAACTGACTGCGACACTCACGAAGTTAGCCAGCCAGCCTGCTGATTCGGTCGGAGAGGGCTGGCAAGAACCTCCGAACCACAGAACGCCTTTGATACAAGCGTCTTGACAGTTGCTTAAGGCATCAATTGGCCGCCGTTGACCTCGATGATCTGGCCGGTGACGTAGGAGCTCATCCGGTCGGAGGCGAGGAAGAGGATGGTGCCGACGCATTCGTGCGGGGTGCCGGTGCGGCCCATCGGAATGGTCGCGATCATGCCGTTCAGCTGCTCCTCGCCGGTGTGCCGATCGTGGAACGGGGTCTTGATGACGCCGGGTGAGATCGCGTTGACGCGGATGCCCTCGGGCGCGAGTTCCTTGGCCAGGCCGCGGGTGAACGTGCTGACCGCGCCCTTGCTGGTGGCGTAGACGACGGAGCCGCCGCCACCGCCGTGCCGCCCGGCGATCGACGTGACGTTGATGATCGATCCGCCGCCCTGCGCGCGGAACACCGGCACGATCCGGCGGGAGAGCGCGAAGACGGAGGTCAGGTTCACGTCGATGATCCGGTGGAACTCCTCGTCCGGTACCTCGACCACCGGCGAGCGGTTGATCAGGTCGCCGGCGTTGTTCACCAGTACGTCGATCCGGCCGTGCTTCGCGAGTACGTCGTCGATCAGCTTGCCGGCGGATGCCGGATCCGCGAGGTCGGCCTGATGCACCGAACCTGTGCCGCCGGCCGTCTGCACCGCGCCGAGCGTGTGCTTCGCTCCTTCTTCGTTCCGGTGGTAGTGCAACGCGACAGTTGCTCCGGTCTCCGCGAACCCCACTGCCGCTGCGGCCCCGATGCCGCTGCTGGCGCCGGTGACCACCACAACCTGATCCCTGAAATCCAGATATGCCATGCGCACTATCCTCTCCCAGTGCCGCGTTTCGTACTGATCGCCGCGTATGTCGCCTGGCCGACCGCCCTGGTCCTGCTGCGCCTGATCACGCCCGTACGACCCCGATGCCTGGCGGTTCTCGCCGGAAGTTGGCTGGCGGCGACCGTACTGGCGACGACCGCCACGCCGGCGACCCTGGCGGTACCGCTGGGGCTGATCGTCGGGGCCGGGATCGGGCTCGGCATCTCTGCGGCAGTCTCGCGCGGGGTGACGTTCACCTGGGAACCGAATAGGACGTACTCGGTGTACGACGGGAAGATCCCGGTCGGTGATCGAGTGGCCCTGGCGATCACGGCCGTCGCAGGACTGGTCGGCGTCCTCGGGCTCGTTTGATTTCCTTGTCG
>WNGA01010038.1_pt1 | contig 14973 bp, 12 predicted proteins | sample 5400061 | NCBI WGS metagenome assembly WNGA01 (sample SAMN13153366, study PRJNA577476) | soil metagenome | isolation source: 100 cm soil or saprolite under grassland replicate 2 | place: USA:California | collected 2016-06-15
GGCCGAGGGGCGGCTTACGGGCCCGTTTCCGTACAGCGCCGCCTGGGGCGACATCATCACGGGCGTCGTCGCGGTTCCGGTGCTGTGGCTCCTGAAGGACGGAGTCGCGCGCCACTCCACGGCGATTGCGGCCTGGAATCTGTTCGGCACTGCCGATCTTGTCCTGGCAATCGCCTTTGGCGCCACGTCGTCAGAGGGTTCTCCCTTGCAGATTTTCCCCGGTCCGGGCTCGGAAGCGATGCAGTACGCGCCCTGGTCGTTCGTTCCGACGGTGCTGGTCCCGCTTTGGCTGATCCTGCACGCGATCATCGCTGCGCAGCTGCGGCGCGCCAAACTGGGCCAAACGGCAAGCGCAGTCGCCTGAGAGCCCGAATCGACCTCAAAGAATTTTCAGTGCCGCGTCGATTTCGCCTAGCCCCGTTCGTCGTGATGGCGGAGTGAGGGCGGAACCATCGCATCCTGCCAGAATGCCGCGAACTGATTGAAGGCGCAATGCATCGCGCCGGGACGCGCGTAGAGCTTCGCGTAGTGGCGGCGCGTGGCTTCGTCGATCGACTTCGGATCGGCGGAGACCTCGTTCCAGAACCGGTCGAGATAGATGCGCTCGCGGCCTTTGACCAGGCGCTCCACATCGGGCCCGCGGAAGTCGAAATGCCACAGCGCAGGGCTGCGGATGATCTCGTCCCAGTGCCCGATGCCGAGAAGCGGGGCATCCATGACGACCCAACGGGTCACGCGGTCCGGATACTGCGGCGAAGGCGTAGCGCTCAAAGGGACATTCCGGGTATGACCCAATCCGGTCATAAGCCAGGGCGAAATCCTGCACTGCAGCGAGCCCCTGCCCTAATCCTCGCTAATCCAGTATGCTGTCACGGCCTCCTTCGGCCAGAGCAGCGGATGCCACCTGATCAATTGAAAAGACGCCAATTCATCACGCTGCTCGGCGGCACTGCCGCGGCATGGCCGCTCGCGGCGCGCGCGCAGCAGCCAGCAATGCCTTTAATCGGTTCTCTCAACAGTGAGTCGCGCGAAACGTACCGCGAATATTTCTCAGCATTTCACCGAGGTTTGAACGAAACCGGCTTTATCGAGGACCGGAACGTGATCATTGAATACCGCTGGGCAGAGGGTGACGATGACCTCGACATTTTTATCGACCAGTTCGGTGGCAAGCCGCGCGAGAGGAGCGGCACTTCCTTCCGAGAAGCGCCAGTCGATCAATAATTGGCGTCGGCGGCGCGGATCATTCCGTCGATATGGCCCCCGGTCGAGTAGTCGATGAACGGGTAGACACCATTCCAGAACGTGTCGCCGGCGTGAAGGATGTCGGCGTCCGTGAAAGTGACGGAGATGTCGCCGTCGGTGTGAGCCGGCCCGTATTGCTTCAGCGCGATCCACGGCTTCGGACGATCGGCTATTGCGGCGAGGTATTGCGCCCGCGGCCTGATCCCTTGAGCGCGCCGGCGCGTTTCCTGGGCAACGCGGTGCGATGGTGGTCCTCCGCGTGCTGATGGTGGTCGTCATCGACTTCGGGCTCGGCCGATTCCGACTGGACGGTCTTGGCGTTGTCGCCTAGCAGCGGCACGCAGTCGACCGCCAGCGGCTGCACCCCCCGCGATGCCTCTCCGGCGAAAACCGTGCCGTTGACGTGGCCCGTCATGGAATCCTCCTGTCGGCATCGAAGCCGACGAAGTGAACCGGCTTGATTTCGATGGCCACCGCGGCTATGGACATTGGCCTGCTCGGAAGATTGTTGCGAGCGCCGCCTGCCCGTCAGCATTGACTTCTAGACGACCCGGCAAAATAATGGATTGCCGGGCTCGGGGTGGAGCGGGTGAAATGGGACGATGCCGGCTTTTCGCCAGAATCGCTGCCACAGCAACTGCCTTGATTGTTCTTTTGGCGGTTTGGGATTCGCGTGCCCAATAATCTTGATCGGTGCCGAATTCCGTGGCGCGCGATTCCCGGGCGAACGCGTACGTCCCTGACAAGAAAGCTCGGCCCGCCAAATCGGCGGTTGCGAGCGGCAAAAATCGGCCACACAGGCCCGCCGAGCGGCATTCCGAGAAGGTTGTGCCCCTCTATCCAGACGATCGGCCGGCAGCCGAACCGGCGCGCAGCAAGCCTCTCACGACTTCCCAGTGCCGCGCCGTCGATGGCAGTCCCCGTGTTGGCGAGCCTTCGCTGCGATTCGAGACGGAAGGAAAGATCCAACATGAACCGCTGCGCAGCGGGATCGGGAGCGACACCGGGTTCAACGATTCCAATCCGCGTTCGGGCCCGCGCATTTTCTTCTTCGGCCTCTCGATTGTTCGCCGATCGAGTGAAGCGGCCGTGGGATCGCTTCGCCCGCGCCGGAGCGGCGGGCTATCGTCATGAGTGAAATCTGGTCAACGATGCTTTGTAGCCGCCATGCTCGGCTGCCTGTTGATGGCCGTTGCAGTGACGCTGGTTCCCTCGTTCGCGCGGGGCCGGCAGGGACCCCGCCGGCGTGAACCGGCGGTGACCGTCCTCGTTCCGCTGCACGGCGACGGACCCGGCCTGTTCGAGAACCTCGCCGCCTTCTGCCAGCAGGACTATGCGGGAGAAGTGCAGCTCCTCCTGGGCGTCGCCGACCCATCCGACTCGGCGATTTGCGTGGTGCGACGCCTGCAGCTCGCGTTTCCGGGCCGGCAGATCGAGCTCCTCGTCAATACCCATGCCGCCGGCTCAAATCCGAAGGTCTCGAACCTCATCGGCATGAGTTCCCGTATCCAGCACGAAATCATCGTCCTCGTGGACAGCGACATTCGCGTCGGACCCGACCACCTGCGCCGCGTGGTGAGCGCGCTCGAGCGGTCCGGTAGCGGCGCCGTCACCTGCCCCTATTTCGGGATTTCCACCGGCAGCCTTTGCTCGGAGCTCGCGCGCTTGGCCATCGACAGTCATTTCCTGCCCGGCGTCATGGTCGGAGTGCGCCTCAAGCTCGCACGACCGTGTTTCGGGTCGACCATAGCGCTGGGTCGGAATTCGTTTGCCGCAATCGGCGGCTTCGAAGCAGTCGCAAACTGCCTTGCCGACGATCACGCGCTCGGCGACGCGCTGAGAAAACGCGGCGAGACTGTTTCCGTGCTGCCGATGGCGGTTGGCCACATCTGCGCTGAAGAGTCCTGGCGCGAGCTGTGGCATCACGAGGTGCGCTGGGCGCTGACCATCCGCACCGTCGACCCGATCGGCTATGCCGGGTGGGCCGTCTCGCACGCGTTCCCCCTGGCGTTGGTCGCCCTGTGCCTCGGCGGGGGAATTCCGACGCTCGCGCTCGCGGCGGCGGCGGTCGCGTGCCGCGCTACCCTGGTGCTCGCCATCGAGCGCGCCTACGGCTTGCCGGCACATCGGTATTGGCTCATACCCGTGCGCGATCTGCTGTCCTTCGCGGTCTTCGTTGCGGGCTTTGCAGGACGTGCGGTAATTTGGAAGGCGCGCCGGTTTCGCCTGTCATCCAAATACAGCCCATTTCTCGAGCAGGGTCCCTATGGCCATGATGAGAACACTATTCCTGCAGGCGCCGTCATTCGAGGGTTTCGATGGCGGAGCCGGAGCCCGCTACCAGAACCGGCGGGAGATTCGGTCATTCTGGTACCCGACGTGGCTGGCCCAGCCGGCGGCGATGGTGGAAGGCTCTAAGCTCGTCGACGCGCCGGCGCATCGCCTGACGTTCGACCAGGTCGCGCCGGAGGCGCGCGTCCGCGACCTCGTCGTGCTGCATACCTCCACGCCGTCCTTCTCATCCGACATCGAGACGGTGCGCGCCCTCAAGGAGGTCAATCCGAAACTCACGATCGGACTGATCGGCGCAAAGGTCGCCGTCGATGCGGAGGGTAGCCTGCGGGCATGCGAAGCGATCGATTTCGTCGCCCGCAACGAGTTCGACTTCACCATCAAGGAGGTGGCGGAAGGCCGCGAGCTGAGCCGCATTGCGGGGCTGTCCTATCGTGCGGCCGACGGCCGCATCGTGCATAACGAGGATCGCCCCATTCTCCTTGACATGGACGCGCTTCCGTTCGTCTCGCCGGTCTACAAGCGCGACCTTGTCATCGAGAACTATTTCAGCGGCTACCTCAAGCATCCTTATCTGTCGTTCTATACCGGCCGCGGCTGCAAATCGCGCTGCACCTTCTGTTTGTGGCCGCAGACCGTCGGCGGCCACCGCTATCGCGTCCGCAGCGTCGGCCATGTGATCGAGGAGTTGCAGTGGGCGGCCGCAGCCTTTCCTCAGGTCAAGGAGTTCTTCTTCGACGACGACACTTTGACCGACAACCTCCCGCGGGTGGAAGAGCTGGCGCGGCAGATCGGCAAGCTCGGCGTTACCTGGTCGTGCAACGTCAAGGGGAACGTGCCGCGCGCGACGCTGAAGGTGATGCGGGACAACGGACTGCGGCTCGTGGTCGTCGGCTACGAATCCGGCAACCAGAAAATCCTGCACAACATCAAGAAGGGAATGCTCATCGATGTGGCACGGCGCTTTACCAAGGACTGCCACGAGCTCGGGATCACCATTCACGGCACGTTCATTCTCGGTTTGCCGGGCGAAACCGCGGAAACGATCGAGGAGACGATTCGCTTCGCCACCGAAATCAATCCGCACACGATCCAAGTCTCGCTCGCCGCGCCCTATCCGGGGACCTTCCTGCACCGTCAGGCGCTGGAGAATGGCTGGCTCGACCATGACGGCGGGGAATTGGTCGACGAGCGGGGAAGTCAGCTTCTTCCGCTCCATTACCCGCACCTGAGCCATACCCAGATTTTCCAATCCGTCGAGGATTTCTATCGCAGGTTCTATTTCCGCGCCCCCAAGATCACCGCCATGGTCGGCGAAATGCTGCGCAGTCCGCACATGGCGAAGCGTCGCCTGCGCGAGGGCGTCGAATTCTTCCGCTTCCTGCATGACCGGCGGGGGCCCGCGTCCTGAAGCAGCTGGTCATTACGGCGGACGACTTCGGCTTGGCGGAAGAAGTCAACGAAGCCGTGGAAGCTGCATCCAGCGACGGCATCCTGACGGCAGCGAGCCTGATGGTCGCAGGACCGGCCGCCGCGCATGCGGTCGCATGCGCGCGGCGCCTGCGCCGCCTGCGGGTCGGCTTGCACGTGGTCCTGGTCGACGGCCGCTCGGTTCTGCCACCGGAGCGCCTGCCCGACCTTGTCGATCGCGCGGGACGGTTTCGCAAGGGAATGGTGGAGCTCGCCTTCGAGACGATTGCCCGTCCAGCGGTCCGCCGACAGCTTGCAGCTGAGATCGAGGCCCAATTCGCGGCGTTCCAGGCGACGCGGCTCCCGCTCGATCACGTCAGTGCCCACAAGCATTTTCACCTGCATCCGAGCATCGCGAGCGCGATTATCGCGATCGGCGCCCGTTATGGACTGGCCGCACTGCGCGTGCCGACCGAGCCGCGGTCCGTGCTCGCGGCCGTAGAGCCGCAAACCCGGCCGGGCACGGTCTGGATGACCGCGCCGTGGGCCAAGCTGCTCGCGCGGGCCGCGCGCCGCTCCGGATTGCGGACGGCCGACGCGTTGTTCGGTCTTGCCTGGACCGGCGGGATGACGGCCCCGCGGCTCGCCGGCCTGCTTCATCACCTCCCGGCGGGGCGAACGGAAATCTATCTCCATCCCGCCACCCGAGACGAGTTCCCGGGGCACGCGCGCGGATACCGCTATCGCGAAGAGCTCGCAGCGCTCACGGCGCCGTCCGTCATCGAAGCGGTGCGGCGCGACGACCTGAAGCTGGGCGGATATGCCGATTTCTAGCCCGGATTTCTCACCGGATCGCGCGATGATGGCGCAGAGATTTGGCTCGCCGAGTCGCGCGCATTGCAGACAAGCCCTGCATTTAGCCTCGCTGACTCTCTGCTCTCGTTGATCGGCCGAATTGCCGACGATATGTATGGAATTCGACTTTACGGCGACTTGCAAGAGCAAGGTTGGTTGCCGGGATGCAGCTCGGATTACAAGAGAACACGCACGACCTCACGCTCGTCACCGGGGCGAGCGGATTTGTCGGCTCGGCGGTCGCGAAGGCCCTTCGCCAGACGGGCCACCGCCTGCGCGTGCTGGTCCGGCCGTCGAGCCCGAGAACCAACGTCGACTCGCGCGACGAGGTCTTTATCGGCGACATCCTGAACCGCGCCTCGGTTGCGGCGGCTCTTCGGGGCGTGCACTATCTCGTTCATGCCGCAGCCGATTACCGGCTCTGGGCCCCCGCATCCGAAAGCATCGTCCATACCAATCTCGAAGGCACGCGGATCGTCATGGAAGAAGCGGCGCGCGCCGGCGTGAAGCGGATCGTCTATACCAGCACCGCGGCGACCTTTGACTGCTCCCGCGATCGACCGGCCGACGAGACGCGGCCGCTGCCCGTGAGCAAGGCCATGGGCGATTACAAGCGCAGCAAGATCATGGCTGAAGCTCTCATCGCCGACATGGTGAAGAGCCTTCAGCTTCCCGTCGTGATCGTCAATCCGACGACGCCGATCGGTCCGCGCGACGTGCGGCCCACCCCGACCGGTGACATCATCGTCAAGGCGGCGTCGGGGCGCATGCCCGCGTTCGTCGATACCGGGCTCAATTTCGTCCACGTCGAGGACGTGGCCGCCGGGCACGTGGCGGCGCTGCAGCGAGGAAAGCTCGGCGAGTGCTATATTCTTGGCGGAGAGAACGTGGCCCTGTGCACCTTTCTGGCGGAGGTCGCCGAGATCGTCGGTCGACGCCCGCCGCGCGTGCGGTTGCCGCATGCCTCGGTCTATCTCGTCGCGGTCGGGGCCGAGCTTCTCGCCCGCTTCACGGGACACGTCCCTTTCGCGACCCGCGACGGCGTGCGCATGTCTCGCCGGCATATGTACTTCGTCGATGCGAAGGCGCGCCGCGAACTCGGATATGTCTCGCGACCTTACCGCGAGGGTATCGTCGATGCGATCGCCTGGTTCGATCAGGCCGGCTACCTACGCCGCTGAAAACTCCCGAGGTTGCGGGGAGCGCACCAGACGCGCACTCGGCCGGGTCGCCGGGACCGCTCAATGTTGATTCGCCGGTCCTGACCTATCGCTTGCGGTCGCTGCTCGTCTTGCTGCGGCCGCGCCCCACCGTCGACGGTTCGACCATCGCTGGCGGGGATTGCGCGTTCGTGCCGGAGGCGGGCTGGGGGCCATCAGGGTCATCGAGCGCCGGTGACTCTATTGCGCTCGGCAGGCCGATGGCTTCGCGCAGTTCCGCGCGCCGGGTCTGGTAGTAGGCGGAGCGGACAAAACTATAGAAATCGATGGAAGTATCTTCGGCTTGCTTCAATTGGCCCAAACGTTCTGCCGCCTCCAGTAGTGACGTGCTGACCGAGAGGGCGGCTTGCGATCCGATCACCCAGCCGACCGGGTCCGCGGCCATATCCACAGCCGATCCGAAAGCATCGCGCAGCGTCGATGGACCCAGATAGGGCCGCACGACGTACGGGCCCTCGGCGACGCCCCACACAAACAGCGTCTGGCCGAAATCGCCGCTCTTCTGCTCCAGGCCCGCGCGGCTTGCAATATCGAACAGCCCACCCACGCCCAAGACCGAATTTACCAGAAAGCGGCCAGCCGTCGCGTGGGCGGCGTCGAATCGACCTTGCAAAATGTTGTTCGCGAAGATGCGCGGCTCCTTCAAATTCGCGTTGAAATCACGCAAACGATCGTGAAGGGGGCCCGGTATCGCGCTCACGACCTCCGCCGCCGGCCGCAACGTCACCCGGGTTGCCGTCAGCACATGACGATTCGTTTGTTCATAGGGATCGTTGATCGGCAGCGATGCGTCTCGGGGTACTCCCGCGCACGCCGCCAAGAGTAGTGGCAATGCCGATGCCACCGCCCAGTTCACCCAGCCTCGAGCGTGACGCATGCCATTTCGGGTCCCAAGACAGGGCGTGAGGGTCTCGCAACGATTGGGCGCGCGCGGAAAACTGCTGCTCGCCCGCGCGCGCGAGCGTACCAATACGCCCTGGAGATTACTGTGACCTTTTTGCATCGGTTCCCATTTTCAATTCAGGAACAATCAGTTCTCTTGGAATTAGAACATGATCCCGAAAAGTGGGTTACCGGTTTTCGGAAAAGATCATGGTCCACCAATAGGCTAGTGCCCCCGCTTCGAAGTTCGTGATACATTGCGGCGCTTTCTTTCACGAACTTCGGAAGCAAAAGGGGCACTAGCAAACATATGATTCTAGTGCCGCTTTTTCGATTTGAAGTTCCTAAAATGAGTTTGCCGGAGCCGGTGTAGGAACTTCAAATCGGCGGCACTAGCCCGCATTTCTCACACTCGATGGAGTGTGAGAAATGCGGGCTAGAGCGGGATGACGAATCGAAGAGAAGGCATCACGCGCTAGCTGTGGCTTTTTTGCATCGGCCCGCGATTTTCGATGCAAGAATCATTGCCGGTGAGGTGCGGCCCGCGCCTGTCCCTGGGTCGCCATGAGAGCCGGCTGGAACAGGACGGCCGCCGCCAGCGTCGTCAGCAGCGACAGGGCCATCAGCTTGCCCATGCTCGATGTGCCAGGGTGATGGGAGAGCCACAGGCTTCCGAAGGCAATGGCGGTCGTGCAAGCACTGAAGAAGATGGCCCGCGTCAGGCTCGATTGCAGGAAGTTCGTCTCGCCCGCGCGCCACGCAATGATGTAGTAGATTTTGAACGCAACGCCGACGCCGAGAAGAAGCGGTAGGGCGATGATGTTGGCGAGATTCAACTTCAGGCCGATCAGAACGCAGATCTCCAGCGTGACGAGGATAGCGACGAGCAGCGGCACCAGGGTCAACGCTACATCGATCGGGCGACGCAGCGCGACGAACAGGATCAGCGCGATCGCCACCACCGACAGGATGCCGGCTTGGACGAATGCTTTGACCATCGTGGTAGCAGCCTCGATCATGAAAATTGGTGTTCCGGCTGCATCGGGTTCGACGCTGCGAACCGCCGTGACGAAGCGGCTCAAGGTCACATTGTCGTTGGCATCTCCCTTCGGCGACACCTCCATCATGGCGCGGCCGTCGGCGGACACCCAGAGCTGCGTCAACGCAGGCGGAAGCCTGTCGAGGCTGACCGGCTCGGCAGTCAACAGATGTCTCACCTGGCGCAGCGTCGTTTGCAACGGAGCGATCAGAACGCGTTGCGCTGCGTCCAGGGCGGCCGGCGGCGCTTTTACCAATGCCGCGAGCCGGCTTGCGAGACGGCGTGCCTGCACGGCGGACGGGCTGTCGAGCTCACGCGCGGCGTCAGACAGCTCAAGGACCAACTTTTCGATCGTCGCCCTGGTATCGCCCGGCGTCGGTTCGGGATCAAGCTGGTCAGGGTCGATGGTATTCTGGAAAAAAAAGCTTGCGTCGTCGATGAGAGCCAGTTTGGCGTCCTGATCCTCGGGAACGAAGCTTTGCAGCGTCAGCACCCGGCCGACTTCCGGCAACTGGCGCAACCTTTCGGCGATCGGCACGGCCTCGGCGAGGCTGCTTTTTAGCACTTCGATCGTGTTCGGGGCGGTCTCAGGGTCATTCATCAGCTCGAGCAATGTCGAAACTGATTCGGAGTCCTGAGGCCGGAGATTGAGCGGATTGAAGTCGAAGCGCAAATTGGCGAGCAGCGGCAAGCCGAGAATCGTGGCGGCTAGGGTCAGGCCGACGATCCAGTTGCGCTGCTTTTCCAGAAATCGGTCCAGGGGCGCGAGCGCGGCATAACCGATCGGCTTGTACTCCCCGGATGGCTTGAGCACGGTGAGTAAGGCGGGAAGCAAAGTGACCGTGGTCGCAAACGCGATGATGATCCCGGTGCCGGCGATCAGCCCCAGCTCGGAAAGTCCCACATATGCGGTCGGCAGAAACGAGTAGAACCCGGCCGCGATCGACGCGGTGGCGAGCAACAGCGGTCCCGCGATGCCCCGGCTGGTCGCCACGAGTGCCTGATCGAGATCACTGCACGCATGCCGCTCCGATCGATAGCGGACGCTGAACTGAATACCGAAATCGACGCCAAGACCAACGAAGAGTACGCCGAAGGCGACCGAGATCGGGTTGAGCGCTCCGACCATCCACAGCCCAACAGCGGCGGTGATAACCAGCCCGATCATGAGATTCACGAAAACAGCGGAGATGATACGTGCCTTCTTCAGCGCGAGCCACAGTACGAACCCGACAAGAAGCAGCGTCACCGCGCTGTTCAAGGCTGCGCCGTCGGCGATGGAGGCAAATTCCTCGTCCGACAGGACGACGGATCCGGTGAGACGCACCTTCACGCCTTTGTCGTGGGTAAGCCCGAGCCTGGACGCCGCTTCGCGTATGACTGCCGTTGCTTTGTCTGCGCGCTGCAGATCGCCGAAGTCCAGAACCGGCTGGATGTATACGAAGCGACGCAGGTCCGAAGGCTCCGCCGCCCGTCCGGTGATCAGCGTGCGCCAAGAGAAAGCGGCGGTTTTCCCGTTCGCCAGGGCCTCCAGCGCATCAGCGATCGCAGTGAGCGCCGGGCGCAGATCGTCCAGCTTGGCTTTCCCCAGGCGCATACCTTCCAGCGACTGCGACAGCGCGCGAAAGACACCACGTAGCGTCGGATCCGCCGCCAGCGTTCCAAGCAAAGGCTGTGCAGAGATCAGGTCGGAAGTGTCGCGGCGGACTTCATCCAGACTGCGGAAGAGGATTCCATTCCGCTCGAAGAATTCGCCGCCATCGATGCGACTGATCGCCCGGATCACGTCCGACCGAGGCGTGAGGTCGTTCACCAGCGCATCGGCCGCATCGGCGGCGGCCTCGGGCGTCACCGCGACGATGACAACGAGGATGCGGTCGATGCGTTGCGGGAAGGCAAGGTCTAGCTTGATCTCCTGTTGGCGCCACGGCAGCGAACTCGACATGAGCTGGCTCATGTCGGTGGTGATGACGACATGCCCGGCGAAATAGCTGGCTGAGCCGATTGCTGCCAGCAGAAAGCTGAGGATCACCAGCCACGCATGGCGACTCGAGAACTGGACCAGCCGTGTTATGACGGCTATCGTCGCAGAGTCGCCCCTCTCATTCGGGGACGGTGGCGGAAGACAATGTTGCGCCTGTGTGGCCAAATCCGAAGCCTGCCGGGACACGTGGGGAAGCGTCGCGATGAGGAATTTCAAACTCGCTGCGATCCTTTGGGCAACCGGCGTTGCGGTTGCATCGGTCATGGTGCTGCTCGGATCGCTCCCGTTGCGGGCGCAGGCAGCGAGTGCGGCTGCCGCGCGGATCCAAGCCTATTATCAGGAACTGATGCCCACGATCCAGCAGGCTGGGCGGCTCACTGTCCGCGAGCGCGACAAGCGCTTTGCGCCTGCCATTACGGCCGCCTTCGACCTCGCGACCATGACGCGGCTGGCGGTCGGCCCGCCCTGGAAGAGCTTCTCGGCGGCACAACAGGCGGCGGCTCAACAAGCCTTTGCACGATTCATCATCGCCGACTATGCGAGCCAGATAAACGATTATTCGGGGGAAAGCTTCGTTGTCGATCCGCAAACAAGTCCGGCATCGCGCGGCGGCGGAGAAATCGTCAGGACCAGGCTGCTGCAACCCGGGGGGCGGACCGTCAAGATAGACTATTTGGTCCGCGACGGACGGGTGATCGATGTCTATCTCAACGGGACCATCAGCGATCTGGCGACGCGACGTGACGAGTTTACCTCGATTATCGCCTCGGGCGGTGCTGACGCCTTGATCAAGAGATTGCAGGATCGAACTCAGAGCCTGCTGAGCAAGTGACGTCGGGGCGGCGCTCCAACGTTCGACGGCATTTTTCCTCGACGGTGTCGTTGCGGTACTGAATCACCAGCATCCCGGGGCTGGCTCGGTTCAGGGACCCGCAACCGGACCGCGTCATATTATTGACTTTTTTGAGACACTCCTGTGATTGTGTGCGCGGCGGGAGGCTTTTCTCAATCGCTCGGGACGCCCGGGAATGACCCGAACGAACCTGCTCACGATTTGGTCCAGGCAAAACACGCGCGAGCCAGTCATGTACGGCGTTCCCCCAGGGCCGACGACGCGAAGTCGGGGGCCTGATGTTCGGCGAATCGGCAAGGCCGCCGCGCTTCGTGCCGAGATCAACTCCCCGTTCCTGACCTTCCTCATGGAGGCGCATAGCGGCCTCTCCGCGAAAATCGTCGAAGAGGCCGGATTCCCCGGCATCTGGGCGTCGGGGCTGTCGATTTCCGCCAGCCTCGGCCTGCGCGACAGCAACGAAGCGTCGTGGACTCAGCTGCTCGAGGTGCTGGAGTTCATGGCCGAATCGACGGCGCTGCCGATCCTCGTCGACGGGGATACGGGGTACGGCAATTTCAACAATGTAAGACGCCTGGTGCGGAAGCTGTGCGAGCGCCGGATCGCCGGCGTCTGCATCGAGGACAAGCTGTTCCCGAAGACCAATTCATTCATCGGCGAGCGGCAGCCGCTTGCCGACGTCGAAGAATTTTGCGGGCGTATCAAGGCCGGAAAAGACAGCCGGAGCGACGACGACTTCGTGATCGTCGCGCGGACCGAGGCACTCATTTGCGGTCACGGGCTGGACCAGGCCTTGCTGCGCGCCGAGGCATATTATGCGGCTGGTGCGGATGCGATCCTGATCCATTCCAAGCAGAAGACGGCGAGCGAGGTCCTGGCTTTCGCCAAGCACTGGCAGAACCGGTGCCCGCTGATCATCGTGCCGACGACCTATCACTCGACGCCGACATCGCTGTTCCGCCAAGCGGGTATCTCGACCGTCATTTGGGCAAACCACAATCTGCGGGCGGCAATCACCGCCATGCGTGAGACCAGTCGGCGGATCTGGGAGGACGAATCGGTTCGCGAGGTGGAAGGCCGCGTGGCGAGCGTGCAGGAGATTTTCCGTCTGGTCGGCAACGCCGAGTTGGAGGCGGCGGAACGGCGCTATCTTCCCGGGCGGACGACCGCGGCGGCCGTCGTACTCGCCGCGGCCCGCGGCGACCTCGGCGACCTTACCCGCGATCAGCCCAAATGCATGATCGACGTGCGCGGGCAATCGCTGATCATGCGGTTGGTTTCGCTGCTTTCCGACAGCGGCATCCGTTCCGTCACGGTTGTTCGCGGCTTTCGCAAGGAGGCAATCGCATTGAATGGTGTCGCTACCGTCGACAATGACCGCTATGCCGACACCGGCGAAGTCTACTCGCTGGCTTGCGCGCGCCACCGCCTCGACGGCGAGACAGTCGTTGTTTATGGCGACGTCTTGTTCCGTCGCTACATTCTCGACGGGCTGCTGGCAGCGGATGGCGACATTGTCATTGCGGTCGATGCGCTCGGCGCTCTGGCTGGCGCGCGCGCGACGCCGCGTGACCTCGTGGCGGCGGAGCGACGGTTCTCCGGCAATTATCTCGACGACGCGCCGGTCCGTCTATGCGCCGTCTCTCCGCATCTGCCGATGGCGGAAAGCAGCGGCGAGTGGATCGGCTTGGCCCGCTTCACCGCCCAAGGCGCGGCATGGCTGCGTCAGGAGCTGGACCTCATCGAGGCCGAAGGGAAGCTTGACGGTATGGACATGCCGATGCTGATCACGCGGTTGGCGGCCAAGCACCCGGTCTTGGTCCACTATATTACGGGCCACTGGCTCGACGTCGACACGCTCGAAGATCTTTCCAACGCACGCAATTTCACCTGACGGATCGGGAATGATAAGCGCTGCGGAGTTCTTCGCTGCGGCCGCCCGTCACGGCTTCGACTTCTATACCGGCGTGCCCTGCAGCTTCTTGACGCCGTTGATCAATGGCGCGCTCGGCCGCCCGGCGCTCACCTATATCGGCGCGGCAAGCGAAGGCGAAGCGGTCGCCATTGCCGCCGGCGCCTGGCTCGCCGGACGAAACACGGTGGTCATGTGCCAGAATTCCGGTCTCGGCAACGCCGTCAATCCGCTGACGTCTCTCAACGCACCCTTTCGCATACCGACACTGTTGATCACGACCTGGCGGGGGCAGCCCGGCATCGGTGATGAGCCGCAACACCAAGTGATGGGGCAGATCACGCATAAGCTGCTGTCCGTAATCGACGTCGAGTACGAAGCGTTTCCGAAGACGGCGCAGGAACTGCCCGCGGCTCTCCGCCGCGCCGCGGCACGGATGGCGGGGTGCGAGCTGCCTTTCGCCTTCGTCATGGAGCAGGGAAGTGTTCGCGATGACGGGCTCGACCTGCCGGCGCGCCCGCGCTCCGATCCGGGGGTGCGCGAGGATTTGAGCATGCCGGGGGAATCGCCCAGCCGGGCGGCGGTACTCGAGCGCTTCCTGACGCTGGTGGACCCCGCGGCGGCGGTGATCGCGACCACCGGCAAATGCGGACGCGAGCTCTTCACCCTGGCCGACCGGCCGCAGCATCTCTACCAGGTGGGCTCCATGGGCGGCGCCTCCGGCATGGGACTCGGCGTCGCGCTCAACGTGTCGCGGCCCGTCGTCGTCCTGGACGGCGACGGTGCGGCGCTGATGAAGCTCGGCAGCTTCGCGACAATCGGCGTTTACGCGCCGGCCGGTCTGATCCATATCGTGCTCGACAATGGCGTCCACGACTCGACCGGCGGGCAGCCAACGGTTTCGAATTCGGTCGATTTCGCCGGGGTGGCGCTCGCCTGCGGCTACCGCCACGCCGTCGCATGCGCCACACTGGACCAGTTCGCGTCGGCTTACCGTCTCGCGGCCGCCGGCCCCAAGCCTGCGCTGATTCATGCGCGCATCGCATCGGGCTCGATGAGCAAGCTTGGGCGTCCGACAATCGCGCCCGCCGATGTGGCACGGCGCTTCAAGGCATTTCTCGCGCAACCCGCGGCATCGGCCGCGGTCCCGCGCGCCGCCGCGGGCGTCTGAGCATGAGGGTTTCTCTTGCGCTCGGCATCTCGCTTGGGTTGGGGCTCATGCTTGCGCTCGGCGGATATTACGGCTTTGGCGAGATCGCCAACGGCATCCGCGCCGCCGGGTGG
>WNGA01008959.1_pt1 | contig 14971 bp, 15 predicted proteins | sample 5400061 | NCBI WGS metagenome assembly WNGA01 (sample SAMN13153366, study PRJNA577476) | soil metagenome | isolation source: 100 cm soil or saprolite under grassland replicate 2 | place: USA:California | collected 2016-06-15
CTGGGCGGCGTAGTCCTCCAAGGGGCCGGGGGCGGGTGGGCAGGCAAGGCGCTTGGTCATCGCGACCACCTCAGCTGCGAGACTCGTCGTCTATCCCTTCTACCCCACCAGCCAGCCTAACTCAACAAACTACCGTTAATAGGACTCTGTCAGATTGGTGCGCGTAGTCGTCCGGTGTCGTGACCAGGTAGGGTTGGCCCACGTGTCAACACAAGGGGGGCCATGCGGCCTGAGGCAAAGTCACTGGATGAGGGCGCCGTGCGCCCGGTCGATCGCGGCATCGTGCAGGTGGTGGAGCTGGACGGGGCCACCCTGATGCGCACCACCTTCGAGCCGGGCTGGCGCTGGTCGGAGTGCGTCAAGCCCATCGTCGGCGGCCAGAGCTGCCAGGTCCATCACGTGGGCTACGCCATCTCGGGGCGCCTGCACGCCAGGATGGACACGGGCGAGGACCTGGAGGTCGGGCCTGGGGACGCGGTCCAGATCCCGCCTGGCCACGACGCCTGGGTGGTGGGCGATGAGCCCTACGTCGGCGTGGACTTCACGGGCGGGGACACCTACGCCAAGGCGTAACCGAGCAGCTTGGAGGGGTCGGGTCGGAGGGTCGCCCGGCCCCTCGCACCCTCTGAGCGGCACGGTCCTGGTCCGCCGCCCCAGCGGCAGGTTGGCCGAGGGCATCGTCACCCACGTCGGCCGCTCCCCGGTTGACGTGGCGCTGGCCCGGGCCCAGCACGCGGCCTACGCCGACGCGCTGGCCGCCAACGGGTGGACCGTCCGGCAGGTGCCCACCGCCGAACGACTGCCCGGACGCGGCCTTCGTCGAGGACACCGTCGTGGTCTGCGAGGACCTGGCGGTGCTGGCCCGTCCCGGCGCGCCGGCGCGCCGTGCCGAGGTCGCCGGTGTCGCGCAGACGGTGCAGGCACTGGGCCTGCGCACGGCGCGCATCGAAGGGCCCGGGGTGCTCGACGGCGGCGACGTGCTGCAGGTCGGCACCACCGTGTACGTGGGACGCGGCGGGCGGACCGACGGCGAGGGCATCCGCCAGCTGCGCCGGTTGCTCGCTCCGCTGGGCCGCACGGTGGTCGCGGTCCCGTTGGGGAGGGTGCTGCATCTGAAGTCGGCGGTGACCGCGCTGCCCGACGGCACGTTCCTGGTGCTGCCGGGGCTGGTGGCGGCCGACCTGTTCCCGGCGGTGCGGCCGGTCCAGGAGGCGGGCGGCAGCCACGTCGTGCCGCTGGGCGGGGACAGGGTCCTGATCGCCGCGTCCGCGCCGCGGACCGCCAACCTGCTCGACGACCTGGGCTTCACCCCGGTGGTCGTCGACATCAGCCAGTTCGAGAAGCTCGAAGGCTGCGTCACCTGCCTGGGCGTGCTGCTGCCAGGACGGTAGCGCCCCAGGGTCGGCCGGCCGTTCCCATGCTGACTAGCCCGCCGGGCCTGTTGCCCTGGCGCGGGCGAGGCGGGCGGCGGTGCGGGCTCGGCGCAGCGGCTCCGGGGTGCGGGCGGGCCGGCGGGTCGTGGCCAGCACCACCGCGACCGCCGCCTCCACGCCGGTGCGCCAGGCGGCGTGGACGGCGACCGGGCGCCGGCTTATAGAGGACGGGTGTGCTGCTCGCGGGCGGCGAGCAGCTCGTGCAGGAGTGGCTGCACCTCTGTCAGCGGCGTCGTGAGCGCACGTAGCCAGCGGGTGAGGGCGCCACTGACGTGCCGGCTTGGGGCTGCGACCACGCAGCCGCCGCGGCCATGCCAGTGAACCGGGTTGGCGGTGCCGACCCCACGAGGGATGACGCTGTTGGTCAGTCCAGTCGCGTCGGTGTAGAAGTGCCACCGCCCGCGGCCGGTGCGGGCCACCGGCCCGGTCGGGATCGTTAGGGCCTCGAGCTGGCGAAACGCTTTCCGGCCGGTGGCCGCGTCCAGGTCGAGCACGTCGAACACCACCCCGGTGGCGAGCCCGATGTTGGCTTCCGGGTGGCGTTGCCACCAGGCCCGGATCTGGGCGCGGTCGGTGGTCGCGTCGGCCAGCCCGCCTGCGGTCAGGGGATGCTCGCTGGGCTGCCCGCAACCAGGCTGCCCACACGAGCACCCGGTCGTGCTCCACCGCCGACGCAATCTGCTCCCCGAGACGACGGGGTGGTGCAGCGGCACCACGGGAATGGCGTGCTCGGCGTAGGCCAGAGCGCTGTCGAGCAGGCTGGCGTCACTCCACCAATGACTCATCGCAGTCTCCATCCAGACGGCACGCCCAGGGGCGGTCCCGCGCGGGCACCATGTCTACGACAGCCAGCCGGCCGGAGCGTCGACCCGGCAGGCGGGAGGCCGCGTTTGGGCACGGCCTGGACCAGCGGCTGGTCGAGGTGGTGTCGAGCGTCCGGCGACCGGCACCCGGCGGGCCGCCCGTCCAAGCGGGGAGGACGACGGCAAGAAACGTTGCTGACCTCGGAAGGCCCGACCAGGGCGATGGGGTGCTCCATGCCCCAGCGTGGCAGGGCAGGGCAGGGCCGCCCTCCCCAAGGGCGCTCGCACGTCCCTGCCCCACCACGCTGGCGCCTGGTCGGTGACTTGCGGCAGGTGGTCCAGCCCACGGCGCGATGGCCGGGGTGGTCGCGGAGCGGGCTTGGCACCAGGCGACCACCTGGTCGGCCCGTCGGCGATCGCCACGTCGCCACGGTGGCGTTGGTGATGCCCTTGCTGCGCACCGCACCTCCAGTGGGGCTGGGCAGGGCCAAACATCGCGTGCTTGCCATGAACAGCCACAACCCGGCCACGCGGCACGTCCGCGCGGTCCAGCTGGGCAACGCTTGGGCTTACTGGGCAACGGCGGTGGGGGGGTGGAGGGAGTTGGCACCGCCAACGGCACACAAGAAGAAGCGTCCCCGCCGCTCCAAACGTTACGATGCTCGGACCGCACAGCCGCAAGCACCAGCCCCAAACACGGGTCCCGCAGTTGGCTCTCACGTACGACTAGTGCCAGGTCGGGGCGCCCGCTGGATGCGGTGACGGTGTCGACGATTCGACCGCCTAGGGCACTTGGTCGGTGCGGCGATGGCGCCGTGCCACCACCCGCAACTGCAGGACCCGCGCCGCGCCCGCCACCAGCACCAGCAGCGCGCCCAGCAACGCGGCGAACAGCAGCGCCACGCCGAGCGGCAGTGTGCCGTTCACCATCAGGAACCGCATGCTTACCCGCTGGCCGTTCTGCAGGATGAACACCAGGATCGCGACCAGGAGGACCACGCCGATGCCGACCATCGTCCACACCATGCTGGTCCGGGTCGGCTCGATGGTGTGCTGTGGCAGGGTGGGCTCGGCGTCCGCCGTTATCGTCACGTCTGGTTCGGGCGGTCCCGAGTTGTCCGCCGGAGCCTGTTCTGGCCCTCCGGCCGCTGGCCGTTCTGCGCTCATGGTCGTCTCGCTCCCGTTCCGGACGATCGCTTCCCGCTCGACCGGTCATCCCGCCCAATCAGACCACAGGTTCGTTGAGTGAGCCGGTCCAAGGTTTGTGAAGGCCCGCCCTGCGGTGCAAGCAGAGCTTTGCTCTCTCTGTCTGGGCGCTTCGGGTACCCGCATTCGTCGTCTGGTCGCACGCGAACACCGTCGGCGCCATGCACGGCGCTGAGCATCGGCGCTTGAGGGCAGGTGCCTGGCCGGCTCGCTGTCGGGCTGGGGAACAGCGGGGGCACCACGCGTTGGCTGGGATGGTGAAGGGCCCCCGGCGGTATCGCCGGGGGCCTTGTGCTGGCGGAGGTGTTCCTGTTCCGCGAGCAACTCTGGGATGTCAGCTGGTGGGCGGGGCGGCTTCGATGGCCTCCCGCTGGCTGCCGGGGCGGACCTGGATGCGCTTGGGCTTGGCCTCCTCGGCCTTGGGCACCAGGATCTGCAGCACGCCGTCCTCGACCGAGGCTTCGACCGCGTCCGCCATCACGTGGGCGGGCAGGGTGATCGCGCGGCGGAAGGAGCCGTAGCGGCGCTCGATGCGGTGGAACTGCTGCTCGGAGGACTCGTCTGCGAAGTGCCGCTCGCCCTGGATGGTCAACATACCGTCCTCGAGGGTGATCGTGAGGTCGTCGAGCTTGACCCCTGGCAGCTCGACGGTCACCAGGTAGGCGTCCTTGCGCTCGGAGATGTCCAGCGCCGGCGCCCAGGTGGGGGCGTTGGCCATGGCCGTGCCCTGCCACTGACCGTGCCGGCCGAGCGCGTGCGCGAACAAGCTGTCCAGCTGCCTCTCGCTCAGCTCCTCCTGCGCGCTGCGCAGGTCCTCGAATGGGTACCACGCTGTCTTGAGCATCATCTGGTTCTCCCTGGTCCATGGGCCGCAGCGGCGGCCACCGGCTCGGGGACAACGCGGTCCGGGTGCGTGCAGCGGGGTGCACTTGCCGAGTGACCCCACCATACCTTGAACACCGTTCACTGTCAAGAACATCGTTCACCATCCATTGAGACGGCCACTTCTCGTTGACATTCCCAGCAGCACGCCTGCGCCTCGCCAGCAAGGCAAGTGGTCGCCCGGATGATCGTTACCCTACGGACAGGATCATCCCCACAGCCGAGGAGGCTCACGATGGGAGTTCCTTCAAGTCCCGTTGGACGTGAGGCCGGTCGCGGCCTGCTCACCGTGGCGAACCTCATCACCGCTGCGGCACCCGTCGCGGCGGACTGGAACGACTCTCACATCTTCAATGCGCGCTGGCCTTCCCACGCCCGCTTTCACGGGGTGGTCGCCCTGACGATGACCAGCACGCTGGCAAGTCTCAACCTCTGGTCGCTGTGGTCTGGTTCGACCGACCGGCGCACCATTCGGTTGTTCGCGGCCGCCGTTCCGGTGGGGTACTGGGCGCCGTTCTTCCTGGCGCCCCTGGTACGGGGCACGGGCGTGGACGACCCGCCGCACCCCGTTCCCCGGGTGGCGGGTGTGCCGACCAGCCTGCTGGGTGCGGCGGCCACCACCCTGACTGCAGTCGCTGGTTGGCTTCTGGATCGACGTTCCCCTTGAGACCGCGTTCGTCGTGGACTCGGCGGCCGTGTTCAGGAGCGCTTGGGTTCGAAGTGCAACGCGGTGATCCCGCAGTCGAACGGTTGCGCAGTGACGAGGCGAAGCCGCTGGTGGGCACCGAGGTTGGGGAACACGGGCATTCCGGCGCCGATCGCGCTCGGGTTGACGAACAGGTGGAGTTCATCCAGCAGACCCTTGGCGATCAGGTCTGAGACGAGCGTGCCGTCTCCGTAGGTGATCATGTCCGCGCCCGGCTGGGCCTTGAGCTTGTCCACGGTCTCTGTGAGGTCGCCGCCGGCGACGACGGCGTCCTCCCCGGTGCACCAGGGCCTTCGTCCCTCACCTCCTCGCTGGGGTGGGGGCGTTTCCCGTATCGGCAGCGTCGCTGTCTGGGGCGCCCATCCGGGTGGTGTCGGAGCCCTCGAGGATGAGCAGCGCGACGGTCGCCTCATGCTGCGCCGCCGCACTCGGCTACGCTTGGCACATGCGCCGCTACCTGGTGATCGCCAATGCCCAGGCGGGCAGCGTGGAACGTGAGGCATTGGACGCGGCGGTCGGGGTGCTGTCGACCGCCGGGCCGACCGAGGTCCGCCAGGCAGCGGATCCCGACGCCCTGGACGCGGCCCTGACCGAGCTGGACGGCCGCGTCGCGGTGGTGGCCGGCGGGGACGGGAGCCTGCACCTGGCCGTCAACCGGCTCCGCCGCCTGGGCCGGCTCGACCAGGTGATGCTCGGGCTGCTGCCGCTGGGCACCGGCAACGACTTCGCCCGGGCCGCAGGTCTCCCGCTCGATCCGCTCGCGGCGGCCGGCGCCCTCGCCACCGCGCAGCCCCGCCGCTTCGACCTGCTGGAAGACGACACCGGCAGGGTCGTCGTCAACGCCGCGCACGCCGGGCTCGGGGCCGAGGCGGCAGCCGCCGCGGCCGGCCACAAGCCCCGGCTCGGGCCGCTGGCCTACCCGCTCGGTGCGCTGCTCGCCGGGTTCAGGGCGGAGGGCTGGGCGCTGCGGGTCAGCGTCGACGGGAGCCCATACGGCGCGGGTGAGCGGCTGCTCATGGTGGGCGTGGCCAACGGCCCCACGATCGGTGGTGGTACCCCGCTGTGCCCCGTGGCACGAGCGGACGACGGCCGGTTGGACGTCGTGGTCGTCGTCGCCGCCGGTCCCGCCGCCCGGGTGGGCTTCGCCGCGGCGCTGCGCGCCGGAACCCACCTGGACCGTGACGACGTGCACCACCGGCAGGGCACCCGCGTACAGGTCAGCGGCGAGCCGGTGCGCCACGACGTCGACGGCGAGCTCGACGCCGAGATCGCCACCCGCAGCTACCGGATCCTGCCCGCCGCCTGGTCGCTGCTCGTCCCTGACGTCCCCGGCGAGCTGAGGACGGGCCCGTGAGCCTGCCTGAGGTCCTCGCCGGCCCCTGCTCCGCCGCGCGGAGCCGGGTAGGGTGCTGCTCTGGCTCGCGACCAGCCGGCCCGTCACCTGCTCGAGGCGGCGCTCGTGCCTGGGGGAGTGGGGATCAGGCGGACCGTGCGGCGACGTCGCGCAGGCGTCCGTCCAGGACGTAGCGCTCGCCGGCCCACAGGTGCAGGCCGAGCCCGGCCCGCATGGCGCAGCGCTTGATCGCGTCGGAGGCGGCCTGCTTGAGCCGCTGCCCGTCGTGACGCCAGTTGTGCGGGTCCTCGACGTCGCCGGCCTCCTCCAGCCGCACCGTGCGGCCGTCGACCACCAGCGTCAGCCGCCACACGCCGCCGACGATCACGTCGTGCAGCGCGGGCGTGCCCTCCTTGGTTCGGCGGCTGCGCCCCTTGGGGTCGGGCGGGATGCCCGGCACCTCGCCGCGGATGATCTGGACCAGCTCGAAGCTGAACGGCCCGACGATGCCCAGCAGCCACTGGGTCACGTTCTCGTGCGCGACGTAGCTGTTGCCGCCCGGGTCGCGCTGGACCAGCTCGCGCGGGAACGGCCGGGCGAGCCGGGCCAGGTCCGAGGCTTCGGTCGTCATGGTGGAGCTCCTTCTGTGCTTGCGTCGCGGTCGCAACCCGCTCGTACCGTCACGGCGGCTGCGACCGCTCCCTACGGCCATGACCAAGCATATCCGCTGGTAGTGACAGTGATGTCCGCGGTGACAGCGGCGTCGCAGGGGCCTGGGAGCGGCACCGCCGGCGGAAGCGGGCGGTGGCCACGTGCCGGTTCCGGGTGTGGCCGGCAGCGCCCGCCACTACCCGGTGACGGAGCTCATCGGGTCGGCGGATGGCGCCACCTCTGGGCCGTCGGGCAGCAGGACCTGGAAGCTGGCGCCGCCGCCGGCCCGCGGCTCCACCCACGCCCGGCCGCCGTGCAGGCCGGCGAACTGCGCCACCAGCGCCAGGCCGACGCCGGACCCGGGCGCGTGGCTGGCAGCGCCCGGCCCGCGGTGGAACGGCTGGAAGATGCGCTCGCGCTGCTCGGCCGGCACGCCTGGGCCGGCGTCGGCCACGGTGAGCAGCGCTCCGGGGGCGCGCGGGTCGACCCTCACCCAGATCGGCGTCCCGGGCGGAGTGTGACGGGAAGCGTTGACCAGCAGGTTCTCCACGATCCGCTCGACCTTGGCCGAGTCGATCGCGATCTCGACCGACGCCAGCTCCACGAAGATGGGATGGTCGCCGACCAGGTCCGCCTGAGTCTGGTCCACGGCCGCCGCCACCAGCGCGCCCAGGTCGACCCGCTCGCGTCGTGGCTCCACCAGCCCCCTGGCCAGCCGGTCGAGGTCCAGAAGGCCGCGGAGGATGCGGTCCAGCCGGCGCGCGTTGGCGCTGAGGCGGCCGTACAGGTCCTCGACGTCGGCGGTGGGCAGCGCCCCGCGGCTGCGCTCCAGGGTCAACGCGATCCCCAGTACGGAAGCCAACGGGGTACGGAGGTCGTGCGAGACCGCCTGCAGGAACGCGCTCTTCAGCTCGTCCAGGCTGCGTAGGTGCTCGGTGGCGGCCTGCTCCCGCTCGAACGCGGTGCGGAGGACCTGCTCGGCCTGGCGGCGCTCGGTGACGTCGCGGGCGACCACCAGCTGCCCGCCGCGCCGTCCTGGCCGTCCTGGCAGGGAGGAGACGACCATGTCGTAGGTGCGGGCAGCCACGGTGAGCTCACTGGCGGTAGCCTGGCCGGCGGCGCGGTCGCCAAGGGCCGGAAGCAGCTCGACGGCCGCCCGCCCGACCGCCTCGCCGGCCGTCCGGCCGACCAGCCGTCCGGCCGCCGGGTTGGCGTCGATCACCCGGCCCCAGGGGTCGAGCACCAGGACCGGGTCGTTGATCGTCTCGAAGATCTGGCTGCGGGCCACGGGACGCTGGTCGAGCAGGCCGAACCGGAAGACCCCGAAGACCAGCACGCCGGCGGTCAGGGTGAAGGCGAACGGGCTGAGGTCCACCTGCCCGAACGGGCCGACGTCGAGGTTGAACAGGAGGTTGACGGCCCAGGGCAACAGCACCGAGACGAACACGACGATGCTCTGGCGCCGGTACAGCCGCGACAGTCGCGCCGACGCCAGGATGAACACGGCGGTGCCCGCCCACAGCAGCACGTCGGTGTAGACCAGGTGCACCCAGAACAGCGGCCCCGCCTCCGCGACCGTTCCTCCGTCCGCCGGGTAGAAGCGAACCAGGTCGTGGCTGGTGTCGTTGGCGAGCAGGAGCAGCAACACCAGCGGCTCGACAGCCAGCAGCGAGCCCACCAGCCGGCTCGGCCACCTGACCCGGCCGGTGTAGTGGAAGACGAACCCCAGCCAGGCCGGGGTGAGCAGGCAGATGCCGACGTACTTCAGGTCGCCCCACAGCTGCCGTGCGGCCGGGTCGCCGCTGCTCAGCTCGAGCGCGTAGGCAACGCTCCACTCCAGCCCCGCCAGGAGCATCACCAGCAGGCTGACCGCCAGGGCGTCGCCGCGGCGGCGCCAGACGTAGCCGACGGCGACCGCGAAGAACGCGGCCCCGCCGAGCATCAGCCACCCAGCAGCCGACCAGCGCCAGCTCATGGCGCCTCCCCTCACCCCCGGCGACCCGCCGGGCCCCATCAACGGCGGTGCAACAGCAAGCCGGCCTGATCGCACAACGCAGAAGCATCGGCCCGCAAAGCCGGACCCGTCAATCACGACGCCCGCCTCGGACGCGCAGGGGGCGCGCAGGGGGCGCTCGTCCGCCGCCGCCCACGGCGACGGCGGGCGGAGCTGACGGCACCTACGGCGTCGGGTGGGTGGCGATTGGCACCTTCTCGACCTTCTGGTGCCAGTGGTAGGTCCCGTCCGTCGCGTCGTCCTGGACGATGGCGAGGCTGGAGCGCCACCCCAAGGCCGCGCTGCCCGTCGACCGGATCTGGACCACCGCGACCAGGCCGCTGCTGCGCCTGATCACCTGCGGCGGCAGCTACGACCACGCCACCGGCCACTACCGCGACAACCTCATCGTCTACGCCTCACCGACCGGCAACTGACCGGCCAGCCCGGCACGGCGCCGCTGACTCCAGGCGCCGTGCCGGGCTGGCCGCACGAGCGGGGGATCGGATGGCTCAGCGGGCTGGCTCGGCGAGGTGCATGTGGTTGGCCAACGCGACGGCCAGCCGCTGGTTGACCCCGCTCCAGCGGCTGCTGTCGCTCCAAACGCTGGCGTTGCTCCAGTCGAGCACGCTGACGACCACGACCGTGCCCTGCTGAGACCAGCGCAGCAGCACGCTGCCGCCAAAGGCCGACCGTTGCGGGTCGTCGAAGCAGGCCGCCATCACTCCCCGGGTCCGCCGCACGGTCGGCGTGGCGATCCGACGCTCGTCCCGGCACTGGAAGGCGAGCCCACCGGCCGCGCCATGGGCCGGCGTCGCGACGACCGAGAGGGCGCTGAACCCACCGGGGGCGCCGACGTAGCCGGGCGGGACCACGAACGCGCCCTGGAGGAACCGCAGCACCTGCCCGCGCCGGCACGCGCGCGGCTGGTCGCACAGCCGTGGTGGCGGCGAACCGGGCGGCGCGGTGGGCAGGATCCCCGGGCACGGGACCGCGAAGCCGAGGCGGCCGGCGACCCGCTGGCAGCTCGCCCGGAACCCCCGGCTGGTCGGGGTGAGGTAGACGCCGCCGACCTCCAGGGTCCCGGCCGGCAGCGGCGCCGGACCGTACCCGGCGCCGGCAGCCGCGGCGGTGGTCTGGTAGCAGGCGACCGACCTCGCGTCCGGTGGCGGCCGCGCGGGATGGCCTGCCGGGTAGCTGGCATGGTTCGACATGGCCAGCACCGGCCACAGCGACGGGCAGCCGACCGTTCCACCGGCCCGGTAGGGCGCCTGGGTGGTGGCGGCCGCGCCGTGCGCCGAGCTCACCCCGGCAGGTGGGCGGCGTTCGCCGCCATGGCGGTCGAGGACACGGCCGGTGAGGACGAGGGCGGCGACCAGCACGGCCGCGGCCAGCACCGCGAGCATCATCGGGCGGCTCGCGGGTCCCGAGCGCCGCAACCGTCGCGCCATGACAGCTCCCTACGGGGATCGCCACCATGCTACGTCCGCGCGCCACCGGCCCGGGTTTGCCTCCAGGACTGGATCAGGTGCCCGATACTGGGTGCATGGACCTTCCGGTGATGCCGCCGGTGGCGCCGATGCTGGCCAAGCCGGTCACCGAGCTGCCCGAGGGCCCGTTCAGCTTCGAGCCAAAGTGGGACGGGTTCCGCACGGTCGTGTTCCGCGACGGCGACGAGGTCGAGCTCGGCAGCCGCAACGAGCGGCCCCTTACCCGCTACTTCCCCGAGCTGGTCGAGGCCGTCAAGGCCCACCTGCCCGCCCGCTGCGTGGTCGACGGCGAGATCGTGGTCCCCGACGCCGCCGGGCAGCGGCTGGACTTCGACGCGCTGCTGCTGCGCATCCACCCCGCCGCCAGCCGCGTCCGGCTGCTGGCCGAGCAGACCCCGGCGCGCCTGGTCGCCTTCGACCTCTTGGCGCTGGACGCGGTCGACTGGACCGGCGAGCCGTTCGCCCGCCGTCGCGGCGAGCTCGAGCGCGCCCTTGCCCAGGTCGAGCCGCCGCTGCACCTGACGCCGGTGACCACCGACCGCGACGTGGCCGCGGACTGGCTGGGGCGGTTCGAGGGCGCGGGCCTGGACGGGGTGGTCGCCAAGCTGCTGGACGGGGTCTACGAGCCGGACCGGCGGGTGTGGGTGAAGGTCAAGCACGTGCGGACCGCGGACTGCGTGGTGGCCGGCTACCGGGTGCACAAGCGCGGCGAGGACCTGATCGGCTCGCTCATGCTGGGGCTGTTCACCGATGCCGGGGAGCTGGCCAGCGTCGGGGTCGTCGGGGCGTTCCCGATGGCCCGGCGCCGGGAGCTGTTCGCCGAGTTGCAGCCGCTGGTGACCACGTTCGAGGGCCATCCGTGGGACTGGGCCCGCTACGCCGAGGAGGCCGGCGCCACCAACCGGAGGGGGTCGGACGTCAGCCGCTGGAACCCGGGCAAGCCGCTGTCGTTCGTGCCGCTGCGGCCCGAGCGGGTGGTGGAGGTGCGCTACGACCACCTGGAGGGGCGCCGCTTCCGCCACACCGCCCAGTTCGTCCGCTGGCGGCCCGACCGCGACCCTGCCTCCTGCACCTACGACCAGCTCGAAGAGGCGGTCAGCTTCGACCTCGCCGACGTCCTCGCCACCAAGACGACCTGACCTCCAGCCGGCGCCTACCCGCTGGGCGGTGGTGGGGCTGGCGGCTGGAAGACCTCGCGCTCGAAGGCGTCGGCGGCACGCAGGATGGTGGCCTCGTCGCCGTGCCGGCCGACCAGCATCATGCCGACCGGCAGCCCGCCGGACATCGCGCAGGGCACGTTCATGGCCGGGTGCCCGGTGACGTCGAACGGCGCGGTGTTGGGGATCATCTCCAGTGCCCTGGCGACGTACTCCTCGACCGGGGCGTCGGCCGCTGGGATCGGCGTGGCCTTGAGCGGCAGGGTCGGCATCACCAGCAGGTCGTGGCTGGCGAGGGCCTCGTCGTAGGCGGCCACGGCGGCGCGGGCGAGGTTCTGCGCCTTGGCGTAGTAGCGGCCGTGGTGCGCGTCCGCCATCCACTGGCCGGCCAGGACGGTGAGCTTGACCGTCTCCGACAGCCGGTCGCCGCGGGCCCGCCGGCCCTCCGAGTAGGCGTCGACCAGCCCGGTGGCGTAGTGGCCCTTGGCCCCGTAGGCCATGCTCTCGCCGGCGACCATGATCGCCGTCGCCCCTTCGAGCGCGACCGCGTTCCAGACCGCCATGGCGTCGCGGTGCCACGGGATCGAGACCTCCTCGACCTTGGCGCCGAGCCGCTCGAACGCCCGGGCGGCCTGCATGACCGCCTCGTCCACGTCCGGCTCGGACAGGCCCTGGTGGCCGAACCCCTCGCGGACGACCGCCAGCCGCAGCCCGGCGACGTCGCCGCCGAGGGCGGCCAGGTAGTCGGCGGGCTGCAGCGCGGCGTGCTGGCGCGGGTCGAGGCCGTCCGGGCCGGCCAGCACCGACAGCAGCAGCGCGACGTCGCGGCTGCTGCGCGCCATCGGCCCGAGATGGTCCAGCGAGGCCTCGATCGGGAACGCGCCGGTGTAGGGCACCAGGCCCCAGGTCGGCTTGAGGCCGTAGATCCCCGACCAGCAGCTCGGGATGCGCACCGAGCCGCCCTGGTCGCCGCCGATGGCCAGGTCGACCTCTCCGGCCGCCACCAGCGCCGCCGACCCGGTCGACGACCCGCCGGTGCTGCGTGCCAGGTCGTAGGGGTTGCGCACCGGGCCGCTGTCGGCGGTGTGGCTGCCGCCCGAGAAGCAGAGGCTCTCGCAGACCGCCTTGCCGAGGATGGTGGCGCCGGCGTCGAGCACCCGCCCGACCACGGTCGCGTCCTCGTCGGGCACGTAGCCGTCGAGGAGGACCGTGCCGTTGCGCATCGGCACGCCGGCGACGGCGACGTTGTCCTTGATCGCGATGGTCCGGCCGGCCAGCGGCCCTTCGGCCGCTCCCTGGATGCGGACCCGCCAGGCCCAGGCCCCGAACGGGTTCTCCTCCGGCCGGGGCGCGGTGCCGCCGTCGCGGGGGTAGCGCGGCTCCTGCCTGGGCTCCTGCAGCTGGTCGAGCCGGTCGTAGGGGGCCAGGAACCCTTCGAGGAGCGCCTGGAAGGTCACCATCCGCTCCTCGGGGATGGTGAAGTGGAACTGGCGGGCGATCGCCTGCAGGTCCTCGGGCTCGGGTCGTCGGACGGCCATGGCTCCACCCCCGGCGCGCGGCTGCTGTCTCCGACTTGCCTACTCGCCCGGCCGGCGGGTGTCAACGCCGGCGTTCACGCGCGTTCGTGTCGCTCCCATTCGGCCAGGTCCGATGGGTCGAGCGCGCGCCAGGCGGGTGCGACCGGCACGGCGCCAAGCTGGCGGGCGAGCCGGCGGGCCGCGAGGCCGACCACGGCGGTGAACGTCGGGTAGGCGAGGTGGACCTCGGCCAGGTGCTCCACCCGCATGCCGGCGGCCATCGCCGTCGCCGCCACCTGCACCACCTCGACCGCCTGCTCGCCGACCACGTGCGCGCCGACGACGCGGTGCGAGCCGTGCTCGGCGATCAGCTTGCAGAACCCTTCGGGGCGGCCGTCGAGCACGGCCCGGTCCAAGTCCTCGTAGGCGACCGTGGTCACGGCCACCGGCTGCCCCGGGCGCGCGCGGGCGGCCGCCTCGGTGAGCCCGACGCTGCCGTACTCCGGGTCGGTGAAGCCGCCGTGGGGAACGACCGCGTCGACGTGGGGCCGGCCGCTTCCGAGCAGGGCGTTCTCGGCGGCCAGGCGGCCCTCGGCGGTGGCGCTCTGGACCAGCATGCTGCGGCCGGTGATGTCGCCGGCGGCCCAGATGTGCGAGGCCGAGGTGCGCATGGTGTCGTCGACCACCACGTAGCCCCCCTCCACGGCCACGCCGGCCGCCTCCAAGCCGAGCCCGTCGGTGTTCCCGGGCCAGCCGACGGCGAGCAGGACCTCGTCGGCGTCGACGGCGTGCTCGGCTCCCCCGCGGAGGTGGACCAGGCGCAGGCGGCCGTCGACCCGCTCGACCCGCTGGATCCCCCCGATCCCGGTGACCACCTCGACCCCCTGGGCGGCCAGCGCGGCCGAGACCGCCCCGGCCACGTCCGCGTCCTCGCCACCGAGCAGGGTCGGGCCGGCTTCCAGGATGGTCACGCGGCTCCCAAAGGCGGCGAACACGCTGGCGAGCTGGCAGCCGGTGGCCGCCCCACCGACCACCAGCAGCGACGGTGGGAGGCGTGGCAGGGACCAGACGTCCGAATGGGTGCCGGTCAGCTCCATGCCAGGGAAGTCGAGCCGCCGTGCGTGCCCGCCGGCGCAGACGACGAACTGGCCGCCCTCGACGCGCTCCCCGTCCGGCAGCACCACGGTGTGCGCGTCGGCGAAACGGGCCGGCCCGCCGCCGACCCGGACCGTCACGCCCGACCGGGCCAGGTGCCGCTCCAGGTCCTTGTAGGCGTGCACGCGGTCCACGCTGGCCCGCACCCGCCGCAGCAGGGCGGCCAGGTCGACCCTGGGAGGCGGCCCGACCAGGCCGAACTCGGCGGCCTGGGTCGCGTCCCTGAGCACGCGGGCCGCCTTGGCGAGGACCCGGGTGGGCACGCAGCCGTCGTTGGTGCAGCTGCCGCCGAGGCTGCCCCGCTCCACCAGGACAGCCGTCGTCCCCAGCTCGCGAGCCCGGAGCGCGGCCGAGACTCCCGCCGGGCCGCCTCCGATGACCACCAGATCGGCCGCAATGCTCATTCGGTGCACCTTCCTCCTCGGCGTCGCCACGACCCGACCCGGCACGATCTCATCCGCGGGCTCAGTACGTGAGGGCGACCTTGACCGCCGCCTGCGGGTGCTCGTCGATCCAGCGGTAGGCGGCCGGACTGCTCGGCGAGGCGGAGCCGGCGTGGCCCGTCCAGCACCAGCGTGCGCGGCATCGCTGCTCCTTCCTGGAGCCGTCGCTCCCTGGCGTCGGCACCATGCTCGGCAGCAGACG
>WNGA01008494.1_pt1 | contig 14970 bp, 16 predicted proteins | sample 5400061 | NCBI WGS metagenome assembly WNGA01 (sample SAMN13153366, study PRJNA577476) | soil metagenome | isolation source: 100 cm soil or saprolite under grassland replicate 2 | place: USA:California | collected 2016-06-15
GCCCAGACGTTATTCATCAGCCCCAAGACCGCCAGCGTCCACGTCTCCAACATCCTCGCCAAGCTCGGCGTCTCCGGCCGGGTCGAGGCAGCCGCGTTAGCCCACCGCCTGGGCCTCGACAAAGGCTGAAACCGCAGGTCGTAGCCTTGCGTTGGCGCCGGTTTGCGCCACGTGGGCGTTGGAGAACCGCTCGGTCGCGATCCGGGTCAAGGGCCTGGCCGGCGCCGGGCTGCACACCGAGAACCGCGTTCCCTGCGGCACGTCGAATCCGTACCTGGTCGGCGCCGCCGCCATCGCCGCCGGGCTGGACGGCATCCGCAACCGGATCGAGCCCCCCCGCCACCGAGGGCCTGGCCTACGGCATCGAGGGCCCCACGCCGATCCCGACGCGGCTGGAGGCGGCCCTGGACGAGCTGGAGAAGGACACGGTGCTGCGTGGGCTCATGGGTGAGGAGCTGATCCGGCTGTTCCTTGCGGTCAAGCGCCACGAGATCGCCAAGGCCACGGAGCACGCCCGCTACTACCCCGCCGACGATTGGACCACCAGGGTGGACGGGTTCGAGGTCGCCGAGCTGTTCGAATTGTAGAAGGGTTCTCCAATTCCGTTGGTGGCTGGGCGACGTGATTCGGCGGTTCGCCTGACGTTCGCCACCCTCTGTAGTCTCCGTGCGCTGTTGTTGCTTGCAGCGGAGACGGGAGACCTGGATGTCGGTTCCGAGCAGCGTTCCGCAGCTCATCATTCTCGTGGCCTTCATCCTGCCGGGCATCGTCTATCAGTCCGTGCGCTCACGACTCCGCGGCCCTGCTCCGGATGAACTCAACGCCACGAGCAAGGTGCTGCGCGCTACCGCTGTGTCCACAGCCCTCGTTCTGTTCTATGGCCTTCTGATCGGCCCAGAGCTGGTAGATCTCGCCCGAGGTAAGGGTTGGCTCGTTCACCACTCGAGGTGGACAGCGCTCATCGGCCTGGTGCTGCTCCTGGTCATCCCAGCCGCTCTTGCACTGGGCGAACAGTGGTGGACCCTATGGGAAGGACGGCCCGCGAAGCTCACACTGAGCGGACTGACAACCTACGACCCGACCCCCGCAGCCTGGGATTTCGCCTTCAGGGATCGAGAAGAGTGCTTCGTACGAGTCCTGACCAACGAGGGACGCTGGATCGGGGGCTGGTTCGACCCCGATTCCTTCGCCTCATCCTTCCCGGAACCCCGCGAGCTGTACATTGCTCAGCAGTGGAAGATGGGAGAGGACGGGTCGTTCATAGACGAGGTGACCAACTCTCGCGGCATCTACATACGCTGCGACGACGCACGAGTGGTCGAGTTCATCGGTAGCGTAACCGCCAACGTGAACAGTGAGATCAACAGCGAGAGCAAGCCGCAACGGGCCGAGGAAGAACAGGAGGCGTTCGATGCCCGAGAAGCGTAAGGGCTGGCTTCCTCCCCGAGACGGCGGCTACAAGGCCGTGCGTCCTGCTGGCAAGGTATCTTCCTCCGATCGAAAGCCTGTTCCCCCTAAGGAAGGCTCGGGAGTCTCCCGGCCGACCACCAAGAACGCCAAGGAGTAGCCGTGGCCGAGGACCGAAGGAAAGACGCTGTGGCCCAAGCCGACCTGATAAGAGGCTGGCGTCCGAAGACACACGCGCAGGAGGGGTATCGGCCGCAGGCACAGGGTGCCAGCGGGTCGGAGAAGCCGAAGCCTCCAGCCGGCGGCAGCGGGGTCTCACCCACCAACCAGGACAGCGGACCAAAGTAGCGGCGAGCAACGACGTGGACGACTCCGAGGTCGCCGGACTGTTCGAGTTCCTACAGTAACGAGCGACCAGCACCATGATTACCGAATACGAACTCTACGCAGACGAGCGAAGGCCAAGCCGTATAGGCCATTGGCTCTGGCTTGGCGGTGTCGTCTGTACGGACAAGGGCCGTTCTCGGATACTCGGCGAACTCTCGGAGGTCCGGGCCCGCCACGGCCTCACCCGAGAGATGAAGTGGGAGAAGGTCTCTCGGGGCTACCTGGACGCATACCGCGCGTGGGTTGACGTCTTCTTCGGAGACCGGTCGGCCAGATTTTCGCTCCTTCAGATCGACCCTTCGAGTCCAGAGTGGACCTCGTTTCAACCTCGCTCCGACCGGCGGCCCTCCCAAGACGATCGTCTCGCGTCCGCCTACCATCAGTTCTTGCTTGTCACATTCGGCCCTCTGCGTGACACGAAGCGCTGGTGGGTGTACCACGACGCCGGCCTCTTCTCACGAGATGCCGTACTCAACCGCGTCGAGTTTCTTTTCAATCGCACCTACAAGCAGGCATTCGGTCCCAAGTCGAGCAGGGTCATCCGCCTGGCAAGGGCGCGCGACTCAAAGACGGCTGATCTTGTGCAGCTCGCCGACGTGCTCCTCGGTGCCCTCAGCTTCAACGTGTTGGGTGATCGCCCGGAGAGCCCTGGGAAGGCACAACTTGTCGATCACTGTATCGCTAGGCTCGGCACGAAACCGGCTCGAGTCTCCGTCAACGTCTGGGTGCCTCCTGAACGCTTCTCCTACGACCGCTAACCGTCTGATCTCTCCCGCAGCTTCACGGCCGTCCAACACCTGCTCGCCGCGGCCGATATCTGATTCGACCCCACCACGTTCGTGCCCAGGAGCAACGTGGACAAGACATACCGCCGGCTGCCCGAGCTGGGGTGTTAGGAATCTGATAGGTATCCGTAGTCAGTCGGACTCGTCATCCCACCCGATCAGCCGAGCGTTCTCCAGCGGAGCGTGGTGGCCGTCTGGGGCGTCGACCGTGTAGTGGCGCCCATCCTGCGCCCTGACCACCTGCGAGCGCCACGGCTAGCCGGTACCGCACCCCCAGCGGTCAGAACCTCGGACTCAGCGAGGCAAGGCCGACCCGTCGGTAGGGAACGACGCCACAACTGCGGAGAAGTGACGACTTCTTGTTACTGCACTTGTGGTTGCTTTGGAGCGAGCTGCTCTGTTTCATGCTCTTGCCGCTCACATACCAGATGTGACGAACGATAGATGTGGACATCGGGGTAGTCGTCCGGTCAGTCTGGTTGGTGTAGGTGAGGATTCCACGAGGAGGTTGTTGCTGTGCCGGCGGGCGATTCGATCTCTCCCTGCCGCAATGCCGGAGCTGCGCATTGGAGATCTGCGTGGACGCATCACCCGAGAATGAGGGTTTGACAGGACTTGCGCTCGCAGCGCTGGAAGGGCTTGGAACCGGCGAGCCCGCTGGGGCGCTCACTCTGGCCCGCTACCGCTACCAGACTAAGATGACGATCAGCGCGTGGCTGACCTGTCTCCTTCCCGATGGCCCCGTAGCCATCGCCTGCGAGCGTGTCGAGGACCAGGTGCTGGTATATCCGGCATGCTTGCGATTCCAGCAGGTCAAGACTCGCGACAAGGGCGTGTGGACCCCTGGCAAGGTGTGCGAGGATGGCGGTGGGCTTGACTCGCTTGTCCGCTCCTACAACATGGCTCAGGCAGCTGGGCAGCTCGGCATTGCCAAGTTCGAGTTGCTGCTAGAAGGCCCCAGTACCGACAGCCCTAGCGGCGTGGCATTCTTCGCCGACGCCTCAACAGCCTCGGCCAAGGTCCGCACGAGACTGGGCGACCATGGCCTCCCGGTTGAGCAGATGGACGACTTCCTCTCTCGCCTTCGGCTGTATCCCAACTCTCCGAGCCGCGATACTGTCGACGGCGTCAACATCCTGACGCTGGCGTGCCTGCTTCCCGACCAGTCCGGCTACACGATCCTCACCACCTACACTAAGTTACTGGACGCCGCAGGTGCCGCACAGGCCGCAGACACCAGCCTCACCCGCACGCCCTGGCAGGAGGTCGTTGCCGCTCTAGACGCTGGCAACGACCCCACACCTGCATTCGGATTGCAGGTCCTGACCCACGACGGGTTGGTCGAGTTGCTTCCGCCGCTCCCTCACGTTGAGCTAGTGGATCAGCAAGCCTTGCTTCGCCGCGTGGCCGAGACTGGCGCCAACTTGTCGGCGCTGGAGGTGAAGATGGTCAGTGCTGGTGCTCGGCCGGAGACGGTGATGGAAGCCAAAACCAAGCGTGCCCTCGCGGAGGTGCTGCGGCAGCAAGCGCTCGCCGCTAGCGATGAGGGCGCCGCTCGCCTGGAGCGCCTTACCGTAAACGTGCTGACCTTCGCCAACGCCGTGGCAAAGTCGGTTAGGCTCGCTGCGGTTGGGAACCCTGCGGTGGCTGCTCGGCCGGCCGAGGCGACGTTCGCCGAACTCGTCTTGAAGGTCAACGAGTTGCGGACACTCGATGTCGAGGGCATCTTTGCCAGCGAGCCGTATGGCGTGCTCGGCTACCTATGCCACCTCTCTGATGAGTGCCGCTTTCCGTGGCGGGATGCCTCGTGACCGTGCCAGCGACCACTCGTCAGGCTCGTGTGGCATTCCGCGCGACACCCGAAGCCGAAGCCCGCTTGCTGTTGCTCATTGACGCGTTCAGCCGCAAGCGCAACGGCCAACGGACTCTTGAGGGACGGGTCAAGCTCGCCAAGTTGGACTTCTTGTTGCGCTACCCGGCATACGCCGCGCGGCTGCTTACCCGTGTTGGTGCGCCGCAGCAGGACATCGATGAAGTCGCTCAAGAGGCCAACCCACTGGAGCAGCGGATGGTGCGCTACCGGTATGGTCCATGGGACCCCGCTTACTACGCCCTGCTGGGCAGCCTGATCGGCCGTGGCCTGATCGAGGTCGTGCCACTTGCTCGCGGGTTCGGCTACCGCAGCACGGAGCACGGGCAGCAACTGGCAGTCGAACTCGTTGCAGACGACTCCCATGCATTGGTCGCACAGCGCACGGCGCTGCTGCGCAAATGGCTCGACAAGCAGGGCAGCACCCTGAAGAACTGGGTCTACGAGGCAGTCCCCGAGGTGAGCGAGGCGGAATGGCACACGCCGCTGTGATTGCCGAGCCGGTGCCCTACTGCGACCATGCAAGGCCGCGAGGTCGGCCCCTGTTTGAACTGGATGTCGGGTGGGTCGGTAATGCCTAAATTGCGGATACAGACACTTGAGCTTGTGGGCGGCGGCAGGCAGATCGCCTTCCCGCACCGGGTCAATGTAGTGCGAGGGCAGATGACCACCGGCAAGACCACTCTTGTCCGACTGCTTCGCGCGCTGCTCGGTAGCGTCCCCGACAACCTTGCGCCGGAGACCGGCGTGGTGCAGGCGCTGCGCGCAGAGGTGGAGTTCGATACTGGCCGTTGGCAGATCTACCGTCCACTTGTCATGACCGACACTGCCAAAGTTGGACTTGCCCGCATCCCCGACAGCATTGAGCGATCCGACCGGGCGGCCGACCTGGACCCACTTGAGGCGCTCAGGTTACCGGCCGTTCGACCAGATTCTCCTGCCGGCCCAACCTACAGCCGCTGGCTGCTTGCGCAGCTTGGTCTGCCGTCTGTCGAGGTGCCGCGAGCGCGGACCCAGCCAACCAGCGAGACCGTCCCGGTCACAATTAATGACTGGATGGGCTACTGCATCGTTCCGGGCGACGAGATCGACACCAGTGTCTTCGGGCACGACCATCCCTTCCGTGACATCAAACGTCGTTACGTCTTCGAGCTAATTTACGGCCTGTACGATGCTGAGACCGCAAAGCTGCAAAACGATCTGCGGGAAGTGGAGCTGCGGCGCGGCGCGCTCGGCCGGCAGGCCGAAGCCGCCGTGGCATTCTTGGCGGGCACTGCTTTCGCCGATCCCGACAGCCTTACCGGAAGCATCACCGAGGCTCGCGTAGACCTGCACGACCTCGCCGCCCGTGAAGCCAAACTAGCCAAAGGCGTGCATGATCGGCTCGGCACGGCGGCGCTTCGAGATCGTGTTCAGGCCGCTGAGCACCGGGTGGCCGGGTTGCGCGCTGAGGTTGCGCGTACCCGCGATCAGTTGGCGGACCTGCGGGACCTGCGGACCCAATTGGTTACGCAATCCTCCCGACTCACCCGGGCGATCGTCGCGGGCGAGTGGCTGGTAGATTTCGACTTCATCGTCTGTCCGCGCTGCGGTAACGACGTTACCCCCGACCGCGCTCCCGATCCCGACTCCTGCTATCTCTGCCTGCAACCCCTCAAGCCCAGCGAATCGCGGGACAGCCTCCTGGCCGAACAGGAGCGAGTCGCCGCGCAGGTACAAGAGACCGACGAGGTGTTCGCCCTTCGCGAGTACGCGCTGGAGCAGGCATGTCACGACCTGGACGACGCCCAAGCGGCAGCGCATGCGCTCTCCGTGGAACTTGACAACCGCACGCGCGCGTTCATCAACGAGCAGACCTCCGCCCTTGCCTACCTCGCAGCGGAGCGGGCGCGGCTCGAAGCGCAGATCCAACGTGCCGAAGAATATTTGGCAGTGCTGCGCCGTCAGGCAGATCTGGATGAACGACGCGCTCAATTGGACTCCGAGCGAGAAGAACTCTTGGCCGCCCTAGATCGCCGAGGGATGTCCCATACGGCGGCTTCGGACCACATCACCGCGCTAGAGCAACGACTGTATGAGTATCTGGAGCAACTTCACGTTCCCTTGCTCGGCGAGGCGCTGTCCGCCGCGATCGACCGCAAGACGTTGCTCCCGATCGTGAGCGGCCGACGATTCGAAGAGCTGTCCAGCCAAGGGCTGGAAGTACTCGTCAACGTCGCCCATGCGTTGGCCCATCACACCGTTGCCATCGACCGCGGCCTCCCATTGCCGGGATTCCTCGTCCTGGATGGCTTGTCCAGCAACGTCGGCCGCGAGGGATTCGACGCTGCCCGCGTCGAGGACATGTATCGGCTCCTCCTGTCTGTAGCGGATACCTACGGTGAGGAACTGCAACTCATCGCCGTCGATAACGACCCTCCCCACTTCATTGATGATTTCGTGGTATTGAGCTTAGAACAGGACGACCGACTAATCCGCACCACTACACCACCATTGTCCACCGTCCCCAGCTCTTGATTCAGCCCCGCATGGATCCACTCATTGATGACATTATAAGGTCATGCCGTAGAGTCCACCTACGTAGTATTCGAGTAGCCGGAGGGAGTGTCACCCTCCGGCGCCTTGGTACCGCCCCAAGCGCACCGTCTCGGTCGCCGACATGCTCACCGCGTTGCGCCGTACCCTGCTGGCCGGCCTGCGATGAGCTGGGCCGCCTGCTTCCGGACCTCGGCTGGAGCAGCGACGCGGTCGTGGGCGCCGGCCAGGGCCGCCTCTTTGAGTTGCTGCTCGGCGTGGTCGAGCGACTGGCCGCGCGGGCGCCGCTGCTGCTGGTCATGGAGGACCTGCACTGGGCGGACCGCTCCACCCGTGACCTGGTCGCATTCCTCGCCACCTGCCTGCGCTCGGGTCGGGTGCTGCTGGTGGTGACCTACCGCAGCGACGAGCTGCATCGCCTGCACCCGCTGCGCGGGCTGCTCGGCGAGCTGGCACGCAACCGCCGCGTCCAGCGGATGAAGCTGCCTCGCTTCAGCCGCGCCGAGCTGGCCGAGCAGCTCACCGACCTGCTCGGCGCCGCGCCGACCACCCGTCTGGTCGACGATATCCACGCCCGCTCTGAAGGCAACGCGTTCTTTACCGAGGAGCTGGTGCTTGCCGGCGCCAACCCGGGCGTGCTACCGCCGAGCCTGCAGGAGGTGCTCCTCACCCGGGTCGTGCGGCTCGGCAGCGGCACCCAGCAGGTGCTCCGCATCGCCGCCGCGGCCGGCCCCGGCGTCACCCAGCCCGTGCTGGCGGCGGTCAGCGGCATGGGCGAGGCGGAGCTGCTCAATGGTCTCCGCCAGGCGGTCGACCAGCAGGTGCTCCTGCCTGAGCCGGCCGGCGACGGCTACGTCTTCCGCCATGCGCTGGTCGCCAAGGCAGTCTACGGCGAGCTGCTCCCAGGCGAGCGGGTGCGCCTGCATACCGAGCTGGCCGGCGCCCTGGAGGCCGGCATCGGCGCCGGCAGCCCGCCAGCGACCACGGCGGCACGCCTGGCCCACCACTGGTCGGCAGCCGGCGACCAGCCGCGGGCGTTCAGCGCCAGCATCCGGGCCGCTGCCGCTGCCGAGCAGGTGTACGCCTTTGCCGAGGCTGAGCTGCAGCTCGAACGTGTACTCGCGCTGTGGGACCGGGTAGCTGACGCGGAGGAGCGGGCCGGTGTGGACCGTGTATCGCTGCTGTCGCGCTGCGCGGACGCGGCCCGCGCGGCCGGTGACGCCGGCCGGGCCGTGCAGGTGGCCCGCCAGGCCGTGGCGCTGGTCGACGAGGCGAGTCAGCCGCGGCGTCTCGGCCTGCTCCACGAGCGGCTTGCGCGCTACCTGCGCACGCTCGGCGACCCTGACGCGCTCCCCGAGCAGCAGGAGGCGGTGCGGCTGGTGGCGCCCGAGCCGTCGGTGGAGCGCGCGCGGGTGCTCGGCTCGCTGGCGCAGTACCTCGTGCTGGTGGCCCGCTTCGTGGAGGCGAGAGGGCTGGCCGAGGAGGCGCTCGCCATCGCCGCCAAGGTCGGTGCACGCGCTGAGGAGGCCACTGCCCGCACCGCCCTGGGTCACGCCCTCGCACACCTCGGCGAACCTGACGCCGGGCTCACCGAGCTGGAGGCGGCGCGTCGTCTCGCCGCCGAAGCAGGTGACGTGACCGACTTGCTGCGGGCGATCACCAACCACTCCGACGCGCTGCTGGCGGCCTGCCGCATGGAGGAGGCGGCCACGGTCGCCCTCAGCGGCATCCAAGAGGCCCGCCGCTACGGCCTGCTCCGCCGCGACGGACCGGTCCTGGCCTGCAACGCCACCGAAGCGCTGCTCGCCCTCGGCCGCTGGGACCAGGCCGAGCAAGTCTCCCGCGAGGCGCTCGAGACCGCCCCGTCCGGTACGGCCGATGTCGCCTTGCCGCTCGCTCGGGCCGGGCTGGAGCTGGGCCGCGGTGACCTGGACGCCGCCGAGGCACGGCTGCAGGCTGTCCGGCGTCTGTTGGCCCAGCCAGATGCGGAGACGATGACCGATCTCCTTTGATGCCGTGACCCAGCGGGCGCCGAGGATGACATGGATGATCTCGGTGTCCCTCCCTGCGGTACAGTTCGGCGATGAAACGCGACCGCGCCAACCAGCTCATCGAGGAGCTACTGGTTCGTGTCATGACGGGTGGTTGGCCACAGGACCTGGTCACGGAGCTTCGCCTCTTCGGGTCCTACGCCAGGGGAGCGCTAGAGCCACACGACGTTGATATCGACATCGAGTACGTCCCTGACGAGCGGTGGAAGCAGGAGGCAGTTTCGGCGTTGCTGTCTGGTGGAAACCCGATGGCGTCGCTCCGCCGCGCGTTGGTGGGCCGGTCTCGTGGGGTCGCGCTCACGGACAACCTTCGGGCAAGGGTCGATGACATCGAGATGCTGCTGTTGTGGCGCCGGGGCGAGAGCTTGCAGCAGGCACGAGACCGCCTGGACGCGATTGCGCCGGACCCGACCGCGGGTCGCGCCGAGCGCGATTCGATGCTGCCAGCATTCGAGGGTCTGGAGCGGTGGCTCGCGCGTCCAGTCAGGGAGTTGCTGGTCGGACTGGTGGAGGCCAGGGCGATCACCATCATCCAGGTGGACTTGGCGGATGCCGATGTGCATGACGCCCGTGCGCGAGAGATTCTCGACGAGCGCTGGCAGCCTGACAGCCCGCTGCACCGCGCTGCGACCGCGGCCCTGGCGTCCTTGGAGGCCCGCGGGGTAAGCCCACGGGTGGTGCACCTTCAGGGTCGCGACATCGAGCACGAAGACACGCCCCACTTCGTGGGATTACAGTGCCGCAACATCATGAGCATGCCATGGTGCCTGGGAGAGCACAGGAGCGAGGAGTGGCTCGAGGTGCCTCGTCCAACCAAGACCAAGCCGCTCCTGGCACTTCGTATCACAGTGGCGGATCGGGACGCGCTGGTCACCAAGGCCTCGGCACCCTGAAGGGGTGTTGCATTCGGACGCGCCGGGCGCCATCGTTTGGCGGATCCCTCTTGTAGCCGGTGGAGACCAACCCATGGCGCGGATCGCAGTACTTGGCGACCTATCGGGGCACCTGGCGCCATTCGTGCGGGCGCTGGACGAACTCGGAGTTGATGTTGCTGCGGCAGAGGTGCCGGGTGGTCTAACAGTGGTGCAGGTCGGCGATCTAGTCCATAAGGGACCCGACTCGGACAGGATCGTTGCACTAGTGGACCGGTTAATGAATGCGAACCCAGGCCGCTATGTGCAGTTACTGGGCAATCACGAGGATCAGTATCTAGGCGGCCAGCGCTTCTACGAGCAGACGCCCCTTGCCGCTGGCACGATTGCCAAGCTGCGGCGCTGGCGGGCCAGCGGGGCTCTTCAGGTTGCTGCGGCGATCCGCACGACAAGCGGTGAGTCCTTCCTGGTCACCCACGCGGGCCTGACCCGGTTCAACTTCCTGCACCAAGTCGGCACGGACGAGGCTGGCCAGGCCGCCAAGGTCCTCAACGGCCTGATGGAGACGCGCCCGAAGGTGATCCACGCCGCCGGCGTGATGCTCACCGATCTGCGGTCAGGATTGGCGGGGCCACTGTGGGCGGAGACGACGCGAGAGTTGTATCCGGGTTGGATTCGGGCAGCTGCTATTGGACAGCCCCCGCCGTTCGGCCAGATCCACGGGCACTGTCCCGTGCTCGACTTTACCGGCGAGCCCATCTACCCGCTCCCGGCTGACCTCGTCCGACTCGCAGTGGTCGACCGGACTCGCCGGCATATCAGCGTGACCATTGGTGGGCGGCGGTTCATCAATGTCGATCCCGGCTTCGATGACCGTCAGCCTGGGCAGGCTCGGCTGCACCCAATGGTCATGGATGCGGAACTCCTCCCCTCGCATTGAGGTCCCGGCCGCAGCGACCCTCTGCCCGTGGTGCAACCTTCGCGGTGCCGATCACCCCACACGCCGGGCCCACGGCAACCCAGTACCACCCGCCGATGACGTGGGTCCAGCACTACGAACCGTCTTGGACACCGTTGACCGCCATGGACTCCTTCAGGGCGAAGTAGTTAGGAGCGCGAACACCACTGCAGCGACAGCCGCGCCGAGGGCAATCCCCGCTGCAGCCTGGCTAGGGGTGTGTAGATTCAGCGCCACACGTGCCCATGCCACGGCGGCGACGAGCGGGCCCAAAACAATGAGGACGAGCGGTCCCAGGATCACCGTCAGGATGACGGCGCCGCCGGCTGCGGCCGCAGTGTGATTTGAGATCGCCCACCTGGTGTTGACTACTAGGGAGGAGAGAAGGCCAACCATCATGGTGACGGTGGCCGCAATTACCAGCGACGGAGCCCCAAGCAAGGACAGAAGCGCGATGCCTGCCGTGGCGGACGCCAACGCGATCGCCAGGTAGGCCACCCGCCGCCAACTGGCATGCCCGCCGCCCGGACGGTCTGCGCGCAGGCGATGGGTAATCGCAAAGGGCAGACCGGCTGCGAAGAAGGCCGCGAGCATGCCCCAGCCCACGCCTGCAAGCGGGTGCGAGGCAGAGCGCCACCCGATGAAGGCGAGGAGGGCCACGCCGAGGGGGACAGGGGCAAGCACGGTGGCGACTGCCGTTGCGAGGCGGTGCCGCAAAACGATGCCGTTCGCCTGGTCGAGGCTCACTGGTAGGCTTCCTTGTCCGTGACGGTTGCCGGGTGCCGGGTGTGTGCCGCGAAGGTGCACACCACGGGGGAACGACGGAGCACGCGGGAAAGTTGGCGGAGGAGCTGGACCTCGCTGGCAAGGTCAGCGGCGTCCTGGGTGCCCCTGGTGTGGGATGCTGCCGTCGCCGCAGGGGCGCGACCGGAGCGTTTGGCCGCCACGGCCACAGCGAGGCAGCACGCGTCTACGGTTGCGTCGCGGTCACGCCCGACGAGTCCGGCTTCGGTGGCTGCGGCCAGCGCCTCGTGGGCGACGTCGTCGGTGACGTAGGGGCGCAAGGCCAAGAGTCCGTCTTCGATCTCGATTACCCGGCGATACAGCCGGGACTCCAACTGCCCGAAGACCAGAAGATCTCGCCAGCGGGCCGGTGGCGGATCCAGCAGGATGTCGGGGTTGGCTTGCCAGAGCGTTTCCCACAGCGGTCGTAGTCGACGCAGCGCGACGTACGCCCTCGCCGCACGCTCGACGGCTCGGAGTCGGGGTCCTAGCGCTGGGATGAGCAGCCCGACGCTCATGGTAAGTGCGCCAACCGCGAGCAGGATATGGCCAGTGGTGGCAGCCACATGCTGAGCGGCGCCCGCGTGGGGGAGTTGTGCTGCCACAAGCTCGGCGAGCTTGCTCAGGGAGTAAGCCACTCCGAGGGCGACCCCCGCGCCCAGCACTTGCAGCCCGATCCGGAGTGAGGGGCGTCTGACTCGTCCGGCGTAGCGGAGTGAGAGCCGCGCCAGCGCAGCGAGGGTGATTCCGAAGTAGGCAATGGTGACAATCCAGTAAGCCGTGATCTCGGGCAGGTGGCCATAGGCGGTAGTAAAGGACGGAGCTTCGGCCGGGATGGGCGCGAGGACGAACAGGACCGTGAGGGCGACGGTGGCCAAGCCCGGCATCGCGAGTTCATGCCAGGCACGACCGACAGGTGCCGCGGCCGTGACCTGACGCGCCAGCCGCAGGATGCCGGCCACACCCCAGACACCGCAAACGTGCTCGCCGAGGTCCGCCAGGTTCGGAACACCAACAGCTCGATCGAACGCGACATATACGGTGGGCAGGTTCAGGGTCAGGGCGGCTGCGAACGCCGCGAGGGAAAGACACAGGATGCGTTGCGAAGCCGAGCGGCGGGCCGCGGGGATTCGCAACAGGCTTCCGGCCCAAAACAGCGTGGGGAGCAAAGCCGCAACGACGGTCCGCACCTTCCCTTACCCGAAGCGCTCTTCCAGCCGATCCAGGTCAGACTCAGCCCCAGCTCCCCAGTCCTCCGGCGTCACCTCGCGGCGGGAACGTCCTGCTTCCAGCATGATCATGTCCGCGAGGTTCTCAGCCTCTTGTTCCTGTTCGGTGCTGTAGCTGGCTCGGGCGAGGACTCCCCTAACCATGGCGGGATCCAAATCGGGAAACAGGAGCCGGATGGCCTCGTCGTCGTCGGTGAGTCTGTGTTCGCAGATTAGGTGCGAGAGTTCGTGCAGGATGATGTGTCTTCGGTAGAAAGGAGAGCTTGCCGGTTCGTACCAGACGTGGTCGGCACCCAAGATGGCGACCCACAACCCGCAGAACCTGGTCGGGCCGGGCAGCGGATGCAGATGAAGCGGTCGCCCCCGATGCCGAGAGACACTTCGGCAGAAGGCCTCGATCGCAAAGGGGCGTGGGATCTCCAGGCCTTGGAGTCTTGCCTGGCATCGCTCAACGAGATTCGAGTTCATGACTGCCCCGCAGATCCTGACGGCCAGGGTGGTCGCTGGAGTGGACCCGGATGGTCGCGACGGCCGCCTGAGCGCTCCTGTCGCGACGCCGCTCAAGACCCCTCTGTAGACCCATGTCGGACCCTCCTGAGCCCACGCGACACTCCTGCACCTTGCGGTACGTGGCCAGATCACGGTCCTCTCGAGATGGCCTTGTCCCGCTGAGGGACACGAGGGCCTCGCGGTCCCTACGCACGCCGATGCTAACAAACCGCGCGGGTTGACATTAAGGCAGCAGGAAGATCGTTTGTAAAGCGCGTTTCCGCGCGAACTCGGTGCTGGAGGACGGTGGTCAGGACCCAGCATGGCCGTCAGGTAGGCGGGCGGCGCCATGATGGCCGCCTCGACCCGCCCGCCCAGCCGACGGGTGAGCTCTCGGATCGAGAGCGCCAAGGATCAGGGTCCACAGGGAGGCGGGGGTGGCCGGGCCGCCGGGCTCCGCTGCCATGGGGTTCCTCAATGCCTCAAGGTCAAGGACTACGTCCTGCCGCTTGAGCTGGCGCGAAGCGCGTGCGTCGCTGTCGGAGGTGTGATTCCGCGGGAATCACCACCAACGCCGCCCGGCTGTGCCCGGTCGGCAGGCCGGGCAGGCCATTCGCTGCCGGTTGGTGGTCTGCCGATCCCGCAGCGCGTAGCCGGCGTGGAAGGCACCGTCGCGGCAGCGGCGGCACCGTCGCGGCAGCGGCAGCGGCGAGCGGCCTGCAGCCGCGCAAGAAGGCTGCGCAGGGCGAGGCCAACCAGGGGCGATCCGCGACGGTGGCGCTGGGGCGGGATGGTGTGAACGCTTGGCTGCGGGACGGGGTCGCGCATGGGTGCCTCCCGGTGGCGTCCTACGGGGCGAGGTCGCGAAGTTGGTCGCGGGTGGGCTCAGGCAGGGCGGGGCCTTCGACCGCGTCGATGGCCTGAACGGCGGCCTGCACGAGCCGCGCAGTCGCGGCACGCTCCAGCTGCGCGTCAGGGTCGGTCGGGGTCGGGCCCAGCGCGCTGTCGGGGTCGTCGATGTCGTGCTTGGCGCGGTAGGCCTCGATCCCGGTGGCCGCTGCCCGCCAGGCGGCCCGCCCGGCGGGTGTGTCAGGCCGCCCGCCGAGCGCGGCGACCAGGTAGCCCGGCGGGTCCTGCTCGAGCTGGACCGCTGCGGCCAGCTCCCGATGGGACAGCTCCCGGCCGTAGATCAGTGACTCGCCGAGCGGGGTGGCGTGGTCGCAGTCCCAGGCCGCTTGGGCGGCGAGCTCGGCGTCCAGGTCAGCCAGTCGCTGGTCGATGGTGGCCAGGCGCCGGTCGAGTTGCGCGACGGCAGCCTCGCGTTCGGGGATGGCCGCCTGCAACCGCCGCCGTTCGTCGCGTCGCAGTCCGCCCTCGGCCAGGCGCTCGTGGGTGTCGGCGAGCCAGCCTGCCTCGTCGCGCCGGTAGCCGCGCAGCCGGGCCTGCTGCTGGCGGAGCTCGGCGGCGCTGGTCTGGGCGGTCAGGGGGGGTCGGTGCTCGAGCAGCGCGGCAGCCTGGTCGACGCGGCTTCGCAGCTCCGCGTCGGGCAGCGCGGCGGCCATGGCCCGGGCCGTGGCCAGGTGGTCCAGCGCCAGCAGCTTGGC
>WNGA01010495.1_pt1 | contig 14967 bp, 12 predicted proteins | sample 5400061 | NCBI WGS metagenome assembly WNGA01 (sample SAMN13153366, study PRJNA577476) | soil metagenome | isolation source: 100 cm soil or saprolite under grassland replicate 2 | place: USA:California | collected 2016-06-15
TAACGGTCTTATCGTTTCATCGCCGCTTAACGACAGCCGGTTTACTCGTCAGCAGGACTTCGCGCCCGACCAAGTATAACAAGAGCATGAGTATCAGGAACGGAATCATCGACAAGATATCTGCGTTCCCGCCGCCGAACAGCGGATTATGTAAATTAGCCCAGTCTTCAACGTTCCTGTTGAAGTTAGCCAGGGCGGGCTTCGGGACACCCTGCAGAATGGCGATCACAATGGCCGCGAGTGCGCCGCCCGCAATATAGCCTGAAGCCATCAGTACGCCCGGACTCTTGTCTGTCTCAGCCACAAATTTATCTTCAGTCAGGTTTTTGTCCTGGAGTTTCTTGCGCAGGTAACGATCAACACCCAAGCGAATCATGCCACCGATAAAGATCGGACTTGACGAAGACAGTGGAAGATAAACGCCGACTGCAAACGCGAGCGAAGGGATACCGCTCATCTCGAGCACGATGGCGATCATCACGCCTAACAGCACAAGTCCCCATGGCAGTTGCCGATTCAGGATTCCCTTGATGATGTAAGACATCAGGGTCGCTTTGGGCGCGTCATACTTGGTGACAGCCGAGCCATCAGGCCTGGTCCGGTGGATACCGTTGATGCCGGGATCAGACAGGTAAACCGGAATGCCCTGATCATTCACGAGGTAACGTCCAGCGGGACCACCCTCGGTGTCAGTCTTGTGCCAGGGCCGGTACAGGCCGTTATCCGAGTTGGCCTGTGGGCCTTTCAACTTTTCCGGAGCGCCGGCCTGCGAAGGATCGACCTTCAGAGTGGCCGGAAAATTTTCTTCAACTTTGTAGGCGACCTTGCCGGAACTGTCCACCAGATACTCACCCGGATCCAGACCCGCAACCGTAGCAGCGCCCGGCTCGTTCTTTAGCACTCGATACTCGCCCGGTGCCGTCGGTTTGGTTTGATCAGAGTAGGCTGGTAATGCAGCTGTCCTGGTTGAATCGAGCGTGACGCTTTGCGTTGCCGCTTCGAAACTCACACGCGGTACATAAACCGTCGCCGAGTCGTTAAGCACGAGAAGAATCGGCCCGAGTATCAATGCGGAAGCAAACGCGCCTATCAGGATTGCAATCTGTTGATACTTCGGAGTTGATCCGACCAGGAAGCCGGTCTTCAAATCCTGCGACGTTGTGCCGCCGTTAGAAGAAGCGATGCAAACTATGCCGCCGATCGAGAGTGCCGTAATGTAGTAACTTGGACCAGTCCATCCAACAAGCAGAAATATCAAACACGTAAGCAACAACGTGGCGACCGTCATACCGGAAATTGGATTCGAAGACGAACCGATCTCGCCGGTCAGCCGCGATGAGACGGTCACGAACAGGAAACCAAAAGCTATGATCAGGATGGCGCCCATGAACGCGACGAAGATGTTTATTTGTAATCCCAGTTGCGGAAACGCCATGATCATTCCAATCAAAGCAATGATCCCGCCGATCACAAACTTCATCGAAATATCCTGGTCAGTTCGCGGCGCATTCGCAGTAGCCGCCGGGCCGCCTCGAAGATCAGCCAGACCACCCTTGAGGCCACTCCAGATCGTCGGCAGCGAACGAAACAGGCTAATGATCCCACCTGCGGCGACCGCCCCGGCTCCGATGTACAGCACATAGGCGCCACGAATCTGGGAAGGACTCATTTCGCTGATAGGCACCGTTCCCGGCGGCAAGGCCGTAGTCATTCCTTCCCCAAAAAATTTAATTGCGGGAATCAAAACCAGATAGGCCAGAACGCCGCCTGCACACATGATGGAGGCTATTCTCGGCCCGATGATGTATCCCACGCCCAACAGTGCCGGCGAAATTTCCGCGGAGACCGAACCGGCCTTGAAAGGCGAGCCGAAAACTTTTTCAGGGGTATCCTTCCAGCCTTTGAAGCCAGTCATTAGAACTTGATACAGAAATCCAATTCCCAAGCCACCAAAGATGGTTTTGGCTCCGGTTTGTGCGCCTTCATCTATTGCGCTGGCGTGCTCGACGGATCCAGCCGCCGCCGCCTGACGAGATTCTTCTGATGCTCCCGCTTTCAAAACTTCCGCACACGCCGTTCCCTCGGGGTATTTCAAGTAACCGTGCTGGGCGACTATCAAAGCTCGCCGCAACGGAATCATCATCAGGATCCCAAGCAGACCTCCCAGCATCGCCACCAGCATCACACGCGTGAATTCCAGGTCCATTCCCAGGATCATGATCGCAGGCATCGTTACGCCCACGCCGAAAGCGATCGACTCACCGGCCGAGCCTGCGGTCTGCACGACGTTGTTTTCAAGAATAGTCGCATCACGCAGTCCAAACTTCGAAAATATTCGAAAGATCGTGATGGAGATGACCGCGACAGGAATCGAAGCACTAACAGTCAAACCAACTTTGAGCACAAGGTAAAGAGAGGATGCTCCGAAAACCATTCCCAACAGTGTCCCGATAATCAATGGCAACGGTGTTAGTTCCAGCAGGCGCACTCCCGCCGGAATGTAAGGCCGAAATGTGTCCAGGTAAGGATTGTCAGGCTTGAATCCGATTCTGTCCGGGTACTCGTTCGCAGGAATGCTTTCAGAAGACATCCGTGTTTTCCTCCAACAAAGTTGCTAAACGGGGAGTGCGTAGGGATTAATTCGTCCGCTACTTTACACGGGCCACGCGCGGTGGGGCAAGCTCGGTAGCCCAAAGCTGCGGGGCTCTCGCGCTTTGAAACTCAACGAGCGGACGCGAGTTGGCTCCGACGAAATCTGACAGTTTCAACGTGAAGACCGGCACTGCGGGAACCTTGCCCGCCACTGCGGCCAGGCGTTCGACCTTGCTCAGAAAGCTTTTTCGCGTTTTGCGTTCATTGCGAGCAAAAGCTTCCGCGGTCTCAAGAATAACGTTCAACGTTGAGCCGGTTTTCGATTACACTTTCAGCCGTCCTGCCAGTCATTTTGAGAAGCATTCAAAACAACTTATGCGAGCAAGAATCTTCGTCCTGTTTCTGACCACTGCGATTCTTTTTGAACTGAGTCCCATTGGACGCATAAAATCTGGCGCTGCTTAGTGAATACAAGAAGATCCAGGAGCTGCTTGCTGATCCGCGCAAGCTCGGTCCGCCGGGTGTCCGCGACAGCAAGGCCGCGGAACTAATCAAACGCGCCAAGACGATCGTACTTATCACCTGCGGTATTCATTCGACTGAGGTGGGTTCTTATCTCTCAAGCATGCTCATAGCACATCGACTGGCCGTGTCGAATGATCCTGAGATACAGAGGATGCTCCGCAACACGATCATCCTGCTGGTGCCGTCGTTGAACCCTGATGGTGTTGACATCGTCAAGAACTGGTATGACAAGACACTCGGCACAACTTACGAAGGCACCGATCCGCCCGAGCTCTATCACAAGTATACGGGCCACGATAACAATCGCGATTGGTATGCCTTCACTCAGGTCGAAACTCAAATCACGGTAGACAAGATTCACAACGTCTGGCATCCGCAGATTGTCCACGACATTCATCAGCAGGGCGAGTTCGGCTCTCGTCTGTTCCTGCCGCCTTATATGCAGCCGGTCGAGCCAAACGTGCCTAAGCAGATCGTCGCCGGTTACACGGAGCTCGGCAACTTCATGGCGAAGGAGATGCGAGCGCAAGGTTTCAAGGGCATCACAACAGATTCAACTTACGACGCCTGGTCGCCGGCACGCGCTTACTCGCACTATCACGGCGGCGTGCGCATCCTTTCCGAAACGGCCTCCTGCAAAATAGCGACTCCAATCACCGTTAAGTTTGGTGAGTTAAAAAAGGGCGAAGGCTACGATCCAAAAAAGGAATCAGCTAACTTTGGACCAGTTTGGCACGGCGGCGAATGGCATCTGCGCGACATCACAAACTACATGACCTCGGCAGCGTTTCTGTTATTGCGTCACGCTTCGGAGAATCGTGAAGCGTGGTTGAGTAGATTTTATGAAATTGGCAGGGACGCCGTACGTCCGCGGCATAAGGGTGAGCTTCAAGGATTTGAAATCATGAATGGCGGAGCTAATGGTTCGCTTCTCCGGTATATCCTCCAACGAGGCGGGGTACCCGTGATTTATGGTGAACCTATGAACGTGCAAAAGAGCAACACGGCTCTTCATATGTACGTGCCAACAGCTCAACCTTATGGCGCTTTCGCAAAGGCGCTCCTTGAAGCGCAACGTTATCCGGACTTGCGTGACTCCGCGGGACACCCAATAGCTCCATATGATGTCACCGCTCATAGCTTATCGCTACTGATGGGCGCGGAGGTTCAACCTGTATATGGTCCGCTTAGATATAAGAGGGTTCTGATTGAGGAGGAGTCAGAACTTCCCTACTACGGCAAAGATTCACGAGTAGCCATTTACAAGTCCTCCATTCCATCAATCGACGAAGGCTGGACGAGGTGGGTGCTCCAACAGAATGGTCGGACAAATCCGTCGACAAATATGGACGAGGTAGTCAACCATCGCGTTCCCTTTTCTTCATTGCTTGATTCAGAGGCCCTTTCAAGCAGGCTGCTGGATAAGTATGAATCGATCATCATCCCGGACCAGCGGCCCAACGATATTCTCAACGGCTACCGCGGCGGTGCGATGCCACCGGAATACACCGGCGGACTTGGACCGGCAGGCGTTAAGGCGCTGCGTGAGTTTGTCGAAAAAGGCGGTACGCTCGTTTGTTTGAATCGCGCTTCCACTTTTGCCATTGAACAATTCAAACTTCCCGTGCGCGACGTCGTCGCCGATGTGCCGGAAAAGGATTTCTTTGTGCCGGGTTCGATTTTGCGTATTGAACTTGATACGACCAGCCCCATCGCTCGGGGCATGCCGAAAGAAACAATTGCCTGGGTTGAGGATTCGCCAGTGTTCGAAGTTGTCAGAGCCGGTAGCGATCGGGTTGACGTTCCGGAGTCGAATGTCCGTGTGATCGCTCGCTATCCATCAGACGAGAATCCGCTCCTATCCGGCTGGTTGTTGGGTGGCAATCGCATCAAAGGCAAGGCGGCATTAGTCGAAGTCACAATGGGAAAAGGGCACATAATTCTTTTTGGCTTTCGTCCCCAATATCGTGGCCAGTCTCTGGCAACCTATCCACTCTTGTTCAATGCGATAAGCAGCAGGTAGATTCGACCCAAATGTTGGAACAGCAGCCACCCCGTCGGTTTAAGTCCGGTTTCTGAAACTTGCTAGCTCCGATCTGACTCGATCGCTCTACCCAGAGCGATCGAGACTCTTTGTCTTTACCTTTTCACGTCTCGCCCTTACTGCGGATCAGATCAAGCTGCTGCCAGATAATTATTCCGCTGCGGTTGCTGCAAAAGTGTTCCCAGTTCAATATCAGCCTGATCGCCATGAGACCGCCTTTCTGCCGCCGGAACTGTTACAACCGGGCGGTTCCTGGATACTCATCGGTGATACGAACGGCCGGCTCGCTGCTCCAGTGCACATGCGATCTTCTCCTTTTGGTGGCCGGCCGACGTTTCTGGTTTTGGTGCGCTTGCCGGAAGGACGTGAAGTCACCAACGCTTACCTGCAAAGACTCAGGGAATTTTCCCAGCCGTGGGTTTTCAACACGGACCGGTCAAGGGATTTTGAACCACTAATTGCAAACCCTGATTTACCGCAATTCACGGCAGGTACTCAACTGGCGTTGGTCCGGCGGATAATGCTGATAGACAACCAAGGTAATCTCACGCCAACGCGCATGGTCGAAAGCGTTCAAATTCGCGTCTACCGCTCAATCCCAAAAGGCGCCGAAATAAGGCCGCTCGAAGCACGAGCAACACAGGACGGTTTTGAGTTTAGATTGAGCAGGAGAAAACTATTTGGTGGCGAAGCTGGCGGACTTAGGGCGGTTTTACGTGGTGAAAAAGATTTTATGCTGTTCAGGGCACACGGAATTGACTGGGGATTGCTGAAAGGCCTGTGGCAGGCAAGACGCTGATGAATATACAAACGATGCAAAACCATTCCCCTCATTAAGACGGCTACTACCCCTCAAGATACATCTGCGCGGCCATCTTCGTAAGTTTCCAGACTCGCGACCACTCAATACCGCCGTTTCCATTCTCCCGGCCAGTCAGCTTGTCGAAGATTAGCTTGCGAAACATTTTGCCCTCGCGTCGCAACATAAACTCCTTCGCGTAAGGCTTCGCGGTTTCGAAGAAACTGAATTCCGGATCGGTGACAATACCAATGCCTTCGAGGGTCATTAGCGCGCGCATGATGTAGGTGAAATTTGCGGGCAGACGGAAGGGATACTCATAGATGACTTCGGCCAGGTCGTACGTCAACTCTTTAAACTTGACCTCACCAAGCTTGAGATTGAGGTAGACCTTGAAAAGCTTTTCAGCTACCGGTCGCACTGTTTCGGGATTAACCCCCGGCTTAAGGAAGTTGAGGTTAATGATGTCCTGGCCCAGGCCGTGAACGTCGCGTGCAATTACATGAAAGAACGCGTTAATCATCTGCGACTGCAACTTTGGAGTAATGCGACCAACCATTCCGAAGTCGAAAAACGCAAGGTGACCGGAATCCATAACGAGTAGATTTCCAGGGTGCGGGTCGGCGTGGAAAAAACCGTCTTCCAATAACTGCTTCAAATAGGTGCGAACCAGCAAGCGGTTGACTTTGACAGCCGAAAGGCGCCGTGCGCGTAGGCCTTCAACGTCTATGACCTTCGTGCCGCGGATGAATTCAAGGGTCAATACGCGACGGCTCGTGTGTGTCCAGTAAATTTTCGGCACACGAACCACTCGCCAGGTGCGGAAGTTGTAGCGGAAGCGGTCCGCGTTTCTTCCTTCCTTCACGTAGTCCATCTCTTCAAAGACAGTGCTGTGAAACTCCCGGAGCATTCCTTCCCAGTCGGCGTTTTCATTCGCTTTTGGGAAGAAGCGGTTAGTGAGTTTCACCAGTCTATAAAGAATCGCGATGTCGAAACTGATGATCCGTTCGAGATCAGGCCGCTGAACCTTAACAGCGACTTCTTCGCCTGATGACAAACGCGCTCGGTAAACCTGGCCCAACGAGGCCGAGGCAATAGGTTCGCTATCAATCTCCGCATAACACTCCTGCAAACTGCGGCCAAGTTCGACCTCGATGCGCGCAAAAGCTTCGGCACTGGGGAAGGCCGGCACCTGATCTTGTAGCGTCGACAATTCTTTCACATAAGCAAGCGGCAACAGATCGGCCCGGGTGCCAAGCGCCTGACCGATCTTGATGAACGTCGGACCAAGATCGATCAAACTCTTACTCAACCAAGCTGCCTGTTTCGCAAGACGCGCGGCTTTTTTGTCCGACCCTTCGCCGCCGCGAAATACGATCAAACGCAGGAGCCGAATCAACTTGTCGAAAGCGACCAGCAGGAAGCGGCGAGAGCGTCCGCGCAATCGTGCGTTCAAAGCGCCCGCTTTCGCTTCGTCATGGAGTCGCTCAATCATTCGGCGGTTGAAATCGGCGCGAATGTCGTAAGTGTCGAGAAAGAGGTAAAGCGAAAACAATCCGAGAATTCGAGCCACCTGGGCGAGTCGCAACCAGCCACGCAGCCCACGGCCCTCGAGTATCTCGGCCACCATTTCGTCACTCAGCGGCTCGGGACCAGGAGCGCTTTTGACCGAAGAAGAACTGCCGGCACTGTGATTGCTCGCAGGATTGCCCGCGACGACCACCTGGCCATTGCCGCCACGCGTGATCTCTTCTAACGGGATTAGTACTAGATCCTTATTCATAAAATTGATAGCCCTCAAACCAGGGAGAGCATGTGTCTCGTGCCGCCTCGTGCAAAATAACTCCGCGCGCGTTTCGCATCTTCCTCAATCTGCGTCCGCAACTCTTCAATCGAACCAAACTTCCGCTCATCGCGCAAGCGGTGGAGAAATCGAACGCGCACCACATCCCCGTAGAGATCACCCGCCCAATCCATTACGAAAGTCTCGACTGAAGGTTCCGAATCGGCTTCAAAAGTCGGCCGGACGCCTACATTGGTTACGCTGCGTCGCCATTGCCCGTCGATCAGTGTACCGGTCACATAGACGCCGTTCTTGGGTATGACGCGATTCCGAGGGTGCAAGTTGGCTGTGGGAAAGCCGAGGCGGGTGCCGCGCTCAGCCCCTCGTTCAACGCGGCCTTCTACTCCGTAAGGACGGCCGAGCAGCCGACGCGCCAGATTTACTTTGCCTTCTGCCAACAGTCCCCTTACCTTGCTGGAACTGACGCGCTGACTCCGAAACTGAACCTCCGGAACTTCATCCGCAAAGAACCCCAAGTCCTGGCTAACGCGCCTCAGCAATTCAATGTTGCCCTCGCGATCATGACCAAAAGCGAAACCGCGGCCGAGGTAAACTTCTTTCGCATGGAGGCGATCCTTGACGACATCGCGAAGAAAATCTTCGGCCCGCGTTTGGGAAAATTGCTCGTCGAAACGAATGACAATTGTTTGCTCGATACCAAGGACACCAAACCCTTCAACTTTTTGATCGAGTGTTTGTAATAGTGGCGGCGCCGATTCGGGATGCAAAACGGCACGCGGATGCGGATCGAAAGTTATGACGGTCGGGATAGCACCGGTTTCACGCGCCCTTTCCACCACCGTGTGCATAATCAACTGGTGGCCAAGATGCAGCCCGTCAAACACACCGAGCGTCAGCACCGTCGGTCGTTGGATTTCGGCGTTGTCGGTTCCGTGAAAGAGACGCATAAAACAACGATGAAGTAGGATTGCGGAGTGATGAATCTCTGCGTTACCGATTTTTCTTAGCAGTCTTAGCCGATGTCACGAGAATCTTCATCAATTGTTCGGCTTCATCTTTAAGGCTGCTAAGTCTGGCCTCGGTTACTATCTGACTTTCCCACAGTTCGAGCCAGTAGATCGTTTCATCAAGTTCCTGTAGTGTCACTTCGACTTTGCTAATGAATTCCGCTGTCGACCTTGCTCGCTTAGCTTCACGATAATGAGCGCCAACCGAAGTTCCACTGCGAACGACTTGCTTACCGAGAATCTGAGCTTCAGTTGATTTTGGCAGCGATGCGTAAAGCTTAATTATTCTCAGCGCAAACATTTTTGTTCGCTTCCGCAAGTCGCGTCGCTCAATGTCATTCATCATTCCGCGTTCATCGTTCATCCTTCATCCTTTATTACAAGTCCATCGTAGGCCCACTCGACCTCCTCGGGCAGACGCGCCGAATCACGCTCGTGCTTAACGTCGTGCGCGATGTGAGTGAGGTAAGCTCGCCGGGGTTTGATCCTCGCGATATATTCCAGCGCTTTGTCCAGCCAGAGATGCGTGGGATGTTCCTTGAAACGCAGGCAGTCAAGCACAAGGACGTCGAGACCGCGCATCTGCCCCATTGTTGTCGGCGGAATCTCGCTGAGGTCCGTTGCATAGGCAAAATCGTTTAAGCGGTAAGCCATTACCGGAAGTCGCCCGTGAATTACCTCCAACGGCGTAATCAATAAATCTTTGCCCAAACAGAACTGTGCACCGGGCGCAACCGTGTGAGGAATCACCTGCGGCAGGCCACCGCCAAAGTGTGAAGGCTCGAAGATGTACCTAAAGATGCGTCGGATATCGATCCAGGCGCGCTCGTTGGCGTAAAGACCCAACGCACCATAGCGAAAATTCAGCGGGCGAATATCGTCGAGACCAAAGATGTGGTCGGCGTGGCAATGCGTGATCAGGACTGCATCGAGATGCTTCAGGCCATAGCGGAGTGCTTGCTGGCGAAAGTCGGACGAGGTGTCGATCAAAACGGACTGGCCGGCATGTTCAATGAGAATGGAAACTCGCAGGCGTTTATCGCGCGGATCGTCTGAGGTGCAGGTCTCGCATTCGCAGCCAATGGAAGGGACGCCCGTGGATGTTCCCGTGCCAAGAAACGTAAGCTTCATGGAGTCTGGAGTCCAGAGTCTGGAGTTACGAAAGTCAAAGATGGTTTCCGACTCCGGACGCGTGACTCCCGACTCTAGACTTATTTAGCCACCAGTGATATCGCGACTTGTATAGCTGCGGGCCTTCGGCGCTGCATTGGTCAGCGAAACATATTGCATACGCAGGTCAGCGAGTAGCCCTTCGAGAATCTCTTGTTCCTGCGGCAGAAGGTTGCCGCGTGTCTTTTGTTGCAGCATTCCCAGCACGTCGATCCAGTGTTTGCCCAGTTCCAAATCGACCTCGCGTTTACCGGTTACGGGGTGTTCCATCATGCCCAGCGAAGAAGCAGCGTTTGAAGCGATCGACATCATGAAACTGGCGAAGCTTGCGGGGTCGTCCGCTCCGGGTAATTCAGTTCCCGCGTCCGCTTCCGCAGCCTGCGGCGCGGCCTCTTTACTTCTTTCAGTTGGCGTTGGCTGATTTTGTGGTTCGCGACTCGGTGCTGCTGCAGTTTGAGGCCTCGAGCCTTGAGTCACAACGGGCGGCTCAACCGTTGCGCTTGCCGGTGCGGCGCTTGCCGGGGGCGCCTCCGGTTTTGCTTCGGGTCTCTCATCCTCAGGCACCTCGCGCGGCGTTCCATCCGGATTGAAGAGACGTCGATCCGTCACTTTATAACTGGTTTGTTCCTCACTCATTTTTGCTGCCCACTTTCATTACTATTCGCCATCTATCCGTTAGCCAGACAACGTGAGGACAACGCAGTTGTCCGCGCTTCATTACAGCTTGTGATTTATTACGATGGTAGCATCCGCCTTGTAGGCTCGCAAGACAGCGGTCTAATCAGTTCCGGGTTTCCAGTTCCGATTTCGAGTTCCGAGTTTGCATTTCTGCGTTTGGTATGTGGATGTATGCGTCCTAAACTCAAGACGCGTTTCTGGACTAAACGCGAAACCCGAAACTAGAGCCCGAAACCCGGAACTCGAAACCTAAGCCATGCCCGCCACCTTTGAAGATCTGATTAAACTGATGCAGAAGCTGCGCTCACAGGAAGGTTGTCCCTGGGATCGCGAACAAACTTATGCGACGCTGGCGCCGATGCTTTTGGAAGAAGCCTACGAAGCTTTTGAGGCGGTTGAAGAGGCGCGCGAGGGCCGTCCCAATGAATTGCGTGACGAACTTGGTGATCTACTTTTCCAAATAGTTTTCTACGCTCAAGTCGCCAGCGAACAAGGAGACTTCTCCATCGCCGATGTGACTGACGCCATTCATGCCAAGATGGTGCGCCGTCATCCACACGTGTTCGGCGACACGAGCGCCAACGACACAGCAACCGTCCTGCGAAATTGGGAGGCAATGAAACAGGAAGAGCGGCAGGCTGCCGGGACAAGCGAACGCGGAGAGTCCCTGCTTGATGGCGTATCATCTAAAGCACCAGCATTAATGGAAGCGCATCAGCTCTCCACCAAGGCCGCTCGGGTCGGCTTTGACTGGGAAAAACTTGAAGACATCTTCGCCAAACTCGAGGAAGAAATCAGCGAACTGCGCGTCGCCATTCAAACACACTCAGCCTCTAACAACGAAGCCGACCACACTCGGGTGCGAGAAGAGCTTGGTGATCTACTGTTTGCGGTAACAAACATCGCACGTCATCTAAAAGTCGAACCAGAAGCCGCTTTGAAGTTAACCAACCGAAAGTTTCGCCTGCGTTTCGGTTATATCGAAAGGCAATTGCGCGAGCGCGGACAGCCTTTTGACACTACAACGCTCGATGAGCTCGAATCGCTCTGGCAGGAAGCGAAGGAACAGTAGCAGTGGGCGGTGGGCAGTGGGCAGTGAGCAGTCGTTAGGCCAAGGAACTACTGACTCATAAACTCATAGCTCATCCCTCATCCCTCATTACCCTGGCGGCATTCTCAAAAACATCGAGGATTGTCACATCCTTCTGCTGTTTTTCGCTGGGCGTGCTTTTTCCGCCAGCCTTCCGCGTTCCCTGAACGAGTGTCAGCGCGCTCAAGCCGACTATTCCCTCCTGATTAGTGCGAACGATTCGTTTAGCCAATTCAGGATGAAGCGCGCGCTCCATCCGTTCGGGGTTTCCTTCATGCCAACCCTCGATGTAATCCAGGGCGGTTTGTTTGATCGCGCTCGCGTCAGCGGGAGACTGGGCGTTAGCGTGAGATGTGAGCGTTACAAAACGCAGACGCCAGAATCATTTTTCGCATTGTAGGTTCCCCGTCTCGGTAGACTTGTCCAAGGCCGATATGGATGCAGTCCAATTCTAGACACCCCACCCGGACTGTTGCTCCCAATGAATTCTTGAGAGCGCGAAGACAGTTTAGTCAAACATCTTATCAGAACCGTGCGGGTCGACTGGGTATGATGTAAAGTTATGAGCGACCAAAAAAGGCCCGCTTCTTCAAACGGGCCCTGGTAATCTCAACCGTTGGAACACCCCGGTTAATTATTTATCTGGATCGAGCGAAGAATGTTTCGAAACGCAGTTTGATAACTCGTTGATTCATTTTCCGGAGCGACAGCAATCATGTAAAGCAGTTCGCCATTGCGGAGCTGAGTGGTTACCGCAGTCACAACCTCCGCCTGACCGGTTGCCTCGTTTGTGTTGGTCAGCGTGGTAGTCAGGCCGGTTCGCCCGGCAACTGTCGTACGCTGCAACCCGCTACGCTGACGCAGATTGCCACCTTGGGCTAAGCTGTTCAGAAATTCCTGGGTGGCCTGTTGCAGGTTCCGGTTTTGGGTTTGCGCGATGCCAAAGTTGACGCCATGCGTGTAAATAACCTGGTTCTGATACTGTCCATACGCGCCCTCCGGAGCGAACCAAACAGAATTATTGTCACCAAGTTCGCGCCAATTGCTGGGGACACTCACGCGCACCAGGCCACCCACGACGGAATAACTCTGATAGCGCGTCGATGGATATTCAACGCGACCACGCGGTGGATTGTTGGGATAGTTGCCGGTCTGTTCGCCGCTTGGGTACCGCTGTCCGCTGCGGGCAATCTCTGCCATCGAAGGAGCGCGGCCCATGCTTCGCAGACGCGCCTGAATTCGATCAAAGTCGCGCGTGTCACGAATCGGGTTTGCTACGCGCAGATACTGAGCTTCCTGGTTAATCCGTGCATAACGGTCGGCCGGGCTCGGGTGGTCGCTCAAAAAGCCACCGCTACTGCCACCACTTTCTCGCTCGATTGTCTTGAACATGTTCGCGAGATCCCGCGGATCGTATCCGGCGTTGGCCATGATCCGGGCACCCATAAGGTCGGCTTCGGTTTCATACTCACGGCTGAATTTTAGAAAATAAACTCCAACTCCCTGCCCGGCTATCTGCGCAGCTGCCCCCGCCGGACCACCAAGAATTTGGCCGCCAATGCCAAGAATGCCCGCGAGCAAGCCATATTTTTGCGCCTTGGTCGCTTGCGCCGTTCCGTGTCGCAGGATTTCGTGACTCAGCTCGTGTGCCATGACACCTGCCATCTCGCCTTCGTTATGTGCCGCTTCGATCATGCCGCGGTTCACGTACATAGGGCCACCAGGCAGCGCAAACGCGTTTATGTCTCGGGCGTTCACAATCTTAAAATAATATTGAAACTCAGGATGTTGAAACTCAGAGGGAATAGAATTCACAAGCCGCTGGCCAACCCCTGAGATATAGCTGGTCGCCTCCGCATCGCGCAGAATCGGCATTTGCTGTTCAACTTCGGCTGCCGCTTGCCGCCCAAGTCGGACATCATCTGAAGGCTTGTATTTGTTGCTGTGGTACTTGATTTGGGTCTGCGAAAAGACCGCCACAGGCATCGCGAAGACTGCGAATACCGTTAACCAGGCCACCAGCCCCTGCAATTTGTTTACATGTCTTCTAATCATCTTTTTCCTCCGTCGCGACTTGCGCGAAACTTCTCATCCGCAAACCTGAAACCCTGAAATAAAAAGAGCGGCCACTGCGAGGCTCGCCGCTCTAATCGTTGTTTCTGGCTTCATCCTCCCCGGAATTAATTTTCTCACCGTGCTCGCGTCCTTCTGGGAAGAGAGCCTTGGGCCTGACTCGGATTTGACGAGTTATTGGAAAAGAGCGTTTGCCTGCCGTCTCTTGCCAAAATGTTGCGATCCGGAAGCTGATGCTGAACCAAAATACAACATCGCGTGTATCCTTGAGAACGATTTCAGTTCGAAGATTCTGCAAGCTGGTTATTGGCAAAGCCTCCCCTGGTTTCCATTGCAAGGTCAGTGCCAGATAAGCTAATTCTTATGATTTATTTCGCGGTTCGATATGTTGATTGAACCACTGTGCCGGCTCGGCGATGGGCGCGATGTGATGCGGCTCGCCCTTCCACACGCGGACCATCGAAATGATCAGAAATACAACGCTCGCGACCTTGAAAAGACTTCCCCCGACTGAACTACCAGTTATCGCGGCGACCACGCCAAACAGGGTTTGAATAAGTAAAATCGACACCTGAAGAGCCAGAGCCTGTGCTGCATGAAAGCGTACTTTGACTTCCCGGCGCGGAACAAGAAACAACTCCAGCAACGCAGGAACCACGCCAATATAGAAAGGAACATAGGGCAACATCAAGGCCCACTTTTCCGGCAAGCCTATTCCCGCCACCGACCTTGATCTGGAGTTCTGGTCAGGAGGCCGATATGGTGCAGGCGATGGTCGATAAGGGGTAGGTGGAGAGTAAGTAGGAGGAATAAAAACCGAAGGATAAGGCGAATCGAGCGGCGGGTTGTCGTAACGTCTCGTCGGAGCTTCTGAATAGATATTGCTGCGTGCGTTATCGTCTGAGCCGACTTCGCGCGTCGTTCGCTTCACTTCCTGAGTTTCCGGAGCGCTCCCATCCTCGCCCCAGGCTTCTTCAGCGTGCTTAACGAAATCAGGATCGAGCGGATTAGTGTCGTACTTGCTCTTCTTTGTCTCCATTAACAGGTCCTACGATGCGCTTCCCTGAATGGTTCAATCTTACTCGCCGGCAATTGCATACTCAACCTCTTGCCAACGCTCCTCGCGCTCGGAGATGCGAAAAGCACGAATGGCGGGCTGCGAACCGGCCAGACCAACAATGAAAT